>Ga0153994_1000092_pt1 | contig 41180 bp, 33 predicted proteins | sample TSNC078MetaG_FD_104735 | JGI IMG/M metagenome (GOLD analysis project Ga0153994, IMG submission 104735) | Attine ant fungus gardens microbial communities from North Carolina, USA - TSNC078 MetaG | ecosystem: Host-associated > Fungi > Mycelium > Unclassified | place: USA: North Carolina, Lumber...
CCAAGCCTCAAAAGGGCAATAAGACAGACCGTAAGGATGCAAAATGGATCTGCGACTTATTTATGTGTGATATGATCAAGCCAAGTTTTATTCCTTCACCTGAGATTCGTCAGCTACGTGACCTGATCCGCTACCGATTCAAACTCACAAATATGATGACCGGTGAAAAGAACTGCGCCCAAAACTGCCTTACTGTATCCAATCTGAAACTGGATGATGTGTTCAGTGATGTCTTTGGCAAATCTTCCAGATCGATTACAAACTACATGCTCGACCATCCCGGAGAAACTTTTGACGTTGCTCCCTTTGTGGATGGGCGGTGCAAAACTCCTGTAGAAGAAATACAGGCTGCCGTTGATGGTGCAATTTCTCCTGAACAGGCTGTCAAACTTCGCCAATGTCTCACACACATTGATGAGCTTGAAGCCCACAGGAATGAAATCGAGCAGGAGATTCTACTGATCGCAGAACCATTCACTACTGTTTTGGACTTACTTTACACACTCCCGGGATTAGATAAGAATCCGATGACTGCTATTGCCATTCTCTCTGAGATTGGTCCCGACATGTCGGTGTTTCCGTCATCCAAACATCTTGTTTCCTGGGCTGGTTGTTGTCCACGCAACGACCAGAGTGATCGTAAAGTAAAATCCACACGAATTTCTCGTGCCGGTTGTTATTTGAAACCTCTTCTTGTGCAGGTTGCCAATGCTCTGATAAAGTCCAAAAAGCATCCTGAATTTAAAGAGAGGTATCACAGAATCAAATCCCATCGCGGACATAAAAAGGCAATCATCGCTGTTTGCAAAATGCTCCTGACCGCTATCTGGAACATGTTAAGTAAACTGGAGCCTTACAACCCGGATGGATTCTTAGAGCACAGACCTGTCAATGAGAAAAAAGTTTTGACTAAGTCACAGGCTCTTGAACTTTTAAGACTTAGAGGATATACAATTAATGATGATTAATAATTCTTATATCTAAGTCAGTTTCTATAAGTTGCACTTATTGTCAACCGCTAATTTGTGAGGGGCTTGTTTGCTATACTCTTTTTTATTGGTTTACCTCTAACTCTTGGTTTCAAACTTTGCCTCCTATACCGGATACTTCGATATACTTACCTATTGTATCCTTAAATATAAACATTTTCAATAACTTTCTTATAAAATCCTCAAGAAAGTGATAAATCATCTGTCATTAATTGTAGAATTTCCAATGACTTAAATGATTTATCTATGTACATGCCAAGATATGAATCCATCATTTTTTCCAACACTCCCAACACTTCCTCGGTGACATTGAAAGTATAGAGCTTTTCAATATCTGCTGATATAATGTATTGGATTGTGTATAATGCAGATTCGCTGATTGGTGTCAGGTCATATATCCCCCCTTTACAAGCATTGCATATTATGCCGCTGTTTATACAGCTAAAATGAAATAAATTCTTTGTTGACCCACATTTCACACATTGAAAACACTGGGGATACTCGCCATTAATAACTAATATCTTCAATTCAAAAATTCGGCGGATTAATTTTTCAGAAATCACCTTCTTACATAAAATCCGCATCGTCTGGTATAGGAGCTTTAAAAGATGCGTTTCATTCACATTCTCTCTGGCATAATATCCGGCAAATTCAAGAAAATAAAAGCCGTAATATGCTGCTGTAATGTCATTTCTTAATTCCATAAAATAATTTGAAATATTGGCTCCGACCAAAGTATAGGAAGTCCGGCCTTCAATCAGCGTAAACTCACCAAATACAAAAGGAGAAGTTGCTCCTAGCATTGCACTGTTACTTCTTCTTGAGCCTCTGGAAAAAGCCGTAATTTTCCCTCGCTTCGTTGTCAGTATAACGACGCGCTTGTCATATTCCCCTATCGGCATAGTCGATAGAATCATTCCCTGTAGCACCAGTTGCTGTACCATATTTTGGCCCTTTCACATTTTATGAATTAATATTCTTTTGGGTTATATCCAAAATTCTTAATCAAGAAATCACTATCACGCCAATCTTTTTTGACCTTTACCCAAAGCTGCAAATTGACTTTTTTATCCAATAGTCTTTCTATTTCTATTCTCGCTTCTGTTCCAATACGTTTAAGCATTGCGCCGCCTTTACCGATGACAATCCCCTTATGAGAATCTTTTTCACATATAATCGTCGCATCAATATCAATTATATGACCATGCTTCCTTGCTTTCATCCGATCAACGGCAACTGCAATTCCATGAGGGATTTCTTCTTCTAACATCCTAAGTGCCTTTTCACGAATAAGTTCAGCCACAATCTGGCGTTCCGGCTGATCTGTAATCACATCTTCTTCGTAAAACATCGGTCCTTCCGGCAGATATTTGAATATCGTATCAATAATGACTTCTGTGTTTTCGCCTTTCAATGCCGAGCATGGAATGATTTCTGCAAAGTCACATACATTTTTATAAGCGTCAATAAATTTAAGGATTTCTTCTTTTTTTACCGTATCAATTTTATTAATAATCAAAAAAACCGGTGTCCTGGCATTTTTTAATTGTTCGGCAATGTGCCGCTCTCCCGCACCAATAAAGGTAGAAGGTTCTACCAACCATAAAATGATATCTACTTCCTTAAAAGTACGTTCTGCCACATTAATCATATATTCGCCAAGTTTATTTTTGGCCTTATGTATTCCCGGCGTATCCACAAAAATAATTTGCCCCTGATCATTATTATATACTGTTTGTATCCTGTTTCTTGTTGTCTGCGGCTTATTGGAAGTAATTGCAATCTTCTGCCCAATCAAGTGATTCATCAATGTAGACTTACCAACATTGGGTCTTCCAATCAATGTGACAAATCCGGACTTTAACTGTTTTTTCATAGATTCTCCATTTCTTATAGGGCTGTTGCAAAAGGTGAAACCTTCATTCATTGTGCAACAGCCCTACCCTTAATTAAATAAGTGATTAATTGATTCAAACATATGCTCATTCTTTTTAATCTGCGTTTCACTTCCAATGACACATATATTATGGCATCCGACAAAGGCATCAATTAAATCTGCAAATTGCCGGATATCCTCTTTTGTCGCAGATAACAGTTGTTCTCTTGTTTCTTGTATTTTATCATATGAAGTCCCTGCCATATAGGCACCTAAAGATCTCGCCCCTTTGGCTGCCGGGCTTAAGGGTATATCAATGTTACTGATAGCTCCTATCATATATTTAGTCATATCCCTGTCGCTGATATCCAAATGACGGATATAATCCGCTGCCGCTTTATAGATATCATAGGTTTCCTTTAAATTTGGATCTCTATAAGAAGTAAAATATGCATCCCCATTCATGGAGAGGCTGCACATACAACCATAAGCTCCACCTTTGACCCGTATGTTACTCCACAAATAGTCATAATTCATAATAACCCGAAGCACGTTAAGCGCACCATTATATTGATATCCTTTGTCGATAAAGTTTCCGCTAACCGCATCATATTGCACCATACCAGAAGTAATAAACGCCTCATTCTTTACTTCTGAAACAAATTCAAAACGGTGTTCTTCTACCGGCTGTGTATATAAACAGTTTTTGATTCCGGCAATTTGATTGTCAACAAAAGTGAAGCCTTCATCATTAGCCGTGTAGTCAATTAGCAGATTTTCTTTTCTAAAAATATACTTTGATAATAATATCAGATTTTCCGAAATTTCATTTTTCATCTCTTCAAAACGTTGATCAAGCGCTTCAATAAATTGATAAAACGCAATACCTCCGGTTAGTTCTTTGTAATAACAACTTTCCGAAGAATAAGATAAGGCCCGCGTGGCCGCCGCGACATGACCATTAGCGTTCAAATACATTTGAAGTCTGGATTTCAGTTGGGCAATAATTTCTTGAATCCGTTTTGTATCTTCAAATCTGGAGGTGAAAACAATTTCTTCAATTAATTCTACTGTCTTACCCATCTTTGGGAATAATGCTTTGCCATTCACTTCAAACCTTGGAAGGAACTCATGATGATCATCACTTACCCCGTAAACAACCAAATCTGTATGAATGCCACCGGTATGAAGATTAACCTCATCGGTCAATTGTGTATAAGTGTAGCTTTTGGTATCGATATTGCCCAGAACACTGGATAACAATCCGATATAAGGTATTAACTTAGAAGGAACCTTCTTTGTATCAAATAGCAGCTTCATATAACCAATACCATTGGTATCTATCGGATGCCTTAACACCGGGATATCTTCTGCTTCAATTAATTCATTGCATAAAGGCGAGGCATCTTTTGTGATATCATCAATTGTCAGCATCGGAATCGTTTCTAATTCTTCTTTCGTAGAGGCCTCACTTTGATATGCTTTTAATGCCTTTGTATCCTCAACGATTTGATTGATCTGGTTCTCATTTAAAGATGCTTTAAACTCAGCTAATTTCCCTTCCAGGTCATCTTCCTTAGCTTTCGTCATCCCCTTTGTCGGCTCAAGTACAAGTAAGGAGGCATGGGTATTATTTAAAAAATATTTTTCAATTAAGGTCTCATAGTAACCCGTTCCAATCTGACTACGCAGCCATTCAAAGGTCTTGTTTGCCTTAATATGGATAAATGGCTGTTCTTCGTCATACAGCCAACTGTCTAATATTTTGAGTCCATACATCAAACCTGTAGGGTAACGGCCATAATCAGCCTCTTTAAATTTAAACTCATAGTAATTCATTGCGCCTTCTAAAGACTTTCCATTAACACCTTTTCTTACAATCTCTTCTAAGGTTTCCTTAATGATTGCCATAAAGGCCTCTTGCTTATCCGGATTGGCATTTTTGGCGATAATTGAAATATAAGGCTGCAATACACCATTATCATATTCCCCTAAAACATCTTTTGCTATATTAGCTTCAATTAAGGCTTTTTTAAGTGGCGCACCCGGTGCAGACATTAATACATAGGTCAATATTTGAAATGCCAGGTAAAGCTCTTTATTCAGGCTATTTTCAATGACCACATTATAACTGAAGTAGGTGTTGTCCTTCTCGGATTCACTCTCAGAAACCGCATACTTTTCTTTAACCACTTGCATTTCTTTAAATGGTTTCTGATACCTGATTGTCGAATCTATCTTTAAATAATCAAAATGACTTAGATAATGCTCATCAATAAAATCTAGTTTCTCATTGACATCGAAATCACCATATAAATAAATGTAACTATTGGAAGGATGATAATACCTACTGTGAAAATCTAAAAACTGCTCATAGGTCAATTCCGGAATAAAGTCCGGGTCACCTCCGGATTCCACACCGTAAGTATTCTCAGGAAATAGTGTGGCGGTGATTTTACGGAACAGGACTTGCTCGGGAGAGGAAAAAGCACCTTTCATCTCATTGTAGACGACGCCATTATAAGTTAGCTTATCATCTTTGTTTGCCAACTCATAATGCCAGCCTTCTTGGAGAAAAATCTTTTTATTCTTATATATATTGGGATAAAAAACCGCATCAAGATACACATGCATTAAATTCTGGAAATCCTTTGCATTACAGCTGGCTACGGGATATACCGTCTTATCGGCATAAGTCATGGCATTTAAGAAAGTGTTTAACGAACCTTTCACCAGTTCTACAAAAGGATCCTTAGCAGGGAATTCTCTGGAGCCACATAATACAGAATGTTCAAGAATGTGGGGAACTCCGGTACTGTCTGACGGTGGTGTCCGAAAACCAATATCAAAAACTTTATTATCGTCTTCATTGGACAAAACAACAAGTCTTGCCCCTGTTTTTTTATGCTTTACAAGTCCTGCATAGGATTTAACTTCTTCAATATATTCCTCACTTATAAGTTCATATGCTAAAGGAATGTTTTTAAAGCTATCAATCATATTTGACACGTCCTTTCCTGTTCAAAAGTATTATCTCTTAATTAAGTATTTATTATACCACAGCCTTTTGCTGCAATCAAACAAATCAAAAAACAAAACCATTTGGATTAATTGCATTTTAGGTTTAGCCATGCTATACTTTAAAATAAATAAACATTAACCAAAGGAGACTGCCGATGCCTTCCAAACAAACAATTACCCTATTGAGAATGTTACAGAATGCAACGTCTCCCCAGGAAGTCGTTGATTTTGGATTTCAGCTCATGGGAAACCCCATTTTCTATCAGAACATAACAGGCAGCATTTCTTATTATACAAAAAAATGTGAAATCAAACATATTCGATGGCAAAAAGATATTGTCAAGGGGGCTTTGAGCATGAATTCTCTTATGCCCAAGGGCGGCTTTACCATTGCTGACCATGCAAAAAAATATAAGGAATCAGAGAAACCAATCCGGATTTCCAGTTTCCAGGCAGGCAACGAATTTTACCAGAATATTATGATCCCCATCTTTATACAAGACGAGACAATGGGTATATTGGTTTTAAGTGACTTCGAACGGTCATTTTGTGATAAAGATGATGAATTATTTCACTTGGTTGCCGATATATTCACCGCAAAATTAACACAGGTTTATCGGCTGCATCCCCACGGAAGACATGTAATTGAAGGCATATTTTTTAGGTTACTTGATGGAATGACAGTCGATACCGGCTTATTAAAAGAACGCATTCAACACATTGGCTGGCATCCAAAAAGATATTTTCATGTACTTGTCATCCAATCCGATAGTCAAAAACCGGAACCTATGTTAGACCTTTTCATTCTAACCCAGCATTCCTGTAATCAACTATTCTTTTATCAAAACAGGATAATTTATCTCTATACCAGTGATGAATTGTCCGTTTCATGGGAAGATGAAAATGTTGGTATCCTTAAATGGCTGCAAAAGCAACAGCTGCAAGGAGCAATAAGTAATAGCTTTACTGATCTGTTACAACTTAAGCGTTATTACCTTCAAGCCATTAAGGCTCTGGAGGTTTCTACTGTATTAAAATTAACAACACCTATCATTAAGTTCGATACTCTTTTAATCTATATGCTCATTGATCACTGGGGTAAGTCATTTGATCCGGAAGAGCTTTGTTGTGATCAAATACGGATATTGCAGGATTATGACAAGCGTACCGGAGCCAATTTACTGAATACACTCCGGGTTTATTTGGAATGTCATCAAGATATTGCTTTAACTGCCAATCATTTATTCCTCCACAAAAATACTGTCCGTTACCGCATTTCCCGCTGCTGTGAATTGCTCAATACTAAGTTAGAAAAATCCACAGAGTTATTTACTCTTTATCTTTCATTGCATACACTGGAATACCTTAAAATCAAACAAGAGTAGACAAGGAAAATCATCTTGTCTACTCTTTGAATGAAATTATATTAAATCCGGGTCGCCGCCGCATAACCGCTGCGCATTGCTCCCATAAGACTACTTTCTCCATTGCAGTCGCCTAACATAAAGAATTCATCGGCAACTCCATAGAAAGATAATGCTTCATCTGATTTAGGAAGATATCCTGCGGCAATCACAATAGTTTCCGGCAGTGAAAAATCATCATGTCCTAAAGGAGTTTCTATCAGCATCTTCCCTTCTTTTAAAGATAATACCTCGCTTTCAGTGTGTATATGCAGATTTTCAAACTTTTTCAAGGCTTTTTCAAGAATTTCAAAGTAGTGGGGACGCATAGCCTCCTTTGCAATCTGTCGTGTCATTTCGTAAACATTGACCACATGTCCTCTTTCTGCCAAGAACATCGCTGTTTCTATTCCTATTTCTCCTCCGCCAATCACCGCAACTGAACCGATTATATGCTCAGGTTGAGATAACGCTTCCACCGCAGTAAAAAAATGAACATTGTCCAATCCAGATATTGGTGGCGTAATGGGCATAGATCCAACTGCCGCAAAAATAACATCATATTTCTCTTCCCCAAGCAGCTTAGGTGTGGCTTTTGTATTCATACGAACCATAACATTACTCTTTTTTAGCTGTCCTTTCAAATAATCTATAAAAGAACGGATAGGCCATTTAAACGAAGGGATAGCCGCATAATTTAGTTGCCCGCCAAGGATATGACTTTGCTCATATAATGTGACGTCATGTCCGCGGATGGCTGCATGAATAGCACTTTCCATGCCTGCCGGACCGCCACCGATAATGGCAATCCGTTTCGGCAAATCGGCTGGTACTAATAAAGTGTTAATCACGCTAGGTAGTCCAAACTTTGGATTAACCGAACACGCACTGCGAAAAGGCGCATACTGAGATATAACATGACACTTATTACAGCGTATACAAGGGACAATATCTTTTTCTGTGCCTTTATATAATTTAGCACCATAGTCAGGTTCACAAATCCATGTACGAGCTGTGGCAATTAAGTCAGCTTTTCCTTCAGCTATAATCCTATCTGCCATATCAGGATCATGAAGCCCGCCTATCGGAGCAATCAGCATATTCTCAGGCCGATGAGGCATTATGGCTTCACTATATTTTACGGTCGGGGTATGTTCTGCCAAAAAACCAGTTGGATGTGAATCATCACCATTAGACATTCGCAACTGAAGTATATCAATCAGTCCTTCTGCCATTTTAACAAAAGCAATCGTATCATCTAATGTATGTCCGCCATCACAGTCTTCGGCTGTCATAATACCTTCCATTAAGAAATTCCGGCCTACGGCCTGTTTGATTCTTCGAAACACCTCCAATATTACTTTACCACGGTTTTGAATGCTGCCTCCATATTCATCAGTCCGTTGGTTAAACCGTGGTGAAATAAATTGTCCTAAAAAGGGCAGTCCATAAGAAAATTGAATCGAACCCATATCAAAACCAAGCTTTTTAACAAAAATCGCCTGTTCCACATAAGAATCAATGCATTGATTAATTATTTCCTGATTCATCTCTTCTACTCCCCGTTCCGGTTCAGCGACAACACCATAACCGGGAAGAATAGGAAATTGAAAATTCATTGCCGCAACAGTTCCATAGTAGTGAATTGCATCCGCTAATTGAATCAAGTAATTTTGACATTTGGGGTCCCGCATATCAAATACAGGAAAATGCAAGGTATCCTGAGCATCAGGGGGGGGCGGCGGATTCTCTAATCCCAATTGGTTTGTGATTCCGGTACATGTTACAATTGCCGCACCATTTTTTGCCCGTGAAGCAAAATGTTCAATGACCGCCATAGACGGATAAGGTTCAGGACCTTGTAAAAAATGTGGCATCGAGTTAGCTGACAGCATTCGGTTTTTTAGCACACGATTCCCAACCCTAACCGGAGATAACAAATTAGTATATTTCTGATTCATAAACAACTCCTTAGAAAATATTTAACATAGCAAGCACTGTAACTAAAACGGAAAGGGCAAATGTCAACAAAACGCTTGTCTTAAAAATCGATGGGTAAGCTTCTTTCATTGTAGTTCCCACCATATCACAGTTTAAAAGAATGGCCGTGTTTATGGGAAGCGTATCAAGCACTGTAGAACTCCAAATAGCAATAACACCACAGGCCATACCACTTAATCCAAGAGGAATAAATGTACCTGCACAAAGGGCTCCGATTGTCATGGACGCTGCTGAGCCACCAAATCCCATTAGCAGCAAAGCGATTAACAATAAGACGAAAGCTGCCGGAAGCGGAGTTGCAAGCAAACCATTTGTAATATTATCCAGCCCTGAAGAAAGTGTCATCACCTGAGATGCAATCATAACCAACATCATCTGAAGTGGTATAATCCAAACACCTTTGTTTGCACTATCTAAAGCAGATGCAAATCTACCTTTGCCCTTCTTCTGCGGAACATAAGGTCCAAACAGGATAAATGCAACAACAACACCAACCAATAATGAGGACCATGCCTCCAAAAAAGTAAAGTTATATGTAAGGAAGATGACCATAATCGGAATGAGTGTTATGAGCCAATGAGGAGTTTTACGGGAGGCATCAAATTCCGGTATAGAAACGGAACCTTGGACAAAACTTTCTCCTTTTTCAATATCCTTAGCCATATTTCGATTTAAAATAAAAACAACACCCGCAATAAACAATAAAACAAGTATCGTACGAATCATAAAAGCACCGCCGGCAGTGTACCCGGGAACAACCTCCGCCATCAGAATATTATAAAGATTAGGTGCTGCAGGTACGACATTAGCAATAGAAGTTGAAACAATATTCAGGCAAGGAATATATTTTGCCGGAAGATTGAATTCCTTAAAAATCGCCAGGCTAAGTGATACAAACGGAACTATGAGTGCATTTGCATCAATACCAGACAAACCAATAACTGCACGTACAATGAGAAAAATAGTTAATATAGCTATACGACGCATTGTAGGTGACTGAATATTTCGGGCCGGAAGCATGATAAGCTTTCCAAGTGAGGCGGCAGCTCCTGACTCTGCGTAAAGAACACCCAGAATGCCTCCAAAGACTAAAATTGGCGCAAGAATCCCAAGTACCATACTTACAGTAGACATCGCCGTATCCCATGTCTCATGAACCGGCAGCCTGCCGGTTATAATAATGATAAAGACTGCCGCAACCGCTGAAATTACCGGGTTGAGTCCTTTATATATCGACCAGCTCATAAACACAATGGCTGCAATAATACCAATAGATGCAATCATCAAACAACTCTCCTTTTCAAGATTTTTACTTAAGCTTTAAAGTATCGACACTTTTCAAGATTAAGTATAAAGGAAAAAGAGAGTTGCGTCTTTGTTTATAAATCTAAATTTTTATATCTTCTATGTACAAAAATACAAACACTAAAAGTTCAATGCTGCAATTCAGCCGACACTAATGCCTGAAATGACGCATGCCCGTAAATACCATTGCCATGCCATAGGCATTGCACTTATCAATAGAATCCTGATCCCTGATAGAGCCTCCCGGCTGGATAATTGCCGTAATCCCTGCCTCATGAGCTGCTTCAACACTATCATCAAAGGGGAAATAGGCATCTGAAGCCATTACCGCATTGTGTGTAATATCTTTACCTATTAATTCTCTGCCATGCTCAAGCGCTTGTTTTGTTGCCCAAACCCGATTGACCTGTCCCGGTCCGATACCAATAGACTGTTTATCCTTTGCCAGTGCAATTCCATTAGATTTGACATACTTGACAACTTTCCAGGCAAAAAGCAGATCCTCCATTTCCTTTGGCGTCGGCTGTCTGTCGGTAGCAATTTTAAGCTCAGCCTCATTTAATAATTCACTGTCAACGGTTTGGATAATTAATCCCCCATTGACTTTTTTCATGTCGTAAGCTGTTACCGGCTGCTTCACTGATATGTCTTTTAACACAAGCACTCTGACATTCTTCTTCTGGCAAAGAATCTCCAGGGCTTCCTTTGTGTAATCAGGAGCTACAATGACCTCTAAAAATATTTCTTTCATCTCTTTTGCAATATCTGCCGTAATTTCCCGGTTGGCAACGACAATACCTCCATAAATCGAAGTCTTATCAGCGTTATAAGCTTTTTCCCACGCTTCTGCCAACGTCTGTCCACTGCCAACACCACATGGGTTCCCATGTTTACAAGCCACTACCGTCGGCTCATCAAATTCTTTAAGCAATTCCAAAGCCCCATTGGTGTCATTGATATTATTAAATGATAACGCTTTCCCGTTTAACTGCCGGGCACCAGGCAGCGATCCTTTCAAATGACCAATCTCCTGATAAAAGGCCGCAGACTGGTGCGGATTTTCACCATAGCGCATCTCCTGAACTTTCTCAAAAGTCATTGTCATTGTCTCCGGATAGGAGTAATCCTGTCTTTCTTTCTTCAGGTAGTCTGCAATCATCGCGTCATAATTGGCAGTATGGGCAAAGACTTTCTGCATTAAGTAAAATTTAGTATCCAGGGAAATCTTCTTTTCAGTTTTTAATTGAGTAAGAACAGTTTCATAATCACTCGGGTCGATGATAACAGCCACGTCCTGATAGTTCTTTGCCGCCGCCCGAAGCATCGTCGGTCCTCCGATATCTATATTCTCAATGGCATCTTCTCTTGTCACATTGTCTTTAAGAATCGTCTGCTTAAATGGATATAGATTCACACAGACAATGTCAATAGGATCTATTCCCAAATCTTTAATTTGCTTCATATGTTCCGTATTAGAACGCATCGCCAACAGACCGGCATGGATAGATGGATGCAGTGTTTTAACCCTTCCATCAAGGCACTCCGGAAATCCGGTTATTTCTGAAACCTCAATCGCCCGCACACCATCTTCCTGCAATTTTTTAAATGTTCCGCCGGTAGAAATAATTTCTACACCTAACTCTTCTAGTTCCTTTGCAAAGTGGACAATACCTGTTTTATCTGAAACACTGATTAAAGCTCTCATCTTATCCTCCAAATGTCCTTATTATAATTGATTACTCATCAATACTTGCGTGATTTAATAACCATCGCCCTACATCTTCTTTAAAGCCAATCCATTCTTTCTCATTCTCTACATAATACAGGGGACAAAGCTTCCCTGTCACATCATAGTGTCTGATGACATTTTCCGGCTCCACACCTAAATATCCACAAAGCCAACCGGTCAATTCTACCAATGAATCATATGTATTGTTTGTAAATTTCCCGCTCGCATCAGGGTGGCATACTTCTATGGAAATCGTATCCCCATTCCTCTCATTAGAAGCATAGGCTATCTCAGTTGTGGGGATACATTGTATAATTTCTCCTTCTATTCCAACAACAAAATGACTGCTGGCATATGTCAATCCGCTATCTTTCAATCCTTCAAAATATCCACGATTGTCTGCGGCAGTGGTTCCGGGATTGGCCGTATAATGGATGACGATTCCCGTGATTTCTGCTGTTTCAATTTGCGGTCTTGAGTATTCATTGGGTGTTAAAAGGTCAACCGCCATCTCCGGCCGGTTGTCTTCCCACGCAGCATCACCCTTTAAATTTCTGACTAATTCTTCGAAAGAAACTTGTTGGGTTTGATTTCTTTGCCGAATTATGAAAGCTATTACCGTGACAATAATCAGAATGGCAAGACCGATAATTAAAAGAATACGTACTTTCAGCTTATTATCTTTAGTTTTTCTCATTTATCTCATCCTAATCGACACTATAATTAGGTGCCTCTTTCGTAATCTGTATGTCATGAGGATGGCTTTCCTTTAATGATGCTGCAGATATTTTAACGAAACTACTGCTATTCTTCAATTCCTCAATATTTTCAGCACCTACATACCCCATACCGGATCGCAGACCACCAACTAATTGGAACACCGTATCTTCTACCAATCCTTTATAGGCTACGCGACCCTCCACACCTTCAGGAACTAATTTCTTGGCCTCACTTTGGAAGTAACGGTCCTTACTTCCACATTCCATAGCCGCAAGAGAACCCATGCCGCGATAAACCTTAAACTTTCTTCCCTGATACAATTCAAAACTCCCCGGACTTTCATCACAACCGGCAAACATACTGCCCATCATACATACATTAGCACCTGCTGCTAATGCTTTTGTAATGTCGCCTGAATATTTAATTCCCCCATCGGCAATCACGGGTATTCCATATTTAGCTGCTACCGAATATGCTTCCATAATAGCCGTAATCTGCGGTACCCCAATACCGGCAACAACGCGGGTCGTACAAATAGATCCGGGTCCGATTCCTACCTTGACTGCATCAACACCCATTTTAATCAATGCCTCTGCACCACCTGCAGTTGCTACGTTTCCAGCAACCACCTGCAAATCAGGATATGTATCTTTAATTTCTTTAATGGCCCTCAAAACATTGGCCGAATGCCCATGAGCCGTATCAACGACGATTACATCCACTTTAGATTTAACTAAAGCATCTATGCGCTGATAAACATCATTTGTTATGCCGACAGCCGCCCCACAAAGTAATCGCCCTTGGGAATCCTTGGCGGATAATGGATATTTAATCTGTTTCTCAATATCTTTAATAGTTATCAGACCTTTAAGATTAAAATGATCATCAACAATTGGCAGCTTTTCTTTTCTGGCCCTGCCTAAAATCACTTTAGCTTCGTCAAGAGTCACACCTTCCTTAGCCGTAATCAGTCCCTCAGAAGTCATTGACTCATGAATTTTCTTAGTAAAATCTGTTTCAAATTTCAAATCTCTGTTCGTTAATATCCCTACCAACTTTTTGTCTTTGGTAATAGGCACACCTGAAATTCTGTACTTACTCATCAACTCATCGGCATCGGCCAGCGTATGATCCGGTGAAAGGTAAAAGGGATCTGTGATAACGCCATTCTCCGAACGCTTTACCTTGTCTACCTCATCTGCCTGTGTCTCAATGGTCATGTTCTTATGAATGATGCCTATCCCACCCTGCCTTGCCATTGCAATAGCCATCCGGTTTTCAGTAACCGTATCCATTCCTGCGCTCATCAAAGGTATATTTAACTTTAAAGACTTCGTCAACCAAGTGTCCACTTTCACCTGATTAGGAATCACCTCAGAATAGCCGGGAACTAAAAGTACGTCATCAAATGTAATACCTTCGCCGATAATTTTACTCATTATGCATCCTCTCTTCCTAAATTGTTAAAAAGTTTAACAAATATCCTTTTAAAAGTCAACACTCCTACAAGTAATTAATGATTATAAATGCTTCATTTATCTATTAATCTCACTTAAGTCCCTATGCTTTTTTGACCTTTGAGGGAGCTGCAAGATACATATTATCCACCATTTTTTCATTAGGTTCAAAAATCACCTTGATACGCTTGTCTTCCATAGTTCCCACATAAACATAGCGCTTCTTTGTCTTATCTCTTGAAGAAAAATCATATATTTTAAAATCTCCATGCTGATAGCCATCCAAGTGATGAGAATCTTCCGGCGCCACTACTGTCATCATTTCAAAATTTAAACTCAGTTTTCTTTTGCGTCTAAAATCACCGGTCAATTGATCAAAATCCAAATCACCAGAAGTAAAAATATATTCATATTCAATCTTTTGACATTTGATAATAAAATATGATATCGCTAAAACAACAATTAAAACAATAAACATGATTGGAATCCCCAACAAGAACAAGGCCGCAGCCACTAAAGATACGATTCCGCAAATCACTCTGACAACCATATCCATCGTCGTCAGATTCTTCTTAATCAGCACTTCTGAAAACACGTCACCTGATGTACCGTACATATTCATTCCTCCAAGTATATTATCTTTTTTATATTATACCTGATTATCTTTTATTTTTGAAGCCTTATTTTAAAAAAGGAATACCTGAAAAAATATCCGGGTATTCCTTAATAAACAATTATAAAGTTACATCATTCCCATTCCTCCGCCTCCGGGCATAGCCGGTGCAGGTTCATCAGTCTTGATATCTGCCACAACAGATTCGGTTGTTAATAAAGTAGAGGCAACACTTGTTGCGTTCTGTAATGCGCTGCGGGTAACTTTTGCGGGGTCAATAATACCGGCGTCAATCATTGATACATATACCTCTTTAAGCACATCGTAGCCAATACCCATTTCTTTTTCTTTGACACTGTTAATAATAACAGCGCCTTCTACGCCTGCATTAGCTGCAATGTGAAATAACGGAGATTCCAAAGCTTTAAGTACGACATTAGCACCGGTTTTCTCGTCACCGGTAAGTGTCTCGGCAAGTTTAATAACTTCTTTTGAAGCATGAATATAAGCTGCACCGCCACCGGATACAATGCCTTCTTCTACGGCTGCTCTTGCTGCTGCCAAGGCATCTTCCATGCGGAGTTTCTTTTCTTTCATTTCGGTTTCTGTTGCGGCACCAACACGGATAACAGCAACACCACCAGCCAATTTAGCCAGTCTTTCAAGTAACTTTTCTTTATCAAATTCTGAAGTTGTTTCTTCAGCCTGCATTTTAATTTGAGAAACTCTTGCTTTGATCTCTTCCTGAGAGCCGAGACCATCAACGATAATGGTGTTTTCTTTATCAATTTTAACTGATTTAGCCTTACCCAGCATATCAATCGTGGCATCTTTTAAATCATATCCTAATTCATCAGAAAGCACTTGCCCGCCTGTTAAAATTGCGATATCTTCCAACATAGCCTTTCTGCGGTCACCATAACCGGGTGCTTTAACAGCTGCTACTGAGAATGTTCCTCTTAACTTATTCAGTATTAATGTGGTTAAAGCTTCGCCTTCAACATCTTCGGCGATAATTAATAATTTTGCACCATTTTGAACAATCTGCTCAAGAATCGGCAGGATTTCCTGTACATTAGTGATTTTCTTATCAGTAATTAAGATATAGGGGTTTTCAAAATTAACTTCCATCTTTTCCATATCTGTGCACATGTATGCGGATAAATAACCTCTGTCAAACTGCATCCCTTCAACTAAATCCAGTTCAGTCAGCATCGTTTTGGATTCTTCTATCGTAATAACGCCTTCGTTAGTTACTTTTTCCATAGCATCGGCAACCATCTCACCTACAGTATCATCACCCGCGGAGATTGCAGCAACTCTGGCTATCTCATTCTTTCCGTTAACCTTTGAACTCATTTTAGCAATGGCTTCAACGGCTACATCAGTAGATTTTTGCATACCTTTTCGTAAAATAATTGGATTTGCACCCGCTGCCAGATTCTTAATGCCTTCATGAATCATCGCTTGTGCTAAAACAGTTGCTGTTGTTGTCCCGTCACCGGCAACATCGTTGGTCTTTGTTGCAACTTCTTTGACAAGCTGTGCGCCCATATTTTCAAAGGCATCTTCCAATTCAATTTCTTTTGCAATGGTGACACCATCGTTGGTAATTAACGGGCTTCCATATGATTTATCTAAAACTACATTTCTTCCTTTAGGTCCCAATGTCACCCTAACAGTATTCGCCAGTTGATTAACGCCCGACTCTAATGCTTCTCTGGCTTCTGCACCAAATTTAATCTCTTTTGCCATAATATAATTCCTCCTAATCAGTTAATGTTCTTTTTAAGCTTCTACAACTGCCAAAATATCGCTTTGTTTTACGATAATATATTCTTCACCATCAAGTTTAACTTCTGTTCCCGCATATTTAGAATAAATGACTTTTGAGCCTGCTTCAACACTCATCTTTACTTCTTTGCCATCCACCAATCCACCTGGTCCTACGGCAACAACTTCTGCCTCTTGTGGTTTTTCTTTGGCCTGACCTGCCAGAACAATTCCCGATTTGGTTGTCTCTTCTGCGGCTAATTGCTTTAATACAACTCTGTCGCCTAATGGTACTAATTTCATGTTTTGTTCCTCCTTAGGTTTTAATATTTACTAGCACTCACTTTAAATGAGTGCTAACCGATGTATCTATCATATGTTTTTTTGCTTTTTTATGCAACTTTTCTTAGATGGTATTACACCTTGATTTATTGTCATTTCCTTTGATTTGCTCTCTTTTTCTCTTGTTTTCTTTATTTTCCTTTTTTTATTGATATCAGTTCGGACGATAAGAACTCTTCATCGAAACAATTCTGTTAAATACCAATGCCTCATCCGTTGAATCTTTTGTATCAATGCAAAAATAACCATTCCGCAAGAATTGAAAGCTTTCTCCTTTAGCAGCATCTTTAAAATCAGGTTCTAAGCAGCAATTTTCATAGATGGTGAGAGAATTAGGATTTATGTTCAGTGAACCATCTTCGTTATAAATTCCTTTTTCTTCATCAATTAAATTCTCATAGAGCCGGACCTTGGCATGAATTGATGTCGGTGCCGAAACCCAGTGAATAGTTCCTTTCACCTTCCGTCCCGTAAATCCCGAACCGCTTTTCGTTTCGGGATCATAAGTACAATGAAGCTCTGTCACTTTACCGGTTTCATCTTTAACGAATTCATTACAACGAACAAAATATGCCTGCATTAATCGTACTTCATTACCCGGATATAGTCTGAAGTACTTTTTAGGCGGCACCTCCATGAAGTCTTCTCGCTCAATATAAAGTTCACGGCAAAAAGGTACTTTTCGTTTTCCTAATGCTTCATTCTCCTGATTATTGGGAACATCAAGATATTCTATCTGCCCTTCGGGATAATTGGTGATAACCAGTTTTATCGGGTCAAGAACTGCCATCATGCGTTTCTTCTTTAATTTTAAATCTTCACGAATACAATATTCCAGCATAGCATAGTCAACAGAACTTTGGCTCTTAGATACACCAACCAATTCCATAAACATTCTTATAGATTCCGGGGTAAAGCCTCTGCGCCTTAGGGCTGCGATGGTGACAAGTCTGGGGTCATCCCAGCCGTCAACAATGCCGTCATCGACTAATTTTTTTATATATCGCTTGCCGGTAATCACATTTGTCAAGTATAGCTTCGCAAATTCAATCTGCTTTGGCGGGTTCTCATAACCAACTTCTCTCACAACCCAGTCATAAAGAGGACGATGGTCTTCAAATTCCAACGTACATATAGAATGGGTAACTTTCTCAATGGCATCTTCGATTGGATGGGCATAATCATACATGGGATAGATACACCATTCGTCACCGGTATTATGGTGTGCCATTCTGGCAACGCGATAGATGATTGGATCGCGCATATTCATATTCGGCGAGGACATGTCTATCTTTGCTCTTAATACCTTTGAACCATCTTCAAACTCACCATTTTTCATGCCTTCAAAAAGCCGAAGATTCTCTTCTGCGCTTCGTTCTCTGTAGGGGCTGTTCTTCCCGGCCTCTTTTAACGTACCTCGATATTCACGGATTTGCTCAGGGGTCAAATCGCAGACATAAGCCTTTCCATCTTTAATCAATTTCACGGCAGCTTCATACATTTGACCAAAATAGTTTGAGGCAAAATATACTTCTCCGTCATAATAAGCCCCAAGCCACTCCACATCAGCTATAATCGACTCAACAAATTCCGTTTTTTCTTTTGTTGGATTGGTATCATCAAATCTCAAATCAAACCTTCCGTTATACTTCTTGGCGATTCCATAATTCAACAGTATCGACTTGGCATGTCCGATGTGAAGATATCCGTTGGGCTCCGGCGGAAATCTGGTGCAAATCTCCGAAGAAAGGCCTTCCTCTATATCTTTATCGATCATTTGTTCAATAAAGTTTTTTGAAACAATTTCTTTTTCCATTAATCAGTCTCCCTCCTAGAGCGTTTAAAGTCTTATGATTAAAATTTTACCCTTAATTGACAAATACATACATCTTCTATGCATGACTCATTGCTCGCAGGAATTAAGGGTCAAGAAAAAGCTCCCGACGGGACTTGAACCCGAGACCTCTACCTTACCAAGGTAGCGCTCTACCGACTGAGCTACGGGGGCTTATTAGCTACGGCAATAATCCTATCATATTTTAAAATATATTTCAACAAGTATTTTTTAATTTTTAAAAAATTAAAAATTTGTATAACCGATGATAGGTAAAATAAAAGCTTATTATTGACTAACTAGCCAGGACGTATTATAATCAACCTACAACAAGGGTTTAGATTATGGAAGGAGTAATTTATGAGGTTAAGAGGAATAGTTAGAAGAATTGATCACTTAGGCCGCTTAGTTTTGCCTAAGGAGATACGTAAGGCGTATTTTATTGACAAAGGCGATCCCATGGAGATTATCCCGATGGAAGAAGGTATCTTACTTAGAAAGCATGATACAACCGAAAACTTTTCTTTACACATGGACTACTTAGTTGAACTTGTTCAAGCAAACAAGGACGACATTGACGAGAAGAAGATTGAAGAAATTTGCCAAAAACTTAACGAAGTGAAAAAGGTTTTTGACAACTAATCCGTAAAGGGTCTTACAAGATATTAGTAACCGTCTTGCAAGACCCTTCTTCCTATCATCATATTAATTAACAATCCCCTTGTAATTCGGCTTTTCTTCACCATAAAACCAGTATCTGACATAATCATCAATTACAATTGCCCCCATACTTAAAAAATACCATACGATTGAAAAGGGCAGACATATCTGCCCAAAAAAATTAAAGGGGAGTTCATGGTAATCCCAAACCTTAAGACCCATATATAAATTCAGACCGACACCGGCAATAAATTCAAAATAAGTAATAGCCACAGCGCAATATAGCATTTTTATATATATCGGTGTTGTCTTTGCGACCTTTTTATTAATGAGTCCACAAACCACAAAACACAGTCCTCCCAACAGGAACATTGCCGGATGTGAACTGCCGCTGTAAAGAACTTCTATCAAATAATAAATACTTCCGCCTAGAGAAAATAAAAATAAATATTTTGCCGTCAGCCATAATAACCTGTCCATCATATCACTCTTTCTTCTTAGTATATAAATATTATACCCCAAGTTGAAAAAGTCATGTTAAACAAACTCATTTAGCAAAATTTTCTTTATAATAGCAGCATGGCGAAGCGTTTCCCGACAGTCGTTGTATAAGTATACTGACTTTTCCGCCACCAATTTATCCAATGTTTTATAACCAAACAGCCATGATGTCAGTGCCTCAATTGTTATAACCATATCCACCGGCTCATTTCCCGGTAAGAGCTGCCATCTCCTTGTCCATAAAAATTTCCCATTGTTTCCCTCAAGTATAGAATCGGCAACTTGCATCCGGATGCAAAAATTTTCAGGTACTTTTATGAATTGCATCAGTTGCTCTAAATGAATAATTCTGGCCATAATTACCGGCTTATATTCGGAAACGTGAAAAGGTGGTTCTATCATTGATAGTAATAATTTTCCCCGTTCAAATTCAAAATATTGTTTCATCCAACGATAAACTTGTTCCAGATAATCTGGCAATACAATCAGTTCACGAACGAATAATTGTTGATCAATGGTGTTGTTAGTCATAGAAGTGGCTATATAACCAATCAGTACTTTGTCTTTATATAATAGCCGGATCTGTCCGGTCTCGATTTTTGTCTCCTCCAGCAAATTTTCAAAATAATATCTATCCCGGTAGGCAAACACATCAAATTGTTCTGCCAACATGGCATTGGCGAATTCAACCAAAGTATCCAAATCATGGACATCCGCCTGGCGGCTCATCATCACTTGGCTATCTGCCGGACAATTTATTGAGCCGGACTCTATGTCCATCACCGGCTGCTTATAAATAAATGTAAAATCAAAAGGTGTATAAATAGATTCTCTTGCCGGCATTAGATAAACAAAAGGCTTTTTTTCTTTATATAATTCCTTCATCGCCATGATTAATAATAAACGCATATAGCCTTTACACCGATGGCTCTCTTCTGTGGCCACACCGACAATATACTCTGAATTCACGACTTTACCATCCAGGTAAATCCGATAGGGATTCAAATGAAGCATGGATACAATCACATCTGATTCTTTGAGCGTCATTATCCGATTATGCTTAAAGATACGCTCAAAATAATAATCAGCAAATGCTTTTGTATCATGAAAGCAAGCCTGCCACAAGCGGTATAGCTCGTCCTTATTTTCTTTTTTTCCATAGTCAATTTTTATATTATTTTTCAAAAACATTATATTTTTCCATCAGGTATATGGGATGATAGGACATTTTAGCCTTTCGTAAGCCTTCCAGGCCCATATCATCTTCTCGGTTTACAAACATCGCCTCGGGGAATTCATTCATCTGAAATTGCTGATTAATAAACGGATAAAGCCCTCTGATATTAGGATTGGCTTTTTCTACATGAACCACAGCCATCTTTTCGGTTTTTCCATAAACCCCCAATGAAAACGCCTCTAATTCCCCGTCTATATATATACCACACATTTTATAATTTAGGTATTGACAGTTATGGAGCAAATATTCAATACCATTCAGTTCATAATCAATTCGATTATATTCATCCTCAATATTCTTCACTTCTTCCCAACGCCTTAAAAACCGCATAATTTCTGCTTGATGACCACAGTGCAGGGCTTTATATTCATATCTGTCCCCATACACCTTTAAAAAGGCATTGATATGATTTTTCTTTTTATGAAATTTCTTTCCTTTAAGATTTCTCAAGCTTTCCGCACAGTAGATGTAATCGAAATAGCGGCGGTCTTCCTCAACTAAAAATTTGTCTTCCGGCAAATCCAACAGCGTGACAGCCTTTTCATCTGCTAAGTATATAACCAGTTTCCTTCCCAGCACATTGTTAAAATAGTCTTTTGCCTTGTATAAATACTTTTCCAAATCCTCCTCTTTGCAATAAGGCATTAAAGTAAAAATTTCGTCTTTCACTTGAAAAACCCAAAAAAGACCATTCTCATCAGCAATATATCGCGTGTGATAATAATCCTTCCAGATAAAATGACTGACAAGAATATTCTCGCATGTATGAGAATATCTAAAGTTAAAATATTTAATCAATTCATTGTAGTCTTCTGCTCTCAATTCTTTTAATTCATCATTCATACAATTACTACCCTCCATTTTAATGGCAGATAACATAGTCCTTATCTGCCATTAAATAATTTTAGTTTATGTAATATCTACGCATTTATTCGATTACGTTTCTTAAAATAAATAGATAGAATAACTATTGCGGCGACAATCAGTAATATAATTTTTATCAAATCCGAATAGGCACTCATACTTTTAACAGCAATATCCCATGAAGCTCCTGCAAACACTCCTAAATGAACTAATATAACATTCCAGATAAATGAACCGATGATCGTCATTATTAAAAACACAGGCATTTTCATATGGGCCGCACCGGCCGGTATCGATATCAGGCTTCGCAAAATCGGTATACATCGGCAAAAAAATACAGAGTATTTGCCTTTTTCTAAAAACCAATTCATCGTATAATCTACTTCTTCTTTGCTAAAATGGAGTACCCGGCCCACTTTTCCATTGAGAAGTTTATCCAAACGTTCTGAAGATAATAACCGTCCTGCATAATATAAAACAATAGCTCCAAAAACTGATCCTATTGTGGCACTTAAAATTACTCCCCATGCCGTTAGTGCGGTATAAGTTGTCATAAATCCACCAAACGTAAGAATGACCTCTGACGGTATTGGCGGAAAGATATTCTCTATCGCAATAAGTAAAGTGACACCTAAATAACCAAATTGATTCATGATCTCAATAATCACTTGCTGCATACGGAAATCCCTCTCTCTTTTATTATTACTTTTTTATCATTATACGAGAATGGGACAATAAAATTTCATCCTTTATTGATTATTTCCGTAGCTTTACTTTTAACTCTCTGTAAAGCATTATCTACTGATTTTTGTTCCTTTCCCAGTATTTCAGCAATCTGGTTATAATTTTTACCCTCCAGATAAAGGGTGAGTACTTCATTTTCTAATGAACTTAAATACTTTTTAAGTTTCTCTTCCATAAGGGTCACCGCTTCTTTTTCAATGACCATATCCTCCGGATTATTATCCGAATAAATTGTATCTGCCAGTGAAGCATTATCACCCTGTTCAGAAATGGTCGTTGCATAGAGTGATACATAAGAATTCAGCGGACTATGTTTTTTCCTCTGGGATGCTTTGATTGCTGTATATATCTGGCGGGTAATGCAAAGCTCCGCAAATCCAAAAAATGAGGCTTCCTTTTCCGGATAATAACCCCGCACAGCCTTAAAAAGACCAATCATGCCTTCTTGAATCAAATCGTCATTATCGCCGCCAATCAAATACATAGCTCTGGCCTTCTTCTTTACAAGATCTTTATATTTGTCAATCAGAAAATCCATACTTTCAGAATCTCCCTGATGTATCAGACCAATCAGTTCTTCATCGGTCATATCTTGATATTCGTCCCGATTCATATAAGCCATCTCCTTAATTTAACCGCTGCCGCACAATCTCAAAACCAAGCACACCGGCTGCCACAGATGCATTGAGCGACTCAATATCACCTTTCATTGGTATCGAGGCTATAAAATCACATTTTTCTTTAACCAGTCGGCTTACGCCATCACCTTCACTGCCTATTACCAGACCAATGGCTCCTTTTAAATTCAAATGATACATTTGTTCTCCGGCCATGTCCGCACAAACAAACCATAACCCTTCTTTTTTTAGACTTTCAATGCAGCTGCCTAAGTTGGTTACTTTAGCTACCGGTGTGTAATAAATCGCTCCTGCGGAAGCTTTGACAACAACAGGTGTTAATCCCACCGCACGGTTTTTGGGAATCACTACCCCATGGGCACCTGCCAGATTAGCCGTTCTTATAATAGCGCCAAGATTATGGGGATCTTCAATACCATCCAGAAGAAATAAAAATGGCGGCTCGTCCTTTTCCTTTGCTAACCTAAGCATATCCTCAACCGTTTTATAAGTAAATGCCGCCAAAACGGCAATGACGCCCTGATGCTTTTTCGTTTCAGATAACTGATCTAATCTTTCTTTATTCACAAAATTAATAATTGTGTCATGCTTCCTTGCTTCTCGCACAATCGTCTTGATAGGTCCATCATGGCAGTTATCCAACAGGTACAGCTTATCCACCGTCCGCCCCGAACGGAATGCCTCAATGACAGGATTTCGTCCTTCTATTCTTGTTATTTCATTTGTTTCATTTATCATGTTCAATCCCCCATTTAACCAACTCTATCAAGCGGTCCATTTGATCATAAAGGTATAAATAACCGGCTAATGCCTCAAAGCCCGTTGCCTGCCGGTAGTCCGTAATAGAGGCGTTTTTAGCCGCTGTATGTGATTTAGCATTTCTTCCTCGTTTATAAACTGCCATCTCTTCCTCGGTTAGATATTCCTGAATTCTTATGGCAATCTCGGCCTGAGCCTTGGCATTGACTAAACCACTGGACTTTTTATGGAGTTTATTGACAGGAGCATTCCCCTGATCGACAATGATTGTACGTATAATCAGCTCATATGCCGCGTCACCGATATAAGCCAGTGTCAAAGGTGAATAGGCTTTGATATCCTGTCTGCCAAGCTCAAAATATTCTTTTATAAAGGAATTCAATCCCTTCATGCTCTTTTCCATTTTACGCCTTCTCTTGTGTCTTCTAAAATGATGCCTTTTTCAATTAATAAATTCCGGATTTCGTCAGCTCTTGCAAAGTTCTTTTCTTTTCTGGCCATCTGGCGTTCTTCAATCAACCCCTCAATATCCGTATCAAGTAATTCTTCTCTGCGGTCTGTAATTATACCTATAATATCACAAAAAGAGATAATTGTATTTAAGATTTTTTCAACCAATTCTTTTGCAGAATTCTCTGTTACGTGAATATTGGCAAATTTAACAATTTCAAATATAGCTGCTATGGCATCTGCCGTATTAAAATCGTCCTCCATTGCCTCCTCAAACTTTTCGGTAAGTTCCTGCAATATATTTAACTGCTCTTTTTCATCGGCATTGACCTGACACTCTTGTCCATCAATTTCTTTAAGCCGGTCTACTGCCGTCAAAATTCTTTCTAGGGCATTTTTAGATGCCTCCATTAAATCCGCGCTGAAATTCAGGGGACTTCGATAATGGGCATTCAGCATAAAAAATCGCAAAATCTGTAAATCATATTTTTCTTCAATTTCTCTGACCGTAAAAAAATTCCCCAAGGATTTTGACATTTTAACATTGTCAATATTTAAAAACCCATTATGCATCCAATACTTGGCAAAGGCTGCTCCGCTGCAAGACTCACTTTGAGCGATTTCATTTTCGTGGTGGGGAAAAATTAAATCTTCACCCCCCGCATGGATGTCAATCTGCTCTCCCAGATAGTCTCTCGACATGACCGAACACTCAATATGCCAGCCCGGACGGCCTTCACCCCACGGCGAAGGCCAGGAAGGTTCTCCTTCTTTTTTAGGCTTCCAAAGCACAAAATCCAAAACGTCTTTCTTATCTGCTTCTCCGGCAAAAGCCATTTCACGATGTCCTGCCTGCAGGTCATCAATATTTTTTTTAGACAGCTTACCATAATCGCTGAAGGACCGGGTTTTAAAATAAACAGTTCCATCTATTTCATAAGCATGCTCCTTTTGAATCAGTTCCTCAATCATGTCCACAATACTGCCAATTTTTTCTGTTGCCTTTGGATGAGCCGTTGCTTCTTTAACATTCAGACTTTGCATGTCATGTGCCGCTTCTTTGATAAACCTCTCGGAAATCACTGAAGCATCAACACCTTCTTCATTTGCCTTTTTAATTATTTTATCATCAATGTCGGTAAAATTAGATACATAATTGACATCATACCCTTTGTATTCCATGTATCTCCTTACCGTATCAAAAACAATCATCGGTCTGGCATTTCCAATATGAATGTAATTATAAACAGTAGGTCCACATACATACATTTTCACTTTACCTTCTTCTAATGGTACAAACTCTTCCTTTTTTCTCGTTAATGTATTATAGATCTTCATCTGGTTCCTCCCTTGATTCGTCTTCAGCTTGCATCCAATTATATAACTGTTCCAGCCTTAATTTCAAAATCTCACTTTCCGCCTTAATATCTGATATATCCTGCAAAACCGGGTCCGGTAAATCCGTTTGATTTAAGTCTAGCCTTGGCAGCTTCTCATCACCCCGTTTTATAATTCTTCCCGGGACACCTACCACGGTTGAGCACGGCGGCACTTCCGAGAGTACCACACTGCCTGCACCTATTTTCGAACCTGCTCCAATAGTAAAGGACCCCAACACTTTGGCACCTGCGCTAATCATTACATTGTCACCAATCGTAGGGTGGCGTTTCCCCGATTCTTTACCTGTACCACCTAAGGTAACACCCTGATATAAGGTCACATTATCTCCTATAATCGTTGTTTCGCCGATTACCACACCATGACCATGGTCAATAAACAATCCTTTTCCTATTGTAGCCCCGGGATGAATTTCTATACCTGTTTTTCTCACTGTTCTTTGTGAATACCACCTGGCCAGAAAAAAATGGCCCTGTTTATAAAGCCTATGAGCGACTCTATACCGTAGGATCGCCTTAAAGCTTGGATATAGCAGAACCTCCATTGACGATTTAATGGCCGGATCCCGCTCTCTTACAATCTCTATTTCTTCCTTAATATACTTAATCAAGTGAAACATGATATAAACCTACTTTCAAAATCTTGCTTTGTCAAGCGTTTTCCTATAGCACCCTGTACATCCGTCACATTGCTGGGGATCACGGGAATTGACATACATCACATCATCATGAACAATATTCCCAATTTCTTCAAGAAGGCAAACGGCATTGGCGGCAATTCCCAATCCCGATCCGGTAAAACCCAATCCTTCTTCAGTCGTTGCTTTAATATTAATCTGTCCCAGCGATATATTTAGGGTACCGGAAATATTCTCTCTCATATCAGGTATATAGGATTTAAGCTTTGGTTCCTGAGCAATAATCGTAGTATCGATGTTACCAATGAAATATCCTTGCTCTATGAGCATCTCTCCTACCCTTTTTAAAAGCTCCAGACTTGAAATATCTTTATATTCAGGATCTGTATCAGGAAAAAAATTGCCTATATCCCCACTTGCCATGGCACCAATGAGCGCATCCATGATTGCATGAATCAGCACATCCGCATCAGAGTGTCCCAACGAGCCTTTCTCATAAGGTATGGTGACCCCGCCAAGAATTAATTTTCTATGCTCGACAAGTTGATGTACATCATAGCCTGTTCCTATTCTCATAAATTTTCCTCCAAAAGTTAATTATTTTATTATTATACACTATCTCCAAGGAAAAATCAGGCTATATTTTTGTTCCAATAGCAATGATTCCCGTAGTATTGGTTTCCAGTATACGGATTCCAAAAACATATTCTTCGCTTAATCGGCTGCTATAAGCCTCCTTTTTTAGCCTGACTTCATAGACAAGGTCCCATCCTAAAACAATATAGTCTGGCTTTTTTTTATTTTTCATTTCATAAAAATCTATACTATGTTGTATGATTTGACAAATAGATTCCAAATGCAACCCCTCTTTACATAAGCTTTTATTTTTTTCTCAACATTTTTCACCATTTTTCTTTTTATGCATAAAATATAAGTATAACAAATGATAAAAATCCAAACCTCCGCACAAAATCGGATTTTATACCTCGCTCATTCTTTGTTTTTATATTTTATTAAGGACTCCTGCAATTTATTATTGCAAAATTATTTTGTGACTATCATATTTGTTTGAACGCCAGAAACAAATATAAAACAGACTCCTCCAGTTACAAAAGGAGCATTGCTCCATAGCCAAATTCTAAGCTATGGAATAATGCTCCTTATCAAGTGTCGGAGTGACAGGATTTGAACCTGCGGTCTCAACGTCCCGAACGTTGCGCGATACCAAGCTTCGCTACACCCCGATAAATTGTCCGCCTATTATATTACCATGTTGTCAACAAATTTTCAAGTAAAAAATTATTTTTTCTCTATTTCCCGTCCAATAACAACGGTTACAGTGAATACACCTTCTTTTTCTGCTATTTTTTTGACAACACCGTTAAGGCAATCCAATGGTTTATCTATATTGTTAGACATTGCAATGGCATCTTTAATTGTATAATAATAAAGAGTTCCGGACAATGTTTTTAACATCGATTCATCAAGCTCTACAGCATCACCAACCTTAACAAGCCCTTCTCTTTCCATTCTGAAATCTAATTCCTTTTGCATATATTCTCCTTTTCACCCTTAGTTTACAATAGCGTGTCGCTGATTGTTTAATTTATCTATAATTTTATTAAAATATGGATATACTGTTTTACGAGGTGATAAATATGGCATCCTATATAGCGCCACAAGTGAAAGAAAAATTTAATTCTCTTTCAACAGGACTAAGAGATATGATTTTAGAGCGAAACGTCCAAATTCATACGATTCATGACTTAATCAACACCCTTGAACAAATTGTGGCAGAGGCAGAGGAATAATTTCTCTGCCTTTTACCTTTTCGCTGGTTTCACCGAGCAATAAAATTGTTTATAATCAAATATCAAAAACCCTTTGTAAGTATTGAATTTACAAAGGGTTTTTTAAGTAGCGAGAAAGGGATTTGAACCCCCGACACTACGGGTATGAACCGTATGCTCTAGCCAACTGAGCTATCTCGCCAGATAACCGGTCTGACCGGTAAGTGGGACCAACAGGGCTCGAACCTGTGACCCCCTGCTTGTAAGGCAGGTGCTCTCCCAGCTGAGCTATGATCCCATGGGATATGAAATTGTACGACCCAGAAGGGACTCGAACCCTCGACCTCCGCCGTGACAGGGCGGCGCTCTAACCAACTGAGCCACTGGGCCAAACAAACAATGTACACCTATATTAAATCAAATTGTGTCAATTGTCAAGACAATTTTTGAAGCTTATTTTTAAAAATTCGCCTAGTATGCAAACATTTGTTTGAAATTAAATAGAAACCTGTGTTATAATACACTTTATGATATATAAGTTGTGATTGGAGGAAACTTAATTATGGCAAAAGCAACCACCTATGATGCTGATAGTATAGCTGTACTTGAAGGCCTTGAAGCGGTACGAAAACGGCCGGGTATGTATATTGGCAGCGTCTCCAGGAAAGGCCTGAACCATTTAATTTATGAAATTGTAGATAATGCTGTCGATGAACATCTGGCAGGATTTTGTGATACTATTCATGTTTTTCTTGAAAAAGACGGCTCAGCGACAATCAGTGACAATGGCCGCGGTATCCCTGTAGATATGCATCAAAAAGGGATGTCGGCCGAACGCCTTGTATTTACGACGCTTCACGCCGGCGGTAAATTCGACGACTCAGTGTATAAGACAAGCGGCGGACTTCATGGTGTCGGTTCATCGGTTGTAAACGCTCTTTCTGCCTATCTGGATATCCAGGTTTTTAGAGACGGACTTATCCATCATGATCGTTATGAGCGTGGCATGCCGGTTGTTGTATTGGAGCATGGACTGCTTCCAACTATTGGAAAAACAAAGAAATCCGGAACACTCATCAATTTTCTGCCTGATGATCAGATTTTTGAAAGAATTCGCTTTAAAGCCGATGACATCAAAAGCCGCCTGCATGAAACGGCCTACTTGAATCCCGATCTTACAATTATATTTGAGGATCGCAGAAGCGACCATACCGAACATATCGAATTTCATGAAGAAGAAGGTATTATCGGCTTCGTTCGGGATTTAAATAAAAAGAAAGAGGCTGTCCATGAGCCGGTTTATTATAAAGGCGAATCTGACGGCATTACCGTAGAAGTTGCCTTTCAATATGTGAATGAATTCCACGAAAATGTATTGGGGTTTTGCAACAATATTTATAATGCCGAAGGGGGTACCCATATCACCGGTTTTAAGACAACGTTTACATCAATTATGAATAACTATGCCAGAGAACTGGGCATTCTTAAAGAAAAAGATGCCAATTTTACCGGAGCAGATATCCGTAACGGCATGACCGCTGTTATCTCTGTCAAGCACCCCACCCCGCGTTTTGAAGGACAGACTAAAACAAAGTTGGACAATCAGGATGCTGCCAAAGCAACCAGTAAAGTTACCAGTGATGAAGTCGTTTTATATTTCGATAGAAATATTGAAACCTTAAAAAATGTGCTCTCCTGTGCTGAGAAATCAGCAAAAATTCGCAAATCAGAAGAACGTGCCAAAACAAACCTGTTAACAAAGCACAAGTTTTCTTTCGATTCCAATGGCAAACTGTCCAACTGTGAAAGCAGGGATTCCTCTATTTGTGAGGTTTTTATTGTCGAAGGTGATTCTGCCGGCGGTTCGGCTAAGACTGCCCGTGACCGTATGTTTCAGGCAATCCTCCCTATCCGCGGCAAAATTCTCAACGTAGAGAAAGCCAGTATTGACAAAGTCCTTGCCAATGCCGAAATCAAGTCGATGATTAATGCTTTTGGATGTGGATTCTCCGAAGGTTATGGTAACGACTTTGACATAAGCCGGCTCCGCTATGACAAAATCATTATTATGGCCGATGCCGATGTAGATGGCGCACATATCCGTACATTACTATTAACCCTTTTTTACCGCTTTATGCCTGAACTCATTTACGAGGGACATGTATATATCGCTACCCCGCCTTTATATAAAGTTATACCATCTAAAAAAGGTACCCCTTCCAAAGAAGGTACCCCTTCCAAAGAAGGGGGGGGGGAATATTTATATGATGAAAAAGCATTAGATAAGTATAGGAAAAACCATCAAGGCACATTCACCCTCCAGCGCTACAAAGGACTTGGTGAAATGGATGCGGCCCAACTGTGGGAAACGACATTAAACCCTGAAACCAGAATCTTAAAATGTGTTGAAATCGAAGATGCCCGGATGGCTTCTGATGTAACTGAAATGCTTATGGGTACCGAAGTGCCTCCAAGGCGTTCATTCATACATGAACATGCCCACGATGCAGAACTAGATATTTAATAGGGAGATAGAAGATGAATAGTGAAGAACAAATCATAAGAACAGAATATTCCGAAATCATGCAAAAGTCATACATTGATTATGCCATGAGCGTCATTGTTGCCAGAGCCCTCCCCGATGTTCGCGACGGACTAAAACCCGTTCAGCGGCGGACGCTGTATGATATGTATGAACTGGGTATAAAGTATGATAAACCTTATCGGAAGTGTGCCCGTATTGTTGGTGACACAATGGGTAAATACCATCCTCACGGAGACTCATCGATTTATGAATCATTAGTTGTCATGGCACAGGATTTCAAAAAGGGATTACCCCTCGTTGATGGTCACGGTAACTTTGGTTCCATTGAAGGTGATGGTGCTGCAGCCATGCGATATACTGAAGCCAGACTTAGAGAAGTAACTCAGGAAGCGTTTCTTTCTGATTTGGATAAAAATGTCATTGATTTTATTCCCAATTTTGATGAAACCGATACCGAACCTGAAGTACTTCCTGTCAAGGTGCCCAACCTCCTCGTTAATGGTTCCGAAGGTATTGCCGTAGGTATGGCAACAAGCATCCCACCGCATAATCTTGGTGAAGTGATTGATGCCGTGAAAGCCTATATGTCCAAACAATCCATTACAAATGAAGAGCTTCTTTCATATATTAAAGGTCCTGATTTCCCCACCGGAGGCATAGTGATTAATAAAGACGAGCTAGCTGATATCTATAAAACCGGACAAGGAAAAATCAAGCTTCGCGGTAAAATAGAATTTGAAAAGGGTAAAAACGGTAAAAATCGGCTTGTTATCACTGAAATACCCTATACAATGATTGGGGCAAATATCGGCAAATTTATTAATGATGTCTATAATCTTGTAGAAAGCAAGAAAACTAATGATATTATCGACATATCCAATCAATCTTCAAAAGATGGTATCCGTATCGTTCTTGATATCCGCAAGAATGCTGATATCGACCAACTTATCAATATGCTTTATAAAAAGACCCGATTAGAAGATACTTTTGGTGTCAATATGCTTGCCGTGGCCGATGGACGTCCTGAGACAATGAGCATAAAAGCCATTGTAGAATATTATCTGGATTTTCAATATGAAGTGGCCACCCGCAAATACCGTACTCTTTTAAATAAGGAACTAGATAAAAAAGAGATCCAGGAAGGATTAATCAGAGCTTGTGATGTAATTGACTTAATCATTGAGATCCTTCGCGGCAGCAAAAATGTTAAGCAGGCCAAAGCCTGTTTAACAAACGGTATCACAAAGGACATTAAGTTTAAGACCAAAGCTTCTGAAAATGCTGCCAGAAAGCTTCTTTTTACCGAAAACCAGGCCACTGCTATTTTGGAAATGAGACTTTATAGGTTAATAGGGCTGGAAATCGAATCTCTTCAAAAGGAATATGAACAGACGCTGAAAAATATCGCAACCTATGAAGATATTTTAGAAAACCATTCTAGTATGACCAGAATTATACGTAAAGAATTAGATGCCATCAAAAAGAAATATGCTGTCCCCCGTAAAACAGTTATTGAAAATGGTAAGGCAGCTGTTTATGAAGAAAAGAAAATAGCAGAAACGGAAGTAGCCGTCTTAATAGATCGATTTGGCTACTCTAAAACCATTGATTTAGCCACCTATGAACGTAATAAAGAAGCCATTCTGGAAGAAAACAAATATATATTTACCTGTATGAATACTGATAAAGTATGTTTGTTTACAGATAGCGGGCGAATGCACTTAGCCAAAGTGCTTGATTTACCTTTTGGTAAGTTCAGGGATAAAGGAACGCCCATCGACAATGTTTGTAATTATGACAGCAGTATTGAAATGATCCTTTTTATCGCGCCGCTATCCCATGTTCTTCAGGAAAAGTTGTTGTTTTCTACAAAACAAGGTTATTTGAAACAAGTTGACGGCAGTGAGTTTAATGTTACCAAGAAGACGATTAACGCTACTAAACTATCTGACGGCGATAGAGTTGTCGCTGTCAATGTATTAGGGGATACGGCAAGCATCGTTCTGCAAACCGCCAATGGTATTTTTCTTCGTTTTCAAGTCGAAGAAGTTCCCGAAAAAAAGAAGGGAGCTATCGGAGTTCGCGGTATCAAACTAGCTGCTGCTGATCATATCACCAATATCTATTTGGTAGAATCTCGCAGCGAACAGATCATTTACTTTAAAGAAAAAGAAATCATATTAAATAAATTAAAACTGGCCAAAAGAGATACAAATGGAACAAAAATACGGATTTAGGAGGAATTAGGCAATGGCAAATGTATATGATACCCTTTTAGAAAGAGGATTTATTGAACAATGTACTCACGAAGCAGAATTGCATGAACTATTAGGAAAGGAAAAAGTGACATTTTATATCGGTTTTGATGCGACGGCCGACAGCCTCACAGCAGGACATTTTCTGACAATTATGGCTATGGCACATATGCAGAAAGCCGGCCACCGCCCTATTGCACTGCTTGGCGGCGGAACAACAATGATTGGTGATCCTTCCATGCGCTCAGATATGCGGCAAATGATGACCAGAGAACAAATCGATCACAATGCAATGCGTTTTAAAGAACAGCTTGCCAATTTTCTGGACTTTAGCGATGACAATGCTATCATGGAAAATAATGCAAACTGGCTCCTCGACTTGAATTATGTTGATTTTCTGAGAGAGGTGGGCATTCATTTTTCAGTGAATAAGATGCTTGCTGCTGACTGCTACAAATCTCGTATGGAACAGGGCCTGACTTTTTTTGAGTTTAATTATATGCTCATGCAGTCTTATGACTTTTTAAAATTATATCAAAAATATGGCTGCTGCCTGCAGATGGGCGGCAATGACCAATGGTCCAATATCTTAAGTGGTGCTGATTTAATTCGAAGAAAAGAACAAAAGCCTGCATTTGGCCTCACTTTTAAATTATTGACGACGAGTGACGGCACAAAGATGGGTAAAAGCCAAAAAGGGGCTATCTGGTTAGATCCTGATAAAACTTCACCTTATGAATTTTATCAATACTGGAGAAATATCGAAGATGTCAAGGTTGAAGAATGTCTTGGTCTGCTGACTTTCTTGCCCATGGCTGAAGTACACCGTCTGGGCGCCCTTGAAGGAGCCGAAATTAATAAAGCTAAAGAAGTCCTCGCATTCGAGATTACTAAGATTGTCCATGGGCAAGAGGAAGCTAAGAAAGCTAATGAAGCCGCAAAATCACTTTTCGTCTCCGGCGGCACAGCCGGATCAATTCCAACGAAAGCTTATCCAAGTGAACAATTAGATGCCGGTATTGATATTATTACCCTTTTAGTTGACACGAAGCTGGCTCCCACTCGTTCAGAAGCCCGAAGATTAGTAAATCAGGGGGGCGTTACTGTTAATGAGACTAAAGTTCCCTCTTTTGATACAAAGTATAGCACTGCTGATTTTAACGAAAATAATGCCCTTCTTGTTAAGAAAGGCAAAAAAGGTTACTATCAGATTGTCAAAGCGTAGGCAAGAACGTGCGCCCGCCGGGCGCACCGGTTTATAAGGGGTCAAAGGTATGACCCCTTATTTTGTTATCTTCTCTTTACCTCCCATATACATTCTCAGCGGTTCCGGTATATTCACACTCCCATCTTCATTCAGATTATTTTCTAAAAACGCAATAAGCATACGTGGCGGCGCAACAACGGTATTATTTAATGTATGCACAAAGTAAGTTCCCATCTCTTTATTTCTGACCCGTATAGCCAGTCGGCGTGCCTGCGCATCTCCCAAATTGGAACAGCTTCCTACTTCAAAATACTTTTTCTGTCTGGGAGACCATGCTTCTACGTCAATACTCTTCACTTTCAGATCCGCTAAGTCTCCGGAGCAGCATTCCAAGGTACGCACAGGAATATCTAAGGTTCTAAAAAAATCAACCGTATTTTGATACAATTTTTCAAACCACCGAGGGCTTTCTTCCGGTTTACATATCACAACCATCTCCTGCTTTTCAAATTGATGAATGCGGTATATCCCTCGCTCTTCTATGCCGTGGGCACCCACTTCTTTTCTAAAACAGGGTGAATAGCTGGTTAATGTCTGGGGCAGTTGCTCTTCATCAAGCATCGTGTCAATAAATTTGCCAATCATGGAATGCTCGCTGGTTCCAATCAGATACAAATCCTCCCCTTCGATTTTATACATCATATTTTCCATTTCAGCAAAACTCATAACACCGGAAACCACATCGGAACGAATCATATATGGCGGGATATAGTAAGTAAATCCCCTGTCAATCATAAAGTCACGGGCATAAGATAATATTGCCGAATGCAGGCGGGCTATGTCACCGCAGAGGTAATAAAAACCGTTACCACTTGTTTTCCTCGCACTATCTAAATCAATACCCTTTAAATTCTCCATAATATCAACATGGTAGGGAATCTCATAATCAGGAACTACCGGTTCTCCAAAACGTTCAACTTCTACATTTTCACTATCATCCTTGCCAATTGGCACAGATGGGTCAATGATATTGGGAATTATCAGCATCTTTTCATGAATCTTAGCAGACAATTCATCTTCTGATTTTTCCAGATCCAACAAGTTCTGAGCCATTTCTGTCACTCTTGCCTTTGTCTGCTCTGCCTTTTCCTTTTCGCCTTTGGCAAGAAGGGCACCAATTTCTTTACTGATGACCTTTCTATGATTTCTTAACTCATCACCTTTATTTTTCGATTCTCGAAATTGCCTGTCCAATTCAATAATTTCGTCAACTAAAGGTAATTTTTCGTCTTGGAACTTTTTCTTAATGTTTTCTTTGACAATATCCGGATTTGTTCTTAATAATTTAATATCAATCATCTTTCTACCACCTTTACAAAAAAATCCGTTCCATAATTCTACATATGGAACGGAAATGAGTCCGTTTTTTATTTATTATATACCATTAAACTATAAATTACAACCTTCTCCTAAGAAGAATTCAATCTATAAGCTGTCACCAAAATCTGCTTTAAATTTATCTGCCAGTTTCTTCTGCCAGTCGCTCACCGGTTCCAAGCGACCAAGGAAAAAGCGCAGAACTTTAGGTTCTTCCGTAAATCTTATGCCTTCAATTAAGTTTCTGTTTTCATAGAGCCAGCTGATGCGGTCAACGGCGTATTTGACCTGCGATAAAGTAAATACACGACGAGGCATTGCTAAACGCACTAATTCCATATCGGCAAGCTTTTCACTACCATCTGGGAAACGCTCCTCTGATAATGTTCCCCGTTCCATTCCCCGGATACCGCCGGCTATGTAAATCGCTGCTGCCAGCGAACCTGCCGGATACTCATCCTGAGGAATATGACTTACAAATTCCATGGCATTCACATGGCAGCCCAGCCCTCCTGCAGGTGTAACTACCGGTACGTTGTGCTTTTGTAATTCCTCTGTCATATAGGCTATAAACTGAGGACCCTGATTAATCATATTAAAATCCATTGTCTCATCAAGACCAACCACAATAGCTTCCATCTCTCTTACAGACATCCCTCCATAGGTCAGAAATCCTTCAAATAACGGGACTAATTCACGCATTTTCATAAACATATCATGATTATTCGTGCAAATACCGCCGCCTCTGGCATGTCCCAGCTTCCTGGCTGAAAAATAAATCAAGTCTGTACATTCGGCTATCTCGGTAGTTATGTCACGGATAGAAGTGTCTTTATAAGCTTCTTCTCTCATCTTAATAAAATATAAGTTATCTGCCAAAAGACTGGCATCTAGGACAAGAGGGATATCATTCTCCCGACATACACTTGCTACATCTTTGAGATTTTGTAATGAAAACGGCTGACCGCCAATAAGATTAGTACCCGCCTCCATTCTGACAAAAGGTATCTTTTCTCTGCCCAATTGATCTATCAACCCTTTGAGCTTATTCGTATCCATATTTCCCTTAAAAGGATTTGTACTTGTCACTTCAAGACCTTTATCAAAGACAATTTCTTCAACATATCCGCCATTGGCACCAATATGGGCTTTTGTCGTCGTAAAATGATAGTTCATCGGTATACAGTCACCTTCACTAACAAAAGCTTTTGCGAGAATATTCTCACAGGCACGTCCTTGATGCGCCGGCAAGAAATATTCTTTACCAAATATTTCTTTAACCTTATTCTCCAGCTTTGTAAACGTCTGACTTCCTGCATAACTATCATCAGCTACCATCATGGCTGCCATCTGTATGTCACTCATAGCATTGACACCGCTATCTGTGAGCATATCCAGAAATACATCTTTATTCTGCAATAAAAAAGTGTTATTTCCCGCTCCGGTTATGGCATCAACACGTTCATCAATCTTTCTTAAGTTCAGCTTCTGGACAACCCTCACTTTATGCATCTCTAGCGGTACATCATCACCATAAAAAAACTTTATTTTCTCCACGAAAATTCCTCCCGATTCTACAAATCATTTGCTACAAATCATTGTATCATACTCCGGAGCATACTTCAACAAGCAAAAGCGTTAATTCGTAATAACTTTAAATTGACAATTTTAGATCAGCTCCATATTCAGCGCAATCCGTATTGCGTCAACACTATTTATGGCATCTAACTTACGATAAATACGATTTAGATTACTTTTTACCGTACTAACTGAAATATAAAGGCTTTCTGCAATTTCTTCCCGCGTAAGTCCCTGGTAAATGCCTGACAAAACCTCCCTTTCCCTTTTGGTAAGGCTTATGTCCGTTGTATCACCTAACCTGTTCTTATTATTATATTCCGCGGTGATAAACGCTACCCGTTTTGCATAGGTTGATGCTTTGGCATATATATTATCCAACCATTCCCGAGGAATGTGATGTTCCTTTGATTCTCTTACGGCTTCTATAGTCGTACGCATAGATTTTCCAAGCTCCATAAACTGCATGATAAGCCCGTTTCCATGTGTGATTTCATAGGCTTCCTGTAATGCGGTAATGCTTCGTGCTTTATCACGGATATTATGATATGAAATTGCTTTAAAAATTAAAGTATCCGCTAAAAACAGCCACATATTGTTCTTTCGAGCCCATTCCTCAAATTCCCTCATCCAAGCCAAGAGCCTGTCGTATTCCCCTCTTTTCAATAGACATCCTGCTTTTACCAGATATTCTCTGCCACGGCTATATGGTGAAAGGATATGCTTGTTCAATGTGTCATCCATAATCCAGGCGGCTACGTTTGTCATCTGTCCGACTGTGACATAAAACCAACCCTCCGCAATATCAAGCAGCCCATTAAAACTCTGTTTTTCTTCCAAAGATTCTACATAGGATCTTAGTTCCTCCAAGTATGAAACAACAGCATTATAGTCACCTCTTGTGGCTTCAATACGCATTAATAAAAAATAGCCACTGGAGGCAATATCACTTACCTGTTTCTCACGCGAACGATATACAGCCTCATATGCATACTTAGTGGCACTTTTTATGTTTCCTGTTAGAAAAGCTGCTTCGGACGCTGCCAGATAGTCCAAACCATGTGCATATCCATTCATGGCTTTTGATGCATAAGGTATACCGTGAAATAATGCACTCTTCAATTTTTCAATCTCTCCGGGATTAGGCCTGTTCAGTGCAATTGCATATTGGGTATTAATAGACTTACTGGCATTATTAATAATATAACTGCCGTTTGGAAGATATATACAGGCTTTTTGAAACAAATCCGGAAAATCATAACAGCCCTTTTTTATACTAATCAAACCAAGCATACAGCATATTTCGCCCAAGACAATCTTATTGTCTTGTGTAGAAGGCAAAGACTCCAATTCTTCTTGTATTTCCAAAAGCTCTTTTTTTGCATCACAAATACACGCGTTACTCATCAAAAAGCCAGCGCGTATAACACGAGTCATAGGATTCTTTTTAATAAATTCTTCAGGGAATTTATTGATGAGATCGATAAAGAAATCAGCTTTTGCTTTTGAAAATGTACCGGCACCATAATGCAAGATAATATCCCATATCTGATCATAACAGCTGCATCGGTCATAATATAATAGGGCATCTATTTTCTTCCCATGAGTCAAGCACCAATCGGCCGCTTTTAAATATGTGTTTGCTATTTCCTGTTCTGTTAAAGATATCTGTTTTTCATTTAAAAACTCTAAAAACAACTGGTGAAAACTACAATATTTGGTATGCAGATTATAATAAATAAACATATTGTTATTAATTAATTGCAGTACATCTTCTAAATAATCACCCGCCAGCTCCCTAATTAGTGCCATGGGAAAATCTTTTAACAGAGATATTTTAATCAGAAATTTCTTTATTTGTGGCGTATAGTCAGAATACAGTTCCCTTTCAATCATGTCAAATATCGACGGCATTGCGCCAACTACAGGGTTATCTGAAGTCACATTCCCTTTCTTTATAAATAGACACGCCAGATAAAGAGCCATCGACCATCCATCAGTATAAGTTTGAACGGTTTCAAGCTCCTTTTTCGTTAATGCAGTATCCATCATTTTAAAAAAGGCTTCTGTTTCTTCATGGGTGAATTTTAAATCGTCAAGTGTAATCTCACTGACCAAGCCATTTGTAATCATAGCGTTAAGATCCAAATCAGGTTTTTTGCGTGAGATTAAAATCATACAAAAATTTTCTAGTCTTGCAAAGATAAGCTTTTCAACAAATTGCAAAATCTGTTCGTTCTCTATCAGATGAAAATCATCTAAAACAAAAACAAACTGTTCTCCAGCATAAACTTCCACGGCAAACAAATGAAGGAAGCGGTTGAATTCGTCCAGTGACTGCGGAAATCCCAGTTGATCGATTCGTTTAGCCGTTTCTTCATTTTGGAAATGCAAAGCATATACAAGTCCTTCCCAAAATCTTGTAGGATGATTATCTATTATGGATAACTGAAGCCAAATAACATATTTATTCTTATTATTTAAGAACATAGATACAGCCTGGGTTTTCCCATATCCTGTTCCTGCATTAACTAAGACAAGAGAATGTTCTATCGCCTTTTCCATCAGCATATCTAAACGGTGCCTTTGCAACTGCCCTTGTTTTTGGGGAGGCAATGTTGTCTTCTTGTATATAAATTTCGACATGAAATATACCCTTTCATTTTGTACACAATAAATATGATGCTAGATTATAGTACCACATTACATCATTATAATACAGAAAAAATTGAACTCAATTTTAAAAATATTTTTCATTTGTTTTTCTTTCGCCATTTTCTTTCACAGTCTTCGCATCTGAATTGATAATAATCAATTTCATCATCCGTCAGTATTTTGCCACATTTTAAGCAGCGTTTACAACGTTTATTAAGTAATTCATCTTTATTCCTCAACAACCAATAGCGCATCATATGATTCTCACCATTCAATGAAGGTTATTATATGATACGCAATTTTTTTGCTAAATATACTTATCTATATCCGAATCAGTGTCCGTAATTTATTTGCTGTATTGGCATTTCGGATAGTAATATTTGCACTGATTCGCCAAGAATTCTTCATCAATATCAATGAATAGAAAGGATTTTCCATGAAAGCAAATTAAAAAAGAAGCTAGTAAATCGCTCTAATGCTTGATTTTACTAACTTCTTGACAGGGGCAGAGGGATTCGAACCCCCATCTGCGGTTTTGGAGACCGATATTCTGCCATTGAACTATGCCCCTATGACCCTGTTTAATATTTTCCATTATAATTGGAACCTTCATTATCAATGAAGCTTTCATTTATAATGAAAGTATATACCTTCAAAACTACACATTGAAACCATCAAACCTCTGATTGATTCTGACCTTTCGTTAACCTTTTCGTTAACACTTCCTTGGTCAAGCCCTCGACCTATTAGTAACAGTCAGCTCCATACATTGCTGCACTTCCACCTCTGCCCTATCTACCTCGTCTTCTTCAAGGGGTCTTA
>Ga0153994_1000093_pt1 | contig 40972 bp, 41 predicted proteins | sample TSNC078MetaG_FD_104735 | JGI IMG/M metagenome (GOLD analysis project Ga0153994, IMG submission 104735) | Attine ant fungus gardens microbial communities from North Carolina, USA - TSNC078 MetaG | ecosystem: Host-associated > Fungi > Mycelium > Unclassified | place: USA: North Carolina, Lumber...
ATAATGGCTTGAGATACCTTTATCACTATACCATAGGAGGCTTTTAATTGCTCGTAGTTTCGCTACTGCTTACTCTATTCTCCCCAGCATAGCTGGGGGTTTAGTGTTTTCAATTAAAGCAATTATAAACGATTCTATTCTGATTTACAATGAGCTTCAAATTCTCTTTTCACAACATTTAAGGCCGATTCTATCACCTTATCCATGTCATAATATTTATATTCACCCAATCTCCCGCCAAAGATGACCTGCTGCTCTTTTTGCGCCAGTTCTAAGTATTGCCGGTAAAGCTTTTGATTCTTCTCATCATTGACCGGATAATAGGGTTCATCACCCGGTTTCCACGTGGCAGAGTATTCCTTTGAGATGACAGTTGTTTTCTGAGTGCCGAATTCAAAATGTTTATGCTCAATAATTCTGGTATAGGGTGTTTGCCTGTCCGTATAATTAACAACGGCATTTCCCTGATAATTCTCAACGGGGAGTTCTTCCGTTTCAAAACGTACGCTTCGATATTCCAATTCTCCTAGCGTATAGTCAAACCAGGCATCGATGGGACCGGTATAGATGATTTTTCCGGCTTTATCAAGCAATGCATTAAAGACTTCCCGGTTTTTCAAATAATCTACTCCCAACCGAATCTTGGTTCCTTCCAGCATTCTTTCAGCCATTGCGGTATAACCGCCGATGGGAATTCCTTGATATAGATCATTAAAATAATTATTATCATAGGTATAGCGTACCGGTAAACGTTTGATAATAAAGGCCGGCAAATCTTTACAGGCTCTGCCCCACTGCTTTTCGGTGTAACCCTTAATCAACTTTTCATAAATGTCATAACCAACTAAGCTGATCGCCTGTTCTTCCAGATTTTGCGGCTCTTGATTCAGCCCCTTTTCTTTTTTATATTGCCGCCGCTGCTCCTCGATTTTCTCATCGGCTTGCTGTGGCGTTATAACACCCCACATTTTATTAAATGTATTCATATTAAAAGGCAGGTTATAGATTTCGCCCTTATAATTCGCAACAGGCGCATTGGTATAACGGTTAAACTCCGTGAATTGCTGAATATACTCCCAGACCGCTTTATTACTTGTATGGAAAATATGGGCACCGTATTTGTGGACATTGATTCCGCTTGTATTTTCGGTATAAACATTGCCTCCGATATGATTCCGTTTTTCTATAACCAGACAGGTTTTCCCACGCTTTTTGGCTTCATGGGCAAATATTGCGCCGTAAAGACCGGCGCCAATCATTAAATAGTCATAATTCTTCATGCTTACACTACCTCACAATCTAAAGTTTTACATCTGAATTTATTACTGTACTATTGTTAGTATACGTTGATTTTCCGAGGATTGCAACTGCCCGTCATCATTGATGGATGAATATTCTGACGATTGAGATTATTCTGCAAAATTTGATTCCCAATAAAGGTAACCGTGAAAATATTCAGTATTTATCAGCATTGTGTAGATCCAACATTAGTAAAATATGCAAAATTACGGAAGAACCTAAACGGTCAGAATATACAACGCTCTTTTATAAATCGCTTACTTCAATTTGCACTACGTCATTTGGGGGAGCTCTTATCAATAAAGACTTGCCAAGACTTAAAAGCCGCTTTCTTTTTGATTCTCTTTAAAGCTACAAACGTTCAGACACAAATAACACCTTATACATTTTTCTGCATTGATTTCAGGATATAAAAAACCTTCATCATCTGGTCGCATACATATTGCCCCTTTAGGACAAATTGCGTAGCATGCCGTGCAGCCACAGCAATTTTCTTTCTGTTTAAAAAGTATCGGTACCGGCTTATCTATTCTTACTGAATTGTCCTTCATTTATCCCCCTATCTACTACAATATTTTTTTATTTTTTTCTTAATGCCCACAGGAACTGTAGTTGAAATTTTTTTTCTTATTTTTGCTTTTACCGAAATTTCACCATATTTGCGAGCGATATAACCAAAAGGCTTCTTCTCATAATCAGCCCAAAACTTTTCCCTATCTTTCGGTTTTTCAAACGGTTTAATTAATGGAATTTGTAAACAGTCGTTAATATCAACCAACTGCTTATCTATAAAAAAAGACCCTTTTTCCATATATTCTTTCCCCTTGGAATTGTTGACAAGAACTAAAGAGACTCCTTTATTGTCACTAAAATCAGGCAATGCCTTTTCAATTCCCCAGAAATCTGCAATTGTAATATCGCCTGGGTGATATCTGCTTTTATACGGACATTTATAGCAACAGTTTCTTAAAATAGAATGTTTATAAAATAATGTTGTAAAGATTTTGCTATCATGATTTTTACCATCTATAGAAATCGTTTCAATATGCTCTGCCCAGCCATAATCCTTTTTATTTCGAAAATCCACGGTAGTAACTTTACCATTATATTTATGCTCAAACCAACGCAAGTAGTTCTCCCAAACTTTTGGACTTGGCACTCCATGACAAACGATGTCAATCAATAGTAGTTTTGAACAATCTATATGTATCAGTTCTAAATATTTTTTAATTCCAGCAATTTGACAAGATGTTCCGGAAAACAATACATATCTCCCTTGCTCTAAGTCTTTCTTAACTTCTTTAAAAGTGTTTCCTAAATCACTTTGGACATATTTCGATCCTCTGAAAGCATCTCGCTCTGCTTTTGACTCTGCCCGTCTATGGATTGCTTTAAATCCATTATCCAAAGCACATCCATACACTATACCGGTTTTTTCCAAAATAACATCAGAAAGGGCAGTGAAAATTCCTCCTGAGCGAGATTCTATACGCACATTGATATCTTTATGTTTCACTGCATAGGGAATGGGTTGTGAATCCACTATTATCACCTCACCCTTTTTTTGATTTTTTAATATATTGTTTCATTGTTATATATAATCCTATTAATAACTTTTTATTTATGACTACAGCAAAAACCACGCCTAATAGTAAATTTACAATTTTAATTTCCACTTCATTCGAATAAAATAAAATACTCATTATAATTAATATAATTAAATAAAAAACAATATTTTTCCACTTATATTCTAACGGTCTGATTTTTGATGTATTAATTGCACGATAAACCGTCAGGAATACATAGCTAACCAGTGTAGAAATAGATGCTGCATATATACCTATACTATGAATAAATAAAATATTGATGATTAGATTAATTAATGCAGCTATAATAGTAGAAATAGCGGCATTAGTTGTTTTCATCTGTGCTACATAAATACCTCCGTAATAGGCTGATAATCCATAAAATAACATTGCCATAAATAGAATTGGCATTTGGACATAGGCTTCTTCATATGCACCATTAACAAATAATGAAAATAATACAGGCATAAATCCTATTAGTAATGCCATGATTCCGCTCAGCGCTCGAATCAGCCCATCAAATACCAGATTATAATATTGACTGCTATCTTTATCCTCATTCGCAATAGACGCTGATTCTTGCCATGCCATTGTAAACGTGCTTTGGACAATAGTTAATACTTGCGGGAATTTAGTAGCTACTGCATATACCGCGTTGGCTTCTACACCCAATGTTGCGGATATAACCAAACGGTCTGAAGCACTTACAATCCACATAGACATCGCATTTGGAACCATTGGACAAGAATATTTAAGCAATTTTTTTAAACAATTCCATTCAAATAATTTTATGTCAAAATAAGTTAATAATTGAATATATCGGTTAATATATAATACAGCAATTATAATCGCTGTACAAAGAGATAAAATCAGTCCATCTAATCCCAAATTCATCCAAAGAAGTAACGGAAGGACTATAACTAAATTAGCAATTGTATTAATGATTGCACTAATGGCAAACTCTTTTACCCTCCCTAAACCTCTTAATATTTGCTGTATAACATTAAGATAAATTTCCAGAAATAAGTATGCTGAAATCAATATGCGTATTTTAGTATCAAGAGTATGTAAACATAAAAATATAACTATAAGGGTTATTAAGGAAATAGGTATTACAAAAAGAAGTACATTTGTTATTATTGTCTTAATAGTTTTTTTTTCTTTTTCTCCAATCAAAAATCTAAAAGCTGCGGTCTGTATTTGCAGGGTAACCGCCGGTGCTACCAGTGAGGTTAAAATTGTTATTAAATCGTATGTACCATACTCAGCTTTTGTTAAAATAGCGGTATAAAGCGGCAAAGTAATAAATGTAGCCAATTTGGGTAAAATATTCCCAATGCCTAATACCATAGTGTTTTTTATTAACTGCTTTTCTCTGCCCACTTATATTTCACTCCAAGTCTCTAAAAAATCATATTTTTCTTCCAACCTCATTCATTATGCATTTCAAGTATTCCATCGATTCATCTTTTTTAACAGATAGTTTCTCATTCACTGACTTCCAATTAATTTTTTCGTTTTCAGCTCCGCATTTGCCATCCTCAATAATTCTATTTTCCAATCCGCACAAATGAAGCAAATCCTCTGAACGCACATTTGGGCTCAATTTGGTTTGGATTTCAACAAAGAAATTTCTTTCGAAAATAATTGAAAAAGCTGTGCCATGGAAAGAATTTGTGATTACATATTCTGCGTTTGCAAACCAACCTACAAATTCTTCCGGTAAGGGACATCTTACGTGCTTCAAGTCCAGATCCTTAACCAAGCCATCATTCAAATAAATAACCGGATATCCTGTTCTGACAGAAATTTTCCTCGCATAGTTCTTCATAGTCCTTGGAGGCTGGACAGCATATAAGAGTATGTATTTGCTCGTCTGGTTTGGCATTTTTGCAATTTCCATCCACTGCTTTTTATTGCATAACAAGGTTGGATCAAGGCAAACTGGAACAGATAAATCCATCTCTTTTTCAAATATTTTCTCTGCACTTTCCTCACGTACTGAAATACCTTTAAACGCTTTAAGCAGCGTACAATAACTCGCTTTATATTTCTCGGGAATGGATTGAAATCCAAAACTTGCTGCATATGCATATTTTTTATTTTTATCAGTCACAAAATCAAGCATGAATGTCATATCAAAGCCTGAAAGTTTATCATTCCATATTTGATCACTTCCGACAATAAAACAATCAAATTGTTTATTTAGCCTTCTTAATGTTCCACGCTCAATTCTTTCATTAGTAAGTTCCAACCGTCTATCTATAAATTCATCAAAAACTTTTCTTCGCTTTTTCAATATTCGATAATTTAATATGTATCTTAAAAATCCGCGTCGTTTCAACAGACTTTTATAACTATGGTCATACTCAACTTGTTTACATGTATAATCAATAATGGATACTTGTATATTTCCCATTGATTTAATTACTTCTTGTAAAGCATAGGCCTGAAGTACTGCTCCATAATTTGCTGCTTTATGGAATGTAATAATACCTACTGTATATGTATTCAAGTTAATCACCTGCTCCTCTCATATTCTATATTATTATGTATCTCTTTATACGGGCGAGATTGTTTCCCGAACTTTCTTAATTGACATATGGATTGCTTTTTCAATGCATAATTAACTATAATTCCCAGAAATACAAAAAATGATGGGCTTTGAATATAACTATCTGAGAGCATAAGTTGTCCAAAACAAATCGTAAAATAATAAAATACAAAGTTTTCGTTTGAATAGATATGCATATATTTTGTGTTTAGTAGGTAACTTATTATATAATATCCAAGTATGCATATTATAATTATTCCAAACAAAAAACCATAATGTAAGACCATTTCAATTACAATATTGTGTGGATACCCTTGTAAAACCATATGCGAAAAATTGTTTAAAAAATAATTTCTTTCTCCTGCAATACCTAATCCCAACAGGCTATTTTTTATTGTTGAACCCGCCAATTGAAGCCCGTAAAAATATTGTTCAAAGCGATATGAATCATCAAGCATTTCACCAGCTAATAGTTTATTCAAAGTTCTTGTATTTAAATCCAAATTATTTGCTATGTTAATAATTCCAATTAAAAGATCTTCATAAAAGAATATAACTATAAGACTTAAAATAGCGAGCACTATAATAGGCTTAAACTTTCTATTCATAATGCATAATAGTGTAACGGCAAAAAGTAAAAAGAACAGTGATAATCTTCTGCCTGCCATAAAAATCAAAATAACGCAAATAAATGACAAAAGTATTGATAATTTGCTTTTCTTGACTATAGCATTATATACGAATAATAATGCGCAGGACATCACCCCATTTGAATAAGTTAAGTAAGTTCCTGCTTCTCCTACATTATAGACCAGAAAGGAACACACTAGCATGATTAGCATTGGATATGATATTCTATTTAAATATGTATAAACGTAGCTTTTGTCTCTTATGATCCTAATAAAGAGAAATCCTGGAAATGCAAGCACAAAGGTTTTAATTAATAGATTTTGCCTAACTACTTGATAAAAAGTTTGATCATTTGTCATTGAAATTACATATAATACTAATAACAATATAAATAGTATAAGACAATCTATTGTGATTCTTCGATAACCCAGTATCAACATAATACATACAATTGCAGTAATAATAATTTTTTCAATTGTAAATAAGACATCTGTTGATAAGGAAGGAATCCCAAATCTCCCTTGTAATATCCAATCTAAAGCCGAAAGGAACATGCTGATTGAAAACCAACATACAAAAAGCATACTAAGCCACCGATCAATATTTTTAATTTTAATTTCCCAATTCATTTTCAATTTGTATTTCCTCCAGAACATTTAAGATAAAGCTTTTGTCCTTAAAGCTCAAATTCAGACTTAAGCGGCAAAATTGTTTCAAATGCTTTTCGAAGCAATTTTTTTTCAGTTTCAAAGGAAACTATATCAGTTAAATCATTCACACAAATCATTTTATAACGTTGCTTTTCAATAGCGTCATATATCTTTCGATTGTTATCTGATAAATGGTACACCTTTCCTATATTTGTTTTTCTTGGGAAAAATTCCCCCGTTACAATTTGCCAGTTTTTAAATAACCACTGGTTTACATGTCCATTTTCTCTAAATTTAGCCTCAGAACTTTTGTTTAATATTTCACGTTCAATTTCCCATAAATATTCAAAGGTTTTTTTGCTAAATGCGCTTGGCAAATGCTGTTCATACAATCCAATAAAATCCTTCCAAGGTAATAACAGAAATGTTCGCAACAAATCGGCACCGTAACATACATTAAACCATTTTGACCAATTTTCTTTTAGCACTTGATTTTTTTTAAAGTAATCATTAATAACACTAATATTATTTATTTCTGCGTGTCCAAAATTTCTATTTATCGGAATTGTATTTAAAACAGCTGAGTCACAGGGCAATTCATTTTTAAAGAAATCGGATGGTTTTACTTCCTTTAACAAAAACATATCATCATTAAAATACACAAACTGATTTGACAGGTCTTTAATACGGTGTAAGTTTAATTCAATTGTATGGGAATTAAATGTAGGCAGATATTCTTTTGGTATATAATCTTTATGATTTACAATATTAAGTTTTGGATGATCCGTATTAAGCCAAGCAGGAAGATGCCCCCACGTAACAAAGTGAATTTTATTTACCCAAGGCGAAAATTTTTCAATTCCTCTGAACCAATATTCTAATATTTCCCAATCGCGAAATCTAATCGGATTATCACTCCATGTTCCAAACAACTTATTTTTGTCTTCTTTAGAAGCTAACGATGCATATTTATTTTTCTCTTTTTGCCATTTCATGTCATTTCCATCTACCCATGCAATAACAAAATCAATTCCTTCACTCATATGCAAGATTTCCTTCCACTAGTTTTTACTTGTATAAATTCTATCTTAGGGTTAAAGAATATACCTCTATATGACGAAGAAATAATAATCTTCATTTTTCTCCATTTGTTTACGTTTTTTGAGCATAAAACTTTTGCTATGTGATATAAGATTTTACACAATTGATATAAAATCCCATTGACGCCTTCTTTTCTTGCTACATAAAACTCATTTCTATATGCATATCGATATCGCTCAATCCTGGCATCATCAATTGCAATGTTCGAACCGGTATTACTGTTCGTATCATGAATTACATTACTATTGTTTACAACATAAGATGGATATTTTCTGGATATTCGTCGAGTATATTCTAAATCGTCAGCCCAAATAAAAAACTCTTTAATTGGCAATCCCATTTCAATTACCGTTTCGGTTTTCATAAAAAGGGAAACAAAGGATGCCATTATGACTGGTGAAAATCTTTCATCACATTCTTTTAGTTTCTTATATAAAGAAACTTTTTGAATGTTCATATTACATAATTTCCCATCCTTCCAGTAAGTAACGCTAGACAAAAACCCGTATCTACCCTCTAGCTCCTCATCAGCATTTATGAGTTTTTCCAAACATTTTTCATTTGGTAAGCAATCGTCATCCATAAGCCAAATATATTCATATTCACCTTTGATTGCTTCCTTAATACCGTAATTGAATCCCCCAGCTCCGCCTAAATTTCTTTGGGTATTTTGATAATGTATCTTCTGATTATCTATAAAGTTATAAATAAATTCATATGTTCCATCTGAACTTCCATTATCAATAATCAGAATATCCATATCCTCATAGGTTTGATTCAACAATGCTTCTATGTTTTGAATTAGCATTTCTTTTCGATTATATGTCACAACAATTGCTGCTATTTTTCGTTTCATGAGACCTTGCTCCTAATTTAAAAACTTCCTTCATATTTTTTTCTCAATAATTTAGCTGCCAAAAAAGCACTTATCTTTTTTCCCCAATTTATTTTTTCAAGGTGAATACAAGGAATTTCTTTATAAGAAATTCCTTGGTGCGATAACCAAACATTAAACAATATCTCACTTATTCTTCCATAAAATCTTGCCTGAAAGGTGCTGTATAAAGTAGCATCAACCCTTTTTTCTATTTCAAACAAAATATCAAACAACCACATACAGTACTGATCTGACAATTCTTTCTCCATAATGTACATGTTGAACATATGTCCATAAGTTCTATTTATTACCTTCTCAAAATCAGATAAATATTCAGGGTACCTTTGTTTAATAATTTCTTTTGCAATGTCCAAATGCTCTTTATAATGTGTGTGGACATAATGTGAATAAAGCGTTTCTATATAATATTTTCTTTTCTTTGGAACTACTATTTTGTATTCAGGAATCAACTTTTCTAACTCTTTTGATGTTAAAATACAATCCTTTTTTTGATGAAAAACTCTGTATAAAGTACTCTTTACAGAAAAATGCCTTCTATAATGAGCGAGTCCTAAATAATCACTATCTAAATTTTTCCAAGCCCAATACATGCCAGTTAGTTCACAAAATGATGAATTCTTAGTAGAAATATTATCTCCAGTGTTATCCCCAATATACCCTATCGCTTTTTTTCCTTCATGCCCTACATGCAATGGTAAGTAAATAGAATCTTTTGGCATGTCATATTTCTTATGTGTAGCAACAATAATTTTCACTTTATTCTCCACATTATTTCTCCATATCAATCTCTTTTGAAACACGATTTTCATACTCAAATGGCAATAATAGCACCACCACGCTAATTATCAGGAAACTAACCCCGTGTAGTCCACGGTTTTGGTGTACATTATACCTCGCAAAGTTGCGTTATTCGTACCTTGTATATTTTACATAAGGAAGGATAGACAACTTGGTTATCGCTAAATGTCACTTTCTCCTTACAACCATCTATATACAGTTATCAATCTGCAAACTATAAGAAAAGAGTACAGCCCACGAGAAAATACAGGTGCCTTTCTTGACATTTAGCTTTTACATATTAGCCTCTTTACGATAGCAAAGTTTCTTATTATTCTCCATACAATATCTCTTGCAAAAAGTTCCTGTTCTTTTCCAAGTCCGGCACCAAAACCTGCATTTTCCTAATCACCGCCGCTTGATACCCCCCATCTATCGGAATCCTATAACTCTCTATTTCATCAATTCCCATCGAAACCACTTTAACCGCATACCCTAACAACTCACTATGTGAAATATCCGTTGTCAGTAAAGGAAAAATCTCATCTATCAAACTTAATATCGTTCCAATACCTGAAGATTTCATTTTCTCAAATATAGTCATGATAACCCTTCTCTGACGTTCAGTCCTTTCATAATCATTATTTCCGACATATCGGATTCTGGCATATGCCAATGCTTGCTCCCCAGTCAAATGATTTATGCCGGATGTCAGGTTCCAAGAATTGCCCTTTTTATTTAAATATTCCGCTTCAGCTTGCGTCAGCTCCATATCAATCCCATTCATCTTATCTATGCAGCTCTGAAACCCGCTAAAGTCAACCTCCACATTGCCATCAATCTGGATACTAAAATTAGTTTCTATGGTTTGATCCAACAATTCCATGCCGCCAAATGCATAAGCCGCATTTATACGATTGTCACTATATCCTGGGATTTGCACATATAAATCACGCATCAATGAAGTCAGCTGCAATGTTTCTTTCTTTTTATTAATCGTGAGTAGAATCATGGAATCAGAACGCGCCCGTGTTTCTCCTTCTCTGCGATCCTGTCCAATCAAAAGGATATTAACAACATCTTTATCTGCCATGATGTTTTCATCAATATCCCATTCTATTTCTTCCGGTTCCAATTCCAAGGCCGTCGCATCTATTGCCGCATCCTCATCTGTCTCAAAGTATTCATCTTGTGGGAAAACGGTTTCCAGATTAGCATAGTCTGCTGTGTTGATTTTGTTTAGTTTATGCTGTATATAGGCAAATGCCGTTCCTGCGATAAGAATAACGACCGTCAGAACGCCGATTAATATCTTAACACCCATTGGCAGCTTGCCTTTTCTTTTTCTGTTTGGTTCTTTCATTTCTCTGTCCTTTCCCATTATACCGACCCTTTTCCTCCAAAAACCACCTTCACTGTCTTTAGCAATATCTTCAAATCCAACCCCAGTGTCCACTCCTGAATATATTTCGCATCTAACTCCACTACCGTCTCAAAATCAGTAATCTCACTTCTTCCACTCACTTGCCAGATGCCCGTCAATCCCGGTTTAATCGCCAGTCGCTTTTTATGGTGCAGGGCATACTGCCTATATTCATCTACCGTAGGTGGTCTGGTTCCCACCAAACTCATATTTCCTTTTAAAATATTAAAGAACTGCGGCAGCTCATCAATACTGGTTTTGCGTATAAACCGCCCAATCGGTGTAATCCTTGGGTCGTTATCCATTTTAAACATGCAACCTTTCATTTTGTTATGCTGCATCAATTCCTTTTTTCTTTCTTCAGCATCTAAATACATGGAACGAAACTTAAATATCTTAAACCGCCTTCCGTTTTTACCTACCCGCTCCTGGGAGAAAAATATCGGGCCTGGCGATTGTATGTAAATAATCGGCGCCACAAATACAAAGGCAATTCCCATAAATCCTAATCCCACTAAGCTTCCGGCAATATCAATTGCCCTTTTTAACACTATCTGCCGGAAAGTCATCGTCTTAATACTCGTGGTAACCACTGTAAATCCATTGACTTTCTCAATCTGAGGATTGGGTATATTCAGAGAAAAATGGCGCATATTGATATGAACCGTAATGCCCATTTCCAGGCAATACTCGATAAGCTCTTTTCTCCCGGGGTAATCATCTCTTAGAGCGACAAAAACATCATCAACAACGCTGTTTTGTACATACTTAAGCATTGTCCCGGCACTTGCCACCACCGGAATGCCATAAATCATCTTATTTGTCAGGTCTTCATCAAGTATGATAATACCTTTCAGCCAAAAATTGCTATACTTATAATCAAGCATTTTTTCAATGATTCCGTTAACAGCTTTCTTATCCGTAATCAAATACATACATCTTAACTTACTCTCATCTTTGACCCGCTTACTCAAAATATATTTATACAGTATCCGCATTGTATATGTAAACACAGAGCTTAGAACCCAGAACCAACAAAATATAACTCTGGAATATGCTTCAGATAATTTCATCATGAAGATAATCGCTATTAATGCTGCCAGTAAAACAGTGCTATATTTGATACTGGCTTTAAACTCCTTGAGATAACCTCGCTTTAATATTCCTGAATATGGTTCTGTAAAAAATACAATACAGATATGTAGTGCCGTTATTAAAATAGCGATGTTTAAATAAGTTCTGTTCGTATACGGAAAACTTATGCCATGGCGAATCATGTACGAGACAATGAAAGAAAGCTGAATGCAACACCAATCAATAAGCATAAAATCAAAATGCTTCACCCAATTATTTCTTACTTTCTTATACATCTCATTACCCCTTAATATGATTAATTACGAACTTCCAGAGTCAGCACTTCTATATTTGACTGATTCCCATCGGAATCAATGACATAGAAACTCAACTCATATGTACCGGGCGTATATATGTCATACTCTCCCTCAACCTGAATGCGTGTTGATGCATAATCTTTATCATCCACAGCCGATTCCACAAAAGACAGCGGATTAAAGGCACCTCCTACATTAATAATCGCCTTATACTGTTTCAAACGAATCACCGGTACCCCGGTACTCACCAATGGTGTTGTGTCTGTATTGATCATCAGATCATCTTCATCTGTTGGTCCGCTTTCAGCAATATTTGCACCCTCTGTATCCCCGATGCCATCAGTATCCGAAGTGTCCTCTGTTGGATTTTGTAATACGTAACTATTATTGTTTTCAATATAGCTCACTACGATTTCTTTCTTCGTAATATTATTGCTTTTATCTCTTGCCGCATAGATAACCTTGGCGCTTTGTCCGTCTGTCGATGGTATAACCCTCTCTATAAATAATGTATCTGTGACATCACCGTCACTCTGGTCATAGGCTGTCACCCCTTCTAATAATACCGAAACATCATCACCTTCAGTAAAGGTTTCAATAGCGTCATTAAGCGTAATAATCGGTCCATCTCTATCTTGTTGTAAATACATCGCCACAAACAAACCTAAAAGTATGATACATATAACAGAAAGTATTCCAATAATTAATCTCTGTTTCATCCTATTCCTCGCTATCTCGGTTCCTACTATTATGCATGTTTATACTCACCATAATATTTTCCATAGTATCTTCCATAGTATTTATCATGATTTAAGTTTACTTTATTCATCACAACACCTAATAAGGTACAGTTTGCTTTTCCCAATTGCTCTTTAACTTTCCGGGCAAATTTATAACTGATTGCTTTAGATTCAATGACCATGACTGCTCCGTCACACTCCTTTGCAATGATAGCTGCATCAATAACGCTTCCCAGAGGCGGTGTGTCAATAATGATATAATCATATACATTTCTCAAGGCCTGAAGGACGGATTTAAAACGATTGCTCCCTAACAATTCCGACGGATTTGGTGGGGTTGGCCCGGCAAAAACAACTTGTAATCTATGTACGTTTGTATCGTTAATCACTTCACCAAATTCGTTCTGTCCCGACAAGAAATGACTAAGTCCCTTTATTTTTTGACTTATCTTATATCTTCCGACGAGTACGGATTTTCTTAAATCGCCATCAATGAAAATGACTTTCTTTCCCGCCTCAGCAAGGGAAATGGCTAAGTTGAGGGATATGCTTGATTTCCCTTCATTGGGTGTACAGCTGGTTATGGCGATAATCTTATGATTATTGCCGCAAAATTGAACATTAGCCATCAGAGACTTGTACGCTTCATTGACATGATAATCCGCTGTACTGTTTTTATTTAAATTAATCAGCATTTTATCTGGCCACCACCTTTTTTGTTTTGGCTTTCACAACCGGCTTTTTCACTTTCTTCTCTTCCTCACTGTAAGGAATGGAACCTAAAACGCCAACGCCTAAATACTTTTCTACATCATCCGGTGTTTTGATGGTATCATCTAAAATATATCCGGCTAAAGCACCCAAAACAGCTAAAACGATTCCAATCAGCCCCCCAAGGATACCGTTTCTTTTAACACTTGGCCCTGAGGGTTCATCCGGCAGATTGGCCTCATCAATCACATTCACCGCCTCAATATTCATGACCGTGCTGATCTGCTCAGAGGACTCCTCTCTCACCGAATTGGCTATGTCCATAGCCTCATACGGATCATCACTGGTAATCGTTATTCTTAAAATACGCGTATCGGTAATAACCTCCACACTTACCATCGCTGCAAGATCTTCATAACTCATATCCAGGTCTAGATTCGATATAACCTTCCCAAGAACCGTACGGCTTGTAATCAGTTCCTGATAATCCTTTGTCAACTGTGAACCTGATTGCAAATCCGAATAAGTAATCATATCACTACTCTGTTGGTTAAGCATGTAAACCTTCGTTGATGACTCATATGTCTTAGTCATTACAAACATACTTACAAATACAGCGATTAGTGCCATTGCCATTCCTGATAATATAATAATCAGCTTTTTTGACCAGAGTGTCATGATCAACTCTCTTAAATCAATTTCAATTTCATCTCTTTCCTGGTTCGTCTCCATCCTCTTCTCCTCAGTGTATCATACAAAATTTTATAGCATTAAAATAGCATGCTTTTAATAAAAACGAAAAAATCTGGTTCTGTTTTCGGCAAAAAAACTATAATTATTTAGTATTTTTTAATTATAAAACTCAAAAGATATTATAATGTGTCAGAAACTATTATATATGTTTTGGCTAGAATTAGCAAGGGCAAATTTTTACCATGCTTATTCAAAACAAGCATAACTACTCACAAGACTTATTTAAAATCGAAAAAAATCTGATGCACTGGAATATGGGCGGGAATTGTGATAAAATTTATATAATGTATTATTTCTCGATTGTGTGATAAAAAGTGAAGTGTGTTATCGGCAGAAAAGGGGGGGTAATTTTGCCCGACAATAACAATAAACAAGATCTAAGAATTATAAAAACGCGAAAAGCGATAACTGACGCAATGTCTAAATTGCTGGAAACCCAGAATTTCAAGCATATAACAGTGAGCGATTTATGTGAAGAGGCTTTGGTCAGCCGGGCTACTTTTTATGTGCATTTTGAGGATAAATATGCTTTGCTGCAATACTGGTTGACCGAATTAAAACTGAAGGTCATCATCAAAGATAATACTTACAAGCAGCTAGAAGCATCAATTAATAACCTTGTCCAAAACAACAAGAACGTGATTAAAAATTTAGTATATGAAGCGAATAGTGAAGTTTTAGATGTATTGCACGAGTATATAATTTCTTTTTTGGATATATCTTCAAAAAAGAATGAACAAGGAATAGTAAGTCCCAAGCACGTTGTTTTATCTAGCTTTTTCGCTGGGGGCATGATCAATTACATCTTATGGCAGGTAAAAAACAAATTTCCCTCGGATACAACACCGATGAATATCTATCTATTTGAAATTATTGAAAGACTTCGCGAATTAGATTAAAGCAAGCATTGTTATGTAAAGCTTTACATAACAAGCAAAGGAGGGATGTCCCCATGCATGAATCACTCGATAAAATGAAAAAAATAAAAGCACTTATAAATAATGGCAAAGGAATACGATATACTCTAAGTGAAGTATCTAAAATTCTCGGAAACCCTATTCTAATACAAGATAGGGATTATAACGTAATATCGTATACTGAAGATATTGTCACCGATGATCCGATTTGGAATGAGTTTGTTACCACCGGTACCGTCTCACATAGTACGGTATCCATGTATAAGACTGAAGGTTTTTTTGAGGCAATAGCAAATTTGCGGAGGGTCAATTTCTTAATTACCGATAAATTGAAGTATGATAGGATTCACGGTAAGCTTTTAGACAAAGACGGTATTACCGTGGGCGCCGCAACCATAGTGGCATGCCATAAGCCGTTTGCGGACGACATATTGGAACTTCATGAAGCGGTATGTGATGCTCTTTCCATAGAACTTTGCCAAGATAACTTTTATATCGGCTATGGTCAAGCGTATTTAGAATCCCTGGTAAGTCGATTAATTGAGGGGAAAATTGAGGGGAACGAGTTTTATTATACCGCTCAGGTGGATAGTATTTATACGGATCTTGGAAACAACCTCTATTTAGCTGTTATGGATATTCCTAAGTGTACTGCAGATACTCAGCTTGAATATTTTAGAGATTTATTTAAGCGGACGCAGCCGGCATATAAATACTTCATTTACGCCCCTTATATCTTAATGATTGCCGGTACAAACGATAGTACATTCAATGTAAAAAAGGATTTACGCAAACTTAGCAAGATTTTTTCAGAGTATCATATACATGCCGGGATAAGCAGCCGTTTTGAGAACCTGTTCAAATTACAAAGATACTATATCGAGGCCGTAGATGCGTTAAACGATGGCTTGAAAAGCGGCAGCAGACAGCGGATTTTTTTATATGTCAATAATACCGACGCCTAAAAGCGGATACCTTGTGCGAAGTATCCGCTTATTTGTTAAATCTAAGCTTTCTTTTTAAATCTTGCGACGACCTTAAATAAGTCACCATCTATTTTTATATCCAGCCGGCCTCCCTGCAGTTCGATAAAGCTTTTGGCTATCGCCAGACCCAGTCCCGAGCCATCCGTGTTTCGGGCCAAATCACCGCGTATGAATCTTTCGGTCAGCTTATCTGGCGGGAAGTTCAGTTCCGATGCCGAAATGTTTTTGAACACAACTGCGGCCTCCTCGTCATTTTCCGTAAAGTCGATATAAACTCTTGTGCCTTTCAGGGCATATTTGATACAGTTTGTCAGTAAATTTTCAAATATTCGATAGGTTTTCTGACTGTCTAAAATCAGTATTACCTTTTGATCCGGTAAGTTTAAACGGAATTCCAGGTTTGCCTCTGCCACTTTATCTTCCGACTCATAATATGCTTGTTTAATCAGGTCGATTAAATCTACAGGTACCAGATTAAGGGTCACGTTTTTGCTGTCCGCCTTGCTGACCTCGAACAAGTCTTCGATTAAAGCTTTCAGCCGCATCGACTTATTGTCAATGGTTTCAATATAGCTGTTACGTTCTTCATCCGTAATATCTTCATTTTTTAATAAGTTGACATAAGTTATAATAGCCGTCAGCGGTGTCTTTAAGTCATGAGACACATTGGTGATTAGTTCGGTTCTCATATTTTGGCTGGCAACTTCCTTTTCTACCGCCTTTTTGAATCCTTTTTGGATTTTCTGAAGCTCTTTTTTAAAAGCATTAAAGAGTCCTAAATCTTCATCAATCGTCACATCCAAATCACCTTCCGCCATTGCATTCGTTACTTTCAGCAGCTTTTCATATTGCGTTTTAACCAATCCGGTATATTTTTTCAGCAGGAAGTAAAGTGCTATTGAGTAAATAACGACGCCAACAATGCCAAAAAACCACATCATACATAGGATTGTCAAGATAACAAAGTTAACAAATACTATTTTAAAAATCTGCTTATTCGTCTGCTCTTCTAAATCAATTTCTGCTAATGCCTGGAAAAAGGCTTTTATTTTCCGTTTTAACCATCTAAAGAACCGCCATGTCCAGCTTCTTTCCCTTAAATAATTTTTAAATCCCAGGGTCACAACTGCGTGTAACGATGCCGCTGCCAAATAACATAAGCTCAAGACTATCGTCCAAATAATGCCGTTGACGATGGTCGCCGCAACCGCGAAGACCCTCTGAGACGATATTAATGTTGACAATGAAGTTAAGAATACCCCGCCATTTGAATCGATAACCATCCCCAGCATACTATCGTATAAACTTAAGACACTGCTGATTAAGATAATAGCAATTTCTAAAGGTATCTTAAATAATTTTACATTACCCAGATGCAGCGGCTTTATCAACGGAAGTATAAAGGCAATTGCAGCAATTACCATTATAAGCACAATGTACCACAGAAGGAATCCTGATTCCGAATAAGATAAGTATACATTCCAATCATCAGCGCTTGTCAGCAGCGCAGAATCTTTGGGAATAGCGTAAACAATCGTTACATCGGAAGGCTGAGCAATCGCCGTCAATACTGACTCCCCATATGACTCTATTGCCAAAGGATTTTCCCGGTTAAATTGTTCCAAAGTGCTTACTGCATTATCCGATGAATCGCCATAATATCGGTCTGTCCTAAGCTTTCCCAGAGAATCATAGTTCATAACAATGACTGTTGCATAGTCTTCATTACTTTCTGCGATGTTACTTCCATTTATAAAGGATTTTAATGACGAATTCTCTGCATTCGTTATCATGAGCTTCCCCGATGAATCATACACTGAATATTCCAATGATTTGCGTGTATCTTCAAAAAAATTTTTCCAGGAATAAATTGTTTCATTAACATTGACCTCCAATTCCTGCCTTGAAGGCAATTCATATGCCACCTCATCCGGAGCATACTGGATTTCGCTTCCTACATAATCCGAAGCTAAAAATACATCTGAAGGACTGTATTTTTGCTCATCTTTAGCCTCTCTGGCTTCCATATAAAGCACAAAGCTTCCTCGCATAAGGGAGTCTAGCACCTCATAGTTTATAAATCCCTGCTTTGGCATGTACTCCGACTCGGCCGCCCGGTCTTCAAAGACCGGATACATCGCTACGGTTCCAATAGCCGGCAGCAGCACTGCCAATATCATGATGACAATTCCTATTTTATAATTTCTTTTCGATTTTATATCCAACGCCCCATACCACCTTTAAATATTTTGGATTTTTAGGATCAATTTCAATTTTTTCCCGGATATTCCGGACATGAACCATAATTGTCTCCGTATTAATCGCCCGTTCATTCCAAACTCTTTCATAAATTTCATCGGCCGAAAATACTCTTCCGGGATTTTTCATTAATAGCAGAAGAATTTTAAATTCAATGGGGGTCACTCTCACCGGACTTCCGTCAACAAAGACTTCCACCGTATCTTCGTTAATTTCCAGACCACCGATTATAAAGCTGTTCGTTTCTTCCCCCGACTTCGATTCAATCGCCTGTAAATATTTGGAATATCGCCTCAGTTGGGAATTGACACGGGCTAAAAGCTCCATGGGGGTAAACGGTTTAGTCACATAGTCATCCGCACCAATATTTAATCCCATAATCTTATCTACCTCTTCTGACTTGGCCGAAAGCATAATCACCGGAAAATCATGATGCTGCCGCAGATTCATTGTCATTGTAATGCCATCCATGCGGGGCATCATAATATCCACAATTGCCAAATGAATCGTCTTGCTCTCAACCATTTCCAAGCCTTCGACACCGTTCGCCGCTTTATACACATGATAACCCTGGCTTATCAAGTACCTTTCAATACCATCCCTGATTTCTTTATCATCTTCTACTATTAAAATATTATATGTTTCCATCACAACTCATCCTTTAATGTTATTTTTATCTATCATAACATACCCTCCATTGACAATGTACAACACGGTTTTGAAAAGTTGAGCATCAAATGGATTGCAGGCCTGCTTTCCATATTCATTAATATACCCGGCAAAACAAAAATACACCTACAAAAAAATCCAAAGAATTTCTAAAGAAAGACTTCGGATAAATTCAAAATGTCTATCTGTTGGAGCTGCTGTTAAGAAGCTCCAACGCATTGGCATATATTAACTGATGGGTATAATCCTCCCCAAACTTCCGCTTAAGGTATTGCACACACTTCTTCATTTCGGGAGGTCGTTTGCTGATGTTATGGGCATCTGTTCCGATAAAATGTACGAGCTCATTCTTCAATAGCTTTTTAACCAGCCTTTTTGTTGGATAACCATTCTCACCGGTTACACTGGCCGCATTGACCTGTATATAAATCCCCATGTTAGCAAGCTGTAAAACCCGGTCAAGCTCCTTATGAAGACTTGCGTATCTTTCCACATGAGCAATAATAGGGCTATATCCTTCCATCTGCAGGTGATAGAGTGCATTCTTAATGTAAGGATACTCCTTATCCGGTGAAAATTCCACCAATACAAAGTTCGAATCTGCCATCGTATGAACCGCTCCAAAATCCAGGGCTTTAACCGCCAAATCACTATAATACAGTTCATTTCCCAGATAAATATTAAATGTCTTGTCAATTTTATGTGCCATTTGATTCAAGCGTTCTATTGCCAGCTGTAAAGTGGCACCTGAAGGATTCCTGTGCCTGGTATGGTAGTGGGGCGTGGCGATGATTGTCCGAATTCCTTCATTATAAGCTATCTGCAGCATCTGATTAGACATCTTCCAGTCCTTTGCGCCGTCATCTACAGAGGGTATAATATGGCTGTGAATATCAATCCAGCCGTTGTTCATGATTTACTCAACACCTTTCTGCTTAATTTATAAAGTGGGTTTTATTTTACCCTAGTAAATGCGTTTTGTAAATAGCATGAAGGATTATTCCGGCAATATGATGGCTCAACAGTAAAAAAAGAAATTATTTCTTCATATGCGGCATATAAATAGGTATAAACGAAGTCTTTTTTCTAACAGGAGGAGTCTTTATACTATGGCTGCAAACCAACCATCAGATATCATGCCCCTTGAAGATTTTATTGCATTGCCGGACACCACATCTTTTGTTCTAAGATACAATAATCTAACGGAAAAATATATCAGCGAGAGACCCTATATCCGTTTGGGCAAATTGTTAACCGGTAATTTTGCTGTTGCCTATGTCCAACGCGACCTGCTCGATCAGATTCTTGAAGAACTTGGCGTTACCAATTCAAGCATGGTTCTGGGACCACTATCCCAGGTTGATTTAGAAGCTTCCGGTATCACTCAGGTACAACGTCAGCCTTATCTGGCTTTACGGGGATCCCAAACGCTTATTGCCTTCATTGATACAGGGATAGATTATACCAAAGAGGCCTTTCAATATGGAAATAAAACCTCCAGAATACAATATATATGGGATCAGACAATCAATGGAAATGCCCCTGAAGGATATCATCTTGGAACCGAATATATAAATAGCCAAATTAACGAAGCATTACAATCTGAGGACCCCTATTTAGTTGTTCCTCATCAAGACAACTTAGGACACGGAACTTTTCTGGCCTCGGTTGCCGCCGGCAATGAAACGGGAAGCTATCTGGGAGTAGCCCCGGAGTCCGAATTAATCATTGTGAAGCTTAAAAAAGCAAGTCCTTTTTATCTCAACAGATTTCTGGTTCCGCAACAGCAGCAAAACGCCTTCGAATCCAGTGACCTGATGCTTGGCATCGAATATGCAATTGAAAAGGCAATTGAACTGGATCGTCCGTTGGCTATCTGTATCGGTATTGGCACAAACCTGGGCGGACATGACGGATATAGCGTTTTAGAAGACTACTTATCAAGAATATCTTATACCGTGGGCGTTACCATTTGCGCTGCTGCCGGAAACGAAAGTAATACAAAACATCATATTCAAGGTACTATTCCCGCCGCCGGGGATTCCCGAAGTATTGAAATTGATGCCGGAACAAAAAGTAATGATATCTATATTAGTTTGTGGAACGGCCCTTCTGACCGACTTTCGGTTTCTATCAGATCTCCTGCAGGTGAGGTTGTAGGAAGGATTCCGGCAAGGGCGGGCACCAACTTTGAATCGCGGCTGGTTTTGGAGCGTTCTACCGTAGATATCAAATATGGTTTTCCGATTGAAGGAAGTGGTGCACAGCTCACCACCATTAAAATTCTTGAACCAACACCGGGAATCTGGACATTAAATATATATGGCGACACTATTTTAGAAGGAACCTTCAATGTCTGGCTGCCGATTACCGGCTTTGTCGATCCGGATATTGTATTTCTGGCCGCCATTCCTAATTGTACCATAGCCGTTCCGGCTACGGCAGTCGGTGTCATCACCTGTGGGGCCTACAATAGCCTGAACAAAAGCTTATATGTGAACTCATCATGGGGACCAACCAGGCTGCCAATGATGTCTCCGGACTTTGTCGCTCCCGGTGTTGATATCGACGGGGTACTGCCTTCCGGTTATGGCACCATGAGCGGAACCGGTGTCTCCGCAGCATTTACAGCAGGTGCGTGTGCACTTTTACTTCAGTGGGGAATTGTCGAAGGCAATAACCGATTGCTCAACACGTATCTGACAAAAACGCTTCTAATCAGAGGCTGTGAGCGTGATGAAGGGGTTGTCTATCCAAATGTACAGTGGGGTTATGGCCGAATAAATCTCATCAACACTTTGGAATCTATCCGGGCCACATAAACGAGGTATCTATAGGCCTCTAAAGCTTTCCGGGCGGTATTTCCCTAATCGCCCGGCTTCTTTAATCTGACTCAGCAAAAGACTTTTATCCTTATTAAATGTTCCTCTAAGCGCTACATAGTTGGAGGCATGATTCGCTCTGAAGACTGTTCCATCCGAATCTATATGGCTCACAACCAGCTCCATTTCTTCAAGTACTTCCTCAGGACTAAGAAGCGTGAATTCTCCCCTTTCAAGCTGAGCATACATTTGCGTACCCGGCTCTAACATTAAGGTGAGAAATCCCACATATTCCGGCTTCATGGCATTAATCATTCTCGCACTGTTTTGGGCATGCTCTTTTAATCTTGCCTTGCCGCCCAATCCCGAAATGAAAGTCACCGATAATGTCATGCCTGCTGCCCGTACTTTTAGTCCTGCCGCTATAATTTCCGGTACGGCTGCGCCTTTCTTAACATCTTCAAGAACCTGTTCATCTCCCGATTCAGCACCCATATAAACCATATCCAGCCCACACTCTTTTAAACTTTTTAATGCTTCCGGACTCTTGTTAAGAATATCCCCTGGGGCTCCATAAATAGATACCCGTTCACATTCCGGGAAAATCTTGTTGATTTTGTCAAGAATAAATAGCAGGTCGCTTGTTTTCACCGTCAAGGCATCCCCGTCTGCCAGAAATATCCTTCGTACCGGCATTTTATCATACTTTCTTGCCATATATAAATCTTCCGCTACTTCATCGAGATTTCTAACCCTAAATTTCTTGTCTTTATACATTCCGCAAAATGTACATTGATTCCTTGCACACCCAATTGTCAGTTGGATAATCAGGCTGCCTGCTTCACTGGGCGGCCGGTAAACCGTTCCTTCATATCTCATGATAAATTCTCCCTGACTATAATATCTGTCTTGATTACTATAAGTTAAATTATAAAGGACTCTCTTTAACAAATCAATCGATTTTTTGTAATACGGCAGCAATTGAAGAATCATGAGGCCTTATCAAACGCCCTAAGCCGAACAGACAATCGGCATCTCCTACTGTCACTTTATTTATTTTTTCATTGCAGGTAAGGCTCGCCAAAAAACCCAATGAACGTAATATATCATCCGATGTCGGGCTATATGCACCAAAGGGATATGTAAATGTAGTCGGCATTTCGCCGATCATTTCTAAGGCCCTTGCCTGAAATAAACTTAAATCGGCAGATAAACGCTCCTTATACTCATCATCACTTTCTCCACTCCTTTGTTTTGCACCCCTGACCCCACCGCTTTGTCCATGGATATCATATCCATGGTTTTGTAATTCGGCATGACCGGATTCTACCATTTCAATAATCATCGACCATAATATATGTGGATAAAGAATGTCCTGACGTCCTTCCTCTGTATATTCATCGGTAATATGACCAATCACAGAAAAAACCGCTTTCATATCATATTCCTTAAGAAGCGGATATACATATTTATAGTCACTGAAATAGCCATCATCAAATGTCAAAATAATAGGCTTATCAGGAAGTGCCGTCTTCCCGTTAATAAAATCAATAAGCTCCGACATCGTTATGGTATGATAACCATTTTCTTTGAGATATTGAAGATCTTCTTCAAATTCCTCGGGGGTAATTGAATAATCACCTAATAACCCCTTTTCTTGCGTTAATTTGTGATACATAATAATTGGTACACTAACCGTTTGATTCTCGGCCTGACCGGCACTTTGACGCGTCTGTAAGTAATAAAATATCCCTATGATAGTAAGGATGATCACACAAAAAGTAGCTGTGTATCGCTTTGACATGTTATCACCATGCATCCATTTATATTTATCCATGTAGTATATGTTGAAGTGTTGGCATATTATGACAATATAATTTAAATTCCGGCCGGCAATCATTCATTGATGGAATTTAAAATATTTGTTGATTTCTATAAGCTGATACTTTATAATAGAGACTTAAGGGGGCGTAGCGCAGTTGGGAGCGCGTCTGAATGGCATTCAGAAGGCCGTGGGTTCAAGTCCCATCGTCTCCACTAGTTGAAAAGTCCTGTAGTTCCTTTGTTTTAAAGGGGTTGCGGGATTTTTGATTTTTGCATGACTTTCGTGTTCTGACGCAAAAATACATAAAAACCCGTAAATATGCAGGTCAAAACCAGAATGATATAATATGCAAAAAGCCCCTTGATCTGGGCTTAATCCATCATCTCTTAAACAATTTATCAAATCGTAGGTAAAAGATAGACAATTATTATAGATATCATCTATATGATATTCCCTTACATAGGATGAGTCCTTTAAATTCTCCTTTTTCATTATCAATTACGGTACATTTAACATGAATTGCGTCTCCTAAAGTCAATCCGAAAGAGGATAAAATTGCCTGCTTTACGCCCCCTGTTGGCGTCCCGATAAGTCTAATTGAAAGAACACCCTCCAGCCCATCATATTTGAGTGGTCTATTCCAAAACTTTTTTAAAGTTTCCACAAAATTTTCCTCTTTGTCTTCAAGTATCTTAGAATCCGCTTTTCCCTAATGCACGAATTAGGGCATATAGTATTAAATAACGAAAACGAAAATGACGCCGATATATTTGCTTCATACATTCTTGCCCCATCAATGGCCATCTATTATGCGAAGTGTAAGAAGCCTTGTGATTTATTTGGGATATCTAAAGAGGCGTCTATATATGCATTCAGCAGGTACGAAAGTTGGTTGCATGGAACCTTAAGAAACAAAATGACACCTTTAGACAAAATGTACTATAACCATTTTTATGATACCTTACATAAAAAATTTGTCTACAGTATAGAAAATTGCGAAAAATGTATTGGCGACCGCATTAGTGGGAAATGCCCATATTGCGAGGAAAGTGAGCGCAGACGACTCCAACAACAATACGGAGATTATTTTAGTCAAAGTTTTCTGGTGGCGGAGTATCAATGGCTATATGGTGGCATATATAGTATTTGACGGCAAATGATGGTATATGGTAAAATATAGAAAAGCTAAAGAAAAGAGGGCAAAAGATATGAAGAAAGATGCTGTAAATCAAATGGAGACTACCCAGGTTAAAAAACCTTTTTATAAGAAGTGGTGGATTTGGATAATTCTCTTAGTTATTATAATAAGCATCGGCTTAGCCGCATGGTATTATCAAATAAAACTACCACACGACACTGCGGTTTCTGAATATAATTCCTCCGTTGAATATGTAAATGGGAAAAATTCAGAGCTCGACATGGTCATTGATTCAGCTAAAAATGTAATTAATTCAGGAAGTAATCCGTACGATATTGGAACTATTACGAATGTCGAATATGCTATTGCGGAAGCTCAGAACGCAAGAAGGGAAATACCTGAGAACGTGCCATCGGCAACAGATGAAATAATTTCTAAAGCCAAAGAATTAAAGAAAGATCTTGATTATTCCTTGGTTATGACCAATATTGAGGAAAATGTAATAGCATTAGAGAACAGCATAAGGCAATTAGAGCAAATAACCAATCCGGCAGAAAGCTTCGTGATTGAACGATTAAAAGAAATTGATGGCGTAGAAGATTTGCAAGCTGTTACAGAAGATAATGACCCAAATGGAAATTTAAACAAAGCAGGCGGGTACACTTCAACAGTATATTTTACGCATTCACTTGTGGATAAGGACTCTCCTGAAGTAATAGGTGATACAGTAGTCGAAAAAGGGACATTAGGCGGAGGAGCAATTGAGGTCTACGCAAATGAAGATGATGCAAATAAAAGGAACGACTATTTATCAGAGTTTGACGGAACATTATTTAATAGCGGTTCTCATGTCGTGATAGGAACAATAGTAATCAGAACCTCCGACCTATTAACAGCATCACAACAAAACGAACTGACAGAGCAAATCAAGGCTAAGATGATAGAACTGAGATAAAAACCGCCCCTGCTGCAAATATGAAACCTTAGACCAAATTATTTTTATATAAACACTCACATAAAAGCACTAAAAATGCAAGAGGAAAAGTATTACGTTTTTGTGAATTTTTTCAAGAATCATTGACAATATTCAGCTAAGGATATATTATATAAGTGTAACAAAAGTTACACAGTTAATAATGCCTTGGCAGTAAGTCTCCCACCATAAGGGAAGTACCGAACCCAAGGCTTTTTACGTTAAGGAGGAGAAATGAAAACTGCTATACTGGTTGATGGAGGCTTTTACAGAAAAAGAGCACAGATAATGATTGGTGATAGGACCTCGACTGAACGCGCAGAGGAATTAAGTTCATACTGCAGACGGCATTTAAACAAGAAAAACCAAGGCAAACATGAACTCTATCGAATATTTTATTATGATTGCCCACCAATGAATAAAAAGATTTATCATCCATTTTTGAAGAAGCAAATTGACTTTTCAAAAACGGACTTACATATCTGGATGTGCGAATTTTTAGACGAATTAAAAAAGAAGAGGAAATTTGCCTTGCGGATGGGCAAACTAGCAGATGCCCAGGCATATTACACTATTAGGCCTAATACCGTTAAAAAAATTTGTAATAGAAAAGTAACTATTGAAGATTTAAGGGAAGATGATTTCATGATTGATGTTGACCAAAAAGGTGTTGATATGAAAATAGGCCTTGATATAGCTTCAATGGCATACAAAAGACAAGTTGACCAAATCGTACTTATTTCTGGCGATAGCGATTTTGTTTCTGCTGCGAAGTTGGCAAGAAGAGAAGGGATTGATTTTGTTTTGGATCCTCTTGGTGCTCCAATTAAACCAGATTTATTTGAACATATTGACGGATTACGTACTTGTGATAACATATATAAATCCAAATAAAATAAAGCCCCTGTGCTACCAACACAAGGACTCTACATAGATACTATTCGGACAGGCCGATATAATACCTCAACCAAGCATATTATATCATTCCGAAGCCTGTTGCGCAAGTGATAGGCTTATTTTTTATCAAAAAGAAAATGATAGCAGTGTCAAAATTGCTGCATCTCAGGTTTTTCAGCTTGCGATTGAAAATCGTGTCCTGGAGTATGACCCTGTCGCCGTTGTTAAATTGCCCGCTTCCGCACCCGTTAGGAAAAGACGTGCCCTGACACAATCGAAGAGCAACAATAGATTGTATATACGCCTCATAGAGCGCAAAGAGCGGCTATGATTATGATGTATGCCGGGCTAAGGGCTAAGGAGAGGTGAGTTAATACCGCTTACCTGGAACGATATCGACTTAAAAAATAGCACTATAATTATTAACAAGGCAGCGGAAAGTGTAGGGGGCAAATTCGAAATAAAGAGTTCTACCAAGACAGAATCCGGCATGAGAGTAATTGATATTCCTCAAAAACTTACAGATTATTTAAAGGCTGAAAAATATGAAAGCATCTACGTGTGCATCGATTCCAAAAATGCCATGCATGCCGAGTCGTCGTGGAAGCGTATGTGGGAAAGTTACCTTTGCGACCTAAATCTAAAATACGGTACATTCGCCGGTGGTGCCAAAAGTAAGTTTGATCTGCTTAAAGCCGCCATGATATACAAAAACAGCAGCCAGTAATCTGACTGCTGTTTTTGACCCTGAAAGTGGTGATTCCAAAGGTCCGGAAACTGCGTTATACTTTCGTATAAACGCAAAAAAACGTCAACTATTTTATCATCGTCCTTGTTTCTATACCGCCCACATCGGTATGATTTTATGCTTATCCGTCAAAGGCAACAGTTCCTGTGAAAGACATAATACCCCGCCCTCGCCGATATTTATATTCTTTATGCCGTCCAGCATGGAAAAGTTCTTTATATCCTTCGGCGTGGGACTTGTGTGTTGTTTAATCTCAATCGGAAATAGCGTATTGTTCTGGAAGATTAACACATCAATTTCTCTGTCGTTACTGTCACGCAGGAAATAAAAATCTTCCTCTTTGCCTGCGTTGGTATAGCTTTTTAACAGTTCTGCAACAACAAAGGTCTCGAAAAAATGTCCGTTCATCGCACCTTGGGAAAGGGTTTCGGGTGTAAGCCATCGGGTTAAATATGCCGCCAGTCCCGTATCCAAAAAATAGAGTTTAGGTGTTTTAACAGCCCTTTTGATTGCATTGTTTGAGTAGGGTTTCAACAAATAAACAATCCCGCTTGTTCGGAGTATCGAAAGCCAGCGTTTTGCCGTTGGTTCGCTAATACCTACGTCCCTTGCAATAGACGCCAGGTTCAGGATATTTCCGGTCATTGCGGCGCAAACAGTCATGAATTTTAAAAATTCTGCTTCATCCGCTACCTGCGTTAGCTTGCGAACGTCCCTCTCAATATAGGTTTTCACATAGTCTGAATAAAAATTTTGCCAGTTAAAATCCCGCTCCGCAAACAACTCAGGCATACAACCGCGGTGGATGATTTCCCATGCCTCTTTGATAGATAAGTTTGTTTTTTCTTCTTTCCGTCGCATAAGATATTCAAGAGTCGGCAGAAACGGTTCATTCCAATTTTCGTTTCTCATTTCCCGGAGCGACAAACCTAAAAGCTCTAAAATTCCCGCACGTCCCGCCAGACTCTCGGTGACATTTTTCATCAGCTCAAAGCTCTGTGACCCAGTTAAGAAATAATCACCCTTATGACGACTTTTATCCAATGACATCTTAATATAGGGAAATATTTCGGGAGCATACTGTACCTCGTCAATGAAAACAGGCGGCGGGTTTAACTGTAAAAAAGCCGCAGGCTCCTCTTTTGCCCGATTGCGAATGGATAAGTCATCAAAAGTGATTTTGGCGACATCCGGCTTTATTTTTTCGATCAAGGTCGTCTTACCAACCTGTCTTGCGCCGGTGACGACAACAGCCCCTTTTTCTTTTGCGCGCTCCAGAACAGACTCTTCAATATGACGCTTAATATACATGACAATCACCTCGACTTATGATAATCTAATATTCAATGTTATTATATCATTTATCAGGCAGCTGTCAAGGGTGTTTTGGTTTTAGCATAAACCTGTAAACGCTGCAAAAATAAAACACCATCCCCAATGCTCTTTCGTCATCGAAAACAGTGCTTCTGAGTGCGCCTTTAGGGGTTCGAACCCTAGACACCCTGATTAAGAGTCAGGTGCTCTACCAACTGAGCTAAAGGCGCTTGTTGATTTAATCAACAGCAGAATTCATTATATCTTAATTATTTCCAAATTGCAATACCCTATTTTAAGATTTTCGTATTTTCGCCCTATTTTTGTAAATTCTGAGGGTAATTACGATTCTTAATACTTTCTTAAATTCATCTTTTTTTAATAATTTCTCTTGTATTTTCTTATCTATTCTGAGTATAATCTAAATAGGCAATTTTATACATATAATAGCTACCCTCCATTGAAAGAAGGTCCCCCATGAATAAAAAGAAGAAATTTCAATCTAACAGAAAGTATTTTACCATATGTATTTATGGAATTGTAACTTTTTGTATTTGCCTTGGCATCTTCAAGCTCACCAACAACTGGCAGGATACTACCTCTCGGCTTGGTGATATTTTGTCGATGCTTTCACCATTCCTTATCGCTTTTCTTATCGCCTATTTTGTCAATCCGATAATTCGGGGAATTAACCGCCTATTATTTCATAAAGTCAATGGTGGTAAATACGAAAAGTTACAAAAGATAACTTCACTGGTTATTGCATATATGATAGTTGTCGGATTTATCGTCCTGCTCCTTAACTTTATTATTCCCCAGGTCATATCCAGTATATCAGAGTTAGTCAAGCAATCACCGGCTATGATTGCCTCCATTGAAAATCTATTAGGCAATCTAAGTGAAGATTTCCCTAACACGAATTTTGATGTTATTGAAGATTTTATTAATGACAGCCTTCCCAGCTTTTTAGATTATTTTAAAACTGCAATGGGAAATATCGTTCCGTGGTTGTACAGTGCCGGAATTTCTATCATCAGTTGGCTTATAAATATCATCCTGGCGTTTGTTATTTCATGCTATTTAATGTGGGATAAAAACAATCTGCTGAATTCTATGAAACAGATTGTCCGAGCATTTTTCTCAAAAGATATTGCCGAAAAAATAATTGTAACCGCTAAAGAATGCAATAATATATTCAGCAGCTTTATTATTGGTAAAGCCATCGATTCACTCATTATCGGAATCCTCTGCTTTATCCTGATGACAATACTTCGCCTTCCTTATGGGGCACTCATCAGTTTATTTATCGGCGTCACCAACATGATTCCCTACTTTGGTCCCTTTATTGGAGCGGTTCCGGGAGCACTCATCCTTTTAATTATTAACCCTAGTCAGGCACTGATTTTTATTATCATGATATTCCTCCTCCAACAATTTGACGGAACGATACTAGGACCCAAAATCTTAGGAGACTCTACCGGTCTGCAGCCTATCTGGATTATTTTCGCCATTACAGTCGGTGGTTATACAGCCGGCGTCCTGGGCATGTTTCTCGGTGTTCCAATCGTCGCCGTCATTGCCCATTTGCTTAATAAGCTCATTAATTATATGATTAAAAAACGTGAAGAATCCGATAATCAATCCGAAGGCGATAATCCTTCTGATAAAGCTGCTCCGGGGAAAGATAATCCCACCTTCATCGCCGGTGATATTCAGGACAAAATATAATACGCAACCAGTATAATATTGCCAACTATTGTAGCAGGGCGGCACCTCTGACCCGAAAGTCATCAGCACAGCCCTGCTATTTGGCTTTGTAATATTTAAATACATGGGACAGCCTCTATTTCCTCTTATCCTTCTTATTAATATTCGATACAAATTTTTCAATATCTTTATAGGATTTATATAAATCATTAATTTTTCTGTTTAAATGCACATAATCATATGATGCATGGGACAATTTTTGCTGAATATTCCTTTTTGAAGCCATAACTAATACCATACCTCCCGATATATAATTAGTGTATGCATCACTTCCTTCCGGTGTGCCGGCGGTATGCCGCCAACCGACAAATCGGATGACCCAATCCCGTAAATTTTTCCTCATATTCAGTCATTATATTACCTTCCGAATACTGACTATGATGCAAATCAAATGTATAATTCGCTAAAATCCAGCCGGCAGCGGTTACTTGCTCCAATGAAAAATCAAATAACCGACGGTTATCCGTCTTAAATATCACACTGCCAATTTTGCCAGTATCATTTTCCTCGGTGAGAAATTGATCATAACGGGCCCAAAAGTCCACCGAGGTCAGGCGTCGTTTCGCATGGCGCTCCTTTGGCCAGGGATCGGAAAAATTAAGATATATTCTTTCCACTTCCCCTTTGGCGAATACTTCTGTGATATCTTCCGCATCCATGCGGATAAATAAAAGATTTTTTCCATCGTAACTTTCTCGCTTTTCCAGAGCTCTTAGCAGTACACTGGAAAATTTCTCAATGCCGATATAATTAATATCCGGGTTTTGTCTGGCCATTTCATGAAGGAACTTCCCTTTACCCATGCCGATTTCTATATGTATCGGATGACTGTTGCCAAATACTTTAGCCCATTGTCCTTTACAATCTTTTTCATTTTTAATAACATAGGGATTCAATTCAATAGCTTCCCTTGAACCTTTGATATGACGCAGTCTCATAAATTCCTCCACATTTCATGCCGCCACCTGTTAAAGTCATGAATACTGACAAAAATCAGGGGCAAACTATTCTTTATCGACTATACATGAGACTGTTCTCGCTGTCAATCTATTCGCCGTTTCAGATTGCCGAACTTTATACATTTTTTGTATTTTTTTCATTAATCTTCAACAATATTAATGAATTTTTTATGATATTTTCTACATATTCGTCATTCCATTTTTTTTGAAAAAGAGTATGATTAAGAACAGAAAAAGTTAATTATTCTAATTCCAAACCGGAGGAAAAATATGCAAGACATTATCCAAGCCTTATGTGAAATTGATGTCGGTGCCAGCCAGGTCATGAAATCTACAGAAGAAGAAAAGGCCTCACTTAAAAATGATTATGAAACCAGAATTAAGGAAGCCGAACTTAAAATTCATCACGAAACACAGGAACGTCTGAATGTTCTGGAAAGCCAGTTAGATGCGCAGGTTTCAAACGAAATATTAAAGATGAAAGAAGATGCTTCAAGAAATTTAGAATCTCTTGACAATAATTATAAAGCAAATCATGATCAATATGTAGAAACTATTTTTCAAAAAATCATTGAGGTATAGATTATGCTGAAAGATTTACTAAGCTACGGTAGTATGACAACTAAAATCAGATCTATGAAGAGCAATTTAATCAAAACGGAAGGTTATTACGAGATTGCCTCTTTGTCTTCAGTGGGAGAATTTATTAATTATCTAAAGAACTACCCTTCGTATGAGGCCGCCTTTAAAAATGCCGATGAGAGCCGGATGCACCGCGGTGATATTGAATTGTATCTTAATATGACTTTATATCAGGATTATGGAAAGATTTATGCCTTTGCCAAACCAACGCAAAGGAAGTTTTTTAAGATTTACGCTAAAAGATATGAAATCGTTTTAGTTAAAGGATTCCTTCGGCAGATATTTGATCATCGTACCATCGCTTATGATGTCTCTCTCTTCTCAGAGCGCTTTAAGAAGGCATCTGCGGTCGATTTAGCTGCTTTATCTAAATGCCGGTCTATCGAAGAATTCCTTCAGACGATTAAGGACAGTGAATACTTTCCGATATTGAACGTTCTTTGGGAAGCCGGGGTTAAGACACTTTTTGATTATGAATTTGCCTTGGATATTTATTTCTTCAAGTATTTATGGAAGCTTAAAGATAAAACCCTTAAATCACATGAACTTGCTTCTATGACTAAGATTTACGGCTATGAAATCGACTTATTAAATATTATATGGATTTACCGTTCAAAGAAATATTACAAAGTTGACGCCGCATCTATTTATAAGAATTTGATTCCTATCACTTATAAAATAAAGCCTGACTTATTGTCGAAACTCATCGAATCGGAATCTCCGGATGAATCATTAAAGATTTTAAGCGACTCATATTATGTAAAAATCATTGAGCGGATGGAGAATACTTCGGATATCGAATGGGTTTATTTTCTGATTATGGATGATGTGCAGCGCAAAGCTGCGAAAGAATACCCCTACTCCATCGCAACCATACATTACTATTTATATTTAAAAACTGAGGAGCTTAATAAACTCACAACTGCACTGGAATGTATCCGTTACGGTTTAAGTCCAGCAGAAATCGCACAATATATCGTTAAAGCAACATAACTTCTATAGCGGAGGAAGCATATGATTACAAAAATGAAGTTTATCAATATCACCGGTCCTAAATCGGATATTGATCGGGTAGTATCAAAGTACTTATCAGTTTATCCGATACATCTTGAAAATGCATTGAGCGAACTTGACAAGGCTGACCGGCTGACACCTTATATTGAAACAAATCCTTATAAAGAAACGACAACAAGGTTGGAGAGCATGGCAAAAGTTGTCAATAAGGGAAATTTAGATTTGACAGCCAACAACTCCCCTACGCTCACGCAAGCCAATGCTTTGATTAAACAAATCGAGGTCAAAAGTGACAAATTGAATGAGGAACGGGAGCTGTTGGAAAAGAAAAAGGCCCATTATGAAGAAGTGATCCGTAAGATCACGCCTTTTAAGCAGGCCGGCTTCGACTTATCCGAAATCATGAAATTCAAGTATATTAAATATCGGTTTGGGCGAATTGCCTTAACTTATTATGATAAATTCTCTCAATATGTTTATGAAAATCTTAATACTATTTTCATTGAGTGCAGCCGGGATAGAGATTATGTCTGGGGTGTCTATTTTTCACCACAGGTCACCTTTGTGAAAGTAGATGCTATTTTTGCCTCGATGCATTTTGAAAGAAGCTTTTTGCCCGATGAATACCACGGTCCACCGGAGGATGTTTATGCAAAATTAATGCAAGCCTATCAAAAGGTAAATCAGGATATTGAAGAATGCAATCGCCAATTGACCGGCATTTATGATCATTCAAAGCAGGAAATCAATGATGCTTATGTGACAATCCATCAATTGTATACCAACTTTGATATTAGAAAACAAGCCGCCTGTACCAAAGAACGCTCACAGGTATTCTATATTTTATGCGGATGGATGGCGGAAAAAAACGCCAATGCATTTAAAAATGCTGCCGAAAAGGATGAAGATGTTTTTGTCATTATTGAAGATGACCACGATGGTGCCGGCGCCATGCCGCCGACTCAGTTGATTAACCGGGGGATTTTTAAGCCTTTCCAGATGTTTATCCAGATGTACGGACTTCCGGCCTATAATGAGCTGGATCCGACAAAATTTATAGCCTTAACCTACGCCTTTATGTTTGGCATTATGTTTGGGGATGTGGGACAGGGTGCCTGTCTGGCTGTCGGTGGTTATCTGCTCTATAAATTCAAGCGCATGAATATCGCCGGTATCATTTCCTTTTGCGGATTGTTTTCAGTATTTTTTGGTTTCATGTTTGGCAGTATCTTTGGTTTTGAGGATGTTATATCGGCTATTTGGTTAAGGCCAATGGAATCAGAAAATATGATGACTGTCTTAGCTTTAGCTGTTGCCTTTGGTGTTATTTTAATTCTCATAGCGATGTTTATTCATTTGATCAATGCTATCAAGCAGAAAAATATAGGTGCCTTTTTATTCGGCACCAATGGTTTGACCGGTATACTCTTCTATGTGGCCGTTATTTACATTGTTCTGACAAAGCTGCTCCCTGCCCTCGGACCTACTAAGTTCATGAGCTTTTTAATCATTCTCATCGCTCTATGTCTCATCGGCATCGCTTTTCACGAGCCGCTTATGGCTTTAGTTGATAAACAGAAATTCCAGCTTCATGACAGCAAGGTGATGTTTATTGTTCAGGCGTTCTTTGAACTTTTTGAGATTGTTTTAAGCTATTTAACGAATACAATTTCCTTTATCCGTGTCGGTGCGTTTGCCTTGAGCCATGTGGGTATGATGAGCGTCGTCATGATGCTTTCACATATTGAAAACGGCGTCAATCCAACCAGTATTGTGATTGTTATTTTAGGAAATTTATTAATATCCGGCCTGGAAGGGCTCATTGTTGGTATTCAGGTTCTGCGTCTGGAGTACTATGAAATGTTCAGCCGCTTTTATAGTGGCAGCGGAAGGGAATTTAAACCCTATCAACCGGAAACTAACCGTTCATCTGCACAACATATTAATCATTAGGAGGAAAAAATCATGATTACAAAAATTATTCTTATTTTAGCACTGGTATTTAGTATCTTTATCCCACTGGGCTCATTTTTTATCGGGGAGAAAAAGAAAGGACGATTGAAAAGCAGACTGGCAATCAACCTTTTATGCTTCTTCGGAACATTGATTATTGCGAATATCATCCTCTTTAGCGGTGATGCCTTTGCCGCCGAAACAACCGCCACTTCAAGTTCTGACGGACTTAGGTACATTGCTGCCGCACTTGCGACCGGTATGTCCACCATCGGTGCCGGTATTGCCGTGGCCTCAGCCGCCAGTTCAGCCCTTGGTGCTTTAAGTGAAGACTCCAGCATTATGGGTAAATCATTAATCTTCGTTGCATTGGCAGAAGGTGTTGCACTATATGGACTGCTTATTTCCTTTATTATTTTAGGCTAGGTGATACTATGCAGATGTACTTAATCAGTGATAATGTAGATACTTATACCGGAATGCGTCTTGCCGGTATTAACGGCTGCATCGTCCATCATAAAGAGCATTTAAAAGAAGAATTAAATAGGGTTCTTAAGGACAAAAATATCGGCATTTTATTAATTACAGAACTATTAAGCAACCAGTTCCCTGATGTCATTGACGAGATTCGTCTAAATCGCCGGCTTCCTATCATAATTCCTATTCCTGACCGTCACGGAACAGGAAGAGATCCTAATTTTATTATGTCTTATGTGAACGAAGCCATCGGGGTTAAAATGTAGGGAGATGAGAAAATGACGATTGAAGAAAAACTTGAATTATTTAAAAAATCGACAATGGAAGAAGTTGACAATCGGAATAAAGAAGTTCAGGAAGAATATCGCAAAACCCTTGAAGATATGTATGCGTCCCGGATTGGACAGGCCAAAGAAAAAGCAGAGGTTCAAATCAAAGCTCAGACCGATGTGCTGATGCGCCGCCATAACCGAACGCTTTCAAGGGAAGCCAATAATATCAAACGGGATATCGGTGAAAAGCATCATGAGGCTAAAGAAAAACTCTTTAAGGATATCGAAGCGAAGTTAGAGGAATACACCAAAACCTCTGAATATGAAGAAAAACTTATCCGTCTTATTCTGAATGCCAGAAAAGTTGCTAAATCAAACCCGATTACCATTTATATTGATCCCGTGGATGCAGATAAAGTCAGGCGGTTGGAAAAGGAAACCGATATGCCGGTTACCATCAGCAAGATACCTTTTCTTGGGGGAATCAGGGCCGTTATAAGTTCTAAGAATATTTTAATTGATAACTCTTTTGCTTCCCGATTAGCTGAAGCAAAGCAGACGTTCTCGATATAAATCAGATGGAGGTAACAAATTTGGATACGACTGGAAAAATATACGGAGTTAATGGTCCAATCATATATATTAAAGGAAATGCCGGATTTAAAATGTCTGAAATGGTTTATGTCGGCGAGGAACGGCTTGTCGGGGAAGTGATTGGGCTTACCAAAGAGAGAACGACGGTTCAAGTCTATGAAGAGACCACCGGTTTAAAACCCGGTGAAACTGTTATCGGAAGCGGGAATGCTATATCGGTAACTCTGGCTCCCGGTATTATTGGTAATATCTTTGATGGAATCGAACGTCCATTGACAGAAATATCCAAACAGTCCGGTGCTTTCATATCCAGAGGAATCAATGTTGAATCTTTAGATACCGGTAAGTTATGGGATACTCATATTGTGGCCAAATCAGGAGATGCGGTCTATGGCGGAACAATTATCGCCGAGGTTTTAGAAACAAATTCTCTTACCCATAAAATCATGGTGCCGCCAGGCATTAACGGCAGTATTAAATCTATTGTCCCCGATGGGCAATACACGATTACCGACACCATTGCTACGCTTGTAGATTATGAAGGCAATGAAACTTCATTGACAATGGTCCAGAAGTGGCCGATTCGTATCCCCAGACCGGTTCTTAAGCGTTATGGCGCAACAAAGCCATTGATTACCGGACAAAGGATTCTGGATACGCTTTTTCCCATTGCAAAGGGAGGAACTGCAGCAGTTCCCGGCGGCTTTGGAACAGGCAAGACAATGACTCAGCATCAAATCGCCAAATGGTGTGATGCCGATTTAATCATTTATATCGGCTGCGGCGAACGCGGAAACGAAATGACACAGGTTCTGGAGGACTTTTCCGGGCTCAAGGATCCCCGAACCGGTAATTCCCTCATGGAACGGACAACGCTTATCGCAAATACATCTAATATGCCGGTAGCCGCCCGAGAAGCAAGTATCTACACTGGGCTTACCCTTGCCGAATATTATCGTGACATGGGATACCACGTCGCTGTCATGGCTGACTCAACATCTCGTTGGGCAGAGGCTTTAAGAGAGCTTTCCGGCCGTCTGGAAGAGATGCCGGCAGAAGAAGGCTTCCCCGCATACTTAGCTTCCCGTCTTTCTGCTTTTTATGAGCGGGCGGGATTAATGAAAACTTTATCCACGCTTGAAGGTTCGGTTACTATTATTGGTGCGGTTTCCCCTCAGGGCGGCGACTTTTCAGAACCTGTCACCCAAAATACCAAGCGGTTTGTCCGCTGTTTCTGGGGTCTTGATAAGTCATTAGCCTATGCAAGACATTTCCCGGCCATTCATTGGCTTACAAGTTACAGCGAATATGTCCGTGACTTGGCACCGTGGTATAAGGAGAATGTCGGCGAGGATTTTATCGATGACAGAGCCGAAATTTTAGCACTGCTTAACAAAGAAAGTGAACTCAATGAAATTGTAAAATTAATCGGAAGCGATGTTCTTCCCGATGACCAGAAACTGGTTTTAGAAATTGCCCGCGTTATCCGGCTTGGTTTCCTTCAGCAAAATGCTTATCATCCATCAGATACCTATGTTCCACTGAAAAAACAGCTGCGAATGATGGAAACCATTCTGTACCTGTATGACCGTTGCAAGGATCTGATTGCCATGAATATGCCGATGGCACTTCTTCGGGAAAACAGTATTTTTGAAGAGGTTATTTCAATTAAATACAACGTCGGTAACGATGAATTGGAGAAATTTGCAGAATACAATCACAAGATTGATGAATTCCATAAACAGCTCATGGAAACGAATGCTTAATTTAAGGAGGAATTATAAATGTCAATTGAATATTTAGGCTTAAGTGAAATTAATGGTCCTCTGATTGTTCTCGAAGGTGTTCAGGATGCTTTCTATGAAGAAATTGTCGAGCTGAAGGTGGAGGGTAGAGAAGAAAAGTTGGGACGTATTGTTGAAATTTATGAGGATAAAGCTGTTATCCAGGTCTTTGAAAGCACCGGCAGCATGTCCCTAAAAAACACCCATACAAAGCTTACCGGTCATCCTATGGAGATTACCCTTTCTAAAGATATCCTTGGCCGGGTTTTTAACGGTCTCGGACAACCGATTGATGACTTAGGAGAAATTGTCTCTGAAGAACGCCGGGACGTGAACGGACTGCCTTTGAATCCGGTGGCGAGGGAGTATCCCAGAAACTATATTAGAACCGGTATCTCTGCCATTGACGGTTTAACGACATTAATCCGCGGTCAGAAGCTTCCTATTTTTTCAGGCAACGGTCTTCCTCATGACCAACTTGCGGCTCAGATTGTCAAGCAGGCCTCATTATCAGATGATTCTGATGAAGAATTTGCCATTGTGTTTGCTGCCATGGGTGTCAAGCATGATGTTGCTGACTTTTTTCGAAATACCTTTGAAGAAAGCGGTGCTTCCTCTCATGTGGTCATGTTTTTAAATCTAGCCAACGATCCGGTAGTGGAAAGACTCATTACCCCAAGAGTTGCCCTGACAGCGGCTGAATATCTGGCTTTCGACCAGGGTATTCATGTTCTTGTTATTTTAACCGATATGACATCATTTGCCGAATCCATGAGGGAAATTTCTTCTTCCAAAGGTGAAATTCCCAGCCGCAAGGGGTATCCCGGCTATTTATACAGTGAACTGGCAACCATTTATGAAAGCGCAGGCATCATTAAGGATGGTTCCGGTTCTGTCACCCAGATTCCGATTTTGACAATGCCCAACGATGATATCACCCACCCCATTCCTGATTTAACCGGATATATTACCGAAGGTCAAATTGTGCTTGATCGTTCTTTACATCAGCAAAACATTTATCCTCCGATTAATGTTTTACCCTCCCTGTCGCGTCTCATGAAAGATGGTATCGGTGAAGGATTCACAAGGGAAGACCATCAGGATTTGGCTAACCAGCTTTTCTCTTCCTATGCCAAAGTCGGTGATGCCAGAGCTTTAGCTTCGGTTATTGGTGAGGATGAACTTCCTCCTATTGACAAACGATATCTGGCATTTGGCAGAGCCTTTGAAAAAGAATTTGTCGGCCAGGATATATTTGAAAATCGTTCAATCATTGAAACACTGGATAAAGGCTGGAAGTTGCTGGCTATGCTTCCAAAAGATGAATTAGACCGGATTGATACAAAGATTCTGAGTAAATACTATATATCATCAGACCCTTCTTAAGGAGGTGGGATAATGGACCCCAATACCTTTCCTACGAAAGGAAATTTAATATTGGCTAAAAATTCCTTGAAGCTGGCTAAGCAAGGTTATGAGCTGATGGATAAAAAAAGAAATATTCTGATTCGGGAACTGATGGAATTGACCGAAAAGGCGAAGGATATCCAGTCTGAAATTGATTCAACCTTCAGGAATGCCTACACTGCTTTACAAAAGGCTAATATCCAAATAGGTATTGCCGAAGTAACCAATATATCACACACAATTCCCCTTGAGGAAAGTATTCGGATTAAATACCGCAGTATCATGGGAACCGAAATTCCCCTTGTGGAAAGCACTCCCTCAGAGGGAAAACCCTCTTACAGTTTCTCCAGCTCCACCCTGGCGCTGGATGAAGCAGTTTACCATTTTAATAAAGTCAAGGAGTTGACCATACGCTTATCCTCAATAGAAACATCCGCCTTTCGTCTGGCTTCCAGTATCAAAAAGACGAGTAAACGTGCCAATGCATTAAAGAATATAACGATTCCAAGGTACACTGACCTGACAACATCGATTCAAAATTCGCTAGAGGAAAAGGAGCGGGAAGAATTTACGCGACTGAAAGTGATCAAGAGGAATAAGGTTGGACAAAGATAGTTTAATGAAAGAAGATGCCTGGTTGTTTACTGGCATCTTCTCAACACCATAGTACTATTTACAAAGGAGTCTGTTATGCCACTTATGTATGCCTATAATGTATTAATCTCTGTGCTTATCCAATATTGTGTTATACTCAATTTTTTATCTATCAAGCCTTCGCTATCAGAGCGAAAACATAAGCTTTTATTATTTTTGATTTATCTTTTTTCTACGATTCCAAATGTATTTATTGGCAATATTGATGCCGTCATAGTATTATTAAGCATAAGTGTCTTCTTTATTTTGTTAAAAAAAGATATTCTTTTACTGGTCAGTCAAAAGTTTTATAACCTTAAGAAACCTCTAAATCCTCATAGGTTTCAGGTGTTTCCTGCCTTCCATGAATTATTCGTGTTATGATTAAATCAGGCTTTTTCGCCATAAT
>Ga0153994_1000094_pt1 | contig 40398 bp, 39 predicted proteins | sample TSNC078MetaG_FD_104735 | JGI IMG/M metagenome (GOLD analysis project Ga0153994, IMG submission 104735) | Attine ant fungus gardens microbial communities from North Carolina, USA - TSNC078 MetaG | ecosystem: Host-associated > Fungi > Mycelium > Unclassified | place: USA: North Carolina, Lumber...
CGCCGTCGAGCCGAGCGACGTGCCCCGCGACGACGCCGTCGCAGAGCTCGCCGCCGGGCTGCGGCGCTCCGGCCGGGCGGTGCCGGTCTTCGCGATCCTCATCGGAGGAGCGCTCAACGAGCTGGGCGCGCTCGCTGCGGTTCGGTCGATGTGCGACCCTGCCGTCGCGTTCATCGGGGCGTCTGCCCCTGCCGAGGTGGAGGAGGTCCTCACCGACGCCGGCTGGCTCTGCGTGCCATTCGCAGGGGGAGACGACCCTGCGGACAGCTGGCAGCGCGCCCTCGGACGCCGCAGAGTCGAGGTGAGCCGTGGCTAGCGAACAGGCCTTCGCGGGGTCGCTGCCCATCGCCAGAGCGCGCAAGCAGGGATACTGGCGCCTGACGGCCGCGCTGCTGCTGCAAGTGGTCGCCGTCAGCTTCGCGCTGGTCGGCCTCATCCAGGGTGCGGGCTGGTGGTTCTCGCTGGTGTCCTCCGCCGCGCTTCTGCTCGTCACCGGCGCCGGCCTGCGCAACCTCGGTGTCAGCAGACGCCTCGTCCCCGTGCTCCTGATCGTCGAGGGCGCGATGCTGATGACGGTCGCCTTCGGGCGCGGCACCGGATTGCTCGGCCTCATCCCGACACCGCGCACGTTCTCGGTGTGGGGCGATTACGCCAACCAGGCGATGCTCTCGATCTACCAGCAGGGCACTCCGGCCGACAGCCTCCCGGAGTTCATGTTCCTGGTGGTCGGCGGTGGATGCGTCCTCGCCGTCCTCCTCGACACCCTCGCCATCGCGCTGCGCGCCCCTGCGTTCACCGCGATCGGCGTCGGCATCGTGCTCGTCGTCCCCGGCGCGCTGCTCGGAGACGGCCTCGACCCGTTCGCGCTCGCCGCATCCGCCGCCGCCTTCCTCTGGCTGCTGCGCTGCGACGTGCGGACCAGGCGGCCTGGCACGCCGCGGCCGACCGCATCCCTCGCCATCTCGGCGTCCGCGGTGATCGTCGCCCTCATCCTGGGCGGCACCGCTCCCGGCTTCGACAGGGGAGGGGCGACGTCGTTCACCGCAGGCGGCATCTCCATCGGAGGCACGGTCACCCCGCTGATCGACCTCGGCAAAGACCTGCGCAGACCGGCCGCGGTGCGTGCGCTCACCTACACGACAACCGCATCCACCGGGCAGTACCTCAAGCTCGCCTCGCTCGACCAGTTCACCGGCAGCGTCTGGAAGCACAGGGAGCGCGACACCAAGCGCCTGCCCAGCGGCAACACGATCGGACCGGTGTTCGGACTGTCCGACACCGTCGCGACGACGAAGATCACGACCAAGGTCGAGATCGACAACATGCAGAGCCGCTGGCTGCCCGTCCCGTACCCCGTGCAGGGCGTGAGCGGGCTCAACGGCACCTGGTCGTGGGACCCTGACGACCTCACGGTCGGCGCGATCAACACCACGACCCAGGGCCAGAAGTACACCGCGACCAGCCTCATCCTGCAGCCGACGGCGGACCAGCTCCAGGCCGCCGGCGGATTCGTGCCGGCCTCCGTCGAGCGGGACCTGTTCCTGCCGCCCGATCTGCCCGCGATCATCGCATCCACTGCCGTCACAGCGACGCAGGGGGCGGTCTCCGAGTACGACAAGGCCGTCGCGCTGCAGGACTATTTCCGCGACAACGGCTTCACGTACTCGACGCAGACGCCGCTGAAGCAGGGGTACGACGGGGACGGCGGCCGGGTGATCGCCAAGTTCCTGCAGGTCAAGAGCGGGTACTGCGTGCACTTCGCGTCCGCGATGGCGCTGATGGCCCGCACGCTCGGCATCCCGTCCAGGGTCGCGGAGGGCTACCTGCCTGGCGCGACCAGCGGCGGAGCGGCGAACAACCCCGGCCAGTACACGGTGACGAGCGACGACCTGCACGCCTGGCCGGAGCTGTACTTCGCCGGCGTCGGCTGGGTAGCGTTCGAGCCGACGGTCGGCAGGGGGACCATCCCCAGCTACACCCGCCCGGACGCACCCCAGACCTCGGCAGCTCCCGGTTCGACCTCCACCTCGACCGCCGGCGTGAAGGCGCTCGTGCCCACCGACCCTGCGAACCTCGGCAGCCCGACCGGCGCCACGGCGCCGTCCACCCTGCAGCCGGTCATCTCCGGTGTCGGCGTCGCCCTCCTGATCGTCGCGCTCCTGCTCACCCCCGCCGTGCTGCGCAGGCTGAGACGCAGGAACAGGCTCAGAAAGCTGAGCGACGAGTGGGGTGGAGCATCCGTCGCCTGGGACGAACTGCGTGACACGGCCCGCGACCTGGGCTGGAGTGTGCCGACGACGGAGACGCCTCGCGTGTTCGCCTCGCGGGTCGCCGCCGCTGTGGCGGGAACGCCGGGGGAGGACGCAGTCCTGCGGCTCCTCACGGTGCGAGAACGGGATGCGTACGGGCCGCCGACCAGAGCGACCGCCGTCGGTCTCGGCGACGATCTGCAGCGCGTGCTGACCGCCCTCGAAGCGCAGGCGGGGGCCGCGCTCAGGATCAAGGCGGCGCTCATTCCTGTGTCTCTCATCCCAGCCGGGTGGTCTCCGGCCCCGAACACAGGAAGACCCGCGTAAAATAGTCGCTCGTGACCAAGTTCAGAACGACGCCGTACACCGTCAATGTGTACGACATCATCCACCGCCCAGGGGAGATGCGCGAGCAGCGCATCCAGCTGCCGGTCGGCGAGAAGATGGGCGAAGGGCTGGTGAGCGTCCCTGCGGGCGCGACCATCGATCTCGACCTCAGGCTCGAGTCGATGCACGAGGGCATTCTGGTGACCGCCGAGGCCGAATCGACGGCCGTCGGCGTCTGCGGACGATGCCTCACCGACATCGAACAGCCTGTCAAAGTCGATATCCAGGAACTTTTCGCGTATTCTTCTGACGAAGCTTTTGATTTTGAGGTTCACGACGACCACGTGGATCTTGAACCTCTGATCAGGGACGCGGTAGTGCTGTCACTGCCGTTTCAGCCGGTGTGCCGGCCAGACTGCCCAGGACTCGACCCAGAGTCAGGGGAGCGGCTGGCGGATGTGCCGGACCGCGAAGCCACAGGGACCGTCGATCCTCGATGGTCTGCGCTCGCGGCCTTCCAGGCTTCCGACACCACTGAATCCACCAGCAGCAGTAACAGAGAAGAGAGATAACCATGGCTGTTCCGAAGCGGAAGAAGTCACGCGCCAACACGCACGCCCGTCGTTCGCAGTGGAAGGCCGAGGTCCCCACGCTCGTCAAGACCGTCGAGGGCGGCAAGGTCACGTACAGCCTGCCGCACCGCGCGAAGGTCGTCGAGGACTCCGCAGGCACCGCCCTGTTCATGGAGTACAAGGGCCGCAAGGTCGCCGACGTCTGATCGTCCGCGTGACGAACGGAGTCGTGCGATGACCGCAGAGTCGGTCGCGCGCACAGAACTCATCGAGAAGCTCGGAGTCGACATCGGCCCCGAGCTTCTCGAGCTTGCGCTGACCCATCGTTCGTACGCGTACGAGCACGGTGGCATCCCGAACAACGAGCGCCTGGAGTTCCTCGGCGACTCGATCCTCGGGCAGGCCGTGACCGTCAAGCTGTTCGTCGAGAACCCGCAGCTCGACGAGGGCGACCTCGCCAAGCGGCGCGCCAGCCTCGTCAGCTCCGTCGCCCTCGCGGAAGTCGCCCGCAGCATCGGACTCGGCGAGTACCTGCTGCTCGGCCGAGGCGAGAACCAGAGCGGTGGGCGCGAGAAGGCGTCCATCCTCGCCGACACGGTCGAGGCGATCATCGGCGCCGCGTACCTGCACGCGGGCGGCGACGAGGCGACGGCACTCGTGCTGCGCCTGATCGAGCCGCTGCTCGACGACCCCGAGCGGTTCGGCGCGGCGATGGACCCGAAGACCAGCCTCCAGGAGGCTGCGGCGCACAGGGGAGCGGGCGCGCCCGTCTACACGGTCACCAACAGCGGCCCAGACCACTCCAAGACGTTCCACGCCACCGTGTCGGTCGGAACGCTCGTCACGGCGAGCGGAGACGGCACGAGCAAGAAGCAGGCAGAGATGGCGGCGGCGCTCAGCGCCTGGACCACCCTGACGCAGCGACGTGCCAGAGCTTCCCGAGGTTGAGGTCGTCCGGGCGGGCCTCGCGCCTGCCGTCACCGGTGCGACCATCCTCGGGGTCGAGGTCTTCGAACCGCGCTCTCTGAAACGCCACGACCCTGTCTCTGGCGCGTTCGACGTGCTCCTCACCGGGCGGACGATGCAGACGCCTGCGCGGCGCGGGAAGTTCCTGTGGATTCCGCTCGCGCCAGAGGGCGCTGCTGGTGACGCTGCTGCTGGTGCTGCTGGTGCTGCTGGTGCTGCTGGTGCTGCTGGTGCTGGTGCGGGCTCCGAGCGGCGGTCGGCGATCGTCGCGCACCTCGGCATGAGCGGGCAGATCCTCCTCCGGGAGCCCGGCACCGCGGAGAACGGGCTGCTGCGCATCCGGTTGCACATCGAGCAGCCGGGCTACGGGGAGCTCTGGGTCAACTTCGTCGACCAGCGCATCTTCGGCTCGATGGCCGTGGATGCGCTCGTCCCGACGGCGGACGGCGCACCGGGCGGCCTCGGAACGGACGAGCTGCTCGTGCCGTCGCAGGTCAGCCACATCGCCCGCGACCCGCTCGACCCCGCGTTCGACGACGCCGCGTTCAGTGCGGCGCTGTCCCGCAAGAACACCGGCATCAAACGCGCACTCCTCGACCAGACCCTGATCAGCGGCATCGGCAACATCTACGCGGACGAGGCACTGTGGGCGGCCAAGCTGCACTACGCCCAGCCGGCGTCGTCCCTGTCGCGTCCGCGCATCCGGAGCCTGCTGGCCGAGGTGCGCCTGGTGCTGCAGAAGGCGCTGGCGGAGGGCGGTACGAGTTTCGACGCCCAGTACGTCAACGTGAACGGCGCCTCCGGCTACTTCTCGCACAGCCTCAACGCCTACGGTCAGCAGGGCAAGCCGTGCCCGCGCTGCGGCACCCCCATCGTGCGCGAGCAGTTCATGAACCGCTCCTCCCACTTCTGCCCGCGCTGCCAGCGCCTGCGCGCCACCCGCTGACGCTTCGTGCGCTCCGCGCCCGCGCCCTCCCGGAATTTCCTTCCGAACGGATAATCGGCCGTAGGCCACCCGCATTCTCCTTCCGAACGGAGAACCGGCCGCAGGCCACCCGATTCTCCTTTCGAACGGAGAGTCGGGCGGCGTGTCGCGCGGAGTCTCCTGTTGTACGCAACGCAGGACACCTCGCACGACACGCCGTCGAAGTCTCCTTCCGGACGGAGATCGAGGCCGGATGCGGCGCATTGTCCGTTCGGACGGAGAAGGCGGGCAGCAGCCGCAGCGCGCGGCGTCAGGGGAGCGTCTTCTGCCAGTTGCCGGTCAGCGCGTGACGCTGGAAGCCGAAGGCGTCGTTGACCGCGAGCATCGGGGTGTTCTCGTCGGCGTTCCAGGTCAGCAGCCGGTGGATGCGCGGGGCCAGGCCGCCGAGGCGCCGCAGGTTCTCCAGCTTCACCAGCGTGCCGAGCCTCCTGCCGCGGTGGGCTGCGGCCACCAGCGTGTCGTACTGCTCCGCCTTGTCGCCGTCGTCTGGAACGGCGATCTCGGTGTACGCGGCCAGCTCGCCGCTCTGGATGTGCTGGGCGACCGTCACCAGCAGTGGCTCTCCCCGCCCCGACAGCTCGTCCTCGTGCTGCCGGACGCGCTCCGGCGTCCAGGCTTCGTCGTCGAGTGCGATTCCGGCCTGCGGCACGTCGGTCGTCATCCGCTCTTTGAGCGCGGCGAACGCGTCGGCGAACTCGTCGGGGGTGCGCCGCCACCAGCTGATGGTCCGGTAGCCTCCGGAGTGGGCGACCGCGTCCGCGAGCAGCGCGTCGGCCATGACGGACGGCAGCGGCAGCGTGAGCTGGCTCGATCGCTCGATCTGGCCGAGCCGGTAGCCGTGGGAGAGCGCGAACCGTACCTCTGGCGCATCCGCAGGCAGCCCGCTCGGCCCTGCCGCCGCGCGCACGACGTCCCCGCCGTCCGGTAGCGAACCGACGGGATGCTCGGTGTACGCCGACAGCGCCGTGCGCCCTCCGTCCGCCGCGAGCTCCTCGCCTTTCGCGAGCAGCGCCGCCCCGATGCCGCGTCCGCGCACCGCGGGAGCCACATCCACCAGCAGGGTCGCGGTGACCGCGTCCTCCTCCAGTGGGAAGTCGACGACGACACGCCCGACGATCGCACCGTCGAGCACCGCGGCGAAGATCAGCTTCTCGTGGAACTCCTGCGCGCGGAACGACGCCAGCTCCGCCTCCGCCGTGTAGACGAAGTCGTCGTTGCCCCAGAGCTCGTACGCGATCCCGTTCATCACGGAGACGAGCTCTTCGAAGGCGGCGGACTCCGGGGTTCCGAGGCGCTCCGGCAGCGCGACGCGCACGATCGAGACGTCCCCGTCGTCCACCATCCAGCCGCCTCCTCGTCGAGCGTGCTCACGTCGTGCTCGCACTGTGCTCGCATCCTGCTCGCACCATGATCGCATCGCGTGCGCGCTGTCATCGCATCGTCGACGCCGACCGTTTTCGAGCCTAACCCGCCAGCACCGGTGTGAACAGGGCGGGCCGATTTGGTTTCGATCGTGTAAATCTCCGTCAAAAAGAGCGTTGCGATTAGTTGCAATGCATGTACTCTCGACACACATATTCGTGGTGCGAAGAGGCAACCACGCCGCTTCGTTACGAATTTCACGTCGAGAGGCAAGAGATGCTACGAAAGAAAGTCATCATCGGTGCGGCTGTTGCAGCGTCAGCCGCGCTGTTCCTCGCGGGATGCGCCAACCAGGCGTCCACGGGTGGTTCCACGAACACGAGCGCGAAGGTCAACATTCCGGCCATCACCTCGATCGACACCCCGAAGGACGCCGTCCTCCCCGCGGGAGACGGGAAGGCGACCTGTCCCGCCGGCCTGACCATCGGCTACGTCGGAGCAGAGACCGGCCCGAACGCCCAGCTCGGAATCAACATCTACAACGGCATCCAGTTGGCCATCAACCAGCACAACGAGGCCAACAAGGGCTGCCAGGTCGGCTTCAAGAAGTTCGACACGGAAGGCGACCCGAACAAGGCGACCGGCCCGGTGACCCAGGCGGTCAACGAAGCCGACATCGTCGGTGTCGTCGGACTCCCGTTCTCCGGTGAGTCGAAGGCGACGGGCAACATCTTCGAGCAGCAGGGCCTGGTGCACATCACCCCGTCCGCGACCAACCCCGACCTGACGAAGAACGGCTGGACGACGTTCTTCCGCGGCCTCGGTAATGACGCCGTGCAGGGACCTGCGGCGGCGAAGTTCCTCACCGGCAAGCTCGAAGCCAAGAAGGTCTACCTGGTCCAGGACGACTCCGACTACGGAATCGGCCTCGCCACCACCACCTCCAAGGCTCTCGGCGACGCCCTCGTCGGCACCGACAAGGTGACCACCGGCCAGAAGGACTTCTCGGCGGTCGTCTCGAAGATCATCAACGCGAAGCCGGATGCGGTCTACTACTCGGGCTACTACGCCGAGGGTGCTCCGTTCGACCAGCAGCTCGTCGCGAAGGGCTTCGAGGGAACGTTCGTCGGACCGGACGGTGTGAAGGACGACCAGTTCATCAAGCTGGCAGGCGACGCGTCCAGCAACGCGTACTTCACCTGCCCCTGCATCCCCGGTGAGCTGATCCCGGACTTCGAGAAGGCGTACAAGACGCTCGCCAGCGCGGAGCCAGGAACGTACTCCATCGAGGGTTACGACGCCGCGACCGTGCTCCTGTCCGGCATCGACCAGGGCAAGACCACCCGTGCCGACCTCAAGGACTTCGTCAAGTCCTACGACAAGGACGGCCTGAGCAAGCACTACAAGTGGGATTCCACCGGTGAGCTGCAGGCGCCGACCGTCTACGGGTACAAGGTCGAGGGCGGCAAGATCGTCCCGATCGGAACCATCGGATAGCGCGACACAGCACGTGGATGCGGCGGGCGGCCTTCCGCGCCGTCCGCCGCATCCCTCGTCCCACCTGTCCGCTTCCGACCGGATCACGTACGATCCCCTCCCGTTCGATCTGGATGCCTGAATGCTCGAATTGCTTGTCCTCCACCCGGTCATCGACAACTCCTGGATCAATTTCGATGTCCCTTCCCTCATACAGAACTTCTGGGGCGCGACCTTCGACGGCCTCACCTTCGGGGCCATCTACGGCCTGATCGCCGTCGGATACACGCTCGTCTACGGCGTGCTGAACCTGATCAACTTCGCCCACTCAGAGGTGTTCATCGTCGGCGCGTACGGCGTCGTCATCACCCTCACGTCGCTGGGCTTCGGCCCGTCCATTCCGAATCTGTCGCTGGCGGCGATCATCGGAGACATCCTCCTGGCGCTGCTCGTCGGCATGGTGGCCTCCGCCGTCACCGCGTTCCTGCTGGAACGCATCGCATACCGGCCGTTGCGAAGACGCAACGCGCCACGATTGGCGTTCCTCATCACCGCGATCGGCGCGTCGTTCGCCATCCAGTCGCTGATCTTCGTGATCCGCGGCGCGAACGCCGAGCCTGCGGTGACGATGTTCAAGCCGATCCCGGTGTTCGACGTGTTCGGCACCATCATCAACAGCCAGTCGATCATCATCGTCGTGGCCGCGGTCATCCTGATGATCGTGACCGACATGTTCATCAGGCGCACCCGCACCGGCCGCGGCATCCGTGCCGTCGCTCAGGACCCGGACACCGCGACCCTGATGGGCGTGAACAAGGAGCGGATCATCGTGATCACGTTCGTGCTCGGCGGCATCCTCGCCGGAGCGGCCGCCCTGTTCTACGTGATGCTCGTGCCGTCCGGCGTGATCTACACCGGAGGCTTCGTCCTCGGCATCAAGGCGTTCGCCGCCGCGGTGCTCGGCGGCATCGGCAACGTGCGCGGAGCGCTCCTGGGTGGACTTCTGCTCGGATTGATCGGAAACTACGGACAGATCCTGTTGGGCGACTCCCAGTGGACAGACGTCATCGCCTTCGTGGTGCTGGTGCTCGTCCTGCTGGTCAAGCCGACGGGCATCCTCGGTACCTCACTGGGGAGGAGCAGAGCATGAGCACGACAGACGGACCCAAGGTCCTCCCGGATGCGCGCAGCGAGCAGGCGGCGGACGCGGCGGAGGCCAGACGCAAGAGGAGCGGCCCGCTGCAGGGCTTCCGCGACCGCTGGAACGGCCTGCCTCGCCAGGTGCAGTGGCTGTGGATGCTCATCGTGGTGGCGCTCGCCTTCGCCCTGCCGTACCTGAACTTCTTCCCGCTGACCACGGAACCAGGCAACGACTGGCCGCTGGCCTGCTTCGCGATGGCGGTGTACGCGCTGATCGCCGTCGGCCTGAACGTCGTGGTCGGCTACGCCGGGCTTCTCGACCTCGGCTACGTGGCGTTCTTCGCTGTCGGGTCGTACACGGCGGCCATGCTGACCAGCCCGGACTCGCCGTTCACCAAGATCCCGTACCTCTGGACGATTCCGGTGGCGATGGCGGTCGCGATGATCTTCGGCGTCGTGCTCGGCGTTCCGACGCTGCGCCTCCGCGGCGACTATCTGGCCATCGTGACGCTCGGCTTCGGCGAGATCGTGCGCATCCTGGCCACGATCATCCCGGCGCTGAAGGGTCAGGTCGGCTTCCAGAACGTCGGTCACCCTCCGGGAGAGACGGACAAGGGCATCCCGATCTTCTCGAACTCGAACGGCATCCCGTGGTACTGGCTGACGCTCACGATCATCATCATCGTGCTGCTGCTGGTCGGCAACATGGAGCGCAGCCGCGTCGGACGCGCCTGGATCGCCATCAGGGAGGACGAGGACGCCGCAGAGATCATGGGCGTCCCGACCTTCAAGTACAAGGTGTGGGCGTTCGCGATCGGCGCCGCCGTCGGCGGTCTCTCCGGGGCGCTGTTCGCCGGTCAGGTCGGCTTCGTGAACAACCAGAAGTTCGACGTGCAGACCTCCATCCTGTTCCTCGCGGCCGTGGTGCTGGGCGGCACGGGCAACAAGGTCGGTGCGCTGCTCGGTGGCGCGATCGTGGCGTACATCCCGCTTCGGTTCACCGCCATCGCCGACTACAAGTACCTGATCTTCGGCGTCGCCCTGGTGGTGCTGATGATCTTCCGCGCGAAGGGTCTGGTGCCGGCGAAGCAGCGTCTGCTCGCCTACGGCAGGAACGCATACAAGTATCTGGTGACGAAACCGACGCCGCCGCCCGGCACGGGCAGCACGCCGACCTCGCCGTCGTCTCCGGCGCCAACGGCACCGGTGACCCCGCCAGCCACGCCGAACGGAGGCGCATCATGACCGACGCCCGCGACGCGAATGCAGAACGGCCGGCCAACGCCGACCTTCCGGATGGCGCAGACGCCGAAGCCCTGGCCGACCTGGATGTGGACCTCGAGGTCGCTGCTGCGGCGGCACCCGACAGGGAGATCGCCGTCGAGGTCGGGGACAAGCTCGTCGAGGTGAAGAACCTCACGGTCAAGTTCGGCGGCCTCCTCGCCCTCGACGACGTGAGCTTCGACATCAAGCGCGGGGAGATCCTCGGCCTGATCGGTCCGAACGGCGCAGGCAAGACCACCTGCTTCAACGCCATGACCGGTGTCTACAAGCCGACGAGCGGCGATGTGCTGCTCGAAGGCACGTCGATCAAAGGCAAGAAGCAGCACCAGATCACCCGGCTCGGTCTCGCCAGGACGTTCCAGAACATCCGCCTGTTCGGCGAGATGAGCGCGCTGGAGAACGTGGTGGTGGGGCTGGACGCACGGCACCGCACGAGTGTGCCAGGCGCGCTGGTGCGCTCGCCCAGGCACATCAGAGAGGAGAAGAGCGCGATCGAGCGCGGCATGGCGCTGCTCGAGTTCGTCGGCATCGCCGACCTGGCGAGCACCGCATCCCGTCAGCTGCCGTACGGCTACCAGCGGAGGCTCGAGATCGCCAGAGCGCTGGCGACCGACCCGAAGGTGCTGTGCCTGGACGAGCCGGCCGCCGGCTTCAACCCCGCGGAGAAAGAGGACCTGATGGACCTCATCCGCACGATCAGGGCAGACGGATACACCGTGCTCCTGATCGAGCACGACATGCGGCTGGTGATGGGCGTCACCGACCGGATCGTCGTGCTGGAGTTCGGGCGCAAGCTCGCCGACGACGTTCCGACCGCGATCCGCAACGACCAGCGCGTGATCGCCGCCTACCTGGGAGAGCCTGAAGATGACGTTGCTTGAGCTGAAGAACGTGAGCGTCTCGTACGGGCGCATCGAGGCCATCCACGACATGTCGTTCTCGGTGGAGGAGGGCGAGATCGTCAGCCTGATCGGGGCGAACGGCGCTGGCAAGTCGACCACGATGAAGACGATCTCCGGCATCCTGAACCCGACGCAGGGGTCGATCACCTTCGACGGCCAGGACATCACCAAGATGAAGGCGCACATCCGGGTGATCCGCGGCATCTCGCAGGCGCCGGAGGGCCGGGGCATCTTCCCCGGCATGACGGTGCTGGAGAACCTGGACATGGGTGCGTTCGGCCGCAAGGACCGCAGCGGGATGGACGCCGACTTCGAGCGCGTGTTCGCCCTGTTCCCCCGGCTCGCCGAGCGCAAGACGCAGGTCGGCGGCACGATGTCTGGTGGCGAGCAGCAGATGCTCGCCATCGGTCGCGCGCTGATGTCCGCCCCGCGGTTGCTGCTGCTGGATGAGCCGTCGATGGGGCTCGCCCCGCAGTTCATCAAGCAGATCTTCTCGATCATCACCGAGATCAACAACCAGGGCACGACGATCCTCCTGGTCGAGCAGAACGCCAACCAGGCGCTCGCCCGCGCCCACCGCGGCTTCGTCCTCGAGACCGGCTCCATCACCCACTCGGGCACCGGCAAGGAACTCCTCGCCAACCCCGCCATCAAAGAGGCCTACCTCGGCGTCGGCTGACCTCGCCGTCCATCGAGTCCGAACTTGTTCGCGCGACACGCCGGTGTCAGGCGTGAATAAGTTCGGACTCGATGGCGTTGGTGGCGGGGTGCAGGGGACGGGTCGGGTAAATTTGGGGCGACAGCGCGGCAAACGAGCAGAAAGCAGGGCGACGGGTGTATCTGAAGAGCCTGACGCTCAAGGGGTTCAAGTCGTTCGCGCAGCCGACGACGTTCGCCTTCGAGCAGGGTGTCACCTGCGTGGTCGGCCCGAACGGCTCCGGCAAGTCCAACGTGGTGGATGCGCTCGCCTGGGTGATGGGGGAGCAGGGCGCCAAGACCCTCCGCGGCGGCAAGATGGAGGACGTCATCTTCGCCGGGACCTCCACCCGCGGTCCGCTCGGCCGCGCTGAGGTCACCCTCACCATCGACAACTCCGACGGCGCTCTGCCGATCGAATACTCAGAGGTCACCATCTCGCGCACCCTGTTCCGCAACGGCGGCAGCGAATACGCGATCAACGGCTCCGCCTGCCGCCTGCTCGACGTGCAGGAGCTCCTCAGCGACTCCGGCCTCGGCCGCGAGATGCACGTCATCGTCGGTCAGGGCCAACTGGATGCCGTCCTGCACGCGAGCCCGGAGGACCGGCGCGGCTTCATCGAAGAGGCAGCAGGAATCCTCAAGCACCGCCGCCGCAAGGAGAAGACCCTCCGCAAGCTGGAGGCGATGCAGACCAACCTCACCCGCCTGAGCGACCTCGCCGGCGAGATCAGGCGGCAGCTCAAGCCGCTCGGCCACCAGGCCGAGATCGCACGGGAGGCGCAGTCGATCGCGGCCGTCGTCCGCGACGCACGCGCCCGCATCCTGGCCGACGACGTCGTGGCGCTGCGCACGGCGCTCGACGACCACGGCCGCACGGAGTCCGAGCGGCACAGCGAGCGGATCGTGCTGCAGGAGCAGTTGGAGCAGAAGCAGCTCCGCGTCGCGCGCCTGGAGCAGGCGCAGGTCGGCGACGAGGTCGACCTCGCCAGGCGCACCGCGTTCGGGCTGGAGTCCGTACAGGAACGCCTGCGCAACCTCTACACGATGGCCAACCAGCGGCTCGCTCTGCTCGGCAGCCAGGCGGATGCACCGGATGCCGGCCCCAGCGTCAGCCAGCAGATGGTCCAGGATGCGCGCGACGAGGTCGACAGGCTCCGCACTGTCGTGACGGACGCCGAGGCCGCATGGACCGCCGCGCAGGCCGCCACCCGTTCCGCGCGCGGCCGGCTCGACGCGGTCGACGACGAGATCGCCGCGCAGAGCGCCCTCGTCTCGCGCCACGACCTCGAGCTGTCCAAACTGACCGGTCAGGCCGACGCCGCAGCCCAGCGGCTCGCGGCCGTTCGCGGCGAGGTGCTGCGCCAGCAGAACGCCCTGGATTCGGCAACCGACCGCAGGGAGAAGGCGCGCGCCGAGTTCGCCTCCCGTGAGGCGGAGGCCGCGACCGCCGACGTGGGGGAGGGCAATCTCGACGAGGCGTACGAGCTGGCGCAGGCCGACGTGTTCGAGGCCGAGGGAGAGATCGAGCGGCTGCGCGAGGAGCTGCACACGCTGGAGCGCGAACGCGACGCCCTCGCCGCCCGCACCAGCGCGCTCTCGATGGCGCTCGACCAGAAGGACGGCTCGGCCGCTCTCGTCGCCGCCAGGCTGCCGGGCGTGCGCGGGCTGGTCGCAGAGCACATCCGTGTGCATCCCGGGTTCGAGGCGTCGATCGCCGCGGCCCTCGGCTCGCTGGCGGATGCGGTGCTCGCAGAGGATCGCGGCGCAGCGTTCGACGCTGTCGCGCAGGCATCCTCCGACGACCTCGGCCGGGTCGAGGTCATCATCGCGGACGCCGTGGCGTCCGAGGTCGACCTCGGCGGCGTCTCCGGTGTCGTCGCCGCTCGCTCTGTGGTGGAGGCGCCGGACGGCGTGCTCGGCATCCTGGCGTTCACGGCCATCGCCGACGATCTGGACGCGGCTCGCGCGGCAGCAACCGCGTTCGCGACGCGGAAACTCGGAGGGCCCGTCACGATCATCACGAAGTCCGGCGACGTGCTCACCGACTACGTGCTGCGCGGCGGCTCCGGCGCCAAGCAGAGCCGCATCGAGCTCATCGCCGACCGGGATGCCGCCGCCGACCGCCTGGGCGAGGTCACCTCCCTGATCGACCGCGCGAAGTTCGCTCTCGCCGAGCAGCGCGGCGTGCTGCAGGTGGCCAAGGAGCAGTCGCAGTCGGCGCTCTCCTCCCTGAGGGAGTTCGACGCCAAACTGGCGGCGCAGACCGAACAGCTCAACCGGCTGAAGGTGCAGCTCGAGGCGTCGCAGGCCGAGTTCGACCGGCTGAGCACGGCGCTGTCGCTCGCCGCCGAGCGCGTCGCGGACGCGGAAGCTGCCGCCGACAAGGCGAAGTCGGAGCTGGAGACGGCTCGCTCGCGACCGCGTCCCATCCTGGATGTGAGCGCTCGGGATGCGCTCTCCACCGAGCTCGAGGCCGCCAGGGAGGCGGAGGTCGAGTCCAGGCTCGCCGTCGAGACCGCCAAGGAACGGGTCCGGGCTGAGCAGGCCAGGGGAGAAGCGCTCGCCAGGCAGCTCGACGCAGAGCGCGCCGCCGCGGAGGAGGCCGCGCGCCGCGCCGTGATCCGTCGCAGGCAGATCGACGCGGCCACCGGCGTCATCGATGCGCTGCCCGCCGTGCTCGACTCCGTCGACCGTTCCGTCGCGCAGGCGCGGCTCGAGCTCGCGGCGGCCGAGGCGAAGCGCTCGAGCCAGAACGAGGAGCTTGCGACGCTGCGCCGTGAGGAGAACGTGGTGCGCGACCGCCTGCAGGTCATCACCGAGAGCGTGCACGGGCTCGAACTGCAGATCTACGAGAAGAAGCTGCACCTGTCGAGCCTGCTGGAGCGTGCGGGCAGCGAGCTCGGCCTGGTGGAGGACGTGCTGGTCGCCGAGTACGGGCCTGAGGTCCCCATCCCGGTGGATGGGCCGGCGCCGGACGGTGCCGACGCGGCGGCAGACGACGCAGCCGACACCGAAGGCGATGGCACCGAGTCCGACGCCGCTGATGACGGTGCGGCCGCCGCCGAGCGCCCGACCGTCCCGTTCAACCGCGAGCAGCAGCAGAAGCGCCTCGCCTCCGCTGAGCGAAAGCTGGCCCAGCTCGGCAGGGTCAACCCGCTCGCGCTGGAGGAGTTCGCCGCCCTGGAGCAGCGCCACAAGTTCCTCACCGAGCAGCTCACCGACCTCACGAACACCCGCAAAGACCTGCTGACGATCATCGAGGAGATCGACGAGAAGATGCAGACCATCTTCGAGTCGGCGTTCGAGGACACCAGGGAGGCGTTCGGGTACGTCTTCCCGATCCTGTTCCCCGGCGGCACGGGCAGCATCTCGCTGACCGACCCGGAGAATCTGCTGACCACGGGCATCGAGGTGTCGGTGAAGCCCGCAGGCAAGAAGATCGAGCGCTTGTCGCTGCTGTCGGGCGGCGAGCGGTCTCTGGCGGCGGTCGCGCTGCTCATCGCGATCTTCAAGGCGCGCCCCAGCCCGTTCTACATCATGGACGAGGTCGAGGCCGCTCTCGACGACGCGAACCTCGGCCGTCTGCTGACGATCTTCGAGGACCTGCGCGAGTCCAGCCAGCTCATCGTGATCACGCACCAGAAGCGCACGATGGAGATCGCCGATGCCCTGTACGGCGTCTCGATGCGCCAGGACGGCGTGTCGGCGGTGGTCGGCCAGCGCGTCGCGCAGGAGCAGGCGTCCTAGCAGGAGCTCCGGTCAGCGGTCGCGGTCATGGTCGCGGTCGCGAGTCGCTTCCTCGATCCTGTCGGGGTACCCGCGGGTCGTGAGCTGGTAGCGGATGCTCGACGCCAGCTTCGTGGTCATCGTCGCCTCACCGCGCGTGCTGCTGTAGTCGTAGATCTGGAACACTCCGCAGTCCACGATGCGGTCTGGCGTGCCGAGTTCGGTGAGCGCCTGGGTGCGGCGGGCGGGCGCATCCACGATGAAGTAGCTTGGGATGCGGTCGTCGAACGACGCCAGGTCGGTCATCCAGGCCCGTGCGCCCAGGGTGCTGTCGACCTGGAGCACGTCGACGCGTCTGGTCCCGTAGAGGTCGAGCGCGCGCACCGCCCAGTACGAGCCCTCTCCGGTGAGCGAACGGTCGCCGATCCAGTTCTCCAGGCAGGAGAGTCCTGGGCTGCCCGGCGAAGCGGTCACCGCGCGCAGGCTCGCCGCCGCAGGCGCCGCGACCATGACCGCAGCTACGGCGACCGCGATCGCCGCGCCGGCCCCCACCGCACGCACGGGCCAGCGTACGCGGACGACCGCCGCCACCCTGCGCCAGAGCAGCGGATGCACCAGGATCAGCAGCGGGAACACGAACACCGGCCCGAGATACCGCGTCGCCGTGCTGCCGACGAGCACCGTCCCGACGAGCGTGACCGCTACGGCGCACAGCACGAACAGGGGGAGGACCACGTCGCCCGTGCCCCTCGCCGCCCGCAGCACGGCCACGCACGCGCCGAGCAGCAGCACCACCACGGCCGCCTCCGCGATCCCGCCCGGCGTGCTCACGAACGACACCGCGATGCCGGAGAAGAAGCGGATGCTCTCCGGGATCTGGTTCAGGTGCACGTAGCTCGTCGCGCCGGGCAGCAGGTAGCGGCCGAGCGCGAATCGCGCGGCGTAGCCGACGACCGCGGCCGCGACCAGCGGCGCGAGCACCAGCGCTGCCGACCGCCACGGCACGGCGCGCAGCAGGACGGCGATGCAGAGCGCGAGTCCGAGGGGGACGGCGAACTGGAACACCACCAGCGGGTTCGACAGCGTCTCGACCCCCAGGAGCAGCCCGGCCGCGACGGCGTAGCAGGCATAGCCGGCCGACCGGATGCGCGGCTGTGTCCGAAAACCGCCTGTCACGTGCAGCGCGAGTGCGAGCACGGCGAGCGCGACGAACGTCGCGCCGTAGTAGTACGTGGTGAGCACGGTGAACGTCGCGATCGACTCGTTGGTCTGCGCACCACGCACCTCCAGCAGCAGGAATGCCACGAACAGCAGGGAGGCCGCGAACGGGGCGCCGAGCCTCGCCCAGGCGCTGCTCCAGCGCATCCGACCGGACACGCTCCGCAGCAGCAGCGAGAGGACGACCGCGTTGAGGATCGCGTTCAGCACGAGCGCCGCCTTCACCGCTCCGCCGGCGACCAGCGAGCAGAGCAGGTAGAACGGCAGTTCGGGAAGCAGGAAGAGCTGCGAGGACATCACCCACTGCAACGGCTCGCCGCGCGCGAGCGACTGCTGGAACAGCGGAAGAACCAGCGAGTCGCCATCGTAGAAGAACTGGTGCTGGCCGTGTGCGTCGAGCGCGACCGAGAGCGCTCCCGCTGCGAGCAGGGCGATGACGATCGGCGCGGCGACCTCGGCCGCGAGGCGCAGGGCGACAGTGCGGCGGTCCACGGCTCAGACGCTAGCCCCGGATGCGGTGGGCGCCCTGGGATCCGGATGCGGAGTCGTTCAGAGTGCCCGCGCCACCGCGTCGGCCAGGTCGTCCAGCCCGGACAGGTGCTCCTCTGCGCGCTCGTCGCATCGGTCGGCGAGCCTCGCGATTCCCGCCTCGGCCTCCGGGGAGATGGCGGCGTCCTCCGCCTTCTGCCGCAGGTGCGTCGCGAGCAACACGAGGTCGCGGTGGTCGCCGAGCGCGTTCTGCAACGCCTCTGCAGCGGCAGCGACGCGCACAGCGTCGCGGCCGAAGGTGTCGGTGACCGCCTCCGCTGCGTAGCGCAGCCGTCTGGCGGCTTTCCTGGCGGCGTGCCGCTCCTCGAGCGTGTCTCCGTCCTGCTCCAGCACGCGCACGCCCGCCTTCGCCAGCGCCTTCCTGGCCGTCCGCCTCGGATGCTCGGCACCGAGCGCGCTGAGCGGCGGGTTCGCGGCGAACGCGACCGCGTCGGCGAGGAGCTGGCGGTGCGCCCGGCCGTGCAGCTCGCCGACGAGCGCGGTGACCGCCGCCGCGTGCGCAGCGCGGGCATCGGCCGAGAAGGCGGTGACCGCATCCACGGTGGCCTGGTCGAGGGGATCGGCGTCTGCGCCTGTTTCCGCGTCGGCGATCAGAGCGGCGAGAGCGTCGGCGCGCACGTCCAGGTCGCGGGCGGTCCCGAGCTGGGAGCCGAGCACGCCGAGGCGCCGCCTGAGCCGCTTCGCCTCGTTCTTCTCGAACGCACGCCGGTCGACGCTCAGGATGCTCCGCAGCCGCCGCACCCTGATGCGCGCCTGATGCACGGCGTCGGCGCCGCCGGACTCGATCGCGACGAGCCACTCGGCGAGCTCCGCCGACACTGCCACCAGAGAGAACATGCTCACACGGTAACAACTAGTCTGAGAGCTATGGCAGAACGCACCCCCTGGTCTTTGTCCGGCGCGCTCCGCGGCATGTTCGCGAAGAAGACGATCGACGACACCACCTGGGACGACCTGGAGACGGCGCTGATCACCGCCGACTTCGGCCCCGATGTGACCGAAGCGATCGTGGACGACCTACGCGCCAAGGTCGACAGGTACCACACCACGGACCCCGCCGACCTGCAGCGGATGCTCAGGGAGAGCCTCGAAGAGCGCCTGTCCAAGCTCGACACCACGCTCAAGCTGAGCGAGCGTCCCGCGATCGTGCTCGTCGTCGGCGTCAACGGCGTCGGCAAGACCACCACGATCGGCAAGTTCGCGAAGTTCCTCCGCACATACGACCGCACCGTCGTCGTCGGCGCGGCCGACACGTTCAGGGCGGCGGCCGTCGAACAGCTCGCCACCTGGGCGCAGCGCGCAGGCGCGGACATCGTGCGGCCGCAGCAGCAGGGCCAGGACCCGGCCTCCGTCGCGTTCCAGACCGTCGAGAAGGCGAAGGCGGACGGCACGGAGATCGTCATCATCGACACGGCAGGGCGCCTGCAGACCAAGGGCGGCCTGATGGACGAGCTCTCCAAGATCAAGAGGGTGGTCGAGAAGCAGGCGCCGATCTCCGAGGTGCTGCTCGTCCTCGACGCCACCACGGGCCAGAACGGGCTCGCGCAGGCCGAGGCGTTCATCGAGCACGCCGGGGTGACCGGCCTGGTGCTCACCAAGCTCGACGGCTCCGCCAAGGGCGGCTTCGTGCTCGCCGTTCAGGAGAAGACGGGCATCCCGATCAAACTGGTCGGCCAGGGCGAGGGCATCAACGACATCACCGGCTTCACGCCGCACGTCTTCGCCCAGCAGCTGGTCGGCTAGGGTCGCGTACATGGCCATCGAACACGACTACTTCGGCGTCATCGACGAGACCGCATCCGGCGGCCTGGCGTGGAACGACACCGCCGATCTCTCCGAACAGGTGGTCGAGGTCGACCTGCTGGCGGACGACGAGTCCGCCGTGCCGGAGTTCGCGCTGGATGCCGCCGCTGCGATGATCCAGGCGATCGACGGCTTCGACGCCAGGGCACGGGATGCGCTGATCGCCGAGCTCAGCTCGCGCCAGTCCGCGACCGTCGCGTACATCGACGAGCACGTCGACAAGCTGGGGGACAGCCTGATCGACCTGCTGGTGCACAACTCAGGCGACATCGCCGTCGACGTGCTGCGCTCCCTGCAGCTGCTGCGCATCCTGCTGCAGCCGGACCACTCGGACGAGGACGAAGTCTTCGCCACGTTCGACTACTCGATCAGCCCGGACGAGTCGGATGCGCTGCTCACCGTTTCGTTCGACATCCGGGGCGATGTCGTCGCCGTCGACACGCAATCCTGACGCACAGCATCCGCCCGGTAAACTGGGACGATCATGGCTACTTTCGGATCGCTGTCTGACCGCCTGGCAGATACCTTCAAGAACCTTCGCACCAAGGGCAAGCTCTCTCCGGCCGACGTCGACGGCACGGTGCGCGAGATCCGTCGCGCGCTGCTCGACGCGGACGTCGCACTCGACGTCGTCAAGGAGTTCACCGGAAAAGTGCGCGAGCGCGCGCTGAGCGACGAGGTCAACAAAGCCCTCAACCCGGCGCAGCAGGTCGTGCAGATCGTCAACGAGGAGCTCGTCGCGATCCTCGGCGGGCAGCAGCGCCGCCTGCAGTTCGCGAAGAAGCCGCCGACAGTCATCATGCTCGCCGGTCTCCAGGGCGCCGGCAAGACGACCCTCGCAGGCAAGCTCGCCAAGTGGCTCGTCAAGGACGGCCACACGCCCGTGCTCGTGGCCGCCGACCTCCAGCGTCCGAACGCCGTCACGCAGCTCCAGATCGTCGGAGAGCAGGCCGGGGTGCCCGTCTACGCTCCCGAGCCCGGCAACGGGGTCGGCAACCCGGTGCGCGTGGCGAAGGACGCGCTCAAGTTCGCCGAGACCAAGCAGTACGACACGGTCATCGTCGACACCGCTGGTCGTCTCGGCGTCGACGCCGAGCTGATGAAGCAGGCGTCGGACATCCGCAAGGCCGTCGACCCGGACGAAGTGCTGTTCGTGATCGACGCGATGATCGGCCAGGACGCCGTCGCGACCGCCAAGGCGTTCCAGGACGGCGTCGACTTCACCGGCGTCGTGCTCTCCAAGCTCGACGGCGACGCGCGCGGTGGTGCAGCGCTCTCCGTGGCCTCTGTCACCGGCCGCCCGATCATCTTCGCCTCCACGGGTGAGGGACTGGACGATTTCGAGCCGTTCCACCCCGACCGCATGGCCAGCCGCATCCTCGACCTCGGTGACATCCTCACCCTCATCGAGCAGGCCCAGGAAGCGTTCGACGAAGACGAGGCGCGCAAGGTCGCCGAGAAGTTCGCGACGGACAGCTTCACGCTCGACGACTTCCTCAAGCAGATGCAGCAGCTGCGCAACATGGGCTCCATCAAGAAGATGATGGGCATGCTGCCAGGCGCAGGCGCCATGAAGCAGCAGCTCGACAACTTCGACGAGAAGGAGATCGTGCGCACCGAGGCGATCATCCAGTCGATGACCAAGGCGGAGCGCACGACGCCGAAGCTGCTCAACGGTTCGCGTCGCCTCCGCATCGCGAAGGGCTCCGGCTCCACCGTGACCGAGGTCAATCAGCTCGTCAACCGCTTCGAGCAGGCCGCGAAAATGATGAAGACCGTCGCCAAGGGCGGCGTGCCGAACGTGCCAGGCATGGGTCCGATCCCGGGCGCCAGCTACGGCGGCAAGGCCAAGCAGCAGCCCAAGAAGAAGGGCTCGCGGTCCGGCAACCCGGCCAAGCGTGCGGCGGAGAACGCCGCGATCACGTCGGGCGCGAAGCCGTCGACCGGCGCGCAGGGCGGCTCCGGCTTCGGCCTCGGCGGCGGCGCAGGCAAGCCGGGCGGGCCGTCTGAGGAAGAGCTGGCCTCGCTGCAGAAGTTCCTCGGCCGCTAGGCCGGGGGCGGCGGGCTAGAGCGCGAGGGCGTTCGGGGCGAGCTTGGCCTCGATCGCCTTGGCGACGATCTCCTGGCCCGTCGGATTCGGGTGGATGCCGTCCGGCTGCACCCACTCGGCGTGGCCCACCAGTGGGAAACCGATGTCGACGAGCGTGCCGTCCACGTCGTGGATGGCCGCTGTGAACGCGTCGTCGACCATCGTGATGGTCTGCGGCGGCTGGTCAGCTCCCCAGACGGCCGTCACGCCGATGATGTGCGCGTGCGGGAACGTCGAGCGCAGCGTGCCCAGGAGCTCCGTGCTCTTCTGAGCAAGCGCCGTCGGGTCCTCCAGCCGGTCGTTCCTGGTCGCGGCGATCAGGATGTAGTCGGGCTTCAGCTTCACGGCCTGGTCGACCTGCTGCTGGAACGTCGTGCCGTTCCAGCCGGGGTGCAGGAAGCCGGAGCCGGAGACGGCGAGGTCGGTGAGCTGCCACTTGTGGGTCTTCGCCACCAGCGACGGCCACGCCTGATCCTGCCGGATTCCCTTGCCGAAGGCGATGGAATCGCCGATCGCGACGGCCACGGGCCGCTCAGCGACCTGGGGTGCAGGGGCGGCGGAGCGCAGCCCGGCGACGGGTTCCTGCGGGGCTGCGGCCGAGCATCCGGTGAGGACGACGACGGCGGCCGTGGCAGCGGCGAAAAGGGCCACTCGAAGGCCACGGGTAGACAGACGCACGGAGCGAGAGTAAATGCACGAACCTGCGTGGAAGCTGTGTGTTTTGGAAGGTGCGGTTCTCAGCGCGAGACGGCGGTGTCCGTCTTGGTCGTGATGCGCGCCGCGGCGATCTTGTCGGCGATCAGACCGGCGAGCAGATGCTGGCCGTCCGCGGTGGGATGCACGTTGTCCTTCTGCACCAGATCGGCGCGGTTCTGGAACGGCTGGCCCACATCCACCCAGGTGCCGTCGACGGCCAGGACGGCGCTGCGGACGATGCTCGCGACCACCGGAGTGGCCGGCGTCGGCGTGCCGGCTCCCCAGATCGGCCCGACGCCGATGATGACCGCATCCGGAAGGGCCGTGCGGAGCCGCTGGAGCTGAGCTGTCGCAGTGTTCTTGAGCTCGATCGTCGAGCCGAGAGTGTCGTTGCGGGTCGCGGCGATGATGACCACCTGCGGGCGCAGCGCGATGGCCTGGCTGACCTGTGCCTCGTATGTGTGCGTGTTGAGCCCCGGAGCGATGAAGCCGGAGGCGCTGTCGGCGAAGTCGTTGAGCGTCCAGCCGAACTGGTCGGCGACCAGGAACGGCCAGGCGTCGTCGTACGGCACGCCGTTGCCGATGGCGATGGAGTCGCCGATGGCCGCAGCGCGCACGGGCGCGCTGGACGTCGCCTGCGGGGTCGGGGTCGCTTCCGGCGCTCCCGTGAAGGTGGTTCCGCCCGCGAGGGAGGTGCACCCTGCGGTCACAGCGATGACGATGGTGGCGACGGTGACGGCGGCGATTCGGGTTATCGGTCGGGCGAACACAGTTAGACAGCATACGGTGCCGCCTCCCTGGGGAAGCTGAGGGGGAGGGGCTCGCCGCAGATCAGCTCCTGTCGAGCCCATCGCGCAGCTCGTGGGTGAGGGAGCTGACGACGGCCTGCAGACTGCCGCCGTTCGCCTCGGCCACCCTGAGCTGTCGCTGATAGCTGGCGCCCTTCGACAGGATCACGTCGACCGTCTCCAGTTCGGCGAGGCAGCCGAGGCGTTCCGCCGTGGGGGAGAGGTCGACGATCAGATCGCGCAGCGAGTCGGAGACCAGCCGTTCGCTGCCGTCCGGCGCCGTGATGATCTCGGCGTCGAGCCCGTAGCGGGCCGCCCGCCACTTGTTCTCCCGCACGAACCACGGCTGGAGGGTCACCGGCTCCACGCCGTCGTCGAGCTGGCCGGACATCCGGTCGGTGAGGCAGTGGATGAGGGCCGCGACCGCTCCGACCTCGTCGGCCGTCGACAGGCCGTCGCAGGCGCGCATCTCGACCGTGCCCCACTTCGGCGACGGCCGGATGTCCCAGCGCACCTCGCTGTGGTCGGTCACGACGCCCGTCGTCACCAGGTCCTGGACGTACTCCTCGTAGTTGGCCCAGCTGCCGAACTGCCAGGGCAGACCCGCGGTCGGGAGCTGCTGGAACATCAGCGCCCTGTTCGACGCGTATCCCGTGTTCGCGCCCGCCCAGAACGGGCTCGACGCGCTCAGCGCCTGCAGGTGCGGGTAGTAGGTGAGCAGGCCGTTGACGATGGGGAGCGCCTTGTTCCTGTCGTCGATGCCGACGTGCACGTGGATGCCCCAGATCATCATCTGCCTGCCCCACCACTGCGTGCGGTCGAGCAGGCGGTCGTAGCGCTCGTTCGGCGTGACCTTCTGGTCGAACCACTGCGCGAACGGGTGCGTTCCTGCGCACATCAGCTCGACGCCGAGCGGGTCGATCACCTCGCGGACGAGGCCGATCAGCCCCTGGAGGTCCTCGATCGCGTCCGGCACGGTGCGGTGCACCTTACTCACCAGCTCGACGGTGTTGAGGAGTAGCTCGTGGGTGATCTGCGGATGCTCCTCGCCGTCCGTCGAGAGCGCGTCCAGCACCTCCTGAGCGATCTGGACGAGGTCTCCCGTGGATGCGTCGACCAGCGCGAGCTCCCATTCGACTCCGACGGTGGAACGCTCGGATTCCGAGAATTCGATCTGCATAGTGGTCGTCCCAATCATCCGATTGTTCAAAGGGCGGCGTTGTCTGACAGAATAGCTAGTTGAGTTCCCTCGTACCCGACCCTCTAATCAGGTGCGATGGAACACCATAGACCTCCTGCCGAGTGTGCCCCCACGCTCACGGCAGACAGTTCGTCACGTCACTCATACACACAGGAGAATTTGTGTCTGTCAAGATCCGTCTGAAGCGCCTCGGCAAGATCCGCGCACCGTACTACCGCATCGTCGTGGCCGACTCGCGCACAAAGCGCGACGGCCGCGTGATCGAGGAGATCGGTCTGTACCACCCGACCGAGGAGCCCTCGGTCATCCAGGTCGACTCCGAGCGCGCGCAGTACTGGCTCAGTGTCGGCGCACAGCCGACCGAGCAGGTCCTCGCCCTCCTCAAGCTCACCGGCGACTGGGGCCAGTTCAAGGGCGACAAGAACGCCACGAGCACGGTCAAGGTCAAGGAAGCCAAGGTCGAGTTCCAGGTCGACGAGAAGAAGAAGCCCGTCCTGAAGCCGAAGGCCGAGAAGCCGGTCGTCGCCGAGGCAGAGGCCGTCGTCGAGGCCGAGGTCGAGGCCGAGGAGGCCGCTGAGGCCGAGGTCGTCGCCGAGGCTGAGGAAATCACCGACGCTGCCGCCGACGGCGAGAAGGCGTAACACCTTGCTCGCACCCGCACTCGCGCACCTCGTCAAGGGGATCGTGGATCACCCGGACGACGTGCACGTCGTTGCAAAGAGTTCGCCCCGTGGCGAGGTCCTCGAGGTTCGTGTGAACCCCGAGGACCTCGGCAGGGTCATCGGCCGCTCCGGCCGCACCGCCAAGGCGCTGCGGACGCTGGTCGGTGCGCTGGCCGACGGTCGACGCGTCCGCGTCGACGTCGTCGACGACTGAGGTGGCCGACCACAAGCTGCCCCGCAAGGACGCCGCTCCACGACCGGATGAGACCCAGCTGCGCGTCGGCAGGCTCACCAAGGCCCACGGCCTGAAGGGCGCGATCAAGGTCGAGCTCTACACGGACGAGCCGGAGAAGCGGTTCGTCCCCGGTGCGGTCTTCACCCTGCAGGTGCCGACCGCATCCAAGTGGCACGGCAAGACTCTCGAGCTGAACGAGCTGCGCTGGTACAACGGCCACGCCGTGGCCTTCTTCTCCGGCATCGACGACCGCTCGGAGGCGGAGACCCTCATCAAGGCCATCCTCTGGGTGAGCCAGGATGTGAAGGAACTGCCGGACGAGGACGACGCCTGGTACGACCACCAGTTGGTCGGACTGGACGCGATCCGCGACGGTGTGAAGGTGGGAACGGTCGCGCGTGTCGACCACCTGCCCGCGCAGGACCTGCTCGCGATCAGGACCGCGAACGGCGAAGTGCTCGTGCCGTTCGTCAAGGCGATCGTTCCCGAGGTCGACGTGACGGCGGGAACGGTCACGCTCACACCGCCGGCCGGACTGTTCGAAGAACTGCCGGACGACGACGAGCCGGACGACGAGCCGGAGACGGACGCGCCAGCCGCCGTGTGACGCACTCAGACAGAAGAGCCCCGACCAGGAGTCGGGGCTCTTTCTGCGTCTGTGCTCTTCTCGTCAGCGGACGATCGCGAGGCCGCGGGCGCGCAGGGAGCGGGTGTCCGCATCCAGTGCCGCCATCAGGCGCTCGTGGGTGCCGATGATGTGACGGTGGATGCTGTCCGCCGCCGCGTCGGCATCCCGCGCCGCCAGCAGGGTCAGAATGTCGCGGTGCTCCTCCCATGCGGTGCGTCTGGCGTCCTCGGTGCGCACCTCCAGCCAGCGGGTGCGGGCGAGGCGCGTCATGGCGGCGTCGACGCTGTCGGCGAAGAAATGGTTGCCGGACAGGCTCGCCAGCTCCACGTGGAAGTGCGTGCCTGCGCGCATCGCGTCGTCGCTCGGCCGCTGCAGGTCGAACTCGCCGAGCCTGCTCGTGAGGGAGGCGATGGCGTCGTCGGCGGCGCGGGCGCAGCTGTGGCGCACGGCGGCCGACTCGACCGCGTCCCTCAGCTCGCTGAGCCTGGCGATCTCGCCGAGGTCGATCGGCGTGATCTGCCAGGCGCGTCCGTCGCGCTCCACCAGGCCGTCTGCCTCCAGACGCATGAGGGCCGCGCGCAGGGGAGTGCGGGAGGCGCCCAGGTCGGTCTCGAGGCCGCGCTCGGTGAGGCGGGCGCCCGGCATGCGCTCCAGATCGAGGATCTGCGCGCGCAGGCGATCGTAGACGGTCGATTGCTCTGGCACGCGAACTCCTTTTGGTATACCAACTTGGTATACCGCTAGGGTATACCTCGTGACCTCCACCGTACAACGCACACCGCGGCCGTGGCTCATGCTGTCCTTCGGCGTCATCGCCCAGGCCAGCTCCACCGTGTTCGTGTCCACGCCCGCGTTCCTCATCCCGCTGCTGCACACCGAGCGCGGACTCAGCCTCGCGCAGGCCGGCCTGCTCGCCTCCGCGCCGACACTCGGGCTCGTCATCACCCTGATCGGCTGGGGTGCGCTCAGCGACCGGATCGGCGAGCGCTGGGTGATCGCCTCGGGTCTTGCCCTCACGGCGGCCGTCGCCTTCGCCGCGATGTTCGCGAGCGACTACCTCAGTCTCGGCGCGCTGTTCCTGATCGGCGGCATGGCCTCCGCGAGCCCCAACGCCGCCAGCGGGCGCGTGGTCATCGGCTGGTTCCCGAAGGAGCGCCGCGGACTCGCGATGGGCATCCGGCAGATGTGCCAGCCGCTCGGCGTCGCCGTTGCGGCGCTCACGATCCCGCAGCTCGCCGCCGCGGGAGGAATCGCCGCGGCGCTGGCGGTGCCCGCCGTGCTCTGCGCCGTCTCCGCTGTGCTCTGCGCTGTCGGCATCGTGGACCCGCCGCGGCCTCCGCGGGCGACGGGAGGGGAGGCGCATCCGCAGGCCGTGTGGAAGCCGTACCGCGAGACATCGCTGCTCTGGCGCATCCACGGGGTGTCGATGCTGCTGGTGATCCCGCAGTTCACCGTGTCGACGTTCGGGCTGGTCTGGCTGGTGACCCAACTGCACTTCTCCGCCCTCGCGGCCGGGATCGTGATCGGCGTGAGCCAGTTCGCAGGAGCGCTCGGCCGCATCGGGATCGGCGTGCTGAGCGACAGGGTCGGCAGCCACCTGCTCCCGCTGCGCTGGGTGTCGGTCGCCGCCGCTGTGGTGATGCTGCTGATGGCCGCCGCATCGGCGCTCGGCGCAGGCTGGGCGGCGGTGATCCTGATCGTCGCGGCCATCGTGACCGTGGCGGACAACGGGTTGGCGTACACCTCCGTGGCGGAGATCGCTGGTCCGTTCTGGTCAGGCAGAGCGCTCGGGACGCAGAACACCGGGCAGTTCCTCGCGGCGTCGGTGGTGGGGCCGGCGGTCGGCGGGCTGATCACCGTGCTCGGCTATCCGCTGGCGTTCGCGGCGGTCGCGCTGTGCCCGGTGATCGCTGCGCCGCTCGTCCCGCGCGACAGGGAGCTCGCCGTCGTGCCGCAGTAGCAGCCCTCGAATAGGCTGGGGGGATGCGCATCGACATCGTCACGATCTTCCCCGAGTTCTTCGATGTGCTCGACATCTCGCTGCTCGGCAAGGCCCGTCAGACCGGCCTGATCGACCTCGGTGTGCACAATCTCCGCGACCACGCCCACGACAGGCACCGCACGGTCGACGACACCCCGTACGGCGGCGGGGCCGGCATGGTGATGAAGCCGGAGCCGTGGGGAGAGGCGCTCGACGGCATCCTGGAGGCCACGCCAGGCGACCCGCTGGTGATCTTCCCGTCACCGGCAGGCGAGGTGTTCACCCAGCGGATCGCGCGCGAGCTCGCGGAGGAGAAGCACCTGGTCTTCGGATGCGGCAGGTACGAGGGCATCGACCAGCGCGTCTTCGACGACACCGCATCCCGTGCCAGGGTGCGCCTGATGAGCATCGGCGATTACGTGCTCAACGGGGGAGAGGTGGCGACGATGGCGATGATCGAGGCGATCGGTCGGCTCATCCCCGGCGTGGTCGGCAACCCGGAGAGCCTTGTGCAGGAGTCGCACGAGGACGGCCTGCTCGAATACCCCAGCTACACCAAGCCGGCCGCCTGGCGGGGCCACGATGTGCCGCCGGTCCTGCTCTCCGGCAATCACGGCGCCATCGCCGCCTGGCGCCGCGAGCAGCAGCTCGCGCGCACCCGCGCCGTCCGCCCCGACCTGCTCCCCGAATAATCGACTCCGAGGTTGTTCAGGCGACACGCCGGGTGTGGCCTGAACAACGTCGGACTCGATTGCGTGGGTGCTGGGGATGTGGGCGCGGCAGTCAGTCGCGGGCGGTGAGGACGAGCGGGCCGGACTCTGTGATGGCGACGGTGTGCTCGGAGTGGGCTCCGCGGGAGCCGTCGGCACTGCGCAGCGTCCAGCCGTCGCGGTCGGTGTAGATCTCGTCCGTCGACTCCAGGAACCACGGTTCGATCGCGATGACCAGGCCAGGGCGCAGGGGATAGCCGCGACCGGCGCGGCCCTCGTTGGCGATGTGCGGATCGCCGTGCATCGTGCGGCCGACGCCGTGGCCGCCGAACTGCAGATTCACCGTGTAGCCCTCGGCGTGCGCGACGGCGCCGATCGCGGAGGAGATGTCTCCGACGCGGCCGCCTGGCTGCGCGGCCTGGATACCGGCCGCGAGCGCGCGACGTGTGGTGTCGATCAGGTGCAGGTCCGCATCCCGTGGCTGCCCGACCACCAGGCTGATCGCGGAGTCCGCCACCCAGCCGTCGACGGATGCGGCGAAGTCGAGGGTGAGCAGATCGCCGTCCTCGAGGCGGTAGTCGTGTGGCAGACCGTGCAGCACGGCGTCGTTCACCGACGTGCAGATCACCTTGCCGAACGGGCTCGCCCCGAACGACGGGTGGTAGTCGATGTAGCACGACTCCGCCCCGGCCTTCCGGATGAGGTCGTGCGCGATGCGGTCGAGCTCCAGCAGGTTCACGCCCACCTTCGCCGCCGCGGCCGTCTGCTGCAGCACGTCGGCCACGAACCGGCCGGCCGGCCGCATCTGGTCGATCTCGGCGGGGGTCCTCAACTCGATCACGCTGTCTCCTTCATATCGCCACCAGTGTTCCACAGTAGTTGCACGCGCGGCGCATTCGGTGCGCGACGGGCGCGCGTCCACCGGGATTCGGCCATCGGCGAACCCGCAGCCGCTGCACAGGCGCGCGCCGTTACGCTGGTGCCGTGATCCTGCGCAAGGCGTTCTACTGGTGGTTGTTCCCATCCGCCGTGATCCTGCCTGTCTGGCTGCTCATCGGCTGGGCGATCTTCGGCTCGGGCGGATGGAGCTTCATCGGGCTCCTGATCCTCTGCCCCGTCCTGTTCATCGCGATGCTCGCCATCGGCGGCATCATCATGGCCCGCAAGACCGTGCGCGACACCCGCGCCGTCTCCTGGTGGGACGTCGGGCTGATCGGCGCGTGGCACGCATCCATCGTCGCGTTCGGCTGCTTCATCCCCGGCGTGATGAGCTGGCTCGCCGTGCTCGGCATCCTGCTCGGCCTCGCCGCGTTCTGGGTGTCGCTCTGGCAGCTGGTCACCGAGGCCAGGATGCGCGTGCAGCAGACCTTCGAGGCATACGAACGCGCGGCGCAGCCGCAGCAGGTGCGTCGTCCTGAGGCTCTGTTCGAGGAGGGCTCGGAGGTCATCGTGATCGAGGAGAGGCGCGACGAGCGCTGACGCCTGCGCGTTCCTGCGTGGTCCGGGGCGTCGTCGCTTTGGCAAACGCATCCCGTTCATGGCAGAATTGATCTTTGTGTCGCGGCCAGGCTCTGCCACAGGGGAGCCAGCACTTCTCGCGCACACCCCATACCGTTGATTCCCGGTCGTCGCCTGCGCTGAGCAGGGGAAGGCCCCAAGTCCGTCCTCGACCTGTGGCGGGTACAGAGAGCGAACACGCAATGCATATCCTCGACCACGTCGATGCCGCTTCCCTGAAGCAGGACATCCCCGACTTCCGCGCGGGCGACACCGTCAAGGTTCACGTCAACATCATCGAGGGCAGCCGCTCCCGTATCCAGGTCTTCCAGGGCGTCGTCATCGGCCGCTCCAACGAGGGCGTGCGCGAGACCTTCACAGTCCGCAAGGTCAGCTTCCAGGTCGGCGTCGAGCGTACGTTCCCCGTGCACTCCCCGGTCATCGACAAGATCGAGGTCGTCACCCGCGGTGACGTCCGTCGCGCCAAGCTCTACTACCTGCGCGAACTGCGCGGCAAGAAGGCGAAGATCAAGGAGAAGCGCGACAACTAGGCTTCGCCGAAGTCGTCGGATTCTCGACGCACGCGGCCGCCGCGTGCGTCTGTCCTGAGCTCCCTGTCCCATACACTTGGGCAGGGAGCTCAGGCGGATAAATGACGGAAGAAGCAGTGCCCACCCGGTCGGACCGCGTGGCGAAGGAACGGCGCGGGAAGACCCGGCGCAGACGGCGCAGCACGAAGCTGTTCTTCCGCGACCTGCTGGTCATCGTGGTCGTCGCCGTCCTGGTGTCGTTCCTGGTCAAGACGTTCGTCGTCCGCTCGTTCTACATCCCGTCCGCTTCGATGGAGAACACGCTCCAGATCAACGACAGGATCATCGTCAACGAGCTGGAGCCAGGGCTCGTCCCGATCAGCCACGGCGATGTCGTCGTGTTCCGCGACCCTGGCGGCTGGCTCCCTCCACAGCCGCCGACCAGGCAGAGCCCCCTCGCGCAGGCCGTCGATTCCGCGTTGACCTTCGTCGGCCTGTCCGCCTCCGACAGCGACGACCACCTGGTGAAACGCGTGATCGGGCTGCCGGGCGACCACGTCGCCTGCTGCAACGCGAACGGCAGGATCACGGTCAACGGAACGCCCATCGACGAGCCGTACATCCTGCTCCAGCCCGGCAACGTGAACGCCGCGACACTCGCCTTCGACGTCACGGTTCCGAAGGGCGAACTGTGGGTGATGGGAGATAATCGTTACAACTCCCAGGACTCCTCCCGCAATCAGAGCCTTCCAGGTCACGGGTTCGTCCCGATCGACCACGTGGTCGGTCGCGCGTTCGTGATCAGCTGGCCGGCCGGCAGGTGGACCTGGCTCGACAACTACCCGGATGTGTTCCGCGGCGTGGAGGAGGACAAGCGATGATGGCGCCGGTGACTCCCACCCTCCGGTTCGAGAAATCCCTCTACCGTTCAGGGGTGACCTCGATCGTCGCCGTCGACGAGGTCGGCCGGGGAGCTCTCGCCGGGCCGGTGGCCGTCGGAATGGTCGTGATCGACACCGCGGTCAAGCGCATCCCGGTCGGGCTCCGTGACTCGAAGCTGCTGGCAGAGCCGGCACGCGAGGCGATCGAGCCGTTCTGCCGCAAGTGGGTGCTGCACCACGCGGTCGGAATGGCGTCCGCCGCCGAGGTGGACTCGCTCGGCATCATGCGCTGCCTCGGGCTCGCGGGAGCCCGCGCGCTCGCGCTGCTGGAGGAGGGCGGCGCCGAGATCCGCGAGAGCACCCTCATCCTGGACGGCAACTACGACTACCTCAACCCGGCGCTGATGCGGCCGGCGAACGTCGTCACCAGGATCAAGGCGGACAGGGACTGCGCTTCCGTCGCCGCCGCCAGCGTGATCGCGAAAGTGGCGAGGGACAGGCTGATGATCCAGCACGACACGGAGTTCCCCGGCTACGGCTGGGCATCCAACAAGGGCTACTCGAGCCGCGAGCACTTCGACGCGATCTCCGAACTCGGACCGAGCGCCCTGCACCGGCTGACCTGGCTGCGGGATGCGGCGACGCTGCCCATTCCGATATGACCCCCTTCGCGGCATAGACTTGTCGAACAATGGATGAAGACGAGTTCGACGACTACGACCGCGAGGTCGAGTTGGCTTTGTACCGCGAATACCGGGACGTCGTCTCGCAGTTCAAGTACGTGATCGAGACCGAGCGCCGGTTCTACCTCGCGAACGAGGTGGAATTCGTGCGCAGGGACACCGAGCACGACTTCTACTTCGAGCTGACGATGAACGATGTGTGGGTGTGGGACGTGTACCGTTCCGACCGGTTCGTGAAGTCGGTGCGCGTGCTCACGTTCAAGGACGTGAACATCGAGGAGCTCTCGAGCAAGGAGTTCGAGCTCCCGAAGGAACTCGCGCTCGACGAGTAGTTCTCCCCAGCCAGGGTCTTCCGGGCTGTTCTCCACAGGTTCCCTCCCGCTGTTCTTCCGCGACGGCCGCCACGTGAGGCTGTCTTCAGGAGGCAGCAATGGCAGCGAAAGACGAGTTGGGGCGCCGCGGCGAAGACGTGGCAGCAGAGTGGTTCGCGCGGCGAGGGTTCGTCGTGCTCGAACGCAATTGGCGATGCGCGGCGGGTGAGCTCGACCTGATCGTCCGTGGCGACGGGGTGACCGTCGTCGCGGAGGTGAAGACCAGGACGTCGGTGGCGTACGGCCATCCGTTCGAGGCGATCACGGCGGCCAAGGCCGCCCGCTTGAGACGTCTGGCGGCCGAGTGGTGCCGGGTGCGAGGGCCGATTCCCGGCCCGATCCGGATCGACGCGGTCGCCGTCATCGACGCGTGGAGCGCTGCGCCATCGGTCGAGCATCTCGCAGGCGTCGCCTGATGTCCATCGCGCGCACATACGCCGTCGCGCTGAACGGCGTCGACGGCGACATCGTGGAGGTCGAGGCCGACATCGCCGCCGGGCTTCCGGCGTTCTCCCTGATCGGTCTGCCGGACACGGCGCTCGGCGAGTCGCGCAAGCGCGTAGCCTCCGCTGCGATGAACGCCGGCTGCCCGCTCACCACGCGCAAGCTCACGGTCAACCTGTCACCGGCGTCCCTCCGCAAGCAGGGCTCCGCCTTCGACCTCGCCATCGCCGTCGCGGCTCTCGCGGCGGCAGGCGACCTCAGTCCGGAGTCGGCGGCGACCACCGTGCACCTCGGCGAGCTTGGCCTCGACGGCAGGCTGCGTCCCGTTCCCGGAATCCTGCCGGCGGTCATCGCTGCACGCGCGGCCGGCTTCTCGCGGGTCGTCGTCCCCACCGCGAACGCGGAGGAGGCCGAGCTGGTCGACGGGATGGAGGTGGTCCCGGCCACGAGCCTGCGGCACGTCGCCATCCACCACGGCAGCTCCCTCGACCCTGTCGATGTCGAGCCTGTCACCCTCGGGCCGGGTCCCGGCGCGGCCTCCGCGACCGCTGCGAGCTCCGCGACCTCCGCTCCTGGCGCTGTTGCGCCTCCCGAGCCCGACCTCGCCGACGTCGCGGGCAACGAAGACGCGGTGGAGGCTCTCGTGGTCGCGGCGGCGGGTGGCCACCACTTGTCGATGGTCGGTCCGCCAGGGGCAGGCAAGACGATGCTCGCGTCCCGGCTGCCCGGCCTGCTGCCCGACCTCACTCCCGAGCAGGCGCTGGAGGTCACCTGCATCCGTTCGCTCGGCGACGGGCGCGGGGTCGGCGCGGTCGGCTCCGGGGGCGCTCTGATCCGGCGCCCGCCGTTCGAGGCGCCGCACCACACCGCCTCCGCGGCCGCGATCGTCGGAGGAGGCACGATGAGGATCGTGCCTGGCGCGATCGTGCGCGCCTCGAACGGCGTCCTCTTCCTCGACGAAGCGGCCGAGTTCCCGCCGTCCGTCCTGGACGCCCTCCGGCAGCCGCTGGAGTCCGGCACCATCACCATCCACCGGGCGAACGGCATCGCGACCTTCCCCGCTCGCTTCCAGCTCGTCCTCGCCTCCAACCCGTGCCCGTGCGGCCGCTACGGCTCCGTCGACGACGAGTGCACCTGCACCCCGATCGCCCGCCGTCGCTACCTTGCTCGCATGTCCGGCCCTCTGCTCGACCGCGTCGACATCCGGCTCACGGTGCGGAGCGTCGGCCTCGCCGCGCTCCGTGTGCGTGCGCACGAGCAGGCGGATGCGGAGGGGCTGCGCACCGGGCGCGGCGGTGGGGAGTTCGCCGCCCCTCCCGACGCGTGCGGCGCGGCCTCGACACCGGGAACGCGCACCGTCGAACTGAGGCAGCGGGTGATCGTCGCCAGGGCCATCGCCGCCGAACGTCTCGCCGGCACAGCCTGGGCGAGGAACGCCGACGTGTCTGGCACCTGGCTGCGCACCGGCCCCCTTCGCCTTCCGAGGGCCGCCGTCGGCGCGCTCGATCGTGCCATCGACAGGGGTGCGATCACCATGCGCGGCTACGACAGGACGCTGCGCCTCGCCTGGACGATCGCGGACCTTGACGGCGCCTCCACCCCGACCGGCCACCACATCGGTGCCGCCCTCTACCTCAGACGGGGCGACGCATGACCACAGCACATCACGACGACAGGACGACCATGACAACGGACCAGATGACACCCGACCAGGTGAAAGCAGAATCAACGATCGGGGATGACGCGAGCAGCGGGGTCGCGTGCACGGCGTGCCCTGTCCGGCAGTTCGCCGGCGTGGGGCGTTCCCTTCCGCACAGCCTCGGCGGTCGGCAGTTCGAGTTCGGCGCGAGTCACCGGTGAAGGCGGGAGACTTCCTCGGCATCTCGCACAGTCATATCGCGGACCTGTTGACCCCTCTCACGCACGGGCAGGGCGACAACCTGACCGGCGATGAGCTGGAGACGCGCTTCGCCTGGGCCGCATTCTCCACCCTGGTCGAGCCGGGGGACACGGACGCCCGAGCTCTCGTTCAGGCGCTCGGTCCAGCGGAGGCCCTGCGGATCGTGGTCCACGGCGAAGCTGCAGATACGGTGGCAGCCCGGATGCGCGAGGCGGACCAGGCCGCAGCCCTGGCCGTGACCCCGCGACTGACGGCGGCCCTGGCGCGCTGGAAACCCCGCGTTGCGCTCGCGACCGCCACGCGGGCTCTGACAGCGGCAGCGCACCTGCGCGCGTCGCTCCTCACCCCGGACGACACCGCGTGGCCGCTGACACTGGATGCGCTGGGTGACGGCGCTCCGCTCGCCCTGTGGGTGCGGGGCGACCTCGCGCGCCTCCCCGAGCTGAACAGGTCGATCGCGCTCGTCGGCGCCCGCGCCGCGACCGGCTACGGCGAGCACGTGGCGTTGGAGAGCGCTGCAGGGCTGAGCGATCGCGGTTTCGCGATCGTCTCCGGAGGGGCATACGGAATCGACGGCGCCGCGCACCGGGCCGCCCTGGCGAGCGACCGGACGACCGTGGCGTTCCTGGCGGGAGGAGTCGACCGCCTCTACCCGGCGGGTAACAGCCGGCTCCTGGAGCGCATCGCGGATAGCGGTCTGCTGATCGGGGAGCTCCCGTGCGGTTCGCCGCCGACACGATGGCGCTTCCTGCAACGCAACAGACTGATCGCGGCGGTCGCGACCGCCACCGTCGTCGTCGAAGCTGGCCGCCGCTCCGGTTCGCTCAATACCGCCGGGCACGCAGCGATGATGGGACGACCCCTCGGCGCTGTGCCAGGTCCGATCACGTCGCCAGCGTCGTCCGGCTGCCATCGCCTCATCCGCGAGTACGACGCGGTCTGCGTCACCTCCGCAGACGAGATGGCCGAGCTGGCCACCGGAGCCGCGCTTCCCGATCCGGCGCTCGCGCCCGTCGCAGCCAGCGATCGGCGAACCAACGCGACGGCGACGGGCGGCGCCGAGGAGACGCGCCTCCTGGATGCCCTCAGCACACGGCGCTCGCGTCCGATCGCCGACATCGCCGCCCGATCGGGGCTCTCGGCCGCCGAGGTCATGGCCGCCCTCGGCCGCCTCGAACTCGCCGGACGGGTCGCGGAAAGCGAGGGGAGCTGGAGCAAGGTGCACTGATAGCGCTGGGTGCGCTGGGTGCGCTGGGTGCGCTGGGGCGATGGTCGTCCACAGCGGGGAGGAGTGATGGTGGTGACCGTTGCCTATCGGCGGGGGATTCGGCGCGGCGGGGCGTCGTGACCGGTCTTCTGGTGGTCGTGGTGGAGGCTTGAGGGGTGGAACTTGTTCGCGCCATCGACGGCTTCGCCGTGCATCTCACGGTGGAGCGCGGGTACTCGCCCCAGACCGTTCGTGCGTACCGGTCGGATTTGAACGCGCTCGCCGCGTTCGCAGGGACCAGGGAGGTCGCCGACACCTCAGGGCTGACGCTCGGGGTTCTGCGCGACTGGCTGTGGGAGTCGTCGCAGCGTGGGCTGTCGAAGGCCACCCTCGCCAGGAGATCGGCGTCGGCGAAAGGCTTCAGTGCGTGGGTGGCGCGCCAGGCGGGCGACCTCAATGATCCCGCCGTCAGGCTCAAGGCGCCCAAACCGGACAAGATGCTGCCGCGGGTGGTCAACCTCGCGCAGATCGACGCGCTACTGAGACGGCTCGGCGCGCTCGCCGAAGACGGGGACGCCAACCGGGTCCGCGATCTCGCGGTCATCGAACTGCTGTACGCGACCGGTATTCGCGTGTCCGAACTGACCGGACTCGACGTGGACGACGTCGACCTCGACCGGCTCACCGTTCGCGTGCTCGGCAAGGGCTCCAAGGAACGCGTGGTTCCGTTCGGCGTCCCGGCCAAGACCGCGATCGTCGACTACCTCCGACGCTCACGTCCTCTGCTCGCGACGGAGCGATCGGGCCCCGCCCTGCTGCTCGGTCCCCGCGGGGCGCGGCTCGGGTCGCGCGCCGTCTACGGATTGGTCGCCGGGCTGCTCGCGGACATCCCCGGCGGGGGACCAGCTGGGCCGCACGCCCTCCGCCACACAGCAGCCACCCACCTGCTCGACGGCGGTGCCGACCTGCGCGCGGTGCAAGAGCTCCTCGGCCACGCCAGCCTCGGCACCACCCAGATCTACACGCACGTCTCGACGGAGCGGCTGAAAGAGAGCTATCGCATCGCCCACCCGCGTGCCTGATCGCGTGCGCCGGGAAGGCGTGATCGCTTGGACCCGGAAGGGATGATCGCTTGCGTTGCGCGGCCTCATCGCGTGTATCGAGAAGGTCCCATCGCGCTTCCCGAGCGCCTGCGCATGGAAGGCGGGGACCGCAGGCCGGCGCTCGCCGTTGCCGCCGTGCCTGCCGTTGCCGCCGTGCCCTCCGTTGCCGCCGTGCCCACCGTTGCTGCCGTGCCTGCCGTTGCCGCCGTGCCTGCCGTTGCCGCCGTGCCTGCCGTTGCCGCCGTGCCCGCCGCTGGTGCGCCAAGCGGGAGCAGGACGGCGCGCGGCACCCTGTCGAAGAAGCGGAGCGGCGAGACGTATTCGCCGTGGATGCGGACGCCGATGTGGAGACACCGAGCGGCGCAGTGGCCGCCCTCAGCGACCAGGCCGAGCGGGGCGCCGGCGGCCACCTCTGTGCCGACCGAGAGACCGGAGGCGAGCGGTTCGTAGCTGGAGAGCACGTCGTTCCCGTGGTCCAGCGTGAGGACCGGGCGATCGACCACGACGCCGGCGAACCTCACGGTGGCCAGCGACGGCGACGAGACCGCCGACCCGACGGCTGCCGCAAGGTCGATGCCTCGATGGCCAGCGGCATACGGTGTCGGGGGAGCGGCGTACGCGTTCGACAGGATCACCGGGGACAGCGGCCATCGCCACGTCGATTCGCCCTCCACACTCGCAGGGGATGTCGTTCCCGAGGCGACGGTCCCCCCGGCAGAGAAGGACATGCACACGACCGCCGACGTCGCAGTCGCGGCGATCGTCCAGCGCCTCCGAACCGGCCGCACCCGACCCGTCGTGCCCGCAACCCGACCTGCCGCGCCCCGACGTCCCACAACCCGACCTCCCGCACCCCGACGTCCCACAACCCGACCTTCCGCACCCCGCTCCACCTGTGCCTCCACTTCTCGCGCCGCTGCTCCCGCACCACCCGTGCCTCCACTCCTCGCGCCGCTGCACCCGCACCTCCACTCTCCACCGCCGCCCCGCCCGCCGCTCCGCGCATCCGGAACCGGTGGACAACGCACCGCATCCGTCGCCTGTGCAGAACCACCGGCGCGGCCACCGATCCGGCCAACGCGCGCATCGCCGGACGGCGCGCTCGGCGACCCACCGGCCGCGCTCTTGCCCGTTGTCGGCTTCGGAGTATCGTGTGGGTCGCCGGTCCGCCGCAGCCAGCATCCCGCAGCCCGTGGCGTGGCCTTCACCCGCAACCGAAAAGGTCTTACATGTCTGATCAGCAGAACGCGTCGCCATCGTCGTCTTCCGCAGCCTCGTCGGAGTCCGACGCCCCCGTGCCGACGCCGACAGGGGCCATGCGCAGGAAGGTCATCGGGCTGGCGATCGCCGCGGCCGTCGGCGGGTTCCTGTTCGGGTTCGACTCGTCCGTGGTCAACGGCGCGGTCGACTCCATCCAGAAGCACTTCGCTCTCAACGCGTTCGTGACCGGGTTCATCGTCGCCATCGCCCTTCTCGGCTGCGCGGCAGGCGCGTACATCGCCGGGCGGCTCGCCGACCGGTGGGGGCGGCTCAAGGTCATGCTGCTCGGCGCCGTCATGTTCCTGGTCAGCTCGATCGGGTCGGCGCTCGCGTTCTCCGCGTGGGATCTGGGGATCTGGCGCATCATCGGCGGTCTCGGCATCGGGATCGCGTCCGTCGTGGCCCCGGCGTACATCGCCGAGATCGCGCCGAAGCAGTCGCGCGGCAGTCTCGCGTCCCTGCAGCAGCTCGCCATCACCATCGGTATCTTCGTGGCGCTGCTCTCCGACGCCCTGCTCGCCGGGGTCGCAGGGTCCGCATCCAATCAGCTCTGGCTGGGGCTCGAGGCGTGGAGGTGGATGTTCCTCGTCGGCGTGATCCCGTCCGTCGTCTACGGCGTGCTCGCCCTGACGCTGCCGGAGTCCCCGCGGTACCTGCTGGCGACGGGCAAGCACGACGAGGCGCGGAAGATCTTCGCAACGCTCGTCCCAGAGAGTGACGTCGACCGTCAGATCTCCGACATCGAGCGCGCCATCGCCGAGGACAAAGAGGGCAAGAAGGCCACCCTCCGCGGCAACAGGTTCGGGCTGAAGCCGATCGTCTGGATCGGCATCATCCTGTCCGTCTTCCAGCAGTTCGTCGGTATCAACGTGATCTTCTACTACTCGACCACGCTGTGGCGGGCGGTCGGCTTCACGGAGAGCAATTCGCTCCTGATCACCGTCATCACCTCGGTGACCAACGTGGCCGTGACCATCGTCGCCATCCTGCTCGTCGACAGGGTCGGGCGGCGTCCGATCCTCCTCACCGGCTCGATCGGCATGACCGTGTCCCTCGGCGTGATGGCGCTCGCCTTCGCGTTCTCGCAGAAGACGAACGGCGAAGTGAGCCTTCCTGGAGCGTGGGGGCCGATCGCCCTGGTGGCGGCCAACCTGTTCGTGGTGTGCTTCGGTGCATCCTGGGGTCCTCTGGTCTGGGTGCTGCTCGGCGAGATCTTCCCGACCAAGATCCGCGGCAAGGCGCTCGGCGTCGCGGCAGCCGCCCAGTGGATCGCCAACTTCCTCGTCACCATCAGCTTCCCGCCGATGTCCGACTTCTCCCTCCCGTTCACATACGGCATGTACGCGATCTTCGCGCTGCTGTCGTTCTTCTTCGTGTTCTTCAAGATCCCGGAAACCAACGGCATGGCGCTGGAGCACGCGGAGACGCTGTTCACGAACGCGGGCAAGAACCGCGGGCCCCAGGTGCGGTCGACCGGCGACACCGTCTGAGGGCGGAGCGCGCATCCGCTCTCGGTCGGATGCGGCCGGGCGGATGCGCGGGACGCCCGGAGTTCCTGGTAAGCTTTCCTGAGCACTCCGCCCGTCGGAGTGACTACGCGTGCCCATCTGGCCCTCACGGGCTGGCGCCGCATCCACCGGTCTTCCTTCTCCAGCGGTCATCCGCGCGGTGAGCGAAGCGGATGTGCGCGCAGGGCGCCAGGAGCGTCGGCCACTCGGCCGTCACTGACAAACCGCAACGCGCATCCGCCTGCCAGGACGAAGTCTCCTGCTCCGGATGCCCAGAAAAGGAGAACGGCACAATGGCCGTTGTAACCATGCGCCAGCTGCTCGACAGCGGCGTCCACTTCGGACACCAGACCCGTCGCTGGAACCCGAAGATGAAGCGCTTCATCCTCACCGAGCGCTCCGGCAGCTACATCATCGACCTGCAGCAGTCGCTCGCGTACATCGACAAGACGTACGAGTTCGTCCGCGAGACGGTCGCCCACGGTGGCACCATCCTCTTCGTCGGCACGAAGAAGCAGGCCCAGAACGCCATCGCCGAGCAGGCGACCCGCGTCGGCCAGCCCTACGTCAACCAGCGCTGGCTCGGTGGTCTGCTGACCAACTTCCAGACGGTCTCGAAGCGCCTCGCCCGCATGAAGGAGCTCGAGGAGCTCGACTTCGACGGCACCACGAGCGGCTTCACCAAGAAGGAACTGCTCATCAAGAAGCGTGAGCTCGACAAGCTGCACAAGTCGCTCGGCGGCATCCGCAACCTGACGAAGACGCC
>Ga0153994_1000095_pt1 | contig 40246 bp, 35 predicted proteins | sample TSNC078MetaG_FD_104735 | JGI IMG/M metagenome (GOLD analysis project Ga0153994, IMG submission 104735) | Attine ant fungus gardens microbial communities from North Carolina, USA - TSNC078 MetaG | ecosystem: Host-associated > Fungi > Mycelium > Unclassified | place: USA: North Carolina, Lumber...
AAACCTTTATTGATGATTTCATCAGCATAGGCTTAAACATTTCAGGACTCCAGGGGGAGACGGCAAAAAGTGTGGAGGAACGCTTCTCTATCCATTATCGGAAATTAAAAAAAGAGCAGGCGGTATGCAGAAAAAATACTCTGGACGGGATAAGATTATGCAGGGAGGCCTTTCTTGAGGTTGATCATGAGAACGCCGTCATCAATATAGGCATGTTGGAGGAGAATGACACCTATGTTACCCGAATTCTGAATGAAATCGAGGCTGAATTCATTGATTACAACCAGACCCTAAGCCGCATAGCCCATACCGGAGCAGACCTTGAATATCTGCCGGAGAACTTATCAGCGGTATACGGGAGGAGCAGTCAGGCTTCATTGAGAAGCTGATCCAAAAGTTATATATGGCGGATATGATGGGGAGTGCCGCCATTCAACAATGTTATGCGGATTATGAGGAAATCATTGTGCACCTGCTCATCATGTTCGAGGCAGATGTACAGGTTCAGCTGACCGGGCTGATGACCGGGAAAATCTCACAGGCAGCGATGGAGCGAATTGAGGAAAAGCTGGCTGTTGAGAATGAGGAGAAGGCGCTGCGGCTGTATCTGGAATCGAATAAGGAAAGTATCATGTCCGAATTCGAGATGGAAACAGAAGCGGACTGGCGCTTTTATATGGAAGGTGCCTTTGTTACCTTGTCTTTGTTGCAGGAATATCAGGGACAGATAGAAGCATTTGACCAGTTATCTATTGACGAGAAGTTGGAAAAGTATCCCCTGGGTACGGCAACCCCTTTGAGCCGTTATCTTTTCATGGTACAGCTGGAAGGCTGTTCACTTGATCAAAGGAAGACCATATTAAGTATATTTGAAGAAAAGGGCGAGATAACAGACCAGGAATTATCAGAGGTAATGGGAACAGAAGTGGGCGGTCTGCTTGACATGAGGACAACACTGTTGAACTCCCAATACAAGGCAAGCCTGATGGGCCAGACGCTGCAGGAATTTACGGAAGAGGCCAAGGCATATGACCAGAGCAGGCTAATCCAGTACATATTGTTTGTGGCAACGCCGATGCTTTTGAATTATCAGATTGGAAGCTATAGCCCCTCACCAAGCAGCGCAAGTTTGAACCCGTCCGTGCGTTTAGACCAGATAGAGAGCCAGTCCGGTTTGAAAACGTATGCTTATGTTCCGATAACACCTGAGAGTCTGGATAGAGTGAAGGGATTGGATAAGGGGGCTGGTAAGGCTAAGAAAGTAACAATCAATGGGAAAGAGTATACCGCAAAGCCGGGTCCAAAAGTAAGTGGCGCTGAATATAAGGCACCTAATGCAGATTTCTATGTAGCACCTAATAGGAAAGTATTGCCGGGACAATATAAAGACTGGTTAGGGACGAATATGAGAGACCCGCTAATAAATTCAGTTGAAACCCCAACTCTTAAGAAAGCCATTGGGGAGGTATATAGGCCAGGTTCAGTAATTGGAGATGGTGGAACAGCAGATATAATAAGATTTGAAAGAGGAACGGGAATTTTATTAAGCAAATCTGGGCATGTGCAAACAGGAATAGATATGTCAAAATATTTCCAAAAGCTAATTGATTCGGGAACGTTGTCTAATGCTGACGCTAAAGTAGCGCAAAATATCTTAGACGGACTAAAAAATGCACTTGGAGGAAAATAGTATGAATATAAATAATGTGTTAGATTGTTTTTTTGTTGAGATTCCTGAATTGAAAGTGGTTTATGAAGAAAAAAGAAAAGAAAATCTAGTGGATGATGAGGATGGTAATTATGTTATATGGGGAATGGGAATACTGCCGGGTATATTACAATTATTTGAGGAGTTTGACTTAAACAAAGCTCTTCTGACGAAAATTTTTGGATTTTTTGAAAAAATGGCTGGCTCAGATGATGAGGAGATTAGAGAATTACTTTTATATTCCGTTTTAGAAGGTCTCGGAGATGATAAAGGGATTTTAGAAAAAGCAGTGTCCATTATGGGAAAGAAAACATTGAATTATTCAAAAAAGGTCGAGGATTTTTTAGGAAGATAGTAAAAATAGTTGGTCGGTATGAGACAAAATTTTTGTAGTATCTTCCGCTGGAAGAGGATGAAAGAAATTAAAAAGTCTTGAAAATGGTGGTTTGTTTCTCTGGCAGGATAACCAGAAACAATAAGAGAATATTCTCTGTCAAGGTTTTGCCACTTTAGTTGTGCGAAGCAGACCTTTAAAGAGGATATTTTTTTATTGTATGTTTCAATTTCTAATGAATTTTGTTGCTGAAGAAGTAAATAGAATGATAATAACTGCCACAACATGCTGCCCGTCAGGGCAGGCGTATTAAATGGTGTTGTGGCAGGAGATTTGAGCGGAGCGGAAATCTCCTTTAGGGCGGACAAGTAACACCGCCCTATGAATACAAGAAAAAATAGAAAGAACACAGTAAAATGCGGCTTAGAGGGCTGTTTTTTGTGCGCTAAAAATGCAAGTAGAAACGAAATATGAAGTTTGAAGATATCACTAAAAAATATAATTTGGACTTGGATGACATATGGAACAAAGAATCTTTACCTCATCAAGGAAGGCATCCTAATGCATATCATGACTTTATATTAGATGAGATGAAAAATATTGATAATATAGCAAATGGCAATAAGGCTATCTTTTTAGACTTGTATGAAAGTGAAATGAAAAATGTTATCAGAAATAATCCAGATATGTTATACTCTAATTATTGGAAGAATCTGAAATAAAAAAGGGGGCATAAGATGTTTTATAAACTTACATTTGATATGGAGAGAATAGATTCATCTATTGAAAAAGGAACAAATACTATTTATGCTGAAACAACCAATATTGATGAAATCAAATACCCAAACATAAATAAAGGTTTTTTTGATAATATTATCCTTTCAAATCAAAAAATAGATGTTGCAAACTGGCCAAATGTTGAATTTTATTATAGTTCTAAGGTATCTGATTTGGAAAGCGACTATCTTCTAAACATAAAGAGATGGCCGCTTGTCCATAGGAAGGTTCAACATGAATTTGAAAGGCTATCTGTTGGAGGAGTTCAATTTTTGCCAATAAAACTAATTGATGTAGTAACAAATACAGTTAATGATAATTATGTGGTTATGAATATATTAAATTTCATTGAGGCATATGATCTTAATAAAAGTACATATAAATATAATGAAAAGTATGATTATTATACTTTTTTACCGCATGAAACGTATCTTAATCGACTAGTGTGTGAGCAATACGATGTTTTTAGATGTGCGAAAAGTGTATCAGCTATCTACGTATCAGAAAAAATAAAGAAATTGGTTGAAGAAAATAATTGGGTGGGGTTTGAGTTCTGTGAACAAAAGATAGTGTAGCTGTTTTTTGCGCAAAAGAATTGTATGTAGAGGTAGCATAGAGAATAAAGATAAATCTTTATAGTTGCTTATATTTATTTGTCTGAAATCTGCTCTCAAAACCATTTAAGATTATCCGATAAGTGGTAATATATTAAAAAACTGATGAGTCGGAAATGCTATCAACGGTTTAACAGACTATCACCATAATTATTGATAGAAAGGGGGTTTGCGGTATGGTAGATTTACATACGCATACTAACTGCTCAGATGGAACAGATGATTATAAAGCTGTACTAAAAAAGGCAGATGCGGCAGGCGTGACATATCTTTCAATAACAGATCATGATAATTGCTGTGTGTATGACCAGATAAAAAATGATGACATAACAAAATATTACAAAGGTGTTTTCATTAAAGGCATTGAATTACAAGCATTCGTATTGGGAGTATCAATTGAGCTATTAGGATATGGAATAGACACGGATTATATGACTAAAGCTATCAATGAAATATATTTACCTTTTAAAGAAAAGGGTATCCTATATATGACGAGGCTGTATGATAATTGTATTCAGCTGGGAATGAGGTTTGATGAAAATGTTTTAGAGGAATATGAGAAAAGCGGAATATATTACCCTACGTTATATCTCCACAATGAAATGAAAAAACATATTGAAAACAGAAGATTTGTTCAAGATGATGAATCATGGGAAGCAGAATCTATATTTTTCAGAAAATATACAAGTAATCCTGATAGTTCGCTTTATGTAGATGCAGGTGATTTAGTCCCAAGCGCTGAGAGGGTTGCAAAGTTGATAAAAAAAGCTGGAGGGTTGGTATTTATACCGCATATCTTTCAATACGAAGACAAATCAGAAAATATATTAAGATATTTAATGGAACACTGTGAAATAGATGGTATTGAATGTTATTACTCAACATTTTCAAAAGAACAAACAGATTATTTACTGAACTACTGTAACAAGCATAATAAATATATATCGGCAGGCAGCGACTATCATGGAGATAATAGAGCTAACACTAAAATTGGCTGTGGAATAAACAATAATTTATGTGTTAGTGAAGATATTCTTAATGACTGGAAAGATAAAGTGCTATAGACAGGCGTACATAATAAGCATTATCTTCATTCACCATAGTTTCAATGTGGATAGCAAAAAGGAGGTGGATTTATGCAAATAACTAAGAATAAAGTGTATATATTTTTAATTGGATTAATGGTGATTCTAGGAATATTTATTGCATATCTTAAAATGGATAGCCCTAAAATAGAATTACAAGAAATGCACGCTGATACGATATATGTTGTTGAATCAATGGAAGATGCCGAAAATTTTAGTGATGCTATAGTAAAGGCTAAGGTATTGCCAAATTCAGAAAACATACCCCATGAAGTGGGGGTAATGATGGGACGGACATATACAGACATAGAAATATTAGAAGTATATGCCGGAAATCTTAGTCCTGGAGATATAGTTAAAATTACTGAAGAATATTATTATGAAAAAATCGAATCACAGGAAACATTGATATACTTCGACAATTACCTACCTTCAAAAACGAATGGAGAGTATATTTTCTTTTTGGGCATAAGTAATTATGAAAATACAAAAAACGATTATTTTGTAATTGGAGGTGCTATGGGCAGATATCCCTGTGATGAAGTTTTTAATGTTACAGAATTGGATAAATCCGTATACAGAATCAACTCGCCTTTAACCGAAAATTCTCTCTATGATAAAGTAAAAAAAGAAGTATTAGAAAAATATAATTAACAAAATTGTTCTAAATTTCTAAGTCGTCGGACTTGCCGATTGTAACAGCAACAGATCTGTAATGCCAGGGTTCGTAGCTTACGCCTATTATATCAAGCATCAAGTTTTCCAAAATGGAATTTCCTTTTTAGGAAGAAAGTCAAGAATCCAACACCGCTTAAAGCCATACCCGCGACAGCTGTAAACGCTACGAGTAATGGTTTATTTTGATAAAGTTGTATCCATAAATTTGTGGTAATCAGAACACTTATTCCATCGACGGCGACCTCATTACCCGCCGCATCCATACCTGTCACTCTAATTTCCTGCCAATTGTCTGCGCTAAGTACCTCAAACTCAGCAATGCCATTACTCTCTGACAATTCTTCATCAGTAAATGTTTTAATACAAATATTATCCAAGTATACCTCTACATTCTGCAGATAAATATTATCCTTTGCATCAATAGTCACGGCAACTCTATCCGTATTATACCGCTTTGCATTTTCAATACCGGAGAGTATGATTGTCGGCGGTGTCTTATCCACAACAAATTCCACGGCCATCTCTTTGACTTTATTGTCTGAAATATTTGCTGCCCGATCTGTAGAGTAGAAGGTCACACTATAATTACCCTCTTCCTTAAAATTGTCTTCATAAACTGTATAGACATAGGATTTCCACGAAGCATCACTGCCGGATGCCGACACACTATAATCTATACCATCTTCCAGCGTTTCCATATTGCCGTCCCTTGTATATGTGATGTCTATAAATTCCAAGACATCTACATTAATTTCCGTAACAATCAGTGGCACTTCCTTATTTGTATAGTAATTGTTCACCAAAGCCCGGGTAGCATCTCCCAGAACATAAACCGAGCCAAATCTATTTACCGAAAAGATGACCGCAGCCTCTTCCTGATTTCCTGCCTTGTCTGTGGTAACTGCTTTCAGGGTATAAAGATCATCATAATCCTTATTATAAGCAAAATCATCAAGCTGTATTTTCTCACCATTTTGAATAGATGAAGTAGTGGACAAAATCTCCATACTGCCATTATTATATCCGGATAGCGTCATTGTTAAGCTGCCGGCATCATAATTGGTATCACTATATACAATAACCGGAGCAACAACACCGTTATTAGCAGACATATCCGCTACCCCAAGAATCTGAATTTCCGGTGTTTTGGTGTCGATAACAAAATGGTCATCACCATAAGCTTCGCCATCGTTTCCTGCCATGTCTGCATATTCAACTTCAAGTGTATATTCCCCATCCGCACTGAATGTTACTGCGGCTGTTCTGATATCGCCATTAGAATTAAAGCTTCCAATTTCCGGAGTCAAAATGGTAGAGCCATTATCTACCGCCGTTATTTTAACATTGACATCCGACGGATTGAAGTTGTGCTCATCAATGCAGATCGTAGCCGTTCTTGTCTCATTATAGTAATATGCATTTTTACTATTATTATTATCATAAATTACCGATATTTCAGGAATCGTCTTATCAATTGTAAATCGATCCACAGTATTATATACGGCCTTATTTCCTGCCAAATCAGTATAGCTTAGGGTAAAGGTATAATCACCCTCCGCTGCGAAAGATACCGTTGCCGTATGGGTCGTATTGTCGGATATGCCCAAATCCTGACTATGGGTCCAGCCACTGATAATCGGTTGAATTCCATCGGAATTCGTAATGGAAAATACCACATCATTCTCGTTGAAATTTCTTTCATGAATCACCACGGTAGCTGTACGGGTTTCTTTGTAATAATCATTATTAATGGTATTATGATTATCATATATAACCTCAATTGCTGGGGCTGTAATATCAATTTTCAAATTCTTTTCAACGTTTGCTTCATTCCCGGCATGATCTTTGGCGTATACCTCAATAACCACATCATTACTATTATTGACTGCCGCATCTATGGTCACCGTTCGGGAAAATGTGCGTGTTCTGATATCAACACCATTATTAAGCAGGCAAACTTCCTTCGTCGGTACACCATTGGTAATAACCCTATAATATATTTCTTCAATACCGGCATAGGTGTTATTTACTATCGGCTCTTCAACATCTATCCTCACCTGAACATCGCTGCCATAAATTCCTTGTGCCGGTTCTAACATCGCAACGCTAATTTTAGGCTGCGATGACGTACTGTCTACGATCACACCATTGGAGCTAATATAGGTTTTATTTCCTGCTCTATCTATAATCCTGGCATAGATGACAAACTGTTCATCAGGATTAACGATAAGGGATGTCCCTTTGACCCAGTCTGATTCCTGCAAATTATTCAGTTCTTCTTTCGTCAATGCTGAATAAGACTTGAAATAATGAACACTGGCAACACCGGAAGTTTCATCATCACTTTCTATGCTTATATTCAATGCTGTTTTAGAAAAAATTTCAAACTTGATTCCCGGCAGATTTGTCCATGACCAACTTTGAGTCCTGCTGTCATCTATAGTAATTTTACCTGTGGGATATGTTCTGTCAACCGTAAACCGAGCAACTCTATATATAGCCACATTACCGGCAAGGTCCGTTGAATCAATCTTTAGTGAATAGTTGGCATCGTTTACAAAATATAAAGTCAACGTATGCTTATCACCATTTGTCAGCCAGTCTCTATTTACGGGACTGATACCTTCAAGCACAGTTCCATTGGCATTAACTGCTTCGATTTCAATAGCCGTACCATCTGCGGAAAAATTGCGTTCATCAATGACTATTTCTGCCTTTATAGTATTATTCTGATTAACACTATAGGCCACAGATATTTCCGGAATCTTATTATCCAAAACGATGGTTTCTGTGTTGATATAAGCGATATTGCCGGTATTATCTGTGATTTTCACATAAATAATAAAACGGTTTGCTACATCCCCCGGCTCAATTTGAAACGGTTCGTTGTATACCTCCCAGTCTTCTAACGCTTCTAAAGATTGTTGATTAAGTTTTTCTAAATTTTTCGCATCTGTTTGATGGATATAATATTCCGTTTCCTTAACTCCTGATCCTCCTTCATCCTTGGTATCGATACTTACAGTCTGTTCATTATGACTGTATTTAGTGGCATCAGCGCATGAACCTAATTCACCTACTGTAATCTTTCCCTCAGGAGCGGTTTTATCTATATAGACAGTCTTTATGATTTTATTAGTATTCCCCGCATTATCTTCTGCCGCTATTTCCAGTGTGTATTTGCCATCACCATGCTCCCTGGTCGGAGTAACCACCTCAAAAGATTCCTTCGTTTCCTTATTTTGATATATTATACTATCATTTTTATATAATGTTCTTTTTACTGAAGCTAACCCTGAATGTTCATCCTCGGCAGATATTTTAAAAGTAACATCTGATTTATACCAGTGTTTGTCCCCATTAATATAATCTATTTCATCTGGTTCTATTTCAACTGATATTTCAGGTTTTATATTTTCAATCATAAGATCAATATTACTATCACCATCGATAACCAACTCATTTCCTGCATTATCTTTAATAACAGCAGTCAATTTTCCATCATAGATTATGGATTCTGCTAAAGGTGTATCAGTTGGCAAAAAGAACTTCGCTTGATATTTGGAGCCACCGTTATCTATGATTTCTACATTTGGAGACAAATAGTTATATTTCACTTCTATACTGTTTAACCCGGAACTTATAGTTCCATCTGCGACTGTTAGGGTTACTGCAATCGTTTCATTAAAATATAAAGGAGCCAAGAGACTGCTTGCTTCACAGACTACATTGCTATAACTATTTTGTTTCTCAAACTTATATTCAATAATCTGGGGAGGTGTTTTATCTATATTAATTTCGACCGTTATAGCATCAGATTTATTGCCTGCATTATCATAAGCCCAGATGTACAAATCGCCTTTATATTCTTCATCAATGCTAAAAGAAAACGCTCCGCTGCTTTCCTCAAAATCAGCCATCTTTTCTCTAGCAGAAGCAAACTTATCAGCATTATATTCTTCTTCGCTTCCATAGCAAATCCAAACTAATTTTGAACTTCCTTCAGTAACTGCCATTCCGGTAACTGTAACTGCCTCATTTGTCCATTCATCCTCTGGACTGCGTTGAATTGAGTCCGCCTTAATCATTACTTTGGCCTGTTGTTCTTCATCATTATCCGCCTGTGCATATGCATATGAAACAGAAAAACCGGATGCTATCAAAGTGTAAAACATAAGCAGCACAACTAATACAATGGCAATAAACCTTTTTTTGCTACTTTCATGATTATTCATTAAGATTTTTCCTCCTGTCTTGACTTTCATATATTAAAATATTTCTCAAATCACTTCCTCGGTATGAATCAGGATAATTTGTTTTTCTATCACAAAATGTTTGTTAATCACAGGCACTGATTCCGTTATATCTGTTTCCTGCTTCGAAAGCGCAAATGGTGTCAACTTACCTGTAAGCCGATACGCCTCTTCCATTTTTGCAATCGTTTTCTTTGCTGTTCTACCGCTTAGTTCTCCGATAATCCGCCAAATCTTGAAGGTAAAAAACAACGTCATACTAATGATTAGAAATAGAACGCTCCCTGCCAAAGATATGAGAAAAATTCTGTGATAGAGATTATAAAGTCTTAAATATTCTTCCACTCATTCACCTGCTTCCTCTTCATAAAATCGGTACGCGAAAGTAACTTCCAACGCTCTTAGTGCCCGTTTGGCGTTTTCAAGAATTGATGCCTTTAACTCCCAAACGACTGCATCCCTCTGAGATGAAGTTTTCATCTCATTAATTTTTGCCATGATATCGCGGACTACATTTTCCATTTCATCATATCCCACATCAGCGTTTTTAAATTCGTTTGTATTGTTGAATACCTGAAAAATGATTTCATGATAAAGGCGAAGTGCCGTAACCTCATTGTCCAGATCTATCACATCAAGCTTGTATAATTCCATTAAATCATCCCAGTAGTCTGCGTATGTGGTACTTTCATCTCCCGCTTCATTCCTTTTGCCAAGCTCTGAATAATAGTCACCGATCCTTCCGAAAATAGCTGCCCTTACCTTCCTCTGTTCATCAGTAATATCTGAATTCACAACATTATTAAACCATTTGACCGCATAAGCTTTGTTCCCCGATTCCGTATAAGAATACCAGTAAAGTAGTGCCAACCGATAAGAAAATTCTATGTAACCTTCGTCATTCTTTTTAAAATAAGATTCATTGGAGCGATTTCGGCCATTGGAATGCTCATCAAGGATTCTCCTAAGGTTCGCATCATCATCGGAAGTAAATTCTCCATTTTCCATAAAGCTATCTAAAAGAAGAAGGTATGCCTCTTCTTTCTCCGGATTGATACTGATCGCATTCCTATAGTTTTCTATTTTCTCTTCTGCCATTGTTAAGCTTGCGCTTTCAATGTAGGCATTGTAACTATTATTAATCGTTTTCACCTCCATACCATAGGCTGTAAATGCACCTGAGCCGATAACGATTGTAAAGGCGGCTGAAGCGGCAAATACGGCAAGTTTCCTCTTTTGTCTCATCCGAAATCGATTATCCAATCTATCATAATGTTCTAAATCATAGCGTAATTCATGGCATGTCTGATATCGATCCTGAGGGTTTTTCCGAGTACATTTAAGTATGATTTTTTCCAGACCTGTCGACAGGTTAGGATTCCATTGCCTTATGGGGCACATCTCATATGGGGGCTCGCTGGGATTATGACCTGTTATCAGATGATATAGCGTTGCCCCAAGACAGTAGATATCCGTCCTTGCATCAGTCTGCCCTTGACCGCCGAACTGTTCCGGTGCCGCATATCCCTGAGTTCCCAGACATGTGGTATCGGCAATGCTCCTGGTTTTGAATTCTCTGGCTGTTCCGAAATCAATGAGCATCACATCTCCGTCTGGCTTCAACATCACATTGGAAGGCTTCATATCCCTGTATATAATGGGCGGCTTGCAATTATGCAGGTAACTTAGCACGTCACAAAGCTGTTTTGCCCACACGACAACATTTTTCTGAGGCATAGCTTTAGATTCCTTTAAGGCATAGCTTAGCGGATTACCTTCGATATAGTCCATCACCATTAAAAAAGTGCCTTCCCTGTCTATAACATCAATAATACTGGGTAAATTTTTATGATTTAGTTTTTTAAGTAAATCAGTTTCAACAATAAGCCCCTGCTTAACAACCTCATAATTGGCGATACCGTCTTTTCTGACTTCCTTGATGGCCCATTGTTTATTTGCTCTTTCATTCATGGCAAGATATACAACGCTCATGCCGCCCTGCCCGATTTTATTTAAAATTTTATATTTTCCATCCACTACTGAACCTATTTCTAGCATGATTACCTCCAAACAAGTTGACATATATTTCTATATCAGTCATAAAGACCAATGAGCATAGACGAGATATTATCCGCCTCCTGTCTATACTTATTCAAATCTGTTAAGTATCTAAGGTTAGATTCCATCTGCTGTTCACTTTGAACTGCCCATGGATTACATTTTTCATAAATCTCCTTCCCGGAAATAGTATGGCGAAAGCCATCTGTACATAACAAATAAGTCGTCCCCCTATCGACCGAACCTATGAAAAAGTCAGGTGTTACTATATAAGAAGCACCTACGCACTGCACTAACACGTTCCTTTTGTCACTTACGGCTGCCGCTTCTAACGTCATTCTTCCCATATCCATTTCCCGTTGTACAAAGGTATGGTCCTTCGTGATTTGGGTGATTCCTTCTCTGATTTCGTAGACTCTTGAATCTCCTACATTTACAATATAATATTGATTCCTATAAATAAGAATGGCAGACACCGTTGTTCCTACCCGGACATGCAACTCATCTCCATAGTTCATGATTTTCTTGTTTTGAACTTGTATCAGCTTATTCCAACTGCCTTGCAAGTTATTTTCTGTTACTTCTTCATGAATCATTTGAGGGAATTCTTCCATAAACCATTTAGAAAATGCGGTAATCAAAGCAGCACTGGCAACTTCACCTTTTGCCAGACCACCCATGCCATCACATATGACACCAAGCACTGCTCTTCCGTTATCCGTGTCAGCTACTTGGATTGACAGCGCATCCTGATTGATACTTTTTTTGATGCCTATATCGCTATATGCAGCTATAAAAAATTTCATATACACTCCTTTATTTTTAGTTGTTAAAAATTTTTCTTTGGATATTTTGATTTTGAGATTAATCGAAATGACAGCAACGAGGCCGAATGGAAAATTGAAATTTTAAAAATAAAAAAGGGATTTGGAAAATGAATCATTAGAATGGTCTGCTGACCCATAAATAAAGAAATAAATGATATATTTATATTATAATTATTTTTTTCATCTTGTCAAGCTCAAATTTTATCAGCATGATAATTTACAGAAAATGACCTTGTTTCGGGTTTTCAACCCCCAATAGCCTCTTCAAGCTGTAATAACGCCAATTGAAGTACTTTTTGGGGGCAGGCAATATTTATGCGTTGGAATCCTTTACCTTGCATTCCAAACATCGTTCCGCTATCTAACCACAGTTTTGCTTTATTAATAATCAAATCATCAAGTTCCTTTTGTGAAAGCCCTAATTCTCTGCAATCAAGCCAGATTAAGTATGTTCCTTCAGGCTCAATCAGCTTTATTTGGGGCAATCTTTCCTTTAAAAACGTTCTTACATATTCAAGATTTTCTTTTAAATAATCTTTCAATTGCCTAAACCAATCTTCTCCATACTCGTATGCACTTTGGCACGCAATAAGTCCCATATTGTTAAGTTGATTGTATCCGGTTTTATTAATCTCTCTCGTAAACTTATGCTTGAGATCTTGATTTGCGATGAATATATTTGAAATTTGCAGCCCGGCCAGGTTAAAGGTTTTGCTTGGCGCAGTACAGATAATTGAATTGCTTAAAAATTCAGGTGTTATTGAACCAAAAATATGATGTTTATATCCCTCATAAACGAAATCACAATGTATTTCATCAGATACAATCAGGCAATGATGTTTCAAGCAAATATTCCCCATTTTAAGAAGTTCATCCTTTGTCCATACACGCCCCACAGGATTGTGCGGACTGCATAAGATAAATAGTTTGACTTTGTTTTGGATGATTTTATTTTCAAAATCAGCAAAATCAATATAATATTTTCCCTCTTGATAAACCAGCGGATTATCAATAAGTTGTCTGTCATTTTCAATAATGGCTTCTGAAAATGGATAGTACACCGGTTTTTGAATCAAAACCGCATCACCTTTTTTTGTGAAGGTCCGAATAGCTGTAGCTATAGCAAACACTATCCCCGGAGTTTTTACGAGCCACTCCGGTTTAATGTCAAATGCAAAGTCTCTTAGAAACCAATTCCTCACAGCCTCAAAATAGTCTCCTTTTACCTCGCTGTACCCGAAAATAGAATGCTGTACTGCTTTTATAAGAGCCTGTGTAACCTCCTTGGGTACTCTAAAATCCATATCGGCAACCCATAGCGGCAATATATCCTCTGGTTTATCTCTTTCTTGTGCAAAATCATATTTTAAAGAATTTGTATTTTTTCTTTCAATTATTTCATCAAAATTATATTTCACGTGGATCATACCTCACTATTCCATTGCCTGTTTTATATCGGATATAATATCATCAATATTCTCTATTCCCACGGAAATCCGAAGCAATCTTTCATTAATACCTCTGGCCTCCCTTTCATTTTGGGGAACGTCTGCATGTGTCTGAAGCATCGGATAAGTTATCAGGGTCTCTACACCTCCTAAACTCTCCGCAAACAGAATAAGCTTTACCTTTTCTAAAATTTGATGCGCAATTTGTTCTGAAGCAACCTCAAAGGTAATCATTGAACCAAATCCTCTCGCCTGTTTTTTCGATAATTCAAAATCAGGATGGGATTTAAGGCCAATATAATGTACCGCAGTCACTTTCTTCTGTTTTAATAACCAATTTGCCAATTCAATTGCATTCTCCTGGGCTTTTTCCATACGGATTGCAAGTGTTTTTATGCCTCTTATCATTAAAAAACTATCAAAAGGAGACAAACATGCACCTGTTGTTTTATGTATAAATCTCAGAGATTCGGCAAGCTCTTTATTTGATGTCACTAAAAATCCGGCCAAAGTATCATTATGTCCCCCAAGAAATTTTGTTCCGCTATGCATCACTATATCTGCACCCAGAGATAACGGTTGTTGAAAATAGGGTGTCAAAAAAGTATTGTCAACAATCAAAAGAATTCCTTTATCTTTTATCATATCTTTTATTGCGGCGATATCTGCGACATTCATCATCGGATTCGTGGGTGTCTCAATAAATATTGCCCTGGTATCTTTTGTTATTTTATTCTTCAATGCAGATATATCACTCATATTAGCAAAGTCTATTTTTAAGCCGTTCTTTTTAGAAATATGATGATAAAGCCTTATTGAACCTCCGTATAAATCGTCAGAAGCTATGATATGATCGCCAATTTTAAACAGCTCCATTAAAGCAGAAATCGCCGCCATGCCAGTTGAAAATGCAAGTGCTTGTGTACCATTTTCAAGGCTTGCCACAATATTTTCAACTGCTTCTCTTGTCGGATTCTGCAGACGCGAATAATCATATCCCGTACTTTGATTTACCCCAGGGTGGGCAAAAGTTGCCGACTGGTATATAGGTACAGAAATCGCTCCTGTTGAATTCAATTTATCCTTACACCCTTGTACACATACTGTGTCGATTTTCATTGAATATTCCTCCTAATTAAAATTTTTCTCAGGATGATTATAATCCGTGTTTCATATATTATTATCATATTCAAACTTTCCACTCTTGTCAACAACTTTTTATATTATCATTATCGGATTAGTAGGAATTTACCCTTCTGCGCCTCTATCCGCTCTGCCAGATCAGTTAGATACACCCACCGTTCCATCTTTTCTTCCAGCTCTTTTTCCGTTTCTTCTTTTTCCTGCGTTAGCTGAGCTAATTTTGTGTACCGGCTCGCATTCGCTTCCATTTCTTTTTCCAGTGCCTGAATTTTTTCTTCACACATAGCTATGTCATCATCTATCGTTTCATATTCTTTCTGTTCTCGATAGGAAAATTTCAGTTTCATAGGCTTGCTTTTCTTCCACTCTTTTCCTGTAGATTCCTTTTTTTTAGCCGAGGGCATACTATTTTCTGAAGCAGCAGACTGTCTGCTTTCCAGATAATCCATATATCCACCTTCATATTGCTTCAGATATCCATTTCCCTCAAAAGCAAAGATCCGCTCTGCCATATTATCCAGAAAATATCTGTCATGGGATACAGCAATAACAATTCCTGAAAAAGAATCCAGATAGTCCTCCAGAATTGTTAAAGTAGGAATATCCAAGTCATTAGATGGCTCATCAAGAAGCAGCACATTAGGCGCACCCATAAGCACTTTTAAAAGATACAGCCTTCTCTTTTCTCCCCCTGACAGTTTTGCTATTGGTGTATACTGCATGGAAGAATCAAAAAGAAATCGCTCCAGCATCTGCGTGGCGGTGATCTTTCCGTCTTTTGTAGGAATATATTCTGCCACATCCCTGATATAATCTATCACTCTCTGGCTGGTATCCATGCCCTCCACTTCTTGAGCAAAATACCCCATTTTAATGGTTTCTCCCAACTCCACCTCTCCTGAATCCGGCTTCAGGTTTCCATTAATAATTTTCAGCAGCGTGGACTTGCCACAGCCATTGGGTCCAATAATCCCCAATCTCTGATTCTTCAGAACAATATAAGTAAAATCATCAATGATTTTTTTGTCTCCATAACTTTTACTAACATAATGAAGTTCAATGGTCTTCTTTCCCATTCGTGTGACGGCGGAATCTATTTCTACAGTCTGCTCTTTCATAGGAACCGCACCATTTTTCAGTGCTTCCAACCTCTCCAGTCTTGCCTTTTGCTTTGTACTCCTGGCACGGCAGCCTCTTTTTGCCCATTCTAACTCCATACGCAGAACACTCTGGTGCTTTCTCCCAGAAGCTATATCCATTTCTTCTCTCTGGGCTTTCATTTCCAAAAACTCGGAATAATTTGCTGAGTAACTATACAGTTTTCCATGGTCAATCTCCAGAATCTTATTTGTAACCCTATCCAGAAAATATCTGTCATGAGTGACCATAATCACAACACCTTTGAATTTATTCAGATAATCTTCCAGCCAAGAAACCATTTCATTGTCAATATGATTGGTAGGCTCATCTAAGATCAGCACATCTGTTGGCTTCACGAGCGCTCTGGCAAGCGCCACTCTCTTCTTCTGCCCTCCTGAGAGATGCATCGTCAAAGCCTCATAATCAGTGATGCCTAACCTGTTTAAAATGGCTTTTGACTCATTCCCGACATTCCAGTCCCTCTGGCCTTTTCCTTCTGTAACATAGGAAAGCACCGTAGTGCCTTTTGGAAATTCAGGATTCTGAGGCAAATAGGTGATTCTTAGCCCTTTTTGGGTGATTATTTGTCCCTCATCCGCATCTTCCAGTCTGGCAATAATTTTAAGTAATGTCGTCTTTCCGGTTCCGTTAATCCCAATAATTCCTATTTTGTCTCCTTCATGAATCCCACAAGAAATATCCTCGAAGATTGTTTTTTCACCATAATTCTTGCTGATATGCTCTATATTTAAAATGTTCATAATAAAATCTTTACCCTCCATTACAATAGCTTCAATTATCATAAAGGATTTTCATTGGAAGGTCAACCATATTCGCTGTCTGGGTACACTTTTCTATTGACTTTTTCATCTTTCAGGCTTATACTCCTAATTATTCCGCTATATAATAGAACGGCTGCTAACTTTTTAATAAAGGAGAAATTAATGGAAGATATTATTTTACAGCTTGACCATATTAAAAAATCCTTTGATGATACACAAGTACTAAACAACATTGATTTATCAATTAAAAGAGGAGAATTCATTACTCTACTAGGCTCCTCCGGCTGTGGTAAAACAACGACCCTTCGTATTATTGCCGGATTGGAGACACCTGATTCCGGCAGGGTTCTATTAGAGGGCAAAGACGTTACCACCGAAGCACCTAATAAAAGAAATGTTAATACTGTTTTTCAAAATTATGCCCTATTTCCTCATATGTCTGTGGAAAGTAATATTGGCTATAGTCTGCGTCTTAAACGAGCCGGTAAAGCCGAGATTAAGAAGGCCGTAACCAATGCCTTGGAAACCGTACAGCTTTCAGGCTTTGAGAAGCGAATGCCCAATGAGCTATCCGGCGGTCAAAGACAGCGTGTAGCCATTGCCCGTGCCATTGTCAATAATCCAAAGGTATTGCTTTTGGATGAGCCTCTTGGCGCACTGGATTTACAATTAAGACGGCAGCTTCAAATTGAGTTAAAACGACTCCAGAAACGTTTGGGAATTACTTTTGTATACATCACCCACGACCAGGAAGAGGCTCTGAATATGTCTGATAGGATTGTGGTCATGCATAATGGAGGCTTTGAACAGATAGGTACACCAACTCAGATATATGATAACCCTAAGACGAGTTATGTCGCCAAGTTTGTCGGTTCCGCAAATATTCTCACCGGATTCGTTCAAACTATTGAAAATAATATCATATATATAGAAACAGCGGATGGTATTGCTACTGCCTTGCATCGAAATAGCCATTTAAAAATTGGGCAAAAGGCCACCCTCGCCATCCGTTCGGAGCAAGTAAATCTCCGCCTTGAGGCGCAGGAAACTGCCAAGCTTCCTACCGAAACATTCATCAGCGGAACCGTAGCGGAAAAAAGCTTTTCTGCGGGAATGTCAAGAATCAGTGTTACTTTAAGTGATGGCACAGAATTTATTTCCAGCCGTCATGGTATTGACTCTAACCTTGTCCCTGATGATAAAGTAGTCATCAGTTGGCTTCCAGAGGATTCTATAATAGTAGCTGCGGAGGCACCATATGAAGAAGCCTAAAGTACATAAACAAAGAGAATTGTCCTTCATTTTTACTATTCCGCTCTATATATTCACGATCCTATTTGTCGCCGGTCCATTAGTCTATATGTTTGTCCTCAGCTTTCAAACAAGGGCTGAAGTCTGGGGTGTTATTAATGAATTTACGTTCCAGAACTATTTAAATATCCTGGAACCAATTTATTTAAAAACATTCTTAGTATCTATCAGATTAGCTCTTACAACAACTGTACTTGTTGTTTTGATTGGTTACCCCTTTGGTTACTTTATGGCTAAACTGACGGCAAAATGGCGTACACGGATTAATCTTCTATTAATGATACCCTTTTGGACCAGTTCACTTATCAGACTCTATGGCTGGATCATTGTTTTGCGTTCCAATGGTGTGTTGGATAAATTCTTAATGGCACTGGGGATTACCGATGCTCCGCTTAAATTATTATACACTTATCCGGCTGTTGTTATTGGAATGGTATATTCTCTCGTCCCATTTATGATTTTTTCAGTCTATTCTAGTGCCGAAAAATTGGACTGGAGTCTTGTGGAAGCTGCCAGAGATTTAGGGGCAAGTTCTATACAGGCATTTTTAACTGTTTCTTTGAAACTGACTCTGCCCGGTCTGCTCTCAGGCATTATCCTTACTTTTATTCCCTCTATGGGACTATTTTTCATTGCCGACATATTGGGAGGAAATAAAGTTGTTCTGATTGGCAATGTGATTCAGGAACAACTGATGAAATCCCATAATTGGCCTTTTGCCGCCGCACTTGCCGTTGTTTTGACAGTGTTGACCAGTCTGATGATTTATTTCTACAGAAAAATTACAAAAGCCAGAGATCTGGAAGGTTTGTTTTAAGGTCTGTTGGTGCAGACAGAAAGGAGTTTACGTGAAAAAGGGGAAATTGCCAAATATTTATCTTGGTGTTATACTGATTATTATGTATCTGCCTATTGCATTGGTTATCCTGTATTCGTTTAATTACAGTAAAATCAGTTCCGTATGGGAAGGTTTTTCTTTGCGATGGTATGAAGCACTCTTTAAAGATAAGGCACTCTTTGAAGCTTTAATCAATAGTATTATTCTTGGCATTTTAAGCAGTCTTTCCGCTGCTGTTATCGGAACTTTAGGTGCAGTAGGAATGTTTAGGTCCAACTTTAAAGGGAAAGGAATCATTGAATATATATCGACACTTCCAATTATGGTTCCTGAAATTATATTGGGTATGGTCTTTTTAGTCTTTTTTGCACTGATTGGTCTGCCTTTTGGAATGATTACATTGGTTATTGCACATACCACTTTTTGTATCCCTTATATTTATATGCAGGTCAATGCCCGACTTGTAGGATTAGACAGAAGTTATGTCGAAGCAGCAAAGGATCTTGGTGCCGGCGAGCTTCGGGCATTTTTGGATATTACCCTTCCACTGATCCGGCCGGCTATCATATCGGGAATATTCTTATCCTTTGCAATGAGTTTTGATGATGTTGTCATCAGCATATTTGTTACCGGGGTGAATACAAATACATTGCCCATTAAAATTTATACACAGCTTAAAACAGGTATTACTCCCGAAATTAATGCATTATGCACTTTAATGGTAGGGGTTACGATACTATTTGTTCTCCTCTCCTCTTGGATTGGAAGCAAAAAAAACATCAGCCAAAAACAGGAGGAGTTATCATGAAAAAAATATTATCACTGACTTTAATATTAATCCTAAGTCTCTTTTTACTATCCGGATGTGGTTCAAATGAAAGCAATACGGCAACCGGATCTGCGACAAATGACACTAGTGGCGAAACTAGCACAAGTGCCCCTTCAGCGAACAGCGATACGGTTTTAAATCTGTTTACATGGGAAGGTATGTTTCCTCAGGAAGTCCTCGATGAATTTACCAGTGAAACCGGTATTGAAATTAATTATGTCAATTTTGATTATGATGAGACAATGCTGACAAAACTTGAGGCGGCTAATGGCGGCGACTATGATTTAATTATTGCAGATGATTATATCATTGAAACTGTTATTGCCGAAGGTCTTGCCCAAAAATTAGACCCAAGCAAAATATCAAATCACAGTAATATCAACGAAGTTTACCAAGGACAGTTTTATGATCCGACAGATGAATATACCATTCCATATGGTGCCGGTGTTCAGACAATTGTGTATGACCCAAGTACCGTTACAACAGAAATTAACGGATATGCAGATTTGTGGTCCGAAGATTTAAAAGATAACTTAGGCGTCATTGCCGGCTACCGTGTTATCAACGGCATGGCCTTAAAAATAATGGGGGAAAGCTATAATACCGAGGATGTTTCAGTCATTGAATCAGCCGGTGAAAAACTGCTTGAATTGGCACCTAACATCCGGCTTATTAAAGATGATAACATTCAAGATGACCTGATTTCCGGTGAGATTGGAGCCGCTGTGATGTACACGTCTCAGGTCACTATGGCAAAGCTGGCTAATCCCGACTTGGAAATAGTCTACCCCAGTGAAGGCATAGGATTTGGAATCATGGCTCAGTTTATTCCGTCTAATGCACCTCATGCTGATGCTGCATATGCTTTTATGGACTATATCTTGCAGCCTGAAGTATCCGCCAAATGTTTTGAATATCTTGGTTACTACTGCACTAATTTAGAAGCAGAACAATATATCAGCGAAGAATTCAAAGATTTCCTTACACTACCGGAGGATTTTGACGGCGAAACGGAAATGATTCAAAATGTCAGCAGTGAAGCTGAAGAGGCTCACAGCAAAATATGGACTGAATTCAAATCAGCTGCCGGAGAATAAATACTATGAGGGTGTAAAACCATGAGTTTTTACTCATTGTTTTACACCCTCGTTTTATTAGATATAATCTGCAAAAGAAGTTTCTACCTTAACTAACTTCTTGTCATCAAATATAATGACCTTATTACATACCCTTTTTAATAAATATCGATCATGGGAAGCAATCAACAGCGTACCATTATAATCAGATAAAGCATTTTCCAATGTTATCCTGGTCTTTATATCGATATGATTGGTTGGCTCATCCAATATGATAAATTCAGCTTTATTTAGAATAAACTCAGCCAGTTTCATTTTCATCCGCTCTCCATAACTCATCTGCCCAATTTTCCCGGACAAATTGTGAGCATCCAAACCTAAATAGTGGAGCTTCGTCATATCCAGATTTCGTATATCATCCATCTGTGTTTCCAAATAATCTAGCACATTGGAATTCTTCGGCAACTCAGTCAAACTTTGTGACATGATATAAGGCGTAATACTTGGACTTATCCAGATGCTTCCCTTGTCTACAGGCTCAAGCCCTGCTATCATATGTATCAGCGTTGTTTTACCGCAGCCATTTTTACCAAAGAGCGCTATCTTCTCACCCCGCAAAATCGTAAGGCTGCTATCTTTAATAATTTCCTTTTCTCCATAGAATTTCACTAAGTCTGTTATCTCTAAAACTCTTTTACCATGGTGCCTTTGATTACTGATTTCGAAATATACCTGCTTTTCCTTTTTAAGCGGCCGCTCACTTGTCATTTTCATTTTTTCTAGCCTTTTGATATCATTTTTAACTTTTTTATCAAGCTTTTTAGCCTTAGCTCGCTTTTTTTCTTTGACCCCCATGGTCAAACCGCTGGAATCTTTTTTTCTTGAATCTCTATGTGCTTTATCAGCCCATTGTTTTGATTTTGTAATTGCCTCCTCTACTTTTTTTTCTTGCTTACGACCCTCAAAATATCTATTTAGGGTATCAGCCTCTGCTTTCTTCTTGAATTCCATATATTCATCATAGTTTCCGTGAAATTCATAGACATCACTTCTCCCAATTTCAATGATTTTATCTACCACTCGATTTAAAAAGTATCTGTCATGAGAAACAACAATCACAGTTCCCCAGTATCTTTTTAATTGACTGATTAGCATTGTAATACTCTCATCATCCAGATTGTTCGTAGGTTCATCTAATAACAGCAGGTCGGAGTCTGAGACAAGTATCTTATTTAGACGCATCTTTGTCCTCTCCCCGCCTGATAATCCCTGCCGAATTGATTGTTCAGCCATCTTTTCTTCATCTTCCTGCCGCAGATATTCAATCGTAAGATAGTCATCCATTAAAACTGAGCCTTTATCTGACTTTTCTTCTCCACAAATAATATTCAGCAAAGTAGACTTTCCACAGCCGTTATCTCCAATCAAGCCCACCTTTTCTCCCAGCCTAATACTTAAATTGATATCTTTTAGGACTTCCTTATCTCCATAGGCTTTTTCAACATTCATTATTCTTATTTCATTCATTTAGATTACCTCATCATATTACTTCGCTATATGATAAAGATGATGACGAATAAGGAACATAAAAAAGTCTTTACCTATAAAAGATAAAGACTCTCAAAGCGCACAAATTAAGAACTAGATATCCCCAGAAATGTTCGACAATCTTCTCATATAGCAATGCGTAATTATATCCTAAATTGATAAAATCTCATTGATTATCAATTGGATATCATCTTCAATTACGTTTTCATTACTAAGCGATTGTCCTCATTCAGCCGGATACCTCCTTTTTTCTTAATTATATCCTATCTATTCTTGATTGACAATACCTATTTCCCCTGTTCCCAATCATCTGCTTCAATGATACCAAATAAAATATGCATAAAGTCCTGTCTTTCATTCAAAATACGCACCACTTTTACCATATGTGCTTCTGTCCGATAAAAAACATAATTTTTCTCTGTAACAAAGTACAGATAATCCGTAGGTACATCAATCATGTTCGTAAGAGGATGACCTTTAAGTGGAAACACCTCAAGTTGTCTGATGCTTTTTGTGATCTTACGAATAATGGTATCGGCTAAATTAGAATCAGAAAATTCACTTATAATATAAGCCTTTATTTGTCTAAGGTCTTGGCGTGCTGCCGGTGCATACTGTAATCTATACATCATCAAATACCCAGAGAAGCCTCTACTTCATCTGCAGACAGCCATCCTTCTTCCCTCGCTGATTTTTCTCCCTCTCCTAAATTAGCCATAAGCTTTAGAGATGCTTTCATTTTTTCATAATCATCTACATCAAGAAGGGCATATCTTCCTCTTCCCTTTTTTGTTAAAAATACAGGTGAACCGGACTGACATTTTTTAATGACATCATTATAATTTCTTAAATCAGATATGGGTACAATATTTGACATAGAATCATCTCCTATCTTTTCTTTAATTATATCTCATATTGCTGTAAAATACAATGATTATTTTACAGCATTCATCTCTTCAGCATGGTATAAAGGCTCAAAAATTCTTTGTGCTTCCACTTCCTCAGGCTTCTTAGCCTGTTTCATAGCTCGCTTACAAAAATATTCCTGAGAATTTAATAACACTTTTCCCCGTTTATCAATTTTTCGATAACTTCCGTCAGGCTGCAGGAGATGGGCTTTAACATTATCCTCTAACTGCTTGTTTAGAATATGAATAACCTCGGCTTTGCACTTTTCATCTTCTACCGGAAAGGTAATCTCCACACGTTTATCTAAATTCCTCGGCATCCAGTCGGCGCTTCCCATATAAACATCTTCGAAGCCATTATTATAAAAGTAAAAAATACGGCTGTGTTCCAAAAAGTTTCCTACAATAGAACGGACAGATATATTTTCACTCATCTCTGGCATCCCTGTTTTTAGACAGCAGATTCCCCGTATAATTAAATCAATTTTAACACCGGCGCTCGATGCCTCATATAGTGCAAGAATTAATTCAGGGTCACATAAGGAATTCATTTTAGCGATAATATGAGCCGGTTTGCCTTCTAAGGCATTATCCCTTTCTCTCGCAATCAATTCAAGGAAACGCACTCTTAACCAAAGAGGGGCGACCATGAGCTTATTCCAATGAGCCGGTTCCGAATATCCTGATATCATATTAAATGCTGCCGTGGCATCCTCTCCTATAGGGTGTGAGCATGTCAGTAAACCCATATCGGTATACAGTTTAGCAGTTGAATCATTATAATTTCCGGTTCCCAAATGGACATAACGCCGGATACCATCTTCTTCTCTTCGTACCACCAATGTAATCTTAGAGTGCGTTTTTAATCCGACCAGACCATATATGACATGACAGCCGGCTTTTTCCAACATTTGAGCCCAAATAATATTATTTTCCTCATCAAATCTGGCCTTAAGTTCAACCAAAACCGTCACTTGCTTCCCATTTTCTGCGGCTTTGGCCAACGATGCAATAATTGGAGAATTCCCACTGACACGGTAAAGTGTTTGCTTAATGGCTAAAACTTCCGAATCCTTTGCCGCCTGTTCCACAAAATCAATCACCGGACTAAAGGTTTGATAGGGATGGTGCAATAATATATCTTGTCTGCGTATCTGGGTAAAAATGTCTTCATCTTGATTAAGCTCCTTAACCGGCTGTGGGGTATAGGGTTTGCTTTTGAGATGTTCAAATCCTTCCATAGCATTGACCTTCATTAAAAAAGTCAAATCCAGGGGGCCGTTAATTTTGTAAATATCAGAATCACTGACAGCAAACTCTTTTTTTAATATTTTGAGCAATCTTTTATCTATGGCGTCTTCAACCTCCAGGCGAATAACTTCTCCCCATTGACGTTTCTTTAACTTTTTTTGTATTTCTTTTAACAAATCTGCGGCTTCGTCTTCTTCAATGGTTAAATCTGCATTACGCATGATTCGATATGGATGCGCACAAACCACTTTATAATTAAGGAATAGGCTTCGGATATTTTTTTCGATGATTTCTTCAAGTAGAATAACCGTCGTTTTGCTCTCATCTGAAGATGGTATAGTTACAATTCTGGGAAGAACAGACGGAACCTGAACCGTGGCAAACTCCAATTCTTCTCCAACTTCTGCCTCATAAATAAGCGCACCTATATTGAGGGTCTTGTTGCGAATCAAAGGAAAAGGCCTTGAGGAATCAACCGCCATAGGTGTTAATACAGGGTATACTTCCGTCATAAAATAGTGATCTACATATTCAGACTGTTTTTTGGATAAATCCTCATGTCGATTAATAATATGCAATTTATTTTGCTTTAATAGCGGAATAAAAGACCGATTATAAGTACTATACTGTAAATTAACCATTTCATGAGTGATTTGGCTAATCGCAGTCAGTTGTTCTGCCGGTTTCATACCGGCAATATCCGGCTTCGTATATTTAGCATGAACCATATCCTTTAGCGAAGCCACACGTATCATAAAAAATTCATCAAGGTTTGATGCCGTAATACTTAAAAACTTCAGTCTCTCAAACAGTGGCATCTCCTTATCTCTGGCTTCGCTTAGAACCCGGTAATTAAAGGCCAGCCAGCTTAATTCTCGGTTTCTGAACTTTTCTCCCATGCTTCCACCCCTCTTTAAATTTTTCGTTTTTGTCTTAAAACAGGTTTAATTCCATAAATCTCCTCAAATAAAGCTGACTTGCTGTGTACCATATCCTGTTCTAAAGTAATATCATAAATTGTATCTGCCGATATTTTCATTTCATCACCTTTAATGGTAATTCGGATTTTTTTGATCTTTTGCTTATGGCTTCGATCCATGCCATTGGCTATCCCTAAAATACCGGATAATTTTATCATGATCATATAATCATCATGATTCATAGTTCCTTTATTGAACTGATAGATATTTGTGGTATCTTTGCCATGAAATAAAATAGTTTTTGCAACAATCTCTCTTTCCTCATCGGACAAACCTATGATTTCAGTTTCCTTAACGATATAATACGTACTGATGACACTATTGACGGTGTTGATGTATCCCCCGCAATCATGAAGAATAGCTGCAATTTGCAGCAGCAGGCGCTGTCTTATACCCAAGCCTGACAATTTCTTAATCCCATCAAAAATATTCAATGCAAAGCTCGCCACATTGTTGATATGATTTTCATCACTTTCATATTTACCGGCAATATTTCTTGCAACCGAAATGATATCCTTATCGTATAAATAACCTCTACAAGAATTTCTTTCGCTTTCCGAATAATTTATCGCCATTCCATCGCACAGACCGGCTCTGGGTTCCCACAAGGTTTCTGCCGTCGTTTCATCAATAATTTGTTTATAGACAATACTGGAGGGAATGATGAGCGTTGCCATTTCATAGGGAATACCATACTTTTTAGAGATTTCTGCGGGGGTAGATTTTAATAGTTTATGATATATTTTATTAAACTGCAGGGTCGTTAGAAATTCTTTGTTTTTTGCCGCATTAACATAATCGATAATCGAGGAAAACTCTTCTCCGACAACAATGATATGTTTGATCTTTTTGCGTTTCAGCTGAATCTTTTTTAGCGCACCTATTTCATTACTAATATAATCCTCCATAATGCTGACAAAATCAGCGGATTTATTTTCCAGAACAGATAATATTTCCCGTATTCTTAACGCCCCTAACAAAATATTCTGTGAAAATATAAAGACACCTGCTTCAAACAGTGATAACTGCAGGCTTCCCGCGCCTAATGCCAAAACCAGTGCCCCTTCATTGATGAGTTGCTCAAAATTATCAAGCCGGTGGGTGACGGATTTAATAATTAAAAGACTTTGCTCAGCATTACTAATGACTTTAACTTTTAGTCCGGTTCTAGTCTTAATTTGATCTAATATCAAATCTCTATTCCCCGCCTCTCTTAAGGCACTGGTTCCATAGGCAATATAAGACATCACACGGTACTCTTCCATCTTCAATTTGAATCTTTCCAAAACAAGACATAATTCATTGACTAAGTCATAACCAATGACACCCTTTGAGTAAGTGTCACTACCCAATTCAACAATGGAATGCACCTGATCCAACTCACGGATTTTATTTCTTCCGGATATTTCATAAATCTTTAATTCTACATCACTAGAACCCACATTAATTGCTGCAAAGATCGTTAACGGCATTATCTCACCTCATCACTTCTTGCATTATTTATATAAAGCCTTTATTCCTGCTAAATGATTCATAAACTGCTGTGCTGTACGTCCTGACAAACCGCCATGATTCATTTCCCACTTAATGGCCTCTTTAACCAATTCATCTTCTTTGACATCGATTCCATACCTCTTAGACAGCTCCTTGACAATATAGACATATTCCTTTTGGTCCGGTGCGCCATAATAGGTGGTCTCGCCAAAACGGGCGACTAAAGAATACTTCTCCTGCATCGTATCACTACCATGAACATCATCTGCCTTTTGTCTGCGGTCATCCCATCTCTCACGAATAATATGCCTTCGGTTAGATGTTGCATAAATAAGCACATTTCCCGGTTTTGTCTCTAATCCGCCTTCGATAATGGCTTTCAAATACTTATATTCAATCTCAAATTCTTCAAAAGATAAATCATCCATATATATGATAAACTTATAATTGCGATTTTTTATTTGGGCAATGACCTCGGAAATGTTTTTAAATTGATGTTTATAAACTTCAATCAGCCGAAGTCCGTCTTTATAATATTCATTGAGAATAGCCTTGATACTTGTAGATTTCCCTGTTCCGCTGTCACCATAGAGCAAAACATTATTCGCTCTTTGCCCGCAGATAAAAGCTTTTGTATTATCAATCAACTTCTTTTTCTGGATTTCATAACCTACTAAATCATTAAGATATATTTTTTCTGTTTTCGTTATTGGCGTAATCAACGCATCTCCATCCCTATCCATCATTTTAAATGCACGATGCAAGCCAAACTTTCCAACACCATAATCCTTATAAAAATCTGTCAGAGCCTCATACATTTGATGCTCGTCTTCCGCTGCCCTAAGCACTACACTCAATTCATTGATGCGTTCCTGTAAACCATGACTATAGATGACACCCTTGTTCTTACTATCCTCATATCGGCAAATCAACCCAAAGAAATGTACCCCTAATTGTTTCTCCACCGTCCCCCAGTCTATTTCATAAGCTTCTTTAAATATTTTCAAATCATGAAGCGCTAATTGATTTAAAGTACCTGATACAGCGCCTCGCTTTTCACATGCCATACTGAATGCATTTTCATTGGTTGTCAGCAAATACGTCAGATAACCATTCCATAGATTCCCTTCAAACCCGTGAATTCTTGCAAGGGTAACTATCTGGTTGATACAATCATAAGTCTCACCAATGGCTTTCTCTTGATCAAAGTCTTCACTTTGGTGATTATTTGCCACGTGAACCAGCCGTTTAAATACATCATCATTAAAATCTCTGTATAAGATCAGCTCATTCGTTCGAATTTTCATCTTTGCTCCTTACATAATTACCTAATATTCTAAAATTCTTTGTTTCTGACGAAATACCTGTCAATGCACTCTTAACTGATTTATCCATAAGATTTCCCTCAAAATCAATAAAAAAGTGATATCTCCATTTTTCACCTCTTATCGGTCTGGATTCAATCTTAGTCATGTTTATATCATTGAAAATAAAATGCGCCAGAATATTATACAGACTCCCGCTGGCATGAGGTAATTCAAAGCAAATACTTACCTGATTGGCTTCCTTAACGTATTCCTTTTTGCTTTTTATAATGATAAAACGGGTCGAATTATTATCAATATCATTGATCTGAGACTTTAAAACCTTTAGACCATAAGCCTTAGCTGCCCTTTCACTGGCAATCGCTGCCTGGAATTTATTGCCATCATCAACGACTTTTTTGGCGGCAATTGCAGTATTTTGCAGGCTTATCTGCTCCCACTGCTCATGTTCATCTAAGAATCTACGGCATTGAAGCAGCCCCTGGGGATGGGAATAAACCGTCTTAATATCATCAATAAGCGCATCGGGCAAACCAAGCAGCGCATGTTCAACTTTAACCACATATTCTCCCACAATATAATTTTCATAACGTTCCAGTAAATCATAGACATCTGTAATAATGCCTGTGGAGGAATTCTCTATGGGCAGCACACCATACTCGGCACGATTATTTTTAATAACCTCCATCGTTTCCTGAAAGGTTTCCACATTGAAACTGTCAATTCCCCGGCCAAAATAGCCTTCCATCGCCTGCTGTCCATAAGCTCCTTTGACACCCTGAAATACCACCTTCGTCTGCTTATTAATCGCCGCCTCAATCAACCTGAATCCTGTTGTATCTTGCATTTCATCTGCCATCAACATATACTGGCGCATTCTGCTGATGGCCATAATGTGCGCAAAAATCGATTCAAGGCTTTGTCCGTTAAATGGTGTTGATGCTAACTCTTTGATCTCTCTAATCTTCTGTGCTTCTCTATTAGTATCCAACACCGGCTTGCCTGTATTTATTTTATAGCGGGCTACCGCTTCCGATGCCTTTACTCTTTTCTCATACAAGGCAACGATTTCTTTGTCAATACTGTCAATTTCGTTCCTAAGCTCTAAAATGTCCTTCATCCTTTATCATTCTTCCTTATCAGTTCTGAGTATAGTTGGCAAATCGTCTTATTATAAACGGGATGCCGCTCGTAACCGCCAATCTCCACAAATGGCTCTAATACAAAAGTCCGATTGACCATATCATAATGGGGTATCGTCAACTCTTTTGTATCCATAATAAAATCATCATATAGTAAAATATCCAAATCAATTGTTCTTGGTCCCCAATGAACCTCTCTGACTCTGCCAAGTTCGGCCTCTATCTTATGGAGACTTTCTAAAAGCACCAGAGGTTCCTTTAACGTTTTGATACATAAAACCCCATTTAAGAAATCTTCCTGCTTAACATCACCATAAGGCTTTGTCGTTATAAAGTCAGAGACAGTCAATACTTCTGTGTCTTTCATAGAATCCAAGATTTCTATCGCGCTTTCAAATTGCTGCCCAACATCTCCCTGATTACCGCCTATCCCCAGATATACCTTATGCCAGCTTCTTGTAATGACTACTGAGACATATTCTACATGGAGTAAAATAGGCGCATTGGGCTTCTTCACTTCAACCGTAACAGTTTTCAAAAGCGGATACTTAATCAGCAATTGTTCTGCTATGAAATCGGCTACGGTTTCTATTAATTTGAATGTATGATCTTCCATTAAAGATTTAATAAAATGACAGGCCTCACCGTAATTGACTGACGCTCTAATATCATCTCGTCGTGCCGCCTCTTGGACATCTGTATATAAATCGACAGAAATAATAAATAACTGTCCCAATTTATTTTCTTCCGGATACACCCCATGTTTTGCATAAAGCTCCAGATTTTCAATTCTTACTTTATCCATTGAATTACCCTCTTAACTATTGATAATTGCCTCTGTCATGACAATGGCACGTTTATTTTCTTTAATATCATGGACACGCACAAATGCACAGTGGTTTAAAGCTGCAAAAACCGAGGTTACAATTGTTCCTTCCAACCGTTTACTAACCGGTAAATCAAGAGTCAACCCAATCACAGATTTTCTTGAAGCGCCTAAAAGTATCGGATAACCCAGCCTATTAAACTCATTTAACCTTTTAATCACTTGAAGATTTTGCGCCCCTGTCTTTGAAAATCCTACTCCCGGATCCAGAATAATCCTGTCCCTGCGAATACCTGCTTCTATTGCTATCGCTGCACTTTCATTCAAGTCATTCAGACAATCACTAAAAAAATCCCTATAATCTATCTCCTTACGGTTATGCATTAAACAACATACCGCCTCTGCATCACTAATTACCCGAGCCATATCTTTGTCATATTTCAGGCCCCAGATATCATTGATTACATGGGCGCCCGATTGCAATGCGACTCTGGCAACATCTGACTTATAGGTATCAACAGATATAGGAACATCAAATTCACAATGAATGCGTTCAATGACAGGTATTACCCGCGCCGCCTCTTCCTCATCAGTGATTTTTAGATAGCCGGGTCGGGTAGATTCTCCACCTACATCAATGATATCGGCACCTTCTTCAATCATTGTCTCTGCTCTTTTAAGAATCATATCCATATTTTTGTAACTGCCGCCATCGGAAAATGAGTCGGGTGTAACATTGAGTATGCCCATAATATAAGTTCTGTTTTCAGTGTCAAATACTCTGCTCCCTATTTTCATGCCTCTATCCATGATAATCTCCATTATTCATTATAACTCTTCTTTACTTAATCAGTGAGAATACAGCATTCATGCGATGAACATTGTCTTTAAATTCGCCCAGACAGACATAAGATAGTGTTTTACTTCCCGGCTTTTTGATTCCCCGCATGGTCATACACATATGCTCTGCCTCTATGACCACCATCACGCCCTTTGGCTGTAAATATTTCATGATGGCTTCTCCAATCTGCACTGTCATCTGTTCCTGAATTTGCGCCCGCTTTGCAAAAGCTTCTACAGTTCTGGCTAATTTACTCAATCCAACGACCTTGCCATCAGGGATATAGGCAATGTGGGCTTTTCCGAAAAAAGGGAGCAGGTGATGCTCACAGGTGGAATAAAAGGTGATGTCCTTTTCCAGAATCATTTCATTGTTAACGGCTTTGAAGGTTTTCAAAAGATGCCCGGAAACGTCTTCTTCCAAACCGCCATAAAGCTCATGGCACATATTGGCAATTCGCTCTGGCGTTTCTCTAAGGCCTTCCCGATCAATATCCTCTCCTATACCTTCTAAAAATAAACGAATGGCCGCTTGTATCTTGTTTGAATCTATCATGTTAAAATCAAGCCTTTCTTTTGCGTTATTATACTATAGCATTATATCACAAATTTCACCAATAGTAGAGAGGGAACCGAAAGATATAATCACATCTTCTTCAGATGCATTATCTATAGCTATCGAAATCGCATGATGAACATCAACACCATCGTCGACATGTTCAAAATAATCTTCTGCTTCGGCCGCTAAAATTTCAGAAGAAAGACCCCTTTGATGGTTTGGCTTGTATACAATCAATGTTTCTCCACACGAACTCATGATTTCCAATATCTGGCTGTAATCCTTATCCAAAAAAACACCCATGACTAGAATCACTTTTTTATTTTTAAAATACATTTTGATACAATCAGCTAATGCTTTGGCACCATCGGGATTGTGGGCACCATCTACAATCATCATTGGCTTCTGGTGAATTATCTGAAACCGCCCCGGCCATCTGGCTGATTTTAAGCCGGACTTCATGGCACTCTCGTCTACAGTATATCCTAAAAACGCCAACTGCTCTATCACTTCAATTGCTGTTGCCGCATTTTTAACCTGATGCATTCCCGTTAATGTGATTTCCATGTTGTGATGCTGCTTATAGTCAAATGTCTGGCGGCCTATGATACTCTCCTTAACGCTTAATTGCTCCCAGTCAGTTAAAGCAGGTTTGGATTTTTTGCGGATGCACTGAGCCATAATGACATCAACAGCTTCCTGATCTTGGGCGTAAATCACCACCGGCTGGCAGGCTTTTATAATTCCTGCCTTTTCAAAAGCAATGGCACCAAGGCTATCGCCAAGAATATCCGTATGATCCAATCCAATCGCTCCGATTACAGAAATTAAAGATGAAGCAATCACATTAGTGGAATCAAAACGACCGCCCAATCCCACCTCTAAAACGACAAAATCACATGCTTTCTTTTTAAAATACATGAAGCTCATGGCGGTTTCAATTTCAAATACTGTGGGATGCTCTATCCCTTCCTCCAAAAATCGTTGGCATACTCTGGAAATTGTTGTCATCGATTCAGTCACTGATGCTTCATCAATATAGTCTCCATTAATTTGAATTCTTTCCCGGTACTCAAATAGTGCCGGTGAAATATAGCGTCCTACCCGATAGCCACTGCTTTCGAGAATTGAAGCTATAAACGTGCAGATTGAACCTTTACCATTGGTTCCTGCAACATGAATAAATTTCAAATCTTTTTCCGGATTATCTAAAGAATCCAACAACTTTTTTATTCTATCAAGCCCCAAAATACTTCCGAAGCGACTTGTTTTATCAATATATGCTATTGCCTCTTCATAGGTGTTAAATGTAGCTTCTAAACTATCTGCCATTTTGCCTTATGATCCCTTCCGCTATTTTACATATCATAACTTTAGCACCATTACAGGCTCTTCGCAATAATTTTTTAAAAGTAAACTCCAGAAAATTTCAAAAAACAGGTATATAACAATCACTTGTCCGCATACTATATTTATTAAGAAGCATTACCATTGACAATATACTCATTGTCGATAGCTGGTAAATGCTTTGTAGAGTCTTACAAGCCGGTATATGGAAGTACTATAAAGGTATTGCGCTTTATAGTGTCACGTGATCCCAACCGGCTTGTAAGGTTTTTTAATAATTTTTGCTATATCATCTGACTTAATTCAAAAAACTCTCAATGACCTCATGAACTGTTGTGATTTTATCCGCTTTATAAGCATTTGCACCACAAAATACAAGAGCATTATCAATATTACCTTTTGCAGCGTTCACAAGGGCATCTGTGATGCAATAAGGTATATCCTTCTGATTGCACATTTCAATACAGCTTTTGCATTGAATAGGAAATTTCTTTCCTTGGTTAACTTCTTCAATAAATTTATTTTTGATAGCCCGTCCCGGCATCCCCACCGGACTTTTAACAAGCACAATGTCTTCCTCTTTAGCATCAATATAAGCCTGCTTATAACTGTCGGGTGCATCACACTCTTTGGTTGTTACGAAGCTTGTGGCAATCTGGACACCATCAGCCCCCAACTCAAGATAGTGTCTCATCTTTTCGCTGTTGTCAATCCCTCCGGCTACAATGACCGGTATTTTCTGTTTGAATTTATCTTCAAATTCCCTGGCCACACCAATAATTTTCAAAATTTCTTGATCATAAGTATCATCATCGGTCTTTAAAACTTCGTCATAAGTAAAACCTAAATGTCCTCCGGCTTTCGGCCCTTCTATAATAAGCAAATCAGGAGCTCTATGGCTTTTTCTATCCCATAGCCTGCAAATAACTCTTGCCGCCTTTTCCGTTGATATGACCGGTGCAATCTTTGTCAATGAGCCTTTGACATATTCAGGCAGTGATACCGGCAGTCCTGCACCAGAGATAATCAGGTCAACACCGGCTTTAACGGCGGCCTTGACATATTTCTCATAATATTTTGTAGCCACCATAATATTGACGCCGACAATACCACCTTTTGCTTTTTCTTTCGCCAATCTTATTTGCTTACCGATAGCCTTTAAGTTAGTCTCAACCGGCTTTTTTAGCCAGCCTTCTTCATTAAACCCTATTTGGGCTGTTGATATGACACCTACACCGCCTTCTGCGGACACGGCGCCGGCAAGGGAGGATAGGCTGATGCCAACACCCATACCTCCCTGGATAATGGGAATTCTTGCTGTCAAATCACCAATACGAAGTGGTTTAATTATCGCTTGCATCCTATGATTCCCTCCCTTAAAATTTAATATTTTCTAAATCGCTCATATCGTTCATCGATGATTTCTTCTCTTGACTTTAACTCATATTGCTTTAGAAATCGTAAAATTCCCATTTTTAATTTGTAAACGACATATTCACCGCTGTCTTCGGTGAGTTTTTCTTTTTCTCTGAGGATTTTATCGACGATACCCATCTCTTTCAATTCCGCAGCCGTTAGCTTCATGACTTTGGCAGCTTCACCGGCCCGCTTATTATCTTTCCATAAAATAGCCGAAAAACCTTCGGGAGATAAAATGGAATAGATGGAATTTTCCAGCATCCAGACTTCATTGCCAACGGCAAGAGCAAGGGCTCCGCCGCTGCCGCCTTCACCAATAATAATAGATAGTATCGGCACCCCAATACCGGCCATTTCCATCAAATTTCTGGCAATGGCTTCTCCCTGTCCCCGTTCTTCTGCTCCAATACCGCAGTAAGCACCGGAAGTATCGACAAAACAAATAATGGGACGTCCAAACTTGTCTGCCTGCTTCATCATCCGTAAAGCCTTTCTGTAGCCCTCGGGACAAGGCATCCCAAAGTTTCTTTCCACATTCTCCTTGGTTGAGCGCCCTTTTTGCTGACCAATCACTGTCACGGGTCTGCCGTTTAAATAAGCTATCCCCCCCACAATGGCTTTATCATCACCAAAATTACGATCTCCGTGAAACTCTATAAAATGTTCAAATATATGATTTATATAATAAAGACTGGTGGGTCTTTCCTTCCATCTTGCGATTTTCACCCGTTCCCATGCTGTTATTCCCATCTTATTCTCCATTCTTGCCACAAACCACAAAGATTTTTACGGTACCACCTTTTGTAAACGAAAGGTTCTTTCGTTTACAAAAGATTCACCCACGGCATATGCATCTTGATTAAGTGACTTAACGTATCCTTTAATTCTTCCCGTTTAACAATCATATCCACGAAACCATGCTCCTGTAAAAATTCTGCTTCCTGAAAGCCTTTGGGGAGCTTCTGACCTATTGTCTGTTCAATCACTCTGGGACCGGCAAAACCGACAAGTGCTCCCGGCTCTGCCAAAATAACATCACCAAGCATTGCAAAGCTGGCTGTTACGCCACCTGTCGTCGGATCTGTCAGGACGCTGAAGTAAGGAAGATTCATATCGGCATGCCGCTTTAGAGCCGCACTGGTTTTTGCCATCTGCATTAAGGATACCATTCCTTCCTGCATTCTGGCTCCCCCTGAACAGCAAAAAATAATAACCGGTAATTTTAACTGAGTTGCTCTTTCAATGGCACGGGTTATTTTTTCACCTACAACACCTCCCATACTTCCCATGAAAAAAGATGCATCCATCACGGCTATGACTGTACTCTGCCCATCTATGGCACCTGTTCCGGTGAGCACCGCTTCATCAAGACCTGTTCGTGCTTTAAACCTTTCCAATTTTTCTTCATAGCCGGGAAAATCAAGAGGATTAGAAGCCGGAATATCATTATCCCACGGCTTAAAGCTTCCTTCATCTAAGACCATGGCGATTCTGTCATTGGCCTTGATTCTTAAATGATAGCCACATTTACTGCACACATTATAATTATCCCGCAAATCCTGAGTGTACAAGGCCGAGCCACATTTTTTACATTTTGTCCAGAGTCCCTGAGGGATTTCAGGATGTATTTCATCGGGTGCTACGGCTCTTCCAATGTCCTCCGGTGTTTCCTGACCTAAGGTAATATATGTTGTTTTTTTAAATCGTCCCTTTAATATAGGCATTAATCATCCCTCGATTCACTCATTGTTTCGATAAATCCCGTACTAAAATCGCCTTCTCTAAATTTTTCATGACCAATGATTTCAAATAAGAAATCTATGTTTGTGTCAATACCTTGAATGATAAATTCACCCAATGCACTTTGCATTTTATGAATTGCATCTTCACGATTTTCACCTTTTACAATCAATTTCGCTATCATAGAATCATAGTAGGGGGGGATTTTATATCCCTGATATATCGCCGAATCCACACGAATACCGTGACCTCCCGGCATGTGAAGTTCTTCAATGGTTCCTGGTGATGGTCTAAAATTTTTATCAGGATTCTCGGCATTAATCCGGCATTCAATGGCGTGGCCGGATAGTTTTATATCCTCTTGAGTAAAGCTAAGAGGTGTGCCGGCAGCGATTTTAATCTGCTCTTTAATCAAATCAATCCCCGTAACCATTTCTGTCACCGGATGCTCTACCTGTATTCTTGTATTCATTTCCATAAAATAGAATTTTTTATCTTTATCTAAAAGAAACTCAATGGTTCCTGCATTTTCATAACCAACGGCTTTTGCCGCCGCCACAGCTGCCGCTCCCATTTGATTTCGCAATTCTTCATCAAGCGCACAGGAGGGCGATTCTTCAAGAATTTTTTGATGTCTTCGCTGAATCGAACAGTCTCTTTCGCCTAAATATACGACATGGCCCGATTTGTCGGCCAAAATCTGGACTTCAATATGTCTTGGATTGACCATATATTTTTCAATATACATGGTATTATCTCCGAAACTATTAAACGCTTCCATCTGGGCAGTATTAAAACGATCGGCAAACACTTCTTCGGTTTCTGCTATGCGCATCCCTTTGCCGCCCCCGCCAAAAGCGGCTTTAATCATTACCGGATAGCCAATTTCGGCTGCTGCTTCCATGCCTGTCTCGGCATCAAATACCGGCTCTTTTGTTCCCGGAACTACCGGCACTGTGGCAGCCATCATCGTTGTTCTGGCTTCCGACTTATCACCCATTTTATGGATTACACCAGAAGGAGGACCGATAAATATAATATTACACCGCTCACACATCTGAACAAACTTTGTATTCTCTGATAAAAATCCAAAGCCGGGGTGTATGGCATCAGCTTTACTGACGATTGTTGCACTTATAATATTTTCCATATTTAGATAGCTGTCTTTAGATGATGCCGGCCCTACACAGATAGCCTCATCTGCTAACTGTGTAGGGAGTGCTTCCACATCTTCCGTAGAATATATGGCCACCGTAGCTATGCCCATCTCGCGACATGCTCTGATAATGCGAACAGCAATTTCGCCCCGGTTGGCTATTAATATTTTTTTAATCATATGCCACCTCTTAAGAATTAATAATAAATGTTAATTCTCCTTCTGCCACAAGGCCCTCTTCATCAAAGGCTCTGCCATGACCGACACCTACCGGTCCTTTTTTCTTAGTTATTTCTACTTCTAAGCGGAGCATCGTTCCCGGAAGTACTTTCTTTTTAAATCTCGCTTTATTAATTCCTCCAAAAAGAACGATTTTCCCTCGCATTGATTCTTCTTCTAACAAAATCACCGCACCTACCTGCGCTAATGCCTCAATAATAAGCACTCCCGGCATGACCGGTTCGCTCGGAAAATGACCTGCAAAATAAGGTTCATTATAGGTAACGGCCTTATATCCAACTGCCTTTACTCCCGGTTCTATAATTTCTGCTTTGTCTAAAAGTAAAAAGGGACTCCTGTGAGGTATAATTTCCATGATTTCCTTTGTTTCCATTAGCATATTTCTTACATCCCTTTCATCTTCATTTTATCTTGAAAAGAGGTTGTCCATACTCTACGCCCTGCTCATTTTCAACTAATATGTCTGTAATGACACCATCAACATCACTTTCAATTTCATTCATCAGCTTCATTGCTTCGATCAGGCCAATAACCTGCCCCTTCTTTACAGAATCGCCTACTTGAACAAAAGCTTCGCTCTTAGGGTTAGGTGCCGCATAAAACACTCCAACAATGGGAGCCACTATTTCTTTTAGATCATCATGGGCAACTTCCTTTGTCACTTGGAAATCCGGCTGTATGGCAGGAACTTCTGTTTTAGTGACAGCATTTGCCGCTACAGGCACCTCCGATGTGGTTACCACCTGTCCTCCCTGTTTCTTAATACTTATTTTCAGACTTCCTTCTTCAACACTTAAGCTTGAAATGGGGGAAGCCGCCACTTTATCTACAAGCATCATGATTTTATCTATATCCATTTTCATATCCTCTTTCTTTATTCAAACTTCTTCAAAAGGACGGTTGCATTATGTCCTCCAAATCCAAAAGAATTACTGATAGCCACGTTAACCGGCTGATTTAGTCCGCTCCCCTTAACATAATTTAAGTCCAGTTCTTCTTCACTTTCCACAAGACCAACATTGGGGTGAATATATCCTTCTTCGATGGATTTAACGCATGTAATCAGTTCTATGCCGCCCGCCGCTCCCAATAAATGGCCAATCATAGACTTTGTGGAACTAATCGGGATCTTATAAGCTGCCTGTTCAAATGCCGACTTGACTGCTCTTGATTCAAACAAATCATTTAACTGGGTACTTGTTCCATGGGCGTTGATATAATCCACATCGGTCATTTCAAGACCGGCATCCCGGACGGCCAGTTTCATGGACATAGCCGCACCTGCACCATCTTCAGCCGGCGATGTGATATGGTAGGCATCGGAAGTTGAACCGTAGCCGGAAACCTCGGCAAGAATTTCGGCCCCTCTTGTCCTGGCATGTTCCATACTCTCCAATACCATAATTGCTGCACCTTCACCCATGATAAAACCGCTTCTATCCTTATCAAAGGGAATTGACGCTCTTAGGGGATTGGTTGCGGCACTTAGTGCCGTAAGTGAAGCAAAGCCGGCAATCCCTATTGGACTCACTGCCGCTTCCGTACCACCGGCAATCATAACATCGGCATCACCATATTGAATCGTCCGGAAAGCTTCGCCAATAGAATGGGTACCGGTCGCACATGCCGTTACAATGTTGAGACTCTTTCCTTTTAAACCAAAATAAATGGATACATTTCCTGCCGCCATATTGGTAATCATTAAAGGAACGAGCAGCGGCCCCACTCTGTTGGGTCCTTTTTCCAATAATCGCTTCTCTTCTCTTTCCATTGCCTGTAAACTGCCAATTCCCGAACCTACGCAAACACCTACCCGGTATGGATTTTCTTCTTCCATATCTAAGCCGGATTGGACAATGGCTTCCTGAGCTGCCGCCACTGCATATTGGCTAAACAGTTCCATCCTCTTAGCTGCTTTAAAATCAATATGCTCTTTAGCCACAAAATCTTTAACTTCCGCTGCCAGGGTAGACTTATATTCAGAGGCATCAAATTTGGTTATTTCATTGATGCCAACCTTACCCGCTTTAACTGATGTCCAAAATTCCGCCACACTATTTCCAATGGGAGTAATCGCACCCATTCCGGTTATTACGACTCTATTTCTCATATGATTCTCCTTTTTAAATCAGCCCATGTACATGCCGCCATCTACACTAATTGTCTGCCCGGTAATATACTTGCCTTTTTCAGAAGCCAGATATACAACTAAATCGGCAACATCCTTTGTTTCTCCCAAGCTCCTTAAGGGAATGCTGTCAATGAACTGTTTTTTAATATTTTCATCAAGAATCCCTGTCATCTCGGTCTGAATAAATCCGGGAGCAATGGCATTCACTGTAATCCCTCTGGAGCCCAGTTCTTTGGCAGCCGACATCGTCATGCCGATAACGCCGGCCTTTGACGCAGCATAGTTCATTTGTCCGCCATTACCTACACGACCTACGATGGAAGACAGATTGATGATTCTCCCGCTTTTCTGTTTCAGCATTTGCCTTGAGACATGCTTCATACAGTTGAAGGTCCCTTTCAAATTAATATCGATAACTGCCTGAAAATCCGCTTCACTC
>Ga0153994_1000096_pt1 | contig 40166 bp, 39 predicted proteins | sample TSNC078MetaG_FD_104735 | JGI IMG/M metagenome (GOLD analysis project Ga0153994, IMG submission 104735) | Attine ant fungus gardens microbial communities from North Carolina, USA - TSNC078 MetaG | ecosystem: Host-associated > Fungi > Mycelium > Unclassified | place: USA: North Carolina, Lumber...
GAAGAAACACACCCTATGAATGTGGATAACCTTCTAAAAAATGAAGGGTGCTGTGGATATCCTCCCAAAATAAATTTTTGCTGGATATGGTCTATAAATAAATTAATTTACCATTCAAAACTGAAAGCTTTACCGGATACTTGACAAAAGAAGTCAGAATAATTATAATTCAATTAAAGGAAGGATAATATTTGTAGGATCCTTAAATTTAGCGGAAGGAATATGAGTTTTTATGGAACAATTAGAGATTAAGAGACTTGCCAAACGCATGAATAATGCCGAGGAGATTAAAAGGGATGTGACCAGAATCACATTAGAGTATCCGCAGATGACAGTGGATGATGGGTATAAAATCCAAAGAGAAATAATCAAAATAAAAATGCATAAAGGGCATCATATTGTCGGTGTCAAAATGGGTTTTACAAGTGAAGCAAAAATGGTACAGATGAAGATTGATAAGCCTATTTATGGATATTTGTTTGATTATATGCGTATTGAAAATGGTGCATCTTTATCAATAAATGAGCTGATTCATCCCCGTGTGGAGTCGGAAATTGCGTTCATAATGAAAAAAGATTTAGAAGGAGACAGTTTATCTATTGAAGAAATCATGGATGCTGTAGATTATGTTGTTCCGGTTATGGAAATAGTAGATAGCCGCTATGAAAATTTTAATTTTAACCTGCCGGATGTTTTGGCTGATAACTCGTCTTCATCAAGATTTGTTGTGGGAAATCATTTTAAGAAGCCAGAGGGGCTTCATTTAGAACGCTTGAAGGTCTTTTTGTCCATCAATGATGATATCGTTGACCAGGGGGTTGGAGCTGCTGTATTAGGACATCCTGCGAATTCGGTGTCAATGTTGGCGAACATGTTGTCAAAGATTGGGGGCAGGATTCTTGCAGGTCAAATTATTCTTACCGGAGGCATAACAAAGGCGATACCTTTTAAAAGTGGAGACACTATAAAGACAGAGATTGAAGGCATCGGGTCAGCGGCCTTTAATGTGGTCGATTGAAGATACATATACAGCTTGCCGGTAAAGCGGACTTGGATTTGTAAGATAAAAAATACGGAAGCCCTTATTTTTAAAAGGCTTCCGTATAATAATGGATGCAGTCGACGGGACTTGAACCCGTACGGGCGCATTGCCCACTAGATCCTTAGTCTAGCGCGTATACCAATTCCGCCACGACTGCTAAGTCCAGAAATCATAATACCATCAAGGAGGCGGTTTTGTCAATACTATTTAGATTATTTCTGTTGATTCTCAGCCTTATATTGAACGATGTGGGAGACTTCCTTTTGGTTATTCTGAGTTAACTGCCTAAAATAATACAGCAGATGCTTTTCGTCTCGGTTTAATTCTATTTCCGGGATACGGTCATGGTCATATGGAAGATTATGTAATTCTTTAAAGGAATTGTAAAGCTCTTCAGGATATAAAAAAGCTTCAATACTGACATTATAAAGGCGAGCCAGTTTATCTAAAGTTAATACATCAGGAAAGCGGACTCCATTTTCATAGTTAGTGTAAGTAGACCTGGCCACCTGCAGGTAAGAGGCTATAAATGCATGGTTGTAGTTTCTGTCTTCACGGTATTTTTTTAATTGTTCTTTGATAATATTACTATTAAAATCTAACATTATTCGGACACCTCATCTTTCGTATAGTTAATCTCATTATATCAATTTGAGAATATTTGGAAACAAATGATTCAGATAGAATCGAGCCACACATATATAATACTTTAAAAATCCTAAGCATTATAAAAGAATTGTAAAACATGAACCAATAAAGTGTTTTCATCAATATGATTTTCAGGTATAATAAATATTAAAGCAAAAAGAACTTTAGGAGATGAAAAATGGATAAAAGAGTCAGAACGCGGTTTGCGCCAAGTCCTACAGGCAGGATGCATGTAGGGAATTTAAGGACAGCATTATATGCTTTTTTGATTGCGAAGCATGAAGGTGGAGATTTTTTGTTGAGAATTGAAGACACAGATCAGGAGAGGTATGTTGAAGGTGCTTTAGATATTATTTACAGGACACTTGATAAGGCTGGTCTTATTCACGATGAAGGTCCGGATAAAGACGGTGGCGTGGGTCCTTATGTACAAAGTGAGCGTCAGACTATGGGTCTATATTTAAAGTATGCCAAACAGTTAGTTGCGAAGGGTGAAGCCTATTATTGCTTTTGTGACAAAGAACGTTTGGATTCTTTGAAGCAGGAAGTGGCAGGCAAAGAAATTATTATTTATGACAAGCATTGTCTTCATCTGCCGCCAGAAGAAGTTAAGAAGAAGTTATCAGAGAATATCCCTTATGTCATACGCCAGAACAATCCTATATCCGGAACGATTACTTTCCATGATGTGATTTATGGAGATATTACCGTAGACAACTCTGAGCTTGATGACATGATTTTAATTAAATCCGATGGGTACCCAACCTATAATTTTGCCAATGTGGTAGATGACCATCTGATGAAGATTACCCATGTTGTCAGGGGCAATGAATATTTGTCCTCCGCACCGAAGTACAATAGGCTGTATGAAGCTTTTGGCTGGGAAGTTCCAATCTACGTCCACTGTCCGCTGATTACCAATGAAGAACATAAGAAGCTGAGTAAACGTAGTGGTCATGCTTCCTATGAGGATTTACTGGAACAGGGGTTTCTATCAGAAGCTATTGTCAATTTTGTGGCATTGCTTGGTTGGAGTCCGGAAGATAATCGGGAAATCTTTTCTCTCGATGAGTTAAGACAGGTGTTTGACTATCATCATATTGGAAAAACACCCTCGGTATTTGATATGGTCAAGTTAAAATGGATGAATGGGGAATACATCAAAGCCATGGATTTTGATGCTTTTTATAAGGTGGCCGAGCCTTATATTACAGCGGTTATCACAAAAGATATGGACTTACGAAAGATTGCCGATATGGTAAAAACCAGAATTGAAGTGTTTCCCGATATTAAAGAGCATATTGATTTCCTTGAAAAGCTGCCGGACTATGACACCGCTATGTATACTCATAAGAAGATGAAGACCAATGAAGCCTCATCACTGGAGGTTTTAGAGGAAGTTCTCCCTCTGTTGGAAGCTCAGGAAGACTATAGTAATGATGCTTTATATACATTATTAGTTGATTTTGCCAAAGAAAGAGGATATAAGAATGGATATGTGTTATGGCCTATCCGCACTGCGGTTTCCGGTAAACAGATGACTCCGGGAGGAGCCAGTGAGTTGATGGAGCTGCTTGGCAAAGAAGAGTCTATTGGACGTATACGCAGAGGAATAGAAAAACTAGCTTAGGAGAGTTGAATGGCTTTTAGTGAAGTACAAAAACGGGCAATAGAGCATTTAGATGGACCGATGATGGTGCTGGCAGGACCGGGCTCCGGCAAAACGACTGTCATTACCAGGCGTGTCCGTTGGTTGATAGAATCGGCAGAGGTTAATCCTGCCAACATTCTTGTGGCTACTTATACAAAGGCTGCGGCCATGGAGATGAAGGAAAGATTTCTACATTTAATGGGAAATAAGAGGGCCTCGGTGAATTTTGGCACATTACACAGTGTCTGTTTTACAATACTAAAGCAGGCCTACCACTATAGTTCGGCCAATATTATTATGGAAGATAAGAAGTTTCATATCCTAAAGGAGATTATTGATGAAGAAGGTATAGCGCTTGATGATGAAGCGGATTTTATTTCCGGCGTTTTAAATGAAATCAGTGCTGTCAAAGGCACCATGATGTCTTTAGAGCATTACTACTCAATCAATTGCTCTGAGGAAGTATTTAAAAAAATTTATATTTCTTATCAGAACAAGATTAAAAACCTTAGGCTGATTGACTTTGATGATATGCTTCTTTATACATATGAATTACTTGATGGCAGGGAGGATATTTTAGCTGCCTGGCAACAGAAGTTTAAGTATATTTTAATAGATGAATTTCAGGATATCAATTTGCTTCAATATATGATTATACGTTTGTTAGCCGGTAAGACGGCGAACTTATTTATTGTCGGCGATGACGACCAGTCGATTTACAAATTCCGGGGCGCTAATCCGGAGATTATGTTAAATTTTAAAAATGATTACCGAAAAGCGAAAGAGGTCATTCTTAATATCAATTACCGCTGTAATAAAAATATTGTGGAGGCATCTAAAAGGGTTATCCAAAATAACAAAAATCGTTATTCTAAGAATTTAGAGGCTGATAAAAAAATAGGAGGACCGGTATCAATTAAGTCGTTTCATAATCAGGTGGATGAATACCGATGGCTCATTAAAGAAATTAATGATTATCATCAAATAAAGAAAATACCGCTTTCGCAAATGGCAATATTATTCAGAACCAATATGGGTTCAGGTCTGCTGTTAGAAAAGCTCATGGAGTACAATATTCCCTTTAAGGCAAAGGATATGCTGCCAAATATATATGAACACTGGATTGCGAAAAATATATCTGCTTATATGCGTGTTGCCGCAGGGAAAGGCAAGCGGCAAGACTTACTGCAGATAGTGAATCGGCCGAACCGGTTTATTTCCAGAGAATATCTGAAGAATCAGGACGTGACTATTAATGATTTGAAACAAAGCTATCGGGATAAGGATTGGATGGTGAAACGTCTTGAACAGCTATCCTATGATATGGAATTATTAAAATCAATGCCGCCTTATGCCGCCATTAATTATATTCGCTTTGGTATTGGTTATGAGGCTTATTTAATGAATTATGCAAATGAATGGCGGATGAATAAAGATGACTTGATAGAAATTCTTGACGAATTACAGGAGCGGGCGAAACCGTTTCCGGATATGGAATCTTGGTTTGCTCATATTGATGAATATGGCAAGCTCATTAAGAAACGATTTGAAGATAAGAAAGATGAGACGTTTGACGGCGTATCACTTATAACAATGCACAGTGCGAAAGGATTGGAATTTGAAGTTGTATTTGTCATAGATGCGCTTGAAGGGGTTGTTCCCCATCAAAAGGCGGTAATGGAAAGCGACATAGAAGAAGAACGCCGGATGTTTTATGTGGCATTGACAAGAGCTAAGGATTATCTTCACGTCTATTATCCAAAGGAGCGTTTCGCTAAAAAAACTCTGGTTTCTCGTTTTGTATGTGAAATACTGCCGGAGGAAAAGCAATCCGCTTTGTAATCAACAAGGATTATGGCAAATTGTGTATTGCAATTTATTAATATATCTGTTAAAGTTGAAATATAAAATTTCATGAAAAGAGGTATTTATGATGAGTGAACATAAACATAACGATAACTGTGATTGTGGCTGCGATCACGATCATGAAGAGGCAACGGTAACATTGACGTTGGAAGATGATACTGAATTAGAATGTGCTGTTTTAGCGATTTTCCCGGCAGGAGATCACGAATATATTGCGTTGATGCCTACAGAAGAAGGCGATGATGATGAGACAGGTGATATATACCTGTATCGTTTCAAAGAGTTGGAAGATGGAGAAGTTCAGCTTGATAACATTGAAGATGACGATGAATATGAATTAGTTGCTGATGCTTTTGATGAATTAATTGATGGCGAAGAGTTTGATGAACTCTTGGAAGATTTAGAAGAAGAACTGGAAGAACTAGAAGAAGAATTAGAAGAAGATTAGGCTGCATCTGTAGCAGATGCATTTTAAGAGGAGGGTGTGTAAACATCCTCCTCTTTATAGGTTGTCAATAAAATACTTAGCTGCTTCAGACATGGGAACTTTATTATCGTGAGCCACAACCAGATGTCTGGCAGGCAAAGTTTCTGTAGTTGATATGGTAAATAAATCAGGATCATTTTCCGGCAGGCAAAAGTCGGGTATAAAAGCAATACCAAGACCTATTCTGGCTAAATCTATCAATAAATCATTACTGCTCAATTCTATTTCCGGAACTAAATCCAGCTGCTTTTGCTGAAAAAGACTGTGCAAAAATTCACTGGTCATGCTGCATTTGTCAAGCATCAGCAGGGGATATCCTAAAAGATCTTCAAGGCTTAATGGTTTGTCTTTGAGATAGGCATATCTGGAATTGGCGATAAAAACATCTTTAAACTCCTTAACCTTCCGTACATTGGCGAGGGAATTAATGCGAGGGTTGGGGTAATTGGTAATGATTAAATCTACCTGACCGTTTTCCAGCAAGTCCACACATTTAGAAGAAATTTGATTGCTGACTCGGATATGAACATTTGGGAATTGGGTATGAAAATCTTTTAAATAAGGAACAAGGAAATAACGGCAAATCGTATCACTGGCTCCGATTCTCAACTGGCCGCCGCCTAGTGTGCCTGCATCAAGTACTTGGGTTTCGCCGCGAACAATCAAATTAATGGCAGGCTCAATATGTTTGAATAGCACTTCCCCCTCCGGAGTCAATTTCACTTTTTTGGTACTTCGGATAAATAAAGATTGGCCAAGCTTCGTCTCAAGAGACTTGATGGATTGGCTGACCGCAGATTGCGATATGAATAATTGTTTGGAAGCATCAGAAAAGCTTAATGTTTTGGCTACATAATAAAAGACTTTGTATAATTCATAATTAATATCCATCTATTTTCTCCTTATCGTATTGACATATACCATTAGTATAACATAAGTTGTACTAATAAATCCAATTAAATTTATTCATTTTATTTATAAATACAGAAATGATATAATGTCTAAAGAAAGCTTACCCGGGAGGTAAAATCATGGAAAATATAAAAAGGCTATACGTGGAGAAGAAAAAAGATTATGCCGTCGCCGCTAAAGAGATGTTGGCAAACATTAAAGAATTTTTGAATATAAAAAATGTCACAAACGTAAGAATACTCTGCCGTTATGATATCGAAAATCTATCAGAAGGCGTCTATCAATTGGCAAAAGGAACGATATTTAGTGAACCTCCGGTAGATATTTTATATGAAGAACATTTATCGATTGCCCAAAATGCAGCGATTTTTTCTGTTGAATCCCTTCCGGGACAATTTGATCAACGTGCAGATTCCGCAGTCCAATGTGTGAAACTCTTAAACGAGGAGGAAGAGCCGGTTATCAAAACAGCAGTGACATATGTCATTGAAGGTGAATTGAAGGAAGATGAACTGGGGAAAATAAAGGCCTTTTGCATTAATCCGGTGGATTCCAGAGAATGCGATGAAATGAAACCAGACAGCCTTAAGACGGTGTTTGCAGAACCGTCAGATGTCTCGATATTTGATGGATTTATAGCCATGGAGGAGGAGACGCTTAAACAATTATACCAATCCCTGAATTTGGCGATGACATTTAAAGATTTTTTACATATACAAAATTATTTTATGAACGAAGAAGAGCGGAATCCATCGATTACAGAAATCCGAGTCTTGGATACCTATTGGTCAGATCATTGCCGACACACCACCTTTTTGACAGAGTTAAAGAACATTGAATTTGAAGATGGTTATTACAAGGCGCCAATTGAAACAACATTTAAGATGTATAAAGAGCATCGGCAAGAAGTGTTTGGTGATCAAAAAGCGAAATATATTTCTTTAATGGACATCGCCTTAATGGGCATGAAAAAATTAAAAAAAGATGGAAAGCTAAATGATTTGGAAGAATCAGAAGAAATTAATGCATGCAGTATCGTGGTTCCGGTAGATGTAGATGGTAAGGATGAAGAATGGCTCATCAGCTTCAAGAACGAAACCCATAATCATCCCACGGAAATCGAGCCTTTTGGCGGTGCGGCCACATGTCTTGGCGGGGCGATAAGAGATCCGCTGTCAGGCCGCTCTTATGTCTATCAGGCGATGCGTATCACCGGTGCTTCTGATCCCAACGTGCCGCTTAAGGACACCTTGGAAGGGAAATTACCGCAACGAAAAATAGTGACCGGTGCCGCTAAAGGCTATAGCTCTTATGGAAATCAGATTGGACTGGCCACCGGCTTTGTCAATGAAATTTACCACCCGAATTATGTGGCCAAACATTTAGAAATTGGAGCAGTCATTGGTGCGGCTCCAAGAAAAAATGTCGTCAGAGAATCAGGAGAACCGGGAGATATTATTATCCTCTTAGGGGGGCGGACAGGCAGAGATGGCTGCGGCGGAGCAACCGGCTCATCTAAAGCCCATACAGACACATCTATTGATACTTGTGGTGCGGAAGTCCAGAAAGGGAATGCACCGACAGAACGGAAGATACAGCGTTTATTCAGAAAAGAAGAGGTCAGCCGTCTTATCAAAAAGTGCAATGACTTTGGGGCGGGTGGTGTTTGTGTGGCCATTGGCGAATTGGCCGATGGCATCCGCATTGACTTAAATAAAGTGCCTAAAAAATATGAAGGACTAGATGGAACGGAATTAGCAATATCCGAGTCACAGGAGAGAATGGCGGTTGTCATAGCCAGAAAAGATGTAAAACAATTTTTAGCCTTTGCGGATGATGAAAACTTAGAGGCTGTCTGTGTGGCCGAAGTCCAGGCATCGCCGCGTTTAGTCATGGAGTGGCGGGGGAAAGAAATTGTCAATATATCAAGAACCTTTTTGGATACCAATGGTGCGCATCAGGAAATAGACGTTTATGCCAAAATGCCGGATTCTCGCCCGGATTCTCGCCCGAATTATTGCCGACAGAATGAGGAGATTACGGATATTAAAGAAAAATGGCTAAACACTTTAAGCGATTTAAATGTTTGCTCCCAGAAAGGTCTGGTAGAAATGTTTGACAGCTCAATAGGTGCGTCATCAGTCTGCATGCCTTATGGCGGGAAATATCAATCAACGCCTACGCAAGTTATGGCTGCCAAAGTTCCTGTTTTAAATGCTGCCACTGAGACAGTGACGATGATGAGCTATGGTTATGATCCTTATCTTTCTTCATGGAGTCCTTACCATGGCGCCGTATATGCCGTCTTGGATTCGATGGCTAAGATTGTGGCGAGCGGCGGCGATTATTCAAAAATACGTTTTACCTTTCAGGAATATTTTAAGCGGGTGAAAGAGGATCCAAAGCGTATCGGAGAACCGTTGCTTGCCTTATTGGGTGGATATGCCGCCCAAATTGGCTTCGGTTTGCCGTCAATAGGCGGAAAGGATTCTATGTCAGGAACATTTAACCAACTTGATGTACCTCCCACATTAGTATCTTTTGCAATTGATACAGGCAAATGTAGTCATATGATAACACCTGAATTAAAAACTTCCGGAAATAAGCTCGTGCTATTTAAAATCAATCAAGATGAATATCAGCTGCCTTTATATAGTCAGATTAAAGACCTCTACGACCGCCTTCATCAGTGGATTAAAGCTAAAAAAATCAAATCAGCTTATGCGATAGGACATGGCGGTATCGCAGCGGCAATAAGTAAAATGGCCTTTGGTAATAAATTGGGAGTAAAACTTTCGTCACATTTGAAAGAAGAAGACTTATTTAAAGAGGCATACGGCGGTATTGTTACAGAGATGTCAACAGAGGATATCAAAGAACTTAGCCTAGAGAGCTGCATGATTGGGGAGATTACAGAAAAACCGGAAATCATCTATAAAAATATGATATTACCTCTAAAAAAAGCTTTTGCGGCTTGGACAAAGCCATTGGAAAAGGTTTACCCAACCCAAAGCGGGATAAGGTTAAATGAAGTGCGAAATGATATTTTTACGACCGGAGACATCTATATCTGTAAAAACAAGATATCAAGACCGAATGTGTTTATTCCGGTATTTCCCGGGACTAATTGTGAATATGACACATTAAAGGCATTTGAAAAAGCAGGGGCTAATGTAGAAACGGTTGTCTTTAAAAATCTAAATGCCAATCATATCCGCGAATCTATAAAGGCATTTGAAAAGGCTATCCAAAAAGCACAGATGATTATGTTTCCCGGTGGCTTTAGTGCCGGTGATGAGCCTGATGGCTCCGGCAAGTTTATTGCAACGGCCTTTAGGAATGAAAAAATCAAAGCGGCGGTAATGGAGCTGCTAGGCGAAAGAGATGGATTGGCCCTGGGTATTTGTAATGGCTTTCAGGCATTAATCAAATTAGGTTTGCTTCCTTATGGTGAGATCAAAGAACAGCAGGCAGATTCACCGACATTGACCACCAACAATATCGGCCGTCATGTTTCTAAAATTGTGTATACGAAAGTTGTATCAAATAAATCTCCATGGTTTACAAAGGTTAAGAGCGGTGATATATTTGCTATCCCGGCATCTCATGGCGAAGGGCGATTTGTTGCCGGCGAAAAGTGGCTGAATCAATTGTTTGATGAAGGCTGTGTAGCTACCCAATATGTTGATGGCGATGGAAATCCAACAATGGATGAGGCCTTTAATCCCAATGGTTCCTACCAAGCAATCGAAGGAATTACAAGCCCAGACGGAAGGATACTGGGTAAAATGGCACATTCGGAGCGGATTGGAAATGGTGTAGCGCTTAACATAACAGGAAAACAAAACCAGTATATTTTTGAGTCGGGAGTAGAATATTTTAAATAGAATTAGGTCTTTATTATGGAAAGAGGGCGAAAATAATCAGATAATAGAAAAATTAATCTGAATTTAGTTGATTTATAAGCGAAAGAAATTATGATTAATAGATATAATTCATTAAAAAAACAATTAAAAAGAAAACTTTAATAAATTTGAAAAAATGTATTGACAAATAAGTCGTGATTGATTATAATGAATATAAGTTAAAGAACCTAGAGAACATATTGATGATGGTACACTGTAGTTATAAAGAAGGAGGTAGAGTCCAATGTACAAGTTATAATATTATTTGATTTATGAGCAAGAAGATAAGTTCAGGAGAGAATGGATTTCCGTAATAGTTCATTTCAGGTTATGAAAGAATTTATTTATTGTAAAGTCTATCAAGTAATATAACAGACACTTTAATATAGATGATGATATTACTTTCAAAGATTAAGTACATATTCAAGAGTTGCATAAAGATAAGATTAACGCAAGTTAATAAAGCAGCATATAATGATAATAATATAAATACGAGGAAAGTAATATTTATAAAACTAAATATCGAGATATATTCTGAAGTACATTTTATTTAAGGAATATTTAATATACAAGATAAAAGAGGTAAGAAGATGTTAGAACCATTTAACTAGGGAAGGAATCGATAGTGAGATACTACGATTCCTTCTTTTCTGATAACTCTGTATTTGACTCACTGGTGCTTTCATTATTTTTAATCAAATAGATGTGGATGACTTCGATTCGGTTTTTATCCATTTTTTCGATAACCATTTTGGTATCCTGACTGACGACTTCTTCGCCTTCCTGAGGAATATGTCCTAATAAGTCAATGATATACCCGGCAATAGAATCATAATCATCAGATAAAAAGGTGGTTCCAATCATATCATTTAAATCGTCAAGTTTTGTAGAACCATCAACGATATATTCGCTTTCCGAAATCGGCTGAATTAAATCATATTCTTCATCATCGTATTCATCACGAATATCACCAACAATCTCTTCCAAAAGATCCTCTAAAGTAATGAGCCCTGCCGTGGCTCCATATTCATCTAAGACAATGGCTATATTGATGGAATTTTCCCGCATCTGAATCAAAAGCTCAGATGTTTTTTGATATTCATAAGTAAAGTAGGGTTCCCGAAGAATATCATTGAGTACGAAGTCCTCAGGTTGACCGGTGTAGTAAAATACGTCTCTTAGATTGACAATACCAAGGACATTATCTTTAGATTCATCATAGACCGGGATCCGGGAATATTTTTCTATTCTAAAAGCCTTAACAACTTCATCGTAAGAGGATTCTGCTTTAATAAAGGATATGTCAATTCTGGGAACCATGACATCTTTAGCCAGGGAATCGCCAAAATCAACAACATTATTAATCATTTCCCGCTCTTCCCGTTCGATAACGCCTTCTTCATGACTGACATCAATAATCTTTAGCAGTTCGTTCTCTGTAATCGTTGTATTGCTGCCCTTTGTATCAATACGAAATAAGACAAGAAAACCTAAGGCTATTTTATTAATCAAAAATATAATGGGAGTCATTAAAACTGTCAGAACATAGATAATACGGGCATACTTTAATGATATCGATTCGGCATTTAAAGTGGCATAAGTTTTTGGCGCGATTTCTCCAAATAGTAATATAAGTAAGGTCAGCAATCCGGTAGCAAGTCCGATTCCGGTTGCAACACCAATTCCCAACCCGGCATCTGAAAAAATATCAGTGGCCAATAAAGTCATCTGCGATGAGGCCGTTAAGTTGACAACATTGTTGCCCACAAGTATCGTACTGAGTAATTTTCCGGGATTACTGATAAGCTTTATGACTAGTTTTGCATTTTTATTGCCCTCTTCTTCAAGGTTTTGTAATCGGATTTTGTTGACTGTTGTCAATGCTGTTTCTGCAGATGAAAAAAAGGCAGAAAGCAGAATTAAAATAAATAGAACAATTAATTGTATGACCGCGCTGGGGTCCAAATAAATCATCTCCTAGTACTATATTAGCTATATTGTATATGAGGATTAAATTAATGTCAAGAAAAGCGTAGACAGGATGCTTCAAAAGAGGTGATTTTTCACAAAATAAACTTTTAGCTTGCACTATGTTATAAAACAATGTAAAATTAATAGCGAAGGAGAAACCGGCCTTCAATTAGAGTTAAGAAAGCAGGTAGTATCATTGAGAAAGAAGTCACATGTTTCACTTGCTAACCATTTGATTGAGAGATTTGAGTCAGACGTATGCATTAAGCATACAACTTCATTTAAGTTTGGTAATCTGGCACCGGATTTGGTACCGACTTTTATTACAAAAAGACATGAGATTAACAGTACTTTTGATATTGTGGAGAAGAAGATCAACCGAATTGTAGAAACCTATGACTATAGTAAAGGCTTAACAAGACTTCATACCAAAGATTTGGGAGTCATTATTCATTATATTGCCGATTATTTTACATTTCCTCATAATGAAACATATACAGGAACTTTAAAGGAACATTGTACTTATGAGAAAGAGCTTAAGTATGCATTGAATGCTTATGTAAAGCGTATTGACATAGCGGATGATTCTGATGTTAGTCATCAATCAACTTCAGATATATGCGAGTATATCAGAGAATGCCATACAAAGTACAAGTGTCAGCTGCAAAACTTACAAAATGATTGCCGGCATATCGTTCAGGTATGTGCCAATGTCATCAGAGCTATATTTGATTTAATATTTGGGAGGATTCTGGTCTATCATTTAGTCTTAGATTAATTATTCGAAGAAACGATTGAAAAAGCAAGTATTGGAGCTTGCTTTTTTAATCGTTTCTTTTTTATATCATAAATTCTAAAAAACAGTATTGACAAAGTCTGACTAAGAATATATAATCAAATCATATTTAACTTAGTTATTAAGTAGGAATAAAGCAGAGGAGGATTTGTTATGTCAAAAATTTATACGAGCGCAACGCAACTTATTGGTGGGACACCATTATTAGAATTAAGGAATTTTGAAAAGGCAAGAGAATTAAAGGCAAAGATACTTGCAAAATTAGAATTTTATAATCCTGCCGGCAGTGTTAAAGATCGGATTGCATTAGCAATGATTGAAGATGCCAAAGCGAAGGGAATACTTAAGGAGAATGCAACGATTATAGAACCAACATCAGGGAATACAGGAATTGGTCTGGCTTCTGTGGCAGCATCCGGAGGTTATAAAGTTATTCTTACGATGCCGGAAACAATGAGCATCGAGAGAAGAACGCTTTTAAAAGCTTATGGTGCTAAACTTGTACTGACAGAAGGCGCTAAGGGGATGAAAGGGGCTATTGAAAAGGCAAATGAGCTGGCAGAAGAAATTCCGGGTGGAATTGTACTGGGTCAATTTGTAAACCCGGCCAATCCTAAGAAGCATAGGGAAACGACCGGACCGGAAATCTGGGAAGACACCGATGGGCAGGTGGATATATTGATAGCAAGTGTAGGAACCGGTGGAACCATTACCGGAGTCGGTGACTATTTAAAATTAAAGAATCCGGATGTTAAAATTATTGCTGTAGAACCCGCCGGATCACCTGTATTGTCCGGAGGAAAACCGGGACCTCACAAAATCCAGGGGATTGGTGCGGGATTTGTACCCGAGGTATTGGATACACAGATTTATAATGAGATTATTCCGGTAACTAACGAAGAGGCATTTGTGGCGGGGCGTGAGATAGCTAAAACCGAAGGCATTCTTGTGGGGATATCTTCCGGTGCGGCGCTTCATGCGGCAGTGATAGTGGCCGGCAGATCGGAAAATGCAGGCAAAAATATTGTAGTCATATTACCCGATACCGGTGAACGTTATCTATCAACACCTTTATTTGCAGAAAACTGAACCACTACCGGCTTTAGCCGGTAGTGGTTCAGTTTTCATCTGGTTCTTTCTGCAATTTTTTCTGTAATTATTGGTTTCTGATACTAGATATTGGCACATAGTATGATATTTAGTGGTTTTCCATTTCATCACGTCAAGCTTAGTATTTTTCTTTTTATCAGTTTTAGGATGATGTTTGCGACGGCTCTATTATATAAAATGTAATTATTACGTAGTCTCGAAAACTAATAAACAAATAGTGAGATGTAAATTTTGGGGGATTTGTCAAGGAGATTTATTAATAAAATATTATTTCAATTGTTTTTGAAATAATATTTTTCTAGTGTTATAAAATAAAATTATTGCAAAAATCCATGAACTCCTTTGCACTTGTCACACTATTTATTATTCAATATAATTAGTATATAAGTAAGAAGTTGATAGGCATGTGCTAATGGAAAGGCGGTGAACCATGATAATACTGTCCAAACGTCAAGAAGCCATCTTATATTATAGCTTAGAAGGAACTGAAAGTGTAACGATCAAAAAATTAGCGTCTCGATATCAACTTAGTGAAAGAATGATTCATTATGATTTGGACTATATCAAAAGCTGGCTGAAAGAAAGAGGTAATGATCTTAAGAATACAAAAAATGGGATCATTATCGAAATAAGTGAAGAAAAGCGCCATGAGATCTTAGCTGAGTTGTTTCAAGACGATGTAACAAAAAAGTTATTGACCAAACCGGAGCGGTTGGAATACGCTCATCACAAAATATTACTTGCGGATAATATCGTAACAAGTGATGAGATAGTAGATGATTTGGAAGTCAGTAAACCGACCGTATTAAGCAGCATCAAAGAAGTGGAAACTCTTCTGGCAAAGCATGAGTTGTTTTTAAAACGAAAAAAGGGTGCAGGATATTGGGTCGATGGGAAAGAGATCAATATTCGCAAGCATCTGGTTCAAACTTTATTGAAAGCATTACTTAAAAATGATATCCATAACTATGAACATTTAAAAGAAGAGATTCAACAGTTAAGCGATAATTCTTTCGGCAACTATTCTTTAATATTGGATTATATAAGATCCGTTGATACAGAACCTATTTATCAATTGCTCAATTTACTTAGGAAAGAAAATAATATTTTGATATCGGATATCGATTCTTTTGAATTATTTATATATGTGATGGTTATGGTAAAACGATTGCAGAATAATCATTATTTAAAGCAAGAAGATATTTCGATTTTAAAAAAAGAGGAAAACACAAGAGGGTATATATTAGGAAGAGGTATTTGCGAGCAATTAGAAGATGACTATGGAATTCGCTGCAATAAGGCTGAAATCAATTGTATGGTATTAACTCTGATTGGATGTAATGTAGTCTTCTCACAACACAAAGACATTAATGTGACAACCGCTCTTGACACAACAATCGAACTTATGCTAGAGGAATTGAAAGGGTATGAGTACGTGACGATCAATAGTGAGCAGATGCGGGATTTGAAATCAGAACTAGGTCAATATTTGACTACGCTGCTTCGCAAGAGAAAATTACATCTTCAAACGGAGAACCCGCTCCTGGCCCAAATGAAGGCGGAATATACACAGCTTTTTGAAGAAGCCAGCCGTATGGCAGATATCTTTTACCGGCAGGAGGGCATTTTGCTCAGTCAGGAAGAGATTGGACTGTTGACCGTTTATATTGCTGTCTACGCAGATGATAACAAAGAGAAAAGCAAAAAGACAGCTGTGATTGTGAGCAATGAAGGAATCGGGTTATCCAAACTCCTTTTGAATCGGACCAAGAATAACATTCCGGACTTGTATATCAAGAGTCAGTTATCCGTTTATCAGATCCATCAAAAACCACAGATGCTAAAGGGTGTGGATTTTATTATAAGTACAGTACCACTACCTAATATAACATTACCGGTTTTCTGTGTGAGTCCAATTATTAGTGTGTTAGATATACGAAAGATTAGTGATTATATAGTTGGAAACAAATCCATTCAATTAGCAGTGGGCAATCAGAAGAAGGAAAGCTATTTAAAAGATGTCATAATTGGAATTTTAGCAAAATATATGGAGAATTCCCAACTGAGCAAGGTACAGCATGAATTGAATTATTTTCTGAATGCAAGCAGTAACCTTGTATCAACGGAAAATAGCAAGCTAATCCGAGAAGAATATGCCTATAAAGTATCGATGGTCATTGTGAAATTAAGCGATATGTTTCGACGGATACAAGAAGCCACCGGCAAAGAAGTTGAGATGGATACAATGACAGGACTTGCCATTCATGTAGTAATGTCAGTTTCAAGATGGGAAGACAAGGAGTTCTACCAGGAAAAAGGGGGTTCGGTGAATAAGGATAATATGGAGACGATTCGTCAAATTGTAGACAAATTTTTGGAGGATGTATCAGAAACTTTGGGGTATCCGATTGCAAAGTGGGAAGCAGTTGCGATTATGAGATATTTGATTTAGAAGTGGAGGAGTTATGAAGAATCTATTGGTAAAAGGTGGTCTCGTTATTGATCCTAATAATGGATACCACAGCGTTAGAAAAGATATTTTGATTGAAGATGGAGTATTCAAAGAAATTGCAGATACCATTGAGGTTGGTGCAGATATGGAAGTGTTATCGTTAAACGGAGAATATGTGTCACCGGGCTTTATTGATGTTCATGTTCACGTTTACACAGGTGTGGCGCTTGGTGTCAATGCAGATGAGATCGGCATAAACTTAGGAACAACAACGGTGATAGATGCTGGTTCCGCCGGTCCTGCTAACATGAAGGATTTTATTGAAAGAGATATAAAGAAGAATAAGACAAGAATCTACTGCGCAATGCATTTTGCGAAAGACGGTCTGTTAAATCCGCCTGAAGCAGATCAGGAGGACAAATACGATTCAGATTTATCTTTGGAAGCCTATGAAACATATAAAGATTATATCGTAGCGATCAAAGCAAGAGCCAGTAAGTCCTGTGTAGGAGACTATGGCATCACTCCAATAAAAGCAGCAAAATCTCTGGCGAGGTCATTGGATCTTCCGATTATGGTACACATCGGCAACATGCCGCCAACCATAGAAGAAGTCCTAAATATAATGGAAAAAGACGATATTATTACTCATGCATTCCATGGCAAAGCAAACAACCTGTTTGAGAATGGACAAATCAAACCGGAAACGCAAGCGGCAAGAAATCGGGGGGTTCTCTTTGATATGGGGCATGGAAAAGACAGCTTCAACTTCAGTGTTGGAAGGTTAGCAAAAAGCCTTGGATTTTATCCGGATCTGGCAGGCACTGATTTGCATAGTGCCAATTATAAGGGACCGGTCTACAGTCAGGCGGTTACCTTAGATAAGATGTTGGCATTGGGGTATGATTTAGAAACATGTATTGACAAAGTAACCGGAAGTGCTGCGAAAAGTCTAAACCTAGATAAACTTGGGAAAATAATTCCGGGGTGCTATGGAGATTTAACGATTTTCACTTTGGAAGAAGGCAATTATGAATATATAGATTCCGATGATAATAAGCTTGCCGGCACACAGTCAATATGTGTTGCTCATACCGTTTTGGGCGGAGAGATTGTTATGAGCAAAGCGTAAGAATGAAGGGAGGCTTATATGGATAAAACTGAAGTTTTACAATTAGTAAAAAGGGAAATGAATATCAATGATCAAGGATTTAAACGGTATGAGAAAGACATACAAAAGGTATACACTTTTCTGGAAGAAAAGCATATTGAATTTGAGGAAAGGAACTTAATTGCTTTTACATCACATGTAATTACCCTGTTTATTCGCTTAGAGAGCGGTGAAAAAGTAAATGGGATGGATGAAGAAGTAATGTCCCAGTTGGATGAAGCGGCAATAAAAATCACATATGATCTGATGAAGATCATTGCTGATATTTATGGGGAAGCGGATGTGGTGGAAGTCGCATTGGTTGCAATACATATTCAAACTGCTATGGAAATCATGCAGGACAAACAATAAGGAGGAAATGAATATGGGTAAAGTAGTGGTAGTTATCGGTGAGAGAATGGGAAAAGGCAATAACGTTGCAAAAGGAATCGAAGCCGCAGGCGGTATTGCTTATGTGATCCCAGGGATGGCAGCCGACATGAAGCTTGGTGATGTTATGAAAGAGAAGAATGCAGATTTCGGAATCAGCTTTTGTGGAAGCGGCGGTGCAGGTGCACTGATGGCATCCAACAAATATGGTTACAAAGGAAAACATCATTTGCGCTCTATTGAGGAAGGTGTAACTGCCATTCGCGAAGGATATGAAGTGTTGGGATTTGGATTTATGGATCTGGAAGAACTTGGAAAACGCTTAGTAGAAACTTATTATCAAGTAAATGGTGCCCCAGAGGCATAAGAGGGAAGGCATAAGTATGGATGAACAGCGGACTTCAAGTTTAGTCTGTGAAGAGATCGACTTTACACTGGAAACCTATGGAAAATCGAAACCAGAAGCTCTAGGTGACATTTTTGCAATGCTTAAGAAAAGGGCTTATAAAGAAGTTAAGGGACTGATTATCCATATGGAACCGAAAGATGTCTATTATTTAGAAGAGAAGGAACAAACGAAAACGCAACAATTAGTTGGCTTTTTCAAACCCAGAAAAATTCAGAATTATTACGTAAAGGTATTAGTAACTGTAGCAGTCAAGTATCTGCCGTTATAAAATTATAAATTGTGGATAACTGAGCCGAGAGGAGGATAACATGTTAATTATTGTAATAAAATCACTCATCATAGGTGCATTAGGAGGTCTGGCAGTTTCAGCGGGTGCAGCCAGAATGTTCCATGCTCCTGAAGTACAAGCCATGGGGGCATTCCGTACCATGGGAGAATTAAATGCTTGTAAAGGGGATCCAATTGCCCATTTTACATTTGGATTAGGATTTTTCTTCAATGCAGCCGGGTCGATTGTAGGAAGTGGTGCACTTACTCAGGATGTATTGCATAGGATTATTCCAAACTGGTCAGCAGGTGTTCTGCTGCTGAAAAATAAAAAAGTAGAAGAGACGTTATATCATCCGGGAAGCATGGCAGTGGTTGGAGCATTTGTTGGTGCGATTACAGTAGCAGCACTGAACTCAGTGGCTTCTCTCATTCCGGCTAATCTGTCAGCGATTGCACAAGGAATATTAGGACCGGCATCTGCTGTTATGATCGAAACGATCATGCCTATCATCTTTATCTTAGCGGCAATCGATGCTGGGAAAACTACTGGCGTGTGGGGTATCGTTTTAGGTGGAATATCACATGTCATTATGGGAAATGCAACACCAGGTGCAGTTCTTGGGATCATCATAGGTCAATCGATTCAAGACAATGGATACAATAAGAGCGTTAAGATCATGATTACCATCGTTGTTGTATTATTTGCGTTGATTGGATACTTTAGAGAATTCTGGGCGAACTTACTTAGTATTGTTACCGCAGCATTTTAGCAGGGAGGAAAGAAAATGAAAAAATTAAATAATTTATTACTGAAAAACAGTACATTTCCAATATTAGTGGCATTGCTCTGCTCGGCTATTTTTGCTGGCGGACATATGTTCGTAAAATACGGATTTGGTTTTTTTAACGAAATTGCACAAGCAGAAATGGTCCGTCAAGGGATACAAACAGGAGACTTTGCAGCTCCGGTAGGATTTGCAGCCGGATTTATAATCGCCAGGGTTCTGGAGGGGCCTCTTGTAGGTATTCTGGATATCGGTGGATCTTTAATGACCGGTGTGGGAACGGGATTTGTCAGCTTATTTCTAGCATCCGGGCTCGGCTTTGTAGTGGACAATTTTCTATTGTCATTGCTTGCAGGGGTAGGAATTGGTCTTGTGATCGGTATCATTATAATCGCTGTTAAAAAAGCAATGCCATCCGGAATGGCGGCATCAGGAACCAACATTATGATGGGCGCCGGAAATGCGACAGGACGTTACCTTGGACCGCTTATTATTTTATCAGCAGCAAAATATAGTATTCCGGCAGGGATAGGAGCCATTATAGGGGCTGCGATTTTCTTCAAAATGAAGAAAGAGATTGTAGGTGGAGTTATTATAGGAGCAATGATTTTTGCAGTGCTATTCCCAGTTACGGTAGGTGGGTAACAGCAATAAAGAAAGGACATGAGTATGGGTACAATATATGAGGAACGTAATCTTCGAAGAGTCGTAAATGCATGTGGAAGAATGACCGCATTGGGAGTATCCACTATTCACAATGAAGTTGGAGAAACACTGGTAAAAGCTGCACAAAATTATGTAGTGATCAATGAATTGATTGATTCTGTAGGTGAACTGATCAGTGAACATACGGGAGGCGAGGATTCTTGTGTAACCATATGTGCATCAGCAGGAATCATGATTTCAACCGCAGCTTGTATTGCAAAGGATAACCTTGCTTATATCGAAAAAATGCCTGATAGTGATGGACTTAATAATGAAGTGATTATCCAAAAAGGTCATGCCGTCAATTTTAATGCCTCCATTACTCAAATGATCCGGATGGGCGGTGGAAAAGTGATAGAAGTTGGGCAAGTCAACAAGGTAACCACGGATCATATAAAAGCAGCTATTACGGAAAAAACAGCATGTTTGTTTTATTGTAAATCTCACCATTGTGTTCAAAAAGGAATGGTGTCGATAGAAGATATGGCAGAAATTGCCCATGAACACGACCTTCCTTTGTTAGTAGATGCAGCAGCAGAAGAGGATTTAAGAATCTTTTTGAAAAAAGGCGCTGATTTGGTTATCTATAGTGGAGCCAAAGCAATAGAAGGGCCAACATCGGGCTTTATCACCGGGAATGCCAAGTTGATAAGCAGCTGCAAGCGACAATATGTTGGCGTTGGGAGAGCCGCCAAAGTTGGAAAAGAAGGAATGATGGGAATCGTAAAGGCTCTTGAAATCTATGACCAAAGAGACGAAGAAGCCGAAACGAAACATCAGCTTGATATTGTAAATGAAGTGATCAATGGGGTTGGCAGCATAGATTATATCAAAGCAAGTGTGGAAACAGACGATGCCGGACGTAAGATATATAGAGCAAGGTTGGATATTGTAAAGAACAAAGCTCCGTATACGGCAGAAGAAATCGTAGTGAAGCTTAGGGAAGGCAATCCGGCAGTTTACACGAGAGATCATTATGCAAATCTAGGAACCATTTACATCGATCCTAGACCAATGCTGCCTGGAGATGCCAAAATTGTAATTGAAAGGCTTCAAAGTTTAGGTTAGTAGAAAAGAGGAGTGGTACATGAAATATAATCGAATTAATTTTTATAAAAATAAAGTAGCAGTCAATCTATTGGCAAAAGATCTAAGCAATGCAATTGATGTTATGGAAGTGCTAGATGGATACGGTTTAGTCGGAGTACTTTCTAAAAATTACAAAACAGTCGATGATTGTGTAAAAGTAGTAAAAGAATATTTGCAGTACATGACAAATGTATCTGTAGGCTTGGGTGGAGGCGATCCAAGGCAATGGAAGATAGCCGCAGAGGTTGCCGCACTGACGAATCCGGGACACGTCAATCAAACATTTACCGGAGCGATGTATACGGAAGGTTTGTTACAAGGCTCCGGCTGCAAGGATACCGTAACGAACTGTATGATCTATCCTACCGGAATCGTCGGGAAAGTTCAGATATCTACCGGTCCTGTAAGTGATATAAATGTAAAAGGCATTGTTGATGTTGAAACGGCTGTATGCATGATGAAAGACTTGGATCTCCCTTCCATAAAATTCTTTAACATGAAAGGGCAAAAACATATAGCAGAATTAAAAGTATTAGCAGAGGCCTGTGCCAAATTCGGAATCCCTATATTGGAACCAACCGGAGGTATTGATGTAGACAATATAGCACCTATTGTAAAGGTATGTATTGATGCAGGTATGGAGCGAGTCATTCCTCATATTTATTCTTCTATTATAGATAAGGATACTGGTTTTACTAATTTAGATTTGCTAAAGCAAGCATATGACAATATAAAACAGGTCGTATGATCTGTAAGCCGGGAGGAAGAAAATGTTAGAATATACACATGCTATAAAGGATGATAAGGGGCTGCATGCCAGACCGGCAAGTGCGTTGGTTCAAACAGCTTCTGCGTTAAGCAGTGATGTAGCCATCGTGGTCGGTGGGAAAGAAGTCGATTGCAGGAAGTTGATAGCAATAATGCGTTTAGGTGCAAAACATGGAGAATGCGTTATTCTAAAGGTGGATGGCGAAAATGAAGCTGCAGATATGGAAGTAATAAAGAAGTTTTGTATTAGCAATCTATAATAGGGAGGGACAAGCTATAAGCAATGTTCCCAGAAACGCTCCGTGACTTCATTAAATAAATTTTACAATGTAGAGGAGGCTGCTGCTGCAGCCTCTTTATTTTATGGGAATTCTAAGAAAATCTTAAGACTATCTAAACACAAAGGTATTGTTATTTAAAGGAATTCGTATTACAATAGAACAGTATGTTTTTTGAGAACAAAAGAAATGGGGGATTTTATGAAAACTTTAATTCGTGTGGAAGATATGACAAAAGTATACAATCCCGGAGAAAATGAGGTAAGAGCTTTAGACCATATTTCATTGGCAGTACAGGAAGGTGAATTTGTTGCAATTATCGGCCAATCCGGTTCAGGTAAATCTACACTGATGAATATGTTGGGCTGTCTGGATGTACCGACGTCGGGAAATTACTATCTGAACGGTACGGATGTATCAACGATGGCGGATAATGATCTTTCGACTGTTCGCAATAGAGAAATCGGATTTATTTTTCAGGGATTTAATCTGATTTCTAATTTGGATGCATTGGATAATGTAGCTCTGCCACTTATTTACCGAGGGATTGACATAAAGACAAGGCGGAAAATGGCAAAGGAAGCATTGAAAATGGTGGGATTAGAGAAACGGATGAAGCATAAGCCTTCGGAAATGTCAGGCGGACAGCAGCAAAGAGTAGCAATCGCCAGAGCTATAGCAGCAAAACCGCCGGTTATCCTTGCCGATGAGCCAACGGGGAATCTGGATTCCGCATCCAGTAAGGAAATACTGAATATCCTTCAGGAATTACATAAAAATGGCAGAACAATTGTTTTGATTACCCATGATGACCACATTGCCAAGCAGGCAAGGCGGATTGTCCGGATTATGGATGGGAAGATAGAATCAGACAGTATAAGAGAGGAGACACAAGGAAATGGCGAAAGTATTTGGGAAGAAAAAAAGTAAGTTGTTTTATCTGATGATGGGTGCGGTGGTTTTGTTGGTCATTATATCCATTATTATCAGCAATCTGACAAAGACGCAGGAACTTCCGACAATCAATGTGATAGCAGTAAAAACAGGAGATGTACAGGAAACGGTGGATACCAGCGGAACGGTAGTGAGCCAGAATAAGAAAACCTTCTTTTCTCCGGTCAATGCGCAGATTCAAACTTTAAATCTGACGGTGGGGGACAGCGTATCAGCCGGTACACGGTTAGTTGATTTTAACCTTGAGGACTTGGAAACGCAAAATCAGAAAGCTGAATTGAGTGCATTATCCGCATATTATACTTCTCAGGATTCCATTGGCAGATCGAATGCAACGGCAGCAGATAAAGCTCAGGCAGTAAGGGATGTGAATACATTACAAAGCCAGGTAGATGGTAAAAGGAATGAAATTACGAATATACAAAACCAGATCACGAACACAGTTAATCAGGCAGCAGCATCAGCGTCAGCAGAAATTACAAATCAGCTAAACACATTAAATACACAGTTGACAGAGGCACAAAAATTGCAGTCACAATGGCAGAGTGACTATAATACAGCTGTTGCGGCAGAGGCAGTAGCAAGGACAAAAATGCAGCAGGAGAGTAGTGCTGAAAATATAACTGCTTTTGAAGAAGCAGCGACAGCACTCTTAGAAGTGACACAGGAATTGTCCAAAGCAACAGCAGATGTTGATTCTATACAAACCCAAATCAGCAATCTGGGGGCTTCAAGCGGCAGCAGTGCAGACACAAGCGGACTTGAGACCCAATTGACTAACGCACAGTCAGAGTTATCTGAGCTGCAGGCGAAGTTATCCTCCGCCCAGGCGATTGTTGACAGTGCAGATGCTTCTATTCTGAGCTCTGATGCTAAATCTCAGTTGGCGGTTTCCAACAACCTTGCAGAGCTTGAAGCAAAAACCATAGAAGAATTGATTGAAGAAGGCCGAAAAGGAATTAATGCGGAATTTACCGGGGTTATTACAAGTTCTTTAGTAGCGGAAGGAGCTACGGTTACCCAGGGAATGGAACTGTTTACGTTAGAAAGTACGGAAGATGTTAATGTAAATATCACTATTTCCAAATATGATTTGGAGAAGGTCGCAGTGGGGCAGTCAGCCCAGATTACCATCGCCGGAAATGAATATAAAGGGACACTTACAAGAATCAATAAAATGGCAACGACGAATGAACAGGGTACAATTGTTCTGGAAGCGGCAGTACATATTGACAATCCGGATCAAAATATTTTCCTTGGTGTGGAAGGGAAAGTTATTGTTCAGGGGGCAGAAGCGAAAAATGTACTTTTGGTACCGACAGAGGTTATCAATGTCGGAACGAAGGGTTCTTTCTGCTATGTAGTGGAAGACGGTATTATCGTCAGGAAAGATGTCGAGACAGGCATTTCCTCCGATGATTATATGGAAATTAAGTCAGGATTAAATGAGGGCGATTCGGTCATTACGGACAACGCAGATACTTTTACGGAAGGTCAAGAGGCAGAGCCTGTAGAAGCATTGGCAGAAACACAGACAGAGTCGTAGAGAATCAGTAAGAAGGCTAAGATGAATATAGGACAAAATAGGAAGGAGTTTATCTATGGGACAGCTTTGGGAATTTATAAAGATGGCGATAGAAAATATCAAGGGAAATAAAGGTCGTTCTTTTTTAACGATGCTGGGAATTATCATAGGTATTGCTTCAGTCATTATGATTATGGCCATAGGTGCCGGAACATCAAATATGATGAATGATGAATTAAGCGGTATTTCCAGCGGCCTTCTTTATATTTATACAAGCAGCGAGGCTCAGAATAATGACGTGTGGATTACGCAAGAGGATATTGAGGCGGTACAGGAGAAGGTTTCAGGTGTCGCCGGTATTACACCTTCGGAGTATTACAACGGAACTGTTTACGCCAATAAGGGCGAATTTAATATTGAAGTATCGGCAGGAAATGAAGCCCAACAAGATATTTTTGAGAAAGAAATTAAATACGGAAGATATTTTTCCCAGTCTGATGTACAGGTTGGTCGGAAAGTCTGTGTTATCGGAGTAGATGATGCGATCAAACTTTTTGGAACAGATGATGTGATCGGAATGGAAATTGACGTTACCCTATATCAGGCAACCCAAACCTTCACTATTGTGGGTGTTCAGCAAGATTTGGAAGATGGTACGCTGGTTACTTATTCTTACAGTGATGAAAAGACAGTCTCTATTGATATTCCTTATACTGCCTTGGCAGGTTTTAATATTTGGTCTGGTGATTATTTCTATAGCATATATGTCATAGCGGATAATACGGTGGATTCTAAAACTGTTGTTTCTGATGTCATTCATCTCTTGGAATCCAGACATCAAAGTGCGGGAGAAGAGTTCTTTATGGTTCAGGATTATAATGATATGATTAATCAGATTAATACGGTAATGGGAGTGATGACGGCATTTATTTCTCTGGTAGCAGGGATTTCTCTTCTGGTAGGCGGTATTGGCGTTATGAATATCATGCTTGTATCGGTAACGGAGAGAACAAGGGAGATAGGAATCCGTAAGGCGCTGGGGGCGAAAACCTCGTCTATTTTAACACAGTTTTTGGCGGAATCGGCTATTATTACTGCTTTGGGAGGTATCATCGGCATCATTCTTGGTATCCTGGGTGCATTTGGCGTCTGTGCAATTCTTCAAATGATGGAGTTTGCGGTAACACCGGGAATTCAGATCAGTACTATTTTGCTGGCAACACTGTTTTCCTCATGTGTAGGTATTTTCTTTGGCATCTATCCGGCGAGAAAGGCTGCGAAATTAAGCCCGATTGAAGCACTTAGGAGAAATTAAATGATATGCAATGTCTAGATTATTTATATAGTATACCAAGAGGCCGGCGTTCCGGAAACCAAGAGAGTTTAATAAAAATATTAGAGAAGCTTAATAATCCGCAGAATACATTTGAATATATCCATGTGGCAGGTACGAATGGCAAAGGTTCCGTATGTGCATATCTGGAAAACTGTTTAATCGATTGTAATCAGCGGGTGGGTCTCTTTACTTCCCCTCATTTAATCAAAATCAATGAAAGAATTCGTTTGAATGGTGTGGATATCACAGATGATGATTTTGAGAGAATATTTTACAAAGTTGAGAAATTAATTAAAGAATATCTGCCGGAAGGGTTCGATCACCCGACTTTTTTTGAGTTTATTTATATCATAGCCATGGTATACTTTAGCGAGAAAAATGTTCGTTTTGTCATTGTGGAAGCAGGTATGGGTGGACTTAAAGATACAACGAATATAATTGAAAGACCTTTGCTGTCCATCATAACTGCCATTAGTCTTGATCATACGGAAATTCTTGGAAACAGCCTTAAGTTAATCGCCAAAGAAAAGGCGGGAATTATAAAGCAAGGCTGTCCGGTTATTTATTATAATAATCATGAAGTGATTCAGACGGTCATTGATAAAAAAATACGAGAATTAAAGTGTATTGGATATGACTTAAAAGATTCCGATATAGAAAATATAAATATCTGTGGTAAAAAGATTGATTTTTCTTTCAATAGTAGGTATCATAATAGATATAATGTTAGTTTAAAAACTAACGCATTATATCAAGTAGTAAACAGCAGCCTTGCGATTTTAGCAATGGAAATAATTCTTGCCGCAATTAAAGACTTAAGGCAGAAAGACGATATTTTAAAAAGAAGGTTATTGCAAAGTATTCAAAATACCAGATGGTCCGGCAGGATGGAAGAGCTACGAGAACGCCTGTATATTGACGGTGCCCATAATAAAGCAGCGGTAACAGCCTTTACCCACAGTATTGAAAGTTCTTTTAAAGAGGTTGATTTGTATCTGATTTTTGCTGTTGGGAATGAGAAGGACTATCGCTCAATGATTGGAGAGCTTTGCAGACTGGCCAATTTAAAGGGTGTTGTTATAACTGAAACAGGAGTTTCGGGAAGTGCCGACTTAAAAGAATTACGAGAGATTTTTGAGAAAAACTGGAATGGATTGATTTACAGTACATATAATATTAGAGAAGCACTTTTAAAAGGTAGACAATGGACAAGAGATAGAGGGATTTTATGCTGTATTGGCTCACTTTATCTGGCCGGAAGCATAAAACAGATTTTAGGAGGAACAGTCAATGATCAATTTTGAAGAAGAAATCAAGAAATTTAAACCAAGTTTGGAAATAGACCAGGCAGAGGATGCGATATATAAAAACGATTTAAGAGATGTTACGGATATTATTGAGGACATGCTTAAGGAATTAAAACACAGCCAGAGTTCATCCAATAGATTTTAGGAGGAAGGAAGATGAATTGTCCACATTGTAACACTCCCATGATCAATACTTACGTATGCAGTCGATGTGAGCAGACGAATGTATTGATGCGTAAGATTATTTTTGCATCAAATTGGCATTATAATCAAGGGTTAGAGAAAATTAAAGTAAAAGATTTGACCGGTGCAGCGACTTCCTTACTTACAAGTTTAAAATACAATAAGTTCAATACCGATGCAAGAAATCTACTGGGATTGATTTATTATCAGACCGGTGAAATTGTTGCGGCTTTAAGTGAATGGGTGATCAGCGTTCATTTACAAAAGAAAGGTAATATAGCGACTACATATATTAAAGCTATACAAAATAATCCCGGAAAGCTTCAGCAAGCGAATAAAACAATTCAAAAGTATAATTTGGCGTTACAGTATTTAGAACAGAGTAATACGGACATGGCTATTATTGAATTGAAGAAGGTTGTTAACTTAAGTCCCAATTATATAAGCGCTTATCAACTATTGGGTCTGCTGTATATAAAGACTAAGCAATTTGCCGCCGCAAGAAAAGTTCTGGTTCGGTCTTTGCGTGTTGACAGAAATAATACGACCAGCTTAAGATACCTGGAGGAACTTGCCAAAATCGCCGGAGATAAAGTAAGAACAAGGAGCAGAAAGCGAGATGGCTTCTCGCAGATTAACGATCCTAATCCGGTGGTTATTGAAGAAAAGGCAGCGGGTAGATATACAGATTTTAATACAGGTCTTTTGTCTTTTGTCAATGTGATCATCGGTATTATTATTGGAGCAGCAGTCGTATGGCTGTTGCTTGTCCCATCGATTCAAAAGACGGAAGCAGAAAAATATAACCGTGTCGTGGTGGAATATAGTGAGAAGATTTCAGATAAGAATTCAGAGATATCTTCACTGACAAAGCAGATTGAAAACTTGAAAACCGAGAAGGAAGCACTGCAGTCGCAGCTTGATGTATATGCAAGTGCAACTGATGAAGGAAGTAATGATTTGCTCCTTCTTCAGGCGGCAAAAGAATTTATCTTGGGAAATCAAAGTGAGGCCGGAGCAATATTGGCCAATGTTGAATCGGACAAGCTAGACAGCCAGGAAGCAAAAGATATATATGAACATATTCTTGGAGAGACAAAAGAGCAGACAATTAATAGCCTGTATCAAAATGGATTTAATGCATATGAGGGTGGGAATTACAGTGAGGCAGAGACTTATTTTACAAAAGTACTTCGACTAGACAATGGGAATGAGAACGCTATCTATTATCTTGCCAGTTCCTATGAAAAACTGGATGATTTAACCAATGCCGCAATTTACTATAAACGTATTGTCGATGAATTTCCATCTGGTGAATGGTTTGATGTTTCAACACAGGCCCTGGGGAATATGGAATAGAACGTACATTAAAAGGTAAAGATTAATGGCTATTAGTCTTTATTAAAAGATAAAGATTAATAGAAATTAGTCTTTATCTTTTTTCCGTGCGCCCAGTAGGGGCACATTCTAAAATAATCATAAATTTTGAAGGGTGGATTTTTTATGAATGTAGAATATAAAGTCGTTAAAAGATGCTTGGTGCTAACGATTGGACCGGAACTAGATCATCATGAGGCTAAAAAAATAAAATCAGTTACCGAGCATCTTCTGCGCAGGGGCGTGACAAAGCATATCATCCTAGACTTTAGAAACACCAAATTTATGGACAGCTCAGGTATAGGAATGATTATCAGTCGTTATAAAGAGGTAAGCTTACGTGGAGGAAAGATTAGTATTATTAATGCAACGCAGTCGGTTAAGAACCTCATACTCATTTCAGGTCTTCATAAACTTGTTTATGAATATGAGTGCTTAGATGATGCTTTGATGGAATTATATTAATGAGAAAAGGAGAGAAGAAGATGAAAAAAAATGAAATGGATATTTGCTTTGACAGTAGATCGGAAAATGAAAGCTTTGCCAGGATGGTGGTGGCAGGATTTATAACATATCTTGATCCTACGTTGGAAGAGATGGGAGATATTAAGACTGCCGTATCAGAAGCCGTGACCAATTGTGTGATTCATGGTTACAACAATGGACCGGGGAAAATCCATATGAAGTGTAGGATAGAAGATAAAACACTGCAAATAGAAATCAGTGATGAAGGCGTAGGCATTGAGAATATTAGGCAAGCAATGGAGCCCTTATATACAACAAAACCGGATCTGGAACGTTCGGGAATGGGATTTGCTTTTATGGAGGCCTTTATGGATGGTTTGCATGTTGAATCTGTACCCGGCAAAGGAACAAAAGTGGTGATGGAAAAGCTGCTGGGTGTCTGTATCAACGAAGAAGCGATTTAGGGAAGCCTATGGAGCGTATTTTTACCTTATTGGAAATGGCTCAAAAGGGGGATAAAAATGCAAGAGATACACTGGTAGAAGAAAACGTAGGGTTAGTATGGAGTATTGTTAAAAGGTTTACAAATAGAGGTTATGAAGCCGAAGATTTATTTCAGATTGGTGTGATAGGCTTAATCAAGGCTATTGATTATTTTAATATGGATTTTGAAGTTAAGTTCTCTACTTATGCCGTCCCAATGATTACCGGAGAAATCAAGCGTTTTCTGCGGGATGATGGAATGCTTAAAGTGAGCAGATCAATTAAAGACAATGCGTATAAATTAAGTTTGGCAAGGGATAAGCTATGCAGGGAACTGGGAAGAGATGCTACAGTTAATGAATTAAGTCAGGAAACCGGAATCGAAGTAGATGATGTGATTCTTGCGCTTGAATCCAATACCGAGGTAGAATCACTGCATAAAGTCATCTATCAGGGAGAAGGTAATACAATTTGCTTAATGGATAAGTTAGAAGATCATGTGGATAGTGGGGAGATGCTTCTTGACAGGTTATTCCTGGAAAATTTATTAAAACAATTAAAACCGGAAGAAAGAAACATTATTGTTTTAAGATATTTTTATAATCAGACCCAGTCACAAATTGCCGGTCAACTGGGAATTTCTCAGGTTCAGGTTTCAAGGCTTGAAAAACGAATTTTAGAATCTATGCGGGAAAAAATAAAATAAATAAAATACCAGAATAAACAAAATTTTTCTAGGAATAATAAGGTTAGAGATATAATTATTGTAAGCAATCAATTGTAATCAATCAAATCCATGAAAATGATTATACGAATACAAAAGGAGTGAGAATGATGTTGATAAAAAGTTCACCTGCAAAAATAGTGATTATCGTTATGGCACTAATCTTATTATTCCTGGGCTGTTTCTTATTATTCACGGGATTTGATTTTGGAATCAGCGGGACAACCACATATAGTGGCGCCACATTAGTGTAATGCCTGATGAATATTGTATATTTGAAAATTGAGAGACATATAGAAGTCAAAAATAAAGAGATAATGATTGAGGATATTGGTAAAGTATATTGCGATAATTATAATCTTGCTGAAAAAATAAAAAATATTAGTTTTTATACTTTTAATACGAACTATCATGAAAAACGTACTGTTTCCTCGATGGTGGTCATTCAGTCAATTTATGAGCATATTGAAGAACCAATTCTCATTAGCAGCATAGGCGAAAATGATTTTGTAATTAGTTATGTGACAGAAGAAAAAGAAAAAAAGGCCATTACATTTTTGAAAGTCCTATTTGTAATGGCCGTTACATTTTTCGGAAGTATATTTGCAATTATGACCTACAATGAAGATGTGGGTGTCAATGGTGTGTTTGATAAAATTCATTATATCATTATCGGGAGCGAGCGAAGTGGTGCCGGAATACTGGAATTAACATATGCATTGGGCATCGCGTTGGGTATCATCATCTTCTTTAATCACTTTGGAAAAAAGAAGCTGACGAAAGATCCGACGCCAATGGAAATTGAAATGGAAAAGTATGAAGCAGATATATGTGATACATTAATTAAAGAATCATCCCGGAAGGATGAAACAATTGATATTACTTAGATATGTTTTATTAATGTTTATAGGATTGACATCAGGTGCTTTAGTAGCTGCGGGATTGTTCACTTTCATAACCAGTCTGGGCATTGTTAACCGATTGGCAGAAACGACAAAAACAGCTAGATTTATTCATTACTATGAAGATTGTGTGATCTTAGGAGGAGTAACAGGTGTCCTTTATTCTGTGTATGCCCTGAAATTGCCGCCGGGGAATATTATGCTAGGAATAACAGGCCTGTTTTCGGGAATTTTTGTGGGTTGCCTGATTGGCTCTATTGCCGAAATAGTTAATGCATTTCCTATTTTTCTAAGACGATTCAAATTAAAAACAGCGCTGGCGGCGATAGTATTATCATTGGCTCTGGGGAAGTTTGTCGGGGTATTGCTTCAATATTTTATTTAAACGAGAGAGGTCAAAAATGGAAAAGAACAAAGAACAAAAAATGAAAGAAAAACAATACAATGAATATGTAGAGCAGGTCACACCAAAGCACAATGGTGCATTGAATTTTATTAAAGCATTTGTCTGCGGAGGTGCTATTTGCTTAATTGGACAATTTCTGCTTAATATGTATCTGCATTATGGTCATCCCAAGGAGGTGGCATCTGCATATATGACATTAACATTAATTTTTATCAGTATCGTATTGACGGGTTTCAACTTGGTAACCCCGATTACCAGATTTGCCGGGGCAGGTTATCTGGTACCGATTACCGGATTTGCCAATTCAGTTGCGGCATGTGCCATTGAATTTAAAAAGGAAGGACAGATATTTGGCATTGGCTGTAAAATATTTACTATTGCCGGACCGGTTATTCTCTATGGCATCGTCAGTTCGGCTTTTTTTGGAGCAATTTATTATATTTTACTTCAAATAGGAGGAATTATTCGATGATGAACAAACGAAGCGGTAAAAGTACAGTGATATTTGAAAATCCTCCGGTTATTTTATCCGGTGCCAGCATTGTTGGCAAAAAGGAGGGAGAAGGACCGCTAAAGGATTTATTTGATCTCATAGAAGAAGATGCAATGTTAGGTATGAATACTTGGGAAGAAGCAGAAAGTACTTTTCAAAAAAAGGCTGCCGAAAAAGCTTTAGAAAAAGCATGTCTGGCGAAGAAAGATATACAGTATATATTCTCCGGAGACTTGTTAGGGCAGTTAATAGCGACATCTTTTGGTTTAATGGATTTAGAAATACCATTGGTAGGAATTTATGGTGCATGTTCTACGATGGGAGAAGCGCTCGCTCTTGGAAGTATGGTATTAGACGGCGGCTTTGCGGATAATATCCTTGCATTAACTTCCAGTCATTTTGCAAGTGCGGAAAAGCAATTTAGGTTCCCCTTAGATTATGGGAATCAGCGTCCTCTGTCTGCATCATGGACAATCACCGGCAGTGGCGGTCTCATATTAGGAAAAGGGGATCAAAAATCCAAAAACAAGCCAGTTGTTACATCAGCCACGATTGGAAAAATTGTCGATTTAGGTATCAAAGATTCGATGAATATGGGCGCCTGCATGGCTCCTGCGGCATGTGATACGATTTATCAAAATCTGGTGGATTTAGGCAGGCAGCCTGAGGATTATGATAAAATTATAACCGGCGATTTAGGTTATGTTGGACAGGAAATTTTAATTAAACTACTTAAAGACAAGGGGTATGACATAACCTCGCAGCATACGGATTGTGGTATCGAGATCTTTGACAGGGAAACTCAGGACACTCATTCCGGCGGCAGCGGCTGCGGATGCTCGGCAGTGACTTTAGCTGCATATATATTACCTAAATTATCAAGTGGAGCGTGGAAGCGGGTGCTGTTTGTTCCTACAGGTGCACTGTTGTCAACCGTAAGCTTTAATGAAGGGCAAAGTGTTCCGGGAATTGCCCATGGCGTTGTGCTAGAGAGCAGAAAGCAACTATAATTTTTCAAACTTTCTCCTTTACATATTTTTAAATGTATAATAACATTAATAATTATGAAAGTAAAGGCAGGAAAAGGATTTATGATGACTCATCGTTTAGAAGAATTGAGACAATTGATGAAGCTAAAGGACATTGATGCCTATATTATTCCGACTGAGGATTTTCATCTTTCTGAATATACGGGAGAATATTTTAAGGGAAGGGAATTTATGTCAGGATTTACCGGTTCGGCCGGCACCTTGATTGTAACCGGGGGCGAGGCTTGGCTTTGGACTGACGGAAGGTATTTTACCCAGGCAGCAAAAGAATTGTCTGGAAGCACTATTAAATTATTCAGGCAGGGAGAACCCGAAGTCCCTGACATCGTGGATTACCTATCCATAAAGCTAGACGAAAATAGTACGGTGGGATTTGATGGCAGGGTGATAGCAGCACACTTTGGCGAGCGACTTAAGCAACGTTTAGCAGGAAAAAAAATAACGCTAAAGTATGACATAGATTTGGTGGATATGATATGGACCAAAAGACCACCATTACCAGAAAGTAAAATATACGAACTAGATCTATTTTATACAGGTTTAAGTGCTGCCAGGAAACTTTCCCGCTTGCGGGAAAAAATGGACGATTATGGTGCAACCGTGCACATATTAACATCGTTAGATGATATTGCCTGGTTATTTAATTTTAGAGGCAGTGACGTACCATATAATCCGGTAGCGCTTTGTTATGCTATCGTTAAGTCAAATACTGCTTATCTGTTTATAGATGAAAAGAAGCTGGATAAGGACATGAAGCAAAGACTAGCTGTACTAGGGGTTATCATTGAAGATTACAATGCTGTCTATGATTATATTTCTAAGATAAGCCGGGATGAGACGATCCTTTTGGATAGAAGCAGAGTGAATTATTTAATATACAGTAGGATACCGAAAACAGTCCGGGTGATTGACCAGATCAATCCGACGACGGAATTTAAAGCCATAAAAAATAGTATAGAAATAGAAAATATCAGAAAAGCGCATATTAAAGATGGTGTTGCATTTACAAAATTCATCTATTGGCTTAAGTCAAATATAGGTAAAATTGAAGTAAGTGAGAAAACAGCCAGTGATTATCTGGAATATTGCCGAAGGAAAAATGATGGCTTTATAGAGTTAAGTTTTCCGACAATTTGTGCCTATAAGGAACATGGCGCCATTATACATTACAATGTTACAGAGGAAAGTGATATTCCATTAGACAAAGAAGGGTTGCTGCTTGTTGATTCGGGAGGTCACTATTTTGAGGGAACAACAGATATAACGCGAACTATTGCCTTAGGAAGTGTTCCCGAACTGGTAAAAAAACAGTTTACGGCGGTTGTAAAGGGGATGTTAAATCTCTCTGCTGCCAGGTTTTTACATGGCTGCACAGGTCTTAATTTGGATATATTAGCCAGAGAGCCTTTGTGGGAAAGGGAACTGGATTATAAGCATGGTACAGGGCATGGTGTTGGCTATTTACTAAATGTTCATGAAGGTCCTAATCATATTCGATGGAAATCCCAGCCATCGCAGCCATCGGTAGTGTTAGAACACGGAATGATTACAACGAATGAACCGGGAATTTATATAGAGGGAAGTCATGGGATTCGGATTGAGAATGAATTGCTGTGCTGCAAGGGTGAGAAGAATGAGTTTGGACAATTTATGTATTTTGAAACATTAACTTTTGCGCCAATTGATTTAGATGCTATTGAAATAGACGATATTGACGAAATGGATAAAAAGCGTTTAAATGCCTATCATGAATTGGTTTATGATAAAATATCCCCCCATTTAACAAACGCTGAAAAATCATGGCTTAGAATGATGACACGACCCCTCTAGAAAGGTATATTTTTCGCGAAATTTGGATATCTTAAATAGCATCAATAAGAAACCTCAATGCTAAATGAGGGAGAAAGAGGGATGCTTGATGGATTATTTCAAAGCCTTTTTAGTGGGCGGCCTCATCTGTGGTATTGTTCAGATATTAATGGATAAGACTAAATTATTACCGGGAAGAGTAATGGTTATCCTTGTTTGCAGCGGTGTTGTACTGGGTGCATTAGGGCTTTATGCTCCTCTTGTTAATTATGCGGGTGCCGGAGCTACAGTACCGTTGATTGGTTTCGGATATACCCTTTGGATGGGTGTTAAAGAAGCGATTAACAATCAAGGCTTTATAGGGATTTTTCAAGGTGGATTTACTGCTTCGGCAATTGGTATCAGTGCCTCATTATTATTGGGCTATATCGCTTCATTAATATTCAATCCAAAAACAGAACAATAGAAAAAACAAGACTGATATAATCCCAATTCGCAGGTTATATCAGTCTTGTTTAAACATCTCAAAATCTTCGTGTGATGATCACTATTATTCAGCAGCCTCACCGTCAGCATTATTGGCAGGTTCACCATCAGCATTATCGGCGGGTTCACCATCAGCGTTATCGGCAGGTTCACCATCAGCATTACCAGAAGCCTCACCACCATTATCAGTACCAGTATCGTCAGTAGACTTAATATGTGTACAATAGTAATTTGGAATACTACTAGTGGAAGAGTATTGCTTAGTTATTCTGTAGCTATCAGGTGTTTGATTGGTAACCTTACCTCCGCACACACTGCATATTGTCTGATAGATATGGTCATTACATACTTCCGTTGGAACATTATCGGCACTGAAGTAACCTAATACAGCATTACAGTTACTGCCGGCTAGTTTGCCGGTACTTGAACAAACCCATTTAGTTATGATTGAGTCCGGCATCTCAAATTCTTTTCTTTCCAGGTTTTCATGAATCTGGGTCATTATATTTTTCCAAATATATTGCTGCTGCTTCGTATTGGAAGTTCTGTAGTTGATACGTAGGTTATTATCGTAACCAAGCCATATACCGGCAGTATAATAAGGTGTATATCCGACAAACCATAAATCTTTGTAACTGGTTGTTGTTCCGGTTTTACCTGCTGTCGGCATATTGGAGAGCTTCGCTGCTGTTCCGGTACCGGAAGTTACCACGGCTTGCAGAGCCTCTGTCAAGAAGTAGGCTGTGGATGCACTGATTGCGGTATTCGTTTCGCCAACACTGTTGTCTACGAGCACATTACCATCATTATCTAAAATCTTTGTATAAAGGATGGGCTTTGTGTATTGACCGTCATTGGCGATTGCGGCAAATGCACTCGTTAGCTCGAGATTTGTCACCCCGTGATAAAGACCACCCAGAGCCAATGAGGTCACGGCGTCATATGTCTCATCAAGGGTTGTAAATCCCATTTTTTCAGTGAGAAATTCAAGGGCAACTTCCGGTGTGAGAACCTCGGCCATGAGCTTGGCAGCAACGGTGTTCTTTGAGACAATAATGGCACGCTTAAGGGTAACGGTTCCTTCGTTGTTAAAGTCAACATTATTGATAACAGTACCATCACTTTTATTGACATAAGGCATATCTACCGCTGTTGAGGAAAGGGTGTACCCATATTGATCCAACAAAAGAGCGTAAGTAGATACAATCTTAAATGTCGAACCCGGCTGTCTGGTTGCATCAGAGGCACGATTAAATGATAAACTGGCGGTTTTAGAACCGCGGCCGCCAATAAGTGCGGCAACATAACCGGTGGACTGCTCCATAACGACAAAAGAGGACTGTACTTGAACGACGGCATTGAAGCTTTCCGTTGTTTCCAGAGATGGGTCGATATTCAAACCGGCTTTACAGGCCTCGACAGCTGCTCTGGCAGCATCCTCTGTTGAATACATCAAATCTTCGGAAAAATATTGGATACATGTCTCATGTTCAGGGTAGTAATTCGTTACCGTACCATCTGCATTATAGACGGTAAAGGACCAGTCCAACAGGTATTCAGTCGTTGGGAAATTACTGTCATCTGCATATACGGCATCTACAATAGACTGAATTGCCGGATCCTGTGCCAGATAAATTTGAAGTCCGCCGCTGTAAAGCTTCTGCGTGGCTTCTTCCTTTGTATATCCTAGCTTTTCCTGCAAATCCGCCATAATCTGTTCGATGGCAGCATCTAAATAATAGCTGTAAGGTGAGTCTGGGAGTGATTCATTAACCGTGACATTGTTATTGATACGTTCATAAACATTGTCGGCAAGTGCGACATTGTATTCGTCCTCAGTAATATATTCGTAAGTCAACATCGTAGACAATGTCTTGTTGCGTCGGGCAATATTGACTTCTTGGCCGTTAACCGGATTGTTATTTGTAGGACTCTGAGCAATGGCAGCCAGTACGGCAGCTTCGGAAGCTGTCAGATCGCTGACTGATTTATCAAAGTAATACTGGGAAGCGGCCTCCACGCCATAATTACCGCAGCCTAAGTTAATTAGATTAAGGTAGGCTTCTAAAATTTCATCTTTGGACATTTTTTCTTCTAGCTTTAATGCCAAATATTGTTCCTGAAATTTACGTCGGAATTTTAATAGGATATTTTCTTCTTCACCGCCTGAAAAAACCTGTAATTTCAATAACTGTTGAGTAATGGTGCTGGCACCTTCAGTGAATTCCCCGCCGGAGCTTAAGCCAACGACAAAAGCTCTGACCATTCCCTTGGGGTCAATACCGTTATGCTCATGAAAACGTTCATCTTCCAATGCAACAAATGCATTTTGAACGACTTCGGGTATTTCATCAATTGATACAAAAATCCTGTTCGATTCGGTGCCCACAAGTTCAGTGAGTAAAGTACCATCCTTGTTATAGACATAAGATTTATACCCCTGTGGTGTTATATCGCCTATTTCTAATTCAGGGGCACTGTCAATGATGCCATTAATACCGCCGAAAACGGCGCTGACAGCAACGGCGCAGATGACAATGATAGATATGATAAATATTCTAAATATCGTAAAATTGAATTTTTTTTCAGCTTTAGGACCATTTGAACGGATTTGTTTTTGTCTTTTTTCAATACCATGTATGCTATAATCCATTGTTTTTCCTCCTTTACCCAACAATTATAACAAACTTACCCTATTAAATAAAGAGAAACTTTGTTTTGCATTCTAATTTTAAGGAAAATGTAACAACTTAGGGTATATTTAGACGTTTCCCAGAAAGAGAAATTATGATACAATTGAATCAAGTCATTATATTTTTGGGGAGGCATTTTAATGTGCAGGCAATTGGCGGAAGACCCACACAAAGAGATATATGTTGGTGGTAAAGGCGAAATTGTTGAAAAAAAATCACGTTTTATTTCGGAAACGTCCAGAATAGAAAATGAAGATGAGGCAATAGCTTTTGTGGAGCAGATACGAAAGAAGTATTGGGATGCCAGACATCACTGTTATGCTTTTAGTATTGGCAGAAATAATGAGCTGTACCGGTGTAGTGATGATGGTGAACCGTCAGGTACTGCCGGGAAGCCTATCTTAGATGTCTTGCAAAAAGAAGAGATTCATAATGGCATTATTGTGGTCACCAGATATTTTGGAGGAACCCTTCTGGGAACGGGTGGGCTTACCAGAGCCTATTTAAGTGCTGCAAAAGAAGGTCTTAAAAACAGCAGACTTATAGAAAAGAACCTATGCCAGAGTATAAAAATAGCGACAGATTACAATTATATTGGAAAGATACAGTATATTGCAGCTTCTCTGGGTATTCCACAAACGAGTTCCCGATATACTGAGAATGTAGTGTTGGCATTTTTGCCGAAAGCTAAAGAGGCCGAGAATTTTTGCCGAAAAATCGTTGAAATCACAAGCGGGCGTGCCGATATTCATATGGGAGAGTTATGTTACGCTGCGATGATTGATCATGAAGTTATCCGTTTCTAAAATTGGAAATCATACTTGCCCCTGTGACGGCATACAATGTAAAAACAGTGTAGCATAAGGGGATTTTCTTGAAAGGATATATTGAAGAGCGAGCGGTAGAGATTGCCAACTACATTATAGAAAATAGTGCTACTGTAAGACAGACAGCCCGGCAATTTGGCATATCAAAATCTACCGTACATAAGGATGTTACAGAAAGACTTATTATTATTAACCCCAGTCTTGCAAAACAGACAAGAATTGTACTTGATGTTAATAAATCAGAACGGCATATTCGTGGTGGTATGGCTACGAGGGAGAAATATTTGAAAGAAAAATAGTGTTAAAAGGCGGATAATTAAAGTGATTATCTGCCTTTTTAGTTGTGTGCCAGGCATGGCACTAATCTAGCTGGTGAAAGTCCAGCCATGGGTAGTTACCGCCAAGTGTAGCGAACCACAAGTTGGTACCAGTAATGGTATAGATGAAGGAAGTGGTGTAGCGA
>Ga0153994_1000097_pt1 | contig 39111 bp, 34 predicted proteins | sample TSNC078MetaG_FD_104735 | JGI IMG/M metagenome (GOLD analysis project Ga0153994, IMG submission 104735) | Attine ant fungus gardens microbial communities from North Carolina, USA - TSNC078 MetaG | ecosystem: Host-associated > Fungi > Mycelium > Unclassified | place: USA: North Carolina, Lumber...
CCAGCGTGTTTGAAGCGGAATCCCATGTGCAGTAATCCGGCAGACTGTCAATGAAATCGGAATCCACCGTCACATAATCCGGCATGGGGTCGGTCACCGTCCATGCCTGGGAGGCGGTGTATACCTCTGATAGGATTGTCTCATAAGCTGCGGCCAATCCGGCTGCGTCAGCTGCATAGAAAAATTCATTGACATAAGGATTATTCCCATCAACACCATCGTTTGCACTTTTCCGCAATACCGTGTTGTTTAGAGTGTCATCATAAAAGCCGACAGTGTAAAGGATACAGTCGGGAAAAGCACTCTTAAGTAATCCTGCTTCATTTATCGCGTCTCGGGATGTCTGCGTTAGGTCACGCGTTGAACCGCGCGCCAGATCATCACTATCGTCTGCAGCGCTACTGGCCATAAAAATCACATACTGGTCATTATTAACATTGAGATCGCTATCTCCTAATTGTTCAGTTGCGCCCTTGAAGCCGGCCTGAGCGTTCGAGCTTCCTCCATACAATGTACCAGTACTGTCACCAAATACTACTTCTCTTAGGCTGGTGCCGGATACACCCCCATAATCTCTAGCAAATGGACTCACTGCTTCATAACCAACAAATGAGGCTTTTACTGTTTCAATTGCGTCCGTATCATCAGCACTGATCCAGTCACAGATTGTTGCATATACAGTGTTTTCCGTTGCTTTCGCGCCAAAGGCACTAAAAAAATTTCCGCCGTATACTACAATTGAAATCTGATTTCCTGAATTTGGATCCGCTAAAAAGCTTTCTATAAATTCCACCGCTATTTTTTTTGCCGCAGTCCACCTGGCAAGGTCAATACTCCAGCCAGGGATTCCTGGCACAAGATCATCCATTGTATAATCCATACTGTCATCGACATTAAACACCAGTACCACGCTGGCCGGCTTCGTTGTTTCGATCTCCGCTAAATCCTCCATCGTCTCCACGTTCAGCGTGATTTTAAACTCGTTGTCGTTTGACGTCTCCTCGGCGGTCTTGCTGTAGGTAACGCTGGCGCCCGTTTCGTCATCCGTGACCGTCTGCTCCGGGTTCGTTGTCCCCGTGCCGGTGACTTCCCCGTTTTCATCCACATCGTAATAGTCCCCGGTCAGGCTCACACTGTCCGCCGCCAGTGCGTTCAGCGGCAAACCCGACAACATCAGGACCACTGTCAGGATTACTGCCAAAAATCTCTTTGTTTTCTTCATTTCATTACCTCCAATTTAGTTTGATAAATTATTTATGATAAATCAGGCACATGCCTGAATAACCATGTTAGCCGGCATTCCACGGCTCTGCTTCCAGAGAGCCGCTGCCGTTCTTCCTGTGTATTAATCTTTCGCCGCTGTCCGGCAGTCTCCCTCTGACCGCCATGTCTGGCATTACCCCGTTTAAAGCACGAAGATGCTTTTCCAACCCCGGCGAGTCCTCGTGGGCCGCCAAGATTGCCGGGGAATATAAAACCTATGACCACAATGCGGCGAAAGAATAGGTGTCAAATCCTGAAATCTCACCACAGGTTCTTTATCACCTCATCGTGTTGCCTATTCCTGACCAATGCCCTGACCTTTACGCCGGTGCACTGCTCCATGCATACAATCCGGAATGCCCGCCGCATCGACAGATTGTCACAGATAAAATCTAATTCCAGAGAAAACGGCTCCGGTATTTTTGCGGTCCATCCCTTACCCCGTGGTATTTTACATCGGTATCCCCGGAAATATGCCTGCTCAGATTATCTGCAAACGTGTTCAGAATCTCATCAAGTAGGCCGGTCTTGTTTTGGAAATAGATGCAGATTTCCTTTCATTGATTGATATCTGTAATTTGTCGCTTGCGGACAGGGTCCGTTATGGATATAATAATAGTGTGGATTCCGAGTGGTCTTATCCCTAACGCTTGCATGGAAAGCGGCAAAAATAAAAAGGTTCAACTCCCCATATATCAAATATCGATACACCGCTGTGCAAAGCCCCGTTGTGACTGGATTCTCCAAACACCCTGACGGCGCAGATGACGGCTTACGACAATTTTCGACAGGCTGTATCAGTAAAAAAACCGGAGGCAGTGTAAAACTGCGTCCGGTTTTTTCTGGTGATTTGAAAGTTCACTTTTCTGGGCATGGCAAACAAGCCGTCCGACAAAAACGGCCTGGTCTGAATTGATAGTTCCGTCAATCAGACGGCGGCCGATAGGGTAAACAACTTATCCAGCATGTGCATCGAGACGATTTTATGTTCCAGCAGGGAATCGGTGTAGATGTCCAGCGTCATCTTGACGGAGGAATGCCCTAACAGTCTGCTGAGTGTCGTCACATCGAAATGCAGCTCCATACAGCGGGTTGCAAAGGTGTGGCGCAGGGCATGGAAATGGACATGCCGGATTCCGGCTTTTTGGAGTATCTGGTAGTAGCGGTGCCTTAAAATCCGCGGCTCGGAAAAGCCGTTTCTGCCGGCGGCGACAAAGGCATCATCCGATTGTTCTTTTAAGTCCGATAGGATCGCACATACCTGTTTGGGAAGCGGAATCAGGCGGTCGGATGTTTCACTTTTCGGTGTGTCAAACACAATCTTTGTTTTTCTGTCTCCGTTTTGACAGGCAATTCTCTGTACGGTGCGCCGCACATGGATGATTCCCGCTTCAAGATCAATATCCTCCCATTTCAGGGCACAAATCTCCCCGATCCGCATGCCCGTGTACAGTGCCAGTATGACGGGGATTCCATGCCGGTCAGATAAAGCCGCCTGCTCCAGCTTTTTCTGCTCCGAGGCGGTCAGTACCTTGATTTTTGGTTTTGTTTTTTTGGGAATGTTTACGTCCCCACAGGGGTTCACAAGCAGGGCGCCCTTTTTCACGGCCCTCTTCAGGAATCGGTTCAGCAGACCAAAGACACCGTGGACAGTGCCGGATCCAAGCCCGTCTTGTGACAGGTGGTCTACAAAGGCCTGAATATCCTTTTTCGTCAGACTGTTTAGTTTTTTATCGCCCAAAAGAGGTAAGATGTGGTTTTGCAGGATGCCGTTGTAATAGGCGTAAGTACTCTGCTTGATATCCGACCTGACGACAGCCTCCATGCAGCAGACGGCCCAGTCGGCCACCGTGCCGCTAAAGCCCGATTTCGTGACGGCATGGCTGCTGTACCTATATTTCAGAGGCAGCAGCTCCGCCTTAACCTCGCCGTATGTTTTGCCGTAGACATACCCATAGCAGATCCTGCCGTCCGGCTGCCGGCCCTTGATGTAGCGGCCTTCCCACCGGTTATCTTTCCTCTTGTAAATGTTCTCACCTCTGCGTGCCATAGCTTCACTCCTTCTGCTGTCTCGCTCTTTTTTGACGGCTCATTTGACGGTCTAAAAAATCGCGGATATTCAACCGCGATTCCGAATTCTTGCTATTATCCTGCGGATGGATACAAGTATTTCACTTTTAAATCCATCAACTGTCAAATCGTGTCGAATAGAACTGCCAGCGAAACCCCATCCGGCCTATTGACATTTTTTAGTTTTTGGATTATCATTATACTTAAGTTGTCTATTCTGGTATTATAATATAGAAATGTTTATTTACATACTACTTTTCCCGATATTTGATATATAATGATAAAAACCTGTATTTTCTTCATTGAGAATGCAGGTTTTTATACGATATCCTTCATTTTTGACATGTGCTTCATCCTCAATTTACACTCTGTTTATAATTTGACTGGATAATAACTGCAAATGCAATGCGGCTTCTATACATTCAATACCTCAAAGTAACCTGAAGTATGAATGATATAACTGTTCTTTGCCTTAACGCCCTTTTGCGGTATCTTTTTCCAGTGAATTTTTTGATAAAATATGAGCCGCACACTTGTAACTTCAGTCATGAGTTAGGCAGGATAACCTTATAAAATAAAAATCATATAAAAAATGGAATAATCAATGATTGATTGTTTCATTTTTTTACAGATAATGCTATAATCATTCTAGAATGATTATAGCATTGGAGGGTTTGTTATGGCAAGGAAATCAAAAAAATGAATGAACTTTGTATTTTGTTTGAAGAAAATAACATAACGGCAAAAACAATTGAGGATAATGACGAAGTGATATATGAGCTAAAAAAAAAGGGCGTAGACTATTAATGATTCCAGACACAGTTCCAATGTGCGTCATTTGTTGGAAGATATCGTTTTGATTACTGTTTTTGCCATTTTTGCAAATGCAAATGAATGGTCAGACATCGAAAGCTTCGCAAAGAAAAAAGAAAAGTGGTTACGCAAATATCTGGAACTTCCTTATGGAATTCCTTCGTATGATACATTTCGTATTGTAATAGGAAGCATTGAAACCTCGCATTTTTATTCTGTTGTAGTGTCATATCTGATGAAGCTTATTGATGGGATCCTGAAACTGAGTTTCAAAAAGGAAGAGAATTTTGAGCGTGATGTGATTGCCGTGGATGGAAAAGAGTCTTCCGGTTCCAAATGTAAAGTTACCGGATGTGCCCTGGCCAGGTTTTTATAGATGAAAAAACAAATGAGATTCCCGCAGCACAGGAGATCCTGAAACTGATTGACATAAAGGGAAGCATTGTGACATGTGATGCTCTTAACACACAGAAAAAAACAGTCAAAATTGTGAGGGATGGAAAAGGGGATTACGTATTTGCGTTAAAGTGCAACCATTCTTTGTTTTATGAAGAAGTGATTCAATTTTTCAGTCAGGATACTCTGGAAGAAATCAAAAAAGAGAAAGGCTATTATGAAACAAGGGAGATGGAGCACAGTGCATTTGTCGTTCGGGAATATTATATCACCATGGATGTGGGATGGTATGCAGAACAAAAAGAGTGGGCGGATCTGAAAAGTTTCGGAATGGTGAGGAAGACAACGAAAAAAAAGAATGGGAAAACGGTTGTCGAAGACAGATATTACATATGTAGTATTGATGGAGACGCAGAATTATTTGAACGTGCAGTCAGGGATTACTGGAGAGTGAAAATCTTTTGCACTGGCATTTGGAGTTCACTTTTCAGGATGACAAGAATACTTCCGCTGAACATAGTAAAAGCCAGCTATAAAATAAGTTTGAAGCGAATACGGTATGAATTATCCCTGGATTATGAGAACGGTATTGAAAAACTATTTTCAATAATGAGTCTGGAATCAATAAAAAAAGCATTGCAATCAAACTGACAAAAAAGGGATGTATATTCCTTTTGATCTCTTGCTATTACCTAATAAATATGGTGGTAGTCAGTTTAACAGTTGATAGAATATTACAAACTATATATTGTGCTTGGTATACTACTATTTATGCAATATATAGAACGTGGGTGCAGTTTTAAAATGGCTTATATCCTTATCAACTGTTAAGCTGACTACCACCATAAATATTTTATTAATAAACAGATATTTAATATAGAAACAGTGGAATTGTAATGCTTGTAGAGTATTCGACCAAAATATTCAAAATTCAAAAAGTACTAAAATATCTCTTGCTTAGAGTGACTTTTTATAAGGTTATCCTGTGAGTTAGGCTCATGGTCTTGCTTTCTTTGTTTCAATCATGTATAATAAAAACAAACAGAGGTTTGGAACTGGCGTTCCCGTGTTAAACATCAAAAAACAGGCAAGGAGGACTTTTCGGATGCAGATTGTTACGTCTTATTCAGTAAAGATTAAAAATTATAATCATATTTTCAAAGAGACCCTATCTGCATACCGGAAAGCTGTAGATTTTTTCATAGAGGCTGCCTTTGGTGAATGGAATGTTTTAAAAGAGATCGATTCCATTCATTACCAGCAATCCCATATGGAAAAGATATGTATCAAAACAGCGGCCCATCCTAAACCGGAGTACCCATTTGAAACACAGGAAAAATGCTTTTATAAGTTCCCATCATATTTAAGGCGTTCGGCGATCAATGAAGCCATAGGTAAAGTTTCTTCCTACATAAGCAACCTGGAGCGGTGGGAAGATACAGAACCTGCACAAAAAGGACGTAAGCCATCTTTTCCCAAAGCGGGACATGTATTCCCCATTTTTTATCATAAAAACATGTATCAGCGTACGAGTGACAATACGGCAAAAGTCAAAATCTATATCCGCAACACCTGGGATTGGCTGGAAGTCTCTTTGAGGAAAGGTGACACAGACTATATCAAACGGCATTGCATTGAGCGGAAAGAATGCTCCCCAACCCTGCTAAAGCGGGGAAAAGAGTGGTTTCTTGACTTTTCCTTCAAAGAGAATGCAGTATTAAATAAGCCGGGCATCAGCACTTCCCCAGACGTTCCCTTTCGGATTCTGGCAGTAGATTTAGGAGTGAACAATGCCTGCGCCTGCTGTGTTATGGACGGAGACGGCACTATCCATGAGCGGAAGATCCTTTCCCTCACCAGAGAAACAGACCGGCTTACCCATAGCATCAACAGGATCAAAAAAGCGCAGCAGCATGGAAACACAAGAACACCAAGGCTCTGGGCCAGGGCAAAAGGATTAAACCATGACATTGCCGTTAAGACGACCGCTTTTATTACCGGGATGGCAATTGCCTATGACGTGGATGTCGTTGTTTTTGAACATTTAGATCTGAGTGGAAAGAAGCGGGGAAGTAAAAAGCAGCGGCTTCACCTGTGGAAAGCGAAAGAGGTCCAAAACATGGTGGCGTTAAGAGTGCACCGACATGGGAAGAGAATTTCCCGGGTGAATGCATGGAATACCTCACGTCTGGCTTATGACGGAAGTGGCCGGGTCAGCCGGGGAACCTATTGGCATGAGGGGGTAGAAAAGTATAATTATTCTATCTGTGTATTCGCGACCGGAAAAACATATCATGCAGACCTGAATGCGTCGTATAATATCGGTGCCAGGTATCTGATCCGTGAGATCATAAAATCCTTGCCGGAGACGGTCGGGTTGGAGGTTTTGGCAAAAGTCCCAGAAGCCTCTAGAAGAAGTACTTGCACCTTATCCACCTTATTTAACCTGAATGCGGTACTGGCAGCATAAAGCGGCAGTTAACTGAATTCAGGCTATATGGTGGAAAGGCAGTTCGCTCCCCTAAAGGGAGCAGCGGTCGTAAGGCCGCTATAGGAAGCACGTGGCTTTAGCCATGTGAGACTTCACGATAGTGATGTCCTGCTGATACTGAACCATATCAACAGACTTCAAAAGTAATAATCAATCTATCTATCTATGTAACAGGTAGACATCTTGATTGTGTCTGCCTGTGCCTGTCGATATCCTACTGAATATATAATAGTGCGAGACGGGGACATATTGTGTATCCCCATAACTGCTCCACCCGAGCTGCTGCGCCATTATATCGGAGAACTCTATGCACTTTCAGCCCCCGTTGCACTTAAACAGGCGACAAGGTTCTGGAGGCCTACATCAATGGAGTGTTCCGGGTCTGTGCTGAGAACTTATGGGATAGCAAAGTCGAACCGCTATGCTTCCATAGCGGTTCATTATTCCTGTTGCTCCCAAAATGTCATTTCAGAAGCGTGAAGTCGATAGAGTCAGCAAACGTTTCAAGCTCGGATACTGAAAATCCGTCGCTGCCTTCCAGGACGTTGACTGTAACGAAAGCATTATCTAATTCGACAATTATAAGAGACTTAGATGTACTTTGAGCCAAGTTCACAGTAATGCCGCCGGCAGTCTCATACGACCACTCCGTATAGTCATCAATGTTTCCTATGTTGAGAGAAACATAGTCAAACGAACCGTTCTTACAATAGCTGAACTGGAAGCCTGTCGGCGAATATCCCCTGATATCAAAATCACCGTCATAAGGTACAAAAGTAAGTTCGCCAGATGAGATATCAGCGACAACGGCATCCTCATTAGAGCCTCCGGCAGGGATAAAAATCACCACTTCCCCATCAGAGAAGTCACCGGATTTATAATAGTCTTCAAGATTCCCTGAAGTCGAATCATACTCAACGACGGTACCTTCAAAGGTCTCATTATTCTCATTATTGTCTATATCGCCCTCAAACCGGAAAGTACCATCCTCATACATGTAGCCGGGATAGGTAGTATTTGTTTCACCGATGAAATCACCATAAGCGACGCTTTCCATGAATGCCTCAGTGGTGTCAAACGTTGTCATATTACCGTGAAGAGAGAGGTCATATTTTTCCACAATTTCGTCAATCTTATCCACCATCTCCTGGGTGTAGGCTCCATAATACACATACATCATATCAAGTCCTGTATCACTGTTTCCAATCTCGTCGAGTATCGAATGATCCTGATCGTAGCTTTTAGTATACTCAAGCCATTCGGTCAAAGCTTTGTACTCGTTGCTGTCCACATAACCCTGAAGCGAAATCGTATCACTTCTGCTTTCGTCGGCATAGTCTATTTCGTTTGGGAGAACAGTACCTTTAAGTCCTAACAGATTGGCTGCTATTACACCAGTGGGCAGCATTACTATTAGGCAAATGACAGCTATGGCAATCCTACTAAAAGAATTTTTAATTTTTTTAATGTGCCGACAAACGATTTACAGACAGAAAATCAAATGCTATAATACCTTTAAAGAAATCAGATAGAATGGAGCCGATTAAATGGCCAAAGCCAAAAATATTTTAAAAATTGTATTGATATATAGTATTGTATTTATAGCTACATTGATTATAGCCAGTCTCGTTTTAAACCGTGAGGTTAATAATAAAGTTATTGAAAGTGACACTGTCGGCATGCCGGTCATGTATGTTAAGCAAGGTTCTTATTTAATAAATGAAATGTTCGGATATGTTAATGAGATAGATTCAGGATATTTAAGGGATTCCATAACACCTGTTATTGATAGCAATTCAATTTCTTTTGTCATCAAAGAAAATGGACATAATATTACTCAGGTGCGGTATATTTTAAGGGATTCCATCAACGAAGCAACGATAGAGCAAGATAACACATTTGAAGAAGAAGTAAGCGATATCAACCGCCAGATTAAGCTGACGATTTCAGAAGCTCTGAAAGAGGGAGAAGAGTATTGCCTGACAGTCGTGCTTACCAGCGGTGAAGGTGAAGAATTTTATTATTATACGCGTTTAAAGCAGGCGGTTGGTTATTATGTCGATGAGAAAATGCAGTTTGTCCGTGAGTTTTGTACAGCAACCTTCAATGAGGACAATAAGAGTGAGATAGAGGAATATCTCGAAACTTCCAAGCTAAAAGATAACACATCCTTTACTGATGTAGATATTACTTCTGGTATAACGACTGTATTATGGAGAGATATGGCTCCGGTTATTGTAAGTGATATTTATACGACGATTAAAGAAATCAGTGAAAATACGGCAACGATACAATTAACTTATAGAATTCAGACCGATAATCAAGATGAAAGCCTGTCTGAGTATATGGTGAGCGAAAGCTACGCAATAGCGTTGACTTCGGAGCAAACTTATTTACGAGGTTTTAATCGGTCGATAGAAGAGATTGCCGATATCGAATCTTTTGTCATATCGGATAATATGCTTAAGGTAGGAATCGTATCTGATGAAACATTGAGTTTTTCCAGTTATATAAGCGAGGATATGACTCATGTAAGTTTTGTTGTTAATGGGCAGCTCCTAAGTTATAATGTGACAGATAATATGATGACACAAGTATTCCGGTCTGAGAGTCAAGCTGTGGGAAATGGCAGTAGAATCTATAATCAGCATGGCATTAAGACTTTGAAAATGGATACTAATGGTGATATTTATTTTATTGTCTATGGCTATATGTATGAGGGGGATTATGAAGGGCAGACAGGCACGATAGTTTACAAATATAATCATGCGAACAATTCTTTAGAAGAATTGTTATATATTCCTACTGAAAAAAGTTGGGAAATGTTAAAGCTCGATATTGAAAACCTATCATTTATGAATAATGATTATGATATCTATATGCTTATAGGTGACACCATCTATATGATTGATTATAAAACCAAAGAAGCTAGTGTCGCATTTGAAAAAGTAGAAACGGATTCATATATGCTTTCCGAGGATGGTAAGGTTTTGCTCATCGGCGAGAGCAGCCTCACAGACCGGATCTCACAAATCAGGGTGCTTTATTTGGAGACCGGTGAAGAGAAGATGATTGAAAGTCCGGGGAATGATATAAAGCTATTTGGATTTTATGACAATGATATCGTTTATGGCATTGCAGAAGCTTCTAAAGTTCAGGTAAATGGTGATGAAACAGTCGTTATGCCGATGAACCATATTTATATCATTGATACCCAGTTGAATGTAGTTAAGGAGTATGACCCCGGTGAATTATATATTATAGGGGTAAGTTTAAACGAATCCTCTATAGAGATTGAATTAGCCAAAGAGGTCAGCAATGACGGCACCATTACTTACGAAGAAACATCGAAAGATTATCTGTTAAATAACAAAGAGGAGATTGTTGAAGATGCAGAGGCCGTTAAAGTATATGATAGTATCAGGCTTAATGAAACCCATATCCAATTTTCTAATCTGAAAGATACTGTACCGATAACTCAAGTGACAAGAGCTTTAGCGGCAGGAAAGGATGTGTCCCTGATCATTGAAAACACACTTGTGAATGACAGATACTATTTATTCACGAGAGGAAGGCTATTCAAGGAATTTACAAGTATCGCTTCGGCCATCTTGGCCGGTGGTGAATATGCCGGAACTGTTGTAAGCAGTAATAAATCCATCCTATGGCAGAAAGATGGACGGGCATCAGAGGCAGATACCGGCATCGAGACGATTGGCACCGGTGATTCCCTGACAATGATTATAGAAGCACTGTGCAATTATGAAGGTGAGCAGACCCCGGTTATTACTGCCGGAATGACGGTGATGGAGGCTTTAGAAGCGAATCTAAGCAGGCAGGCTGTTAGTTTAAATGGCATTGGATTATCTGATGTATTGGATTTTGTATCGAGAGGACGTCCGGTTATTGTCCAGACAGATGAAAATACCTATGTAATGATTGTTGGTTATAATGAGAGTTATTTATTTGTTGCAAATCCCGAAAAGGGTACGGTTAGTGATTGGAATTATGGACATTTTAAAGATGAATTTAAAAATAAAGGAAACTTGTTTTATAGCTATTATTAAACTTTCAGAAAGTGTTTGACATGGATTCAGATGGATGCTAAGATAGAAACATACATCGTGTATGTAAAGGAGAAATAAGATGCCAAGGAATAAATATCCAGAAGAAACTGTTCAAAAGATATTGGATGCCTCTTTAGAACTTTTTATGACAAAAGGATATGAGCAAACCACGGTATTAGATATCGTTAATAATATGGGAGGTTTGACCAGGGGGGCATTCTATCATCACTTCAAATCAAAAGAAGAAGTTTTAGATGCTTTAGGAACTAGAATGTATTTTGATAACAATCCTTTTGATGAAGTAAAGAAGGAGACAGGTTTAACAGGTTTGCAGAAAATCAAAGAGATTATGCGCCTGCAGTTTGAGAACCAGGAATGGGAAAAAATAAATATTGCGTCAATACCTCTGCTTGAGAATCCCCGTTTTTTAGCGAAACAGGTGAAAGATATACAAGATTTTACCGCACCATTAGTGCGGGAACTGATAGAAGAAGGTGTTAGTGATGGCTCGATTCAGACAAGTTATCCAAAGCAATTGTCAGAACTAGGCCTAATCATTACGAATCTTTGGCTTATCCCATCTGTTTTCCCATGTACCAGGAAGGAACTTATGGATAAACTGCTATTTTCAAAAGAGGTTCTTGACGCTATAGGTCTTCCGATTTTTGATGAAGAGATTGTTAATAGCCTGAGAGACTTAATGGATAAGATAGGATTGGAATAATAAGAAACGTATAAATGTGTTTCTTATTATTTTAGCCTTATACATACATTCAACATGTATAAAAAAGAGTAAAAAGAAGGGAGATTAGAATAATGAATCAAAGTGAAGCAATTATTTCTGTAACCGGTCTTAAAAAATCCTATAAAGATATTGAGGTTCTTAAAGGTATTGATTTTACTTTAAAAAGAGGCAGTATCTTTACACTTTTGGGCTCCAACGGGGCCGGAAAGACCACAACGGTAAAGATACTATCAACATTGGTTAAACCTGATGGAGGCAAGGCTGAAATTTGTGGTAATGATGTAGTACGGCAAGTTGACAAAGTCCGTGAATATATTAGTCTGACCGGACAATATGCGGCAGTAGATGAAGTTTTAACAGGCAGAGAAAACCTGCATATGATCTGTTCTTTACGACATCTGTCTGATGGAGAACAGAAAACGAAAGAGCTGTTAGAAGCCTTTGATTTAACTGATGCAGCCCATCGCCGGGTATCAACATATTCCGGAGGGATGCGCAGAAGGCTTGATTTGGCCATGAGTTTAGTAGGGAATCCAGCGGTGATATTTTTAGATGAGCCGACTACCGGCCTCGACCCCAGGGGCCGTCTGGCCATGTGGGAAATTGTTAAATCCTTAGCCGCTGCCGGAACAACGGTATTTTTAACAACACAATATTTAGAGGAAGCAGAGCAGCTGGCCGACCATATAGCGATTCTTAATGATGGGAAGATTATAGCCGAAGGAACGGCAGATTCTCTTAAAAAAGAGATACCAAACGGTATCGTCGAACTTGCATTTTACCGAAAAACAGATATGGAACAGGCACATAGTTTAATGGAAGGATATCAAATCAGTAAAAATGAAGCGATGCTGACTGTAAATATCATAACCGATGGCAGTGTGAATCAACTTTCTGATATTTTGAACAGATTAAATCAATCAGGTATTCAAGCTTCGGGATTCATACAAAAACTACCAACATTGGAAGACGTGTTTCTTTCACTGATTGGTGAAAAACAGGGGGTGAACAATCAATGAAAACGACAACTCGAATGGGAAATATGATACAGGATGTATTGACAATGTTTAAACGTTGTATGCTGATGACAGTTCGGAATATTGATGCACTTTTTACAGGGATAGCGCAACCTGCCCTGTTGATGTTTCTATTTGTCTATGTATTTGGCGGAGCAATGAATGTTGGGAATATAGATTATGTCAACTATATTGTGCCGGGTGTTATTTTGCAGTGTATCGGTCAATGTGCCGGCATAACTGCCATTAGTGTCAATAATGATTTAAAAAAGGGCATCATTGACCGATTTCGCTCTTTGCCCATTGCAAAGTCGTCGGTACTTATCGGCCACGCGTTGGCAGCGGTTGTACGTAATGTTATTACCACAGTATTGATTATTATCGTGGCCCTTCTTATCGGATTCAGACCTACGGCTAACCTTATCCAATGGTTGGCTGCCATGGGAATATTGTTTTTATACATATTGGCGATTACATGGCTTTCAATCATATTTGGTCTTATTTCAAGCAGTGCGGAGAGTGCACAGGGGCTGACAATTGTATGCATACTTTTACCTTATATCAGTTCGGGCTTTGTAACCACTGAAACGATGCCTGCTGCTTTGCGTATTTTTGCCGAGAATCAACCCTTGACACCAATCATAGAGTCAGTACGCGCACTATTGCTGAATACATCCCCTGATGGAAAGATACTGATTTCGGTGATATGGTGTCTGGGTATATTGTTTATTTCTTATATAATAGCGGTACAGTTGTATAAACATAAGCTGTCAAAGTAAGGAAATGCAAATCATTATTTTAAATTTTCCGGATTTAAAATCTCTAAATCAGGATGAACAAACCGGCCATCTTTTCTAATCAGGATGTCGTCAAAGTATATTTCGCCGCCACCGTATTCTTCACGTTGAATGCAGACTAAATCCCAGTGGATAGCAGATTTATTTCCATTGGGTGCTTCATCATAACAATTACCCGGAGTGAAATGGAAGGAACCGGCAATTTTTTCATCAAATAGAGTATCCTTCATCGGTGTCAAAATATAGGGATTAACGCCGATTGCGAATTCGCCGATGAATCTCGCACCCTCATCGGTGTTTAATACTTGATTGATACGTTCTGTATTGTTGGCAGTGGCGTTGATTATTTTACCATCTTTGAATTCAAAGGAGATGTTCTCGTAAGTGAAGCCCTGGAAAACAGCAGGTGTATTGTAGGTTAATGTTCCCTTCACTGAATCCCTCACCGGTGCGGTATAAACTTCACCATCCGGAATATTCATATTCCCGGCACAGGGGATGGCAGGAATATCTTTAATTGAAAAAGACAAGTCAGTACCGGGTCCGGTGATACGGACTTTATCTGTTCGATTCATAAGTTCGATGAGGGGAACCATAGCTTGCCCCATCTTTGAATAGTCCAAATTGCATACATTAAAATAAAAATCTTCAAAAGCATCCAGACTTTGACCGTTTAACTGCGCCATTGAATTATTGGGATAGCGCAGAACACACCAACGGGTTTGGGGAACTCTGATGCCATGGTGTACCGGTGTCTGATAAATAGTTTCGTAAAGGGACTGGTTGGCAGCAGGCACATCGGCATTCTCTGATATATTGTCAGAACCGCGTACCCCGATGTAGCAATCCATCTGGCTCATTAAATCACCATCATTTTTCGCCAGAGTTTTCAGTTGCTCATCCGTGCAGCCTAGCAGCAGCTCTCGCTGTATCCTGGCATCGGTGTAATGGATAAAAGGAATTGCGCCGGCGCTATAGGCTTCTTTAACAAGCTGCCTTGCCAGATCATTGGTTGTCTCTCCGATATGATGTATCAGAACCTTGTCTCCTTTTTTTGCCATAACGGCATTGTTGATTAAGTTATGTGCTAATGTCTTAATACGTTCGTCCATGTATACTACTCCTTCCAATTGGGTGTTACTTTTCATTATAACCATTATTATACAAAAGATTTGCGCTTATGGGAAGTTTCTAGTATAATAAATTTCAATACGCAAAAAATATGTAGAATATGAAATAGATTGCCTTCAACTCAGGCACCGATGGAGGAATAGCGGATGAAATTGATAACGGTCAAAGATTTGTACAAGAATCGGGATACTTACATTGATCAAAGTGTAGAAATCGGCGGTTGGATTCGAAACGTCAGGGATTCTAAAACCTTTGGGTTCTTAGTGATTAATGATGGAAGTTATTTTCAAACCTTACAGGTGGTTTATCACGATACCCTGGTCAATTTTGCTGAAATATCAAAGCTTAATGTGGGCGCGGCAGTAATCGTTAAAGGTCGACTTGTAGCCACCCCCAAGGCAAAGCAGCCCTTTGAAGTTCAGGCAGAGAATATTGCGGTAGAAGGATTATCCACGCCGGATTATCCGCTTCAGCCTAAACGCCATACGTTTGAATATCTGAGATCAATGACCCATTTAAGGCCAAGGACGAATACATTTCAGGCAGTATTCCGGGTCCGCTCGTTGATTGCCTATGCTGTGCATAAGTTCTTTCAGGAGAGAGATTTTGTATATGTACACACACCGATTATTACCGGAAGTGATGCGGAAGGTGCGGGAGAGATGTTTCAGGTAACAACATTGGATATTCATAATATCCCAAAGAAGCCGGATGGTTCTATTGATTATGCACAGGACTTTTTTGGGAAAGAAACGAATCTTACGGTAAGTGGGCAGCTAAATGGTGAGACATATGCGATGGCATTTCGGAATATTTATACCTTTGGACCGACATTTCGGGCAGAGAATTCCAATACAACCCGTCATGCCGCTGAATTTTGGATGATTGAACCGGAATTTGCTTTTGCAGATTTACAGGACAACATGAATTTGGCGGAAAGTATGATGAAGTACATTATTAACTACGTCATGGAGCAGGCGCCGGAGGAGATGAATTTCTTTAATCAATTTATTGATAAAGGTCTGATTGAACGTTTACAGGGTGTCGCTAATTCAGAGTTTGCCCATGTGACTTACACGCAGGCTATTGAAATCCTTGAAAAGAATAATGACAAGTTTGACTATAAAGTGTTCTGGGGTGTAGATTTGCAGACTGAGCATGAAAGGTATCTAACCGAACAGGTATTTAAGAAACCGGTATTTGTAACGGATTATCCTAAAGAAATCAAGGCCTTTTATATGAAGATGAATGATGATCATAAAACAGTGGCGGCCATGGATTTGCTTGTACCGGGGATTGGTGAAATTATTGGGGGCAGTCAGAGGGAAGATGATTTGGAGAAGCTGGTGGCCAGAATGGAGGAATTGAAGCTTAATGTTGAAGATTATGAATTCTATTTGGATTTGCGACGTTACGGTTCGGCACGCCATTCAGGATATGGACTGGGCTTTGAAAGATGTGTCATGTATTTGACAGGAATGTCAAATATCAGAGATGTTATACCATTCCCCAGAACGGTAAATAATTGTGAATTATAAATTGAGAAAACAGATAAAGCAAGTCAAAAACCATAAGAGCCCGGTTAGAGGGTTCTTATGGTTTTTTATCTTTGTAAATATTAATTGTGCAATGGATTGTGCAATCATTTGGCATTGTTATTAAAATTCTATTAAATTATAATTAAAAGTAAATAGGGTGATGTTATGAAAAATAGGGAAAAACAAATTTTAGAATGGATTGTCGAAGAAGGAAAAGTTTCTTTAAAGGATTTACTAAATAGGCTTAAGATATCCAAGCGGACACTATATTACGATATTGAATCGATTAATTTCCATCTTCGCTTTTGTGGGCAGATTAAAAATCTGAATGGAAGTTTTGCGTATATCGGTCCATATCAATCGCTTCAGGAAATTTTAAAACATAATGAAGAGCAGTTTCAGAATCCTCATGAGCGGTGCCGATATGTTATTTATAAGATATTGAACAACGAAAAAATAACGATTGACCACTTAGCTCATCAAATGGATTTTTCCCGGAATACGGTTGTCCAGATTTTAGATGAAGTAAAAAAAGAGCTTAGACGGCAGGGGCTTTTGCTGCAGATGAAACCTTATTACCAAATTGTTGGTAAGGAGAGACAGATTCGAAATTTATTCCTTCTACTGATGCAGGAGGATAATAACCTGCTGAATGAAGTCGACCAGAAAGTTATTCGATTTGACCGCACTTATCAAATAAGTTTAACGGATTATTCTCTATCAAGTGTTTCAAAGTTTGTTGAGTTTATAAATCGAAGAATCAGTGAGGGGCATTTCCTGGAAAAGCAATCTAATTTCCTTGCGGCTAAAGAATTAGACTTTTACCCGGGGGTAAAGGAATTGATTTCGGTACATGATGAAAATGAGCAGGCTTATTTAAGCGCATATGTGGCATCCTGTCCGAGCCTTAATTCAAATGTGAATGCCGACATCATTGAGACGTATATCAATAAGCTGATTGTCAGATTCGAAGCAAGGACAGCAGTTCAGCTAATTAACAAAGAGGACTTTAAGCAGGGTATTAAAAGACATTTATTATCTTCATATTACCGTATTAAATTTCATTTTCCTATTTATAATCCGATTTTATCTGAGATAAAATACAAACATTCTCAGCTTTTTAAAATCACAAAGAATATCCTGGAGGATGAAAAGGATTTTCCTGAATTTAAAGGAATCAGAGAAGAGGAAATTGGCTTTATAGCAGCCTATTTTGGTGGTTATATCAAAGGCTCATGGCTTACCGAAAACCACAGAAACAGGATTCTGTTGGTTTGCCCTAATGGATTAATGATATCGAAAAATCTTGAGATACAGCTCTACCAAGCAATTCCCATGATTGATATTATAGATGTCATTTCACTAAAGGAGCTTAAAGATTACGACAAGCCTTATGATACTATTATTTCTACGATTGAAATACCAGATTATAAAAATGTGATTGTTGTCAATCCTCTTTTGACAAGGATTGATATTGATAAATTGCTCAAAAGAATAACAAATGCATCACCCGGTATTGTATTGTTTGATGTAGACGACGTGATTGCGGTAATCAGAAAGCATGCCAAGATTACGGATGTGGGAGAATTGAGAAAGGATTTGCATAAACTATTTTATAAGGATATTGAAAAGGAGAAGGAGCAGCCTATGTTAAAAGATTTATTTAATGAACAACGCATTCATAAGGTAAATGCCTTAAAGGATTGGAAGGAAGCCATCGCTTATGCAGCAGAACCGTTACTTAAGGATGAATCCATTGACCAGAGTTATATTGATGAAATGATTAAAGCGGTGGAGACGTATGGTCCTTACATTGTATTGGCAGATGGGTTTGCCCTGCCTCACGCCTCCAATAAAAAAGGGGTTAATGAACTTTCCATGGCTTTGCTTGTTGTTAAAGAACCTGTGGATCTGCTGGGAAAACCGGTACATCTCTTTGTTGTATTGGCCAGTATAGATAATACAACTCACTTAAAAGCCCTGGCATCACTGACGGAACTTTTATATGATGAAAAGAATATGGAAATCTTTAAATCCGGGGACAAGAATGCGATTATGACTCTAATCAGGGAAAAAAGTGAAGAAGAGGAGGTGAAAGAATGAAAGTATTAGCAGTTTGTGGTTTTGGCGTAGGTTCTTCTATGATTTTAAAAATGAGCCTTGATAAAGCTTTTAAAAAGCTAAATCAGAATGTAGAGGTTGAAAATACAGACATTACGGCAGCAAGGGGAGAAAGCTGTGATGCTATATTTACTAGTGAAGAATTGTATCAGGAGCTTAAAGACAGTGCCGTTGCACCCGTGTACACAGTAAAAAAATATATGGACCTTGAAGAAGTAGAAGAAGCAGCTAAGTCGTTTTTGAAAGATGTGGGGAATGTATAAAAAATCCAATTGGAAGGGGAGCATGAAATATGAATGGTTTTATTGAATTTATTAATATCGTTACAACAAATATTTTAAGAAATCCACCGGTACTATTAGGGTTGATTGCGGCGCTTGGTTTGGCTTTACAGAAGAAAAGCCTGGCAGAGATTATTAAAGGGAGTTTTTTGACAGCTTTCGGTATGTTTATTTTAACAACAGGTGTTAACTTATTGGCAGGAACGATAGTACCTATTAATTCCGCATTTCAGAATCTGGCAGGAGCAGTGGCCGGCGTTGGACTTGATGATGTGAGTTTCACGGCGACCTATGGCGGGCAGGTCGGCCTGGCGATGTTTTTTGGTTTGATTTTACATCTTGTCATTGCCCGGTTTACTCCCTTTAAGGTCATCTTTTTAACAGGACATATGATTTGGTGGTTCCCCTTTATATTTGTGGCAGCCGGCGTGGAAGGCGGCCTGACAGGTGCACCTTTAGTTGTTTTTGGAAGTATATGCTCGGCACTCTACTGGTCGATTATGCCTTGGGTACTAAGAAAATATGTATTTGATGTAACCGGAGATAAGAGCTTTACAATTGGCCATCCTACCGGATTTTTGAGTTTAATATCGGGCTTTGTAGCCTCTAAAGTAGGGAATAAGGAGAAATCCACAGAAGATTTGAAATTATCTCCTAAGCTATCATTTTTCCGGGAGATTTCCATTACCGGTTGTATTGTTATTATCATTATGTTTATTATTGTAGGCTTTATTGCCCCTGATAGTATTTTAGGTGAAGAAGCAGCTGCTGTAGGTATGGGTCAGTTGATTTTTGATGTTATCATCAATGCAATCACCCAGGGTATTACCTTTGGCGCCGGTCTGGTTATTATGCTGCAGGGTGTTCGTATGTTGATTGCGCAAATTGTACCTGCATTCAAAGGTATTTCAGAAAAACTTGTACCAGATGCCATTCCGGCTTTTGACTGTCCGATTCTTTTCAACTATAAGCCGAATGCAGTACTTATTGGATTTATTGTGGCAATGATTACTTCTACAATATTGGTGCTGATTTGCAATGCTGCCAATTTGTTTGGTGTTGTATTAATTCCTCTGGTCATTACTTCGTTCTTTGAATGTGGCGCTGCCGCAGTTATTGGCGAAGGGCAGGGAGGTCTTAAAGGTTCTATCATTGGAACGATTGTCGCTTCTGTGGCGATGGTCGCCGTTGTCGGAATATCAGCAGTTATCTATTCTGGTACAATACAAAACTGGATGCTGATATTTGGGGGCAATGATTTCTCTTTATTTGGTACGATTGCTAAATTGATAGCCGGACTATTCGGAGGATTGTTTTAATGATGGAATTTGCCTACTTAAATAAGATTAAGCAATTGCTTCAAGCCATAGAAAGCGATGAAAATGAGTCCATGGAAAAGGCGGTTATGATGCTTGCAGATGGCATCATGAATAAGAAGTCCATTTTTATTTTCGGTGCCAGTCATGCAGGGATATTGAGTGAGGAAATGTATTACAGAGCCGGTGGTCTGGTTTTGATTAATCCGATTTTTGGAAGGGAAATGATGCTGGATACAAGCCCCATTACCCATACGAGCCAGATGGAACGATTGGAAGGTTATGGAGAAGCTCTAATGAAAAAGGTTCCGATACGTGAGGGCGATATCCTGATTGTACATTCTGTTTCCGGAAGAAACTGTGTTAGCGTGGAAATCGCCATGGAAGCTAAAAAGCGAGGTGCAAAGGTCATCGCATTGACCAATGTGACCTACTCAATGGCGGTGACTTCCAGACATTCGTCAGGGAAGCGGCTATTTGAAGTTTGTGATTTAGTTCTTGATAACCATGGGGAGCCGGGAGATGCCTGTGTTTCTATAGAAGGTCTGGAGCAGAAAGTGAGTCCGACCTCAACGGTAATAGGTGCGGCAATGTTAAACAGTATCGCAGCAGCCGTTGTCTGGGAGCTGGTAGAAAGAGGTGTGGCGGATCCACCGGTTTTCTATAGCGCGAACCAGGATGGCGGCGATGAATTGAATCAGAAGATCTATAATGCATATAAAGATATGATTCATTATGAATATTAGATAGTTATAAAAGACCAAGCAACTGCTGACTTGGTCTTTTATAATTATATGTAAAAAAATGCAAGTTCTCCACTTTTTTAGCTTATCCTTATTGCCTAACAAGATAAAAAATGATAAAATTCTTATATCATCTGATTCGGCTCCATATGAATCAGATATAGAAGGAGTCACGAAATATCATGATTGATTTTAAAAAAGAATTAGATAAGTTGTCAAATCCGGATTTGGATCGCCAATTTCTAAATTGTGAGAATGATGTAAATGTTGGATTTTCGGCACTAAATGGTACAGTGACCAAGATTTTCAAGAAGCAGGGTGCCATGAACATGCAGCTTGAAGAAGTATATTCCATCCTTGAGGAAAATGAGAAGACAGACGTTATTAAAAGCTTAGAACACGAAAAATCATACTTGGTCAACACGCTTATAGGCGCCGCTGATTTAGTGGAAGATTTTTACGTATACTACAAGGAACATTATGACGAAAATCTGTCTACCCAGTCAAAACTCATGTGGAACACCCTTTGCAAGGCGATGACGGGGGCAGGATTAATCCGCATTGCAGATGAAAATACACCATTTAATATGCAGTTGAATAGTATTGAAAATACTACCTGTGATAATGCTTTTCCAAATGGTAACATTGTCAAAGTGTTGAAAAGCGGTTATATCTATAACAATACCGTTTACAGAAAGTCGATAGTTATAGTTAACAGATTGGAGGAGGAAAGTGAGTAGAATTATTGGAATAGATTTAGGGACATCAACATCTGAGGTGGCATGCATGGAAGATGGAAAGGCTGTTATAATACCAAATATAGCAGGTTGTTATACGACGCCTTCCGTTGTCGCTATTTCCCCTGATGGCGAAATTAGTGTTGGCATAGAGGCCAAAGAAAAACTTTTGCTAGAACCAGACAGCACCTTTATGGAAGTTAAACGTTTAATGGGAAGTGACAGCCAACTGACTGCCCACGGCACAGCATACAGTCCTCAGCAATTGTCTTCATTTATCTTAAAGTATTTAGTGGATGGTGCCTGTACATACTTAAACGAGGATATAAACCGGGTTGTTATCACGGTGCCTGCCTATTTTTCAGACAAACAACGACGGGCAACTGTAGAGGCAGGTAAGCTTTGTGGTCTTACCGTAGAGCGAATCATTAATGAACCCACTGCCGCAGCACTAAGCTATGGTCTTGAACATATGGAGGATTGCTCCAATATACTTGTCTATGATCTTGGTGGCGGGACTTTGGATGTTACTGCTCTGGAAATTTTTGAAGGGGTTATGGAGGTTCGGGCAAGCAGTGGAAATAACCGGCTCGGAGGAAAGGACTTTGATGAAGCTATTATTGAGTATATTATCGGTCAATTCCCAGAAAAGCAGCGAGTCTGTATTCAGAGTGATATGAGGGCGATGGCAAGATTGAAAAAGGAAGCGGAAACCTGTAAGATTTCTCTGAGCCAAGCGCTTGAATATACTATAACGCTACCTTTTTTGACGAATTTCAAAGATAAGCCGCTCTCTGTTGATAAAACCATTACAAGAGAACTGCTCGAAGACCTGATTAGCGAAAAGATAGATGCAACACAGGAACAAATTAAAATTGCTTTAACAGATGCGCAGATGGATATAGAGGAGATTGACTTAATATTGATGGTTGGCGGTTCTACACGAATACCCTATGTTGAAAAGTTCATCACTGGTATATTCAACAAAGTTCCCGAACGTCTGATTAATCCGGATCTTGCGGTCGTATCTGGGGCAGCTATCCAGGCCGGTATTATTGGAGAACAGTTTTCAGAAAACGAAATCATTTTGACCGATGTCTGCCCTTATACATTGGGAATGACCATCCTAAGGTATGGCAGTGAATTATATTTTGATCCCATTATCCAGAGAAATACGACAATCCCGACAACTATTGAAAAAGAATATATGACAAGCTATGATATGCAAACCCGCATAGATATTGATGTGTCCCAGGGAGAATACAGCGAGCCTGCCCGTAATAATTTTCTGGACAAATTTATTCTGGATGGCATACCTCCCAGACCTGCAGGAGAAGAAAGGATAACCGTTGCCTTTTCGTACGATATGAATGGTATCCTTCAAGTTGATGCTAAAAGCATTTCTACCGGTAAAAAGACCTCTATCACAATATCTACCACCGGAAGTGATATGATTGAAGAAGTAGATATTTCCAATTGGAAAAATAGCAGACATGCCAGAAAATATTCCGCCGTCATACGTCGTGCCGAGAAAACCCTTGCGAAAGACGAAGAATATGCCGATGAATTGAAAGACTTAATAAGGGCCTTAAAGGAGGCTTTGGTCAAAGATGCCAATATTGAAGTCCTTGATGATGCAAGGGAAGAAATTATCGATTACTTACTGGATTTGGAAGATGAAGATGAATAGAGAGCTATCTGATTATTATTTCTCGAAAGCACTGGATGCTGCCAGAGATGACGATTTAACAAAAGCAATTTCATATTCCGCCATTTCGCTAGGCCTGAACAATGATAATGACAATAGCCGTAAGCTGTCCGGACTTTGCTATTACCGGCTTGGAAACTACATGATGGTAGAATCCATTTTCAATCGTTCAGAGTATTACATTAAAAATCTGGAGCACTGGGTTTTAGAAAAAAAAGATAAAATGAATGAGCTCAGTCAATTGAGCAAAAATCTCAAATATAAAAAGGCGATTAAGCGATTGAGAGTTGAGCCCGATAAAAGTGTCAGTGAATATAATTATTTAGGCTGTTTATATGCCATCATGCACAAGCAAGATAAAGCAGTCCATTGTTTTTTAGAGGCATTAAAAATGGATACGAGTAACTCCAATACGTTACTTTACTTAAAAAACATACAAGGGGATAGAGTGAAAAGGTGGTGGAAGAAATATGACTGAGTATAAACAATTGGAACTTTTCGAGGATGATCTACAGGATAGCGCAACCTATTACGGGCAATTAGGGATATCTGAGCAGGCGTCAAAAATGGAGATAAAAAAAGCATATTTTTCCATGGTTAAAAAATATCCGCCTGAAAGATATCCTGAAGAATTTAAAAAGTACCGGAAAGCATATGAAATATTAACTGACAATAATGCAAGAGAACAGTATGACAGACTTGCAAAGATTCCGCTAAAATATCAGCAGTTATATGAGTTTGCCATGGCTGCCATGGAGCATGAAGATTATGACTCTGCCATTAAGCAGCTGAAGAATGTGGTTAAATCCCATCCGGAACTATTGATAATCAAAAGTTTATTGGGTGAAATTTACTTAAGAAACAACAATTCCGGCAATGCCATAAAAATATTCGAAAGCCTTGTTCGGCAAGAACCAGGCAATGCCATTTATCATGGTCAATTGGCTCACGCTTACCATATGCGGGGCTTTACAAAAAAAGCAGTTGCCCAATACCAGAAAGCTTTATCAATGGATTCGGATAACATATCCCTGTGGTCAGGTTTGTCCTTGCTCTATAGAGATTCCGAAGACTGGGAAACCGCTTCGGAAACTTTAGAAAACGGAATTGGCAAGTTCCAGGAAAACAATCCGGATAATTTACCTTTACATATACAGGCCATTTTTGTCGGTATAAACAGGCAAGATTCTGATGCTATTTCCCGTCATTTGAATATTGTTAAGAAAAGTGTAACAAATGGTTCTGTAGCAGCAGAAGATATTGTTCACTTGTTCTTTTCTTATGTGTTTAGTTCGGCAGCAAGAGAAGAGGATTTAAAATACTATTGTCTAATCATTTCCTTTTTAGATAACCTTATGCCTGGAAATGACGTCATCATCAAATTAAAAACAAAAATCCATATGGCATATGCTTTATATGAAGCTGAAAATGATATTAATGTTCCCGATTTTATTATAGATATGACAAATATTCTGCTTGAGAACTGTAATTGTCCTGAATGTACGATGGATAAGATTCTCATAGAATCGTTATTTTTAGACAATGTAAGCTTGGCCAGAAAAGGATTGAGATATTTAAAAAAGACGTATCCTTTGCTGTTTGAGTTAAATAAATCATTCTATAACCTGGTGTTAGAACCGAAAAAAGAGAGGCGTTTGATAGAGAAAAATTATAAAGCGATGATGGCACTCAAAAAGAAGCATCCCCAATTATTTAATGATATCCCGAGTGAGGAGGATTTATTTAGTGATGCTATGCCCCTACTAGACAATAATGAGCCTTATATACGGCAAACTAAAAAAATTGGACGAAATGATCCCTGTCCCTGCGGCAGCGGGAAGAAGTATAAAAGATGTTGTGGCGCTAATCTATAAAAGTTATCAGGTACCCTGAAAGCAGATTCTGCTTCAGGGTATATCAATTACGGGAATAACTCCGGATGAAATCCTTTTGACATCTGTTCCACGGCATATGCCATTCGAATGCCAGGCAAAACACTTTCCAGTGCAATAGGCACAAATCGTTCTTCCTGAACACAATCTAGCTTGGATAAAGCGGGATCATTTTTGATAGCTTGGATTTTATCTTCTAATGAAGGGTAGTCATAGTCATGGATTAAGATGACATCCGGTTCACGTTCCAGAATCTCTTCATAACTTACTGTAGCCCACTGTTTATCTAAAATATCATCAAAAATATTTTTTCCACCGGCCATTTTAATAAGCAAAGTCTCAAAATTACTGCCGCCACAGGTAAAAACGCCGTCACCGCCGCTGTCATACACAAGGACTTTCACCGGTTCTGCTTTAGATACTATTTCTTCTACAGTTTTGGTTCTTTTTTTCTGATCCTCTATAAGTGCTTCGGCTCTATCTTCTACTTGAAAAATTTCTCCTAAATCAGAAATTTCCTGATATATCTCATTCATCGTAGTTGCAGAATTAACGTAGGTTGTTATGCCATAGTCGCCTAGCTCTTCGATATTAAGACCTTCATCGCCAAATTCCCAGTCAATGCCATAAATAAAATCAGCACCGCTGCTTAATACCGCCTCTCTGGTAGCTGAACCATAATTCAATTCAGGTATCGTTTCATAAGCCTCTCGATATTCCTCAAGTGCACCTCGGCTGTGATTATCCAATGTGTTTCCGACGATATATTCTGTTAAACCTAAAGCGACAAATAGTTCACTGCAATTGGGTCCAAGAGTCAGGACTTTCCGGGGTGTTTCAGAGTCATTTTGTTTTGCAGCCCCCTGATTTTGATTACACGATACGAATATCAGGCACAGGAGAATTGCTATAATTCCCGACATTATTATATGCTTTCGTTTCATTAGATTCTCCTCCCTCATTGCAGATACCATCCGGCAGATATCTTATTGATAACTGTTTTGTGGTAGGGTTATAATCAATAAACGATCTCACCCGAAATAATTCATAGATAGTTTCCGAAGTTAAAACCTCCTTTGGGGTTCCGCATGTATATACCTTACCCTCTTTGATTGCATAAATTCTGTCACAGTAAAGGGCAGCCATATTCAAATCATGCATGGCGGCAAGGACGGTACCACCAAGCTGTTTGACCAGATCAAAAAACTGAATTTGATATCCGATATCCAAATGATTTGTCGGCTCGTCTAAAAAGAGGAAGTCACTTTCTTGTGCCACCACTCTTGCCAGCAGGACCCTCTGCTTTTCTCCGCCGGAAAGCTGCCGATAGTCTCTTTTGGACATGGCTTCAAGGCTCAGACGTTTTAAGGCATTCCGGATAATTTTTTCATCTTCTTTCGTATCGCCTTGAAATAATTTCTTATGAGGTGTCCTGCCCATTGCCACAATTTCCTCCACAGTAAAATCAAAAGGAATATGGTTTTCCTGGCTCACGACACCTACATGTGAAGCGACTTCCTTTTTGCCCATTGTCAAAAGATTTTTCCCATCTAACATGGCACAGCCGCCGGCAGGTGTCAGGATACCATAGAGATTCCTTAGTAATGTTGATTTTCCGCTGCCATTGGCGCCAATAATGCCAATAAACTCTCCCTGGTGAATCTCCATATGAATATCTTTTAAGATTGCATCATTATCATATGAAAATGATAAATGATTCACTTGTAACCGCAAACCTTACACTTCCTTCCTTTTTAATAAAAAAATGAAAAATGGACCGCCAAATAAAGCTGTCAATATGCCTACCGGTAATTCTTCAGGGGCAATGATCATGCGGGCAATAACATCAACCCAGATAACCAGCAATCCTCCCATGAAAGCAGATACCGGAAGCACTCTTTTATGATCCGAACCGACAAGCATTCTTGTGATATGGGGAGTCATTAAGCCGACAAATCCAATTGAACCGCTGACGGCAACAGTCGTGCCTGCCAGCAATGAAGAAATAAGGACTAAAAGTCCTTGTACCCGGCCGACATTAACGCCCAAAGTGCCGGCAGCCTCTTCACCCAGCAGCAACGAGTTGAGATTCCGATAATTGATAAGTAAGATGCTGATGCATATAAGCATCACCCATAACGGTGATGTTAAATAACTCCATTTGGCACTGGCCAGTGAGCCGGACATCCAAAATGTTGCATTATGCAAACCTAATGCGTTGGGGGCACTTATGGTGATAACATTGGTCAGCGCTTCCATAATCATAGATATAGCAACGCCGGAAAGAAGCAGATGAGTTATATGTATTCGCCCATTAACTCTAGAAAGTAAAAAAACCAATATCATTGTCACCGCTGCCCCGAGAAACGCACTTATGGATAAGGAATAGATCCCTAAAAAAGAAAAGGTGCCAAATAACATACCCAATGTTGCTGCTGCCGATGCGCCCGAAGAGACACCTAAAATAAAAGGGTCAGCTAAATGATTTCTAACTAAAGCCTGCATCGCCACGCCGGTAACGGACAACGAGGCGCCAACGATGAATCCTAAAAGAACCCGCGGGAGGCGAAGTCCCCAGACAATATTATATTCCAACTGTGATACATTCTTTCCGATAAGTATTTTTAGCACTGTGATTGGAGATACGGTGACCGGGCCCAACCCTGTTGCAATAATAATCGAAGTGATAGAAATTAAAATAAGAATCATCAACACAACGGATATTTTTCGCCTATTCATTATCTTTACGCTCCGTCTGATTTATTGCCATGAATGCAGCATCCCATACCTCTTTAAAAGGAAGCCGGCTACTCCGGGCGATTTTAGCCACATCCTCATACTCCGGTTTTTTACGATATACACCATATCCTTTGGCTGTTTTAACGCCGATGTCACCATAGCGTGTTGAAATCAGTTCTTTTCCCGGCTCAAGAATTAATTTCTCACATTTCTTGACCCGGATACCATTGGTTAATGTATTCATAAATAGATGCTTTGCCATCTCATTGATTTGATTTTCTCGGCAAAGCAATGTTAAGAGCATTCCGCAGCGCCCCTTTTTCATTTGTATCGGAGTAACATAAACATCCAGGGCACCTGCCCTCATCAATGTTTCACAGGCAAAGGCCAATGCTTCCGGGGTCATGTCATCTATATTGCAGCATAACTCAGTAATTTCATCCATTGCCTCATCAGATCCTGGAGAAGTCTCTTGATATCCTAAAAAGGCGCGGATGCAGTTCGCCGTATCAAAAGATTTCTTACCCATGCCATAACCACATTTTTCCGTGATTAAGGAAGGCATCTGGCCATATGAATCGGCAAAATAAGTCAGTAACGCCGCACCTGTAGGGGTACATAATTCACCCGCGATATCACCACTATAAATGGGAACGCCTAATAATAGTTCCGCTGTTGCCGGAGCCGGAACAGGAACAATTCCGTGAGCACATTGGACATGACCTTTACCGACATGGATAGGGGAAACAAAAACCTTTTCTATTTGCAGTAAATACATGGCATAACAGACACCTGTCACATCGGCCACAGCATCTAAGGCGCCTACTTCGTGAAAGTGAACTTGTTCTATAGGTTTACCATGAACTTTACTCTCCGCCACAGCAAGTCTTTCATAAACAGCGATGGCGTCACTGATGACTTTGTCGGGTAATGACAGGGATTTAATTAGTTTTTTGATATCTGGAAAACGCCCATGATGAACAGCGCCATGGTGATGCTCTTTGTGGTGATGACCGTGATGGACATCAATACTTTCTTCTTCTTCACCGTGGATAGTAACTTCTATCCGTGTCCCACCGACACCACATGAGGATGCTTTAAGGGGATTCAGTCTGACACCTGGAATTCCAAGATGATTCATGGTATCTATAAAAGCGTTTTTATCTTCCAGAAGTTCATAAAGCGCCGACATAAGCATATCACCTGCCGCCCCCATATGACATTCTAAATATAATATTTTCATGACACGCCCTCCATCTGATTAATTCTGCCGGCAAGGAATCCGGCGCCAAAGCCATTATCAATATTGACAACGGATACCCCCGAAGCGCATGAATTCAGCATTGACAAAAGAGCCGAAACCCCGCCAAAACTGGCACCATAACCCACGCTTGTAGGGACGGCAATAACAGGACAGTCTACCAGACCACCAACCACGCTGGCCAAAGCGCCTTCCATCCCGGCAACGGCTATAACTACCCTGGCAGACATCAATGGTTCTAAGTTAGCCAGTAACCGGTGCAGTCCGGCAACCCCGACATCATATAAACGGGTCACTTTATTGCCCAATACTTCGGCTGTTATAGCAGCTTCTTCGGCTACTATCATATCGCTGGTACCGCCGCTTGCGACGACGATATGGCCTAATGAGGGCACCTCTTTTGGGAATGCGACACCTAATCTGGCTCCAGGATAATATTTCCAGTTCAGGCAGCCATCCAAATACATGGCCGTTTCATCGGATATCCGGGTTATTAAAATGTTTTTACAGCCTCTTTTTCCCATTGCGGTCACGATACCTTCGATTTGTGCGGGTGTTTTGTTTTGCCCGAAAATAACTTCAGGTGTTCCCTGACGTATAGCTCTATGATGATCAACTTTGGCATATCCGATATCTTCAAAGGGTGATAATTTTAGTTCCAGCAATGCCCGCTCTGGTTCTAGTTCACCATCTCTGACTCTTTGTAACAAATCCAAAACATCACGTTTATTATTCATCTAGGTCACCTCCTCTCGTTCTTAAATCAAGTACTGTTTCAGAAAACAGTGGTCTGAATTTTTCTAAAATATGTTCTCTTTCAGATAGAATATGATTCATATCTTTTCGCCTTATCTGGATTTTTGCCATATCGCCAATGAGGCGGACTCGAAAATCTTTGAAACCGGCTTCGTCTAAATAGGTCTCCGCCTGCGCCACCCTTTCAAGATCGTTTACATTAATGGTTGTTCCGGTTGGAATCCGCGTGGCCAGGCAGGCATAACTGGGTTTATTCCAGGTGAATAATCCGGCAGCCTTGGATCTTTGCCTAATCTCAGATTTTGTCAAGCCGCATTCTCGCAGCACAGAGCAAACCTTAAGTTCGGCTAAAGCCTTCATGCCGGGACGATCATTGGCATCATCAGAAGCATTGGTACCATCTAGTAAAACGTTATAACCATCGTCATAGGCCGCCTGAATAATTGCCTTGAATATCCTGTTTTTACAATGATAACAACGATCTTTAGGATTGTCTGCTACCGCTTTGGCTTGCAGAATATCTAGATTTATGATCGTTAAAGGGATGCTTAATTCTTCACTCAGACGTCTGGCATCAGCCAGTTCAAAAGCCGGCTGAAAAACACTATTGACAAAATAGGCCCGGACATCACAACCTTCGCTTTTGGCGGCATATAAAAGATAGGCTGAGTCTACACCACCGGAGAAGGCAATGGCCACTTTAGGATTCGCAGTAAAAAATTGATGCAGATTCATAATGTAAGTCCTCCATAAAAAATGACATCCTTTCATTGCCGGGAAATTCTATCCGGTTGAAAGCATGCCTGCTGGCCTGCCGTATGACTTCGGTCATACAAGGGGCTGTGGTTGTTAGTTATAATTTGTTTTCGATTAAGTCTTCTGGCTTACAAGAATCTTCAGATTCTTTCTTTTTATAAAAGTATAACAACTGCATGTGCTGATTGTCAAGTTATGACTTTGCTTGATATTGCTCAATTTTATCTTTACAAGCCGACCTCTTAATACTATACTTAGTTTATCATTAAAATTAGAGGTATACATAATGAATATTAACAATTTACTCATAACAGTTATCGATGGACAGGGCGGCGGCATGGGTCATTCACTTATCAGCCGCCTGCACCAGGAATTTCCTGAGGTCAGGATTGTAGCTCTGGGAACCAATGCTGCGGCCACCAGTGCAATGTTACGAGCCGGCATCAAGGAGGGAGCAACAGGTGAGAATGCGATTGCTTTCAATGTGAGCCGTGCGGACATTATCGCAGGGCCCATAGGTATTATTATGCCCTATGGCCTCTCTGGTGAAGTTACTTTAAGGATGGCTGAGGCCATCGGTAATGCCAGAGCGAAAAAGATTTTACTTCCTTCCAATCAGTGCAACATATGTCTCGCCTTAGGTGAGGTGCAGACAATGCAGGTCTATCTGGATAATTGCGTTAAATTAGTTAAAGAAGAAATCGACGCGCTAATGTTCTGATAATTCTCTGATAAAAGAAAAATAAGCTAAAGATTATTGGAGGAAAAGAGGGTGGATATATGGACTACGATCTATTATTGAAGAAAAAACAGCAAGTTGATATCCAAAAAAAGTTAATCCCAAAAGAAATACTGGATAAATATGAGAAAAGCTTCGAAATTGATTATACTCATAATTCGACCGCAATAGAGGGAAACACACTTTCTCTAATCCAAACCAAAGCGGTTATTGAAGATCAACTATCAGTAGGTGGTAAGTCCTTACGGGAAATATACGAAGTTGTGAATCATGATAAGGCATTTCAGTATGTAAAAAAATGTATTAGTCAAGATAAACCCTTGAATGAAAATATAGTCAAAGATCTCCATATGTATTTGATGGAAAACATCCTTAGTGGAGGCATATATCGAAATGTTGAAGTGCGTATTACAGGAGCAAAACATAAACCACCCGCACCGAATGAAATGTATTATCAAATCAAAGCGTTTTTTACTGAACTATCTGATAAGAGGGAGATGAATCCGATTGAGCTGGCGGCATGGGTACACGCTGAATTTGTAAAAATACACCCGTTTACGGATGGTAACGGCAGAGCATCACGCCTTATCATGAATTACCAGTTAATGAGAAATGGATTTTTACCCATATCAATTCAGAAAGAAAACCGGTTACAGTACTTTGAAACTTTGGAAAGCTACGCCATCAATGGAGATTTAATTCCCTTTGCTGAAATGATAGCTGAATTGGAAATGATACAATTAGATGAGTACCTGTCAATTGTATAAGTATTTTATTAATAGAGATAGTCGTTTGTTCTAATTTCAGAACAGACGACTTGTTTTTGTAACCAAATCCCAGAATTATACATAACATTAATATAAGGAATATCATCTGGGGGTAAATATATATGTCCGGCATAGATTGTTTAACAAATTTAGAACCGGGCCGGTGTGCGGTGGTCAATGATTTAACCGTAACAGGCAGCATGCGCAGACGTTTGCAGGATATTGGCTTAATTAAAGGAACCCGTGTGGAATATGTGCAGAGAAGTCCGCTGGGTGATCCGGTTGCTTATTTGATTCGTGGGGCTGTTATTGCCCTTAGGTCTGAGGATTCCGATTGTGTGATGATTAATCGGGTTAATTGATGCTATATGGAGATGGTATAATATGGGATTGAATAAAAATTCAGGTAAAGTCATTGCTCTTGCCGGGAACCCTAATGTTGGAAAAAGTACTGTATTTAATGCATTGACCGGCTTGAAACAACATACGGGAAACTGGCCGGGAAAAACAGTAACAAATGCGCAGGGGTATTGTGAATATGAAGATAAGGTCTATACTTTGGTTGATTTACCAGGCTGTTATTCGCTGATGGCACATTCTGCCGAAGAAGAGGTGGCCAGAGATTTCATTTGTCTTGAAAAGCCGGATGCGGTTATTGTTGTATGCGATGCAATCTGCCTGGAACGTAATCTTAACCTGGTTTTACAAATACTGGAAATTACTTCAAATGTAGTCGTCTGCGTCAATTTAATGGATGAGGCGAAAAAGAAAAAAATAAGCATTGACTTACCGGGATTGTCGCATAAACTTGGCGTTCCGGTCGTTGGCACACAGGCCAGAAGTAAAAAAGGACTTCCATTGCTTATGCAGCAAGTCGATGAAAGCTTTCACAATCCTTCTAGCCAGAGGCCAATAAAAATACAGTATCCCGATTATGCCGGGAAGGGATTAACGGCACAAGAAATACAGGATGAAAAGGTGAAGGTACTGATAACGACTGCGGAAGACATCTGCCGGGATATCGTTAGATATGAAAATAAATCATATGATTCAAGTGATAGGAAAATTGATAAGGTATTAACCAGTAAGTTAATCGGCTTTCCCTTGATGTTTTTAGCTTTACTTATTATTTTTTGGATTACAATCTCAGGTTCCAACTATCCATCGAGGTTTCTTAGTTATATCTTGTTTGGAATCGAAGAATATTTGCTCAGCTTTTTTATTTGGCTGGGAGTGCCAAAATTCATATATGAGATGCTTGTTTTAGGTATTTATCGGGTATTGGCCTGGGTCGTTTCGGTCATGCTGCCGCCAATGGCCATTTTCTTTCCGCTTTTTACACTTTTAGAAGATATTGGCTATTTACCGCGGGTTGCCTTTAATTTAGATAAATGTTATAAAAAGTGCTGTTCTTGCGGAAAACAGGCACTTACCATGTGTATGGGATTCGGCTGTAATGCAGCGGGCGTTATTGGAAGCCGGATTATTGATTCACCAAGGGAGCGGCTTATCGCGATCATCACTAATAATTTTGTCCCATGTAACGGGAGGTTTCCGACTCTGATTGCGTTAATATCCATGTTTATGTTGGGAACATCGGCGAGTCTTGGAGCCTCGGTTCTTTCGGCGGTAATCGTCACCTGTTTGATTATCTTTGGTATAGGGATGACCTTTGTTGTTTCAAAAATACTCTCAAAGACGATTCTTAAAGGAGTTCCATCGTCCTACTTGTTGGAATTGCCTCCTTATAGACGGCCGCAAATTGGAAAAGTGATTGTACGCTCAATTTTTGACAGAACGTTTTTTGTGTTGAGAAGAGCAGTGGCGGTAGCTATTCCGGCCGGACTTATGATATGGCTAATGGCCAATGTCTCTGTTGGAGATTTAACAATTTTAGTAAGATGCGCCGGCTTTTTAGATCCCTTTGCCAGACTTATCGGCTTAGACGGTGTCATAATGATTGCTTTTGTACTCGGCTTTCCGGCAAATGAAATTGTCATTCCGATTATGATAATGGCTTATATGGCAACGGGAAGTCTTACTGAAATAAATGACCTTTCGGTATTAAGGGAGTTACTTGTCAGCAACGGATGGACTTGGATAACGGCAGTAAGTACCATGTTATTCTCATTGATGCACTGGCCATGCTCCACGACTTGTCTGACAATAAAAAAGGAAACACAGAGTACAAAATGGACAGTAATTTCATTTATTGTTCCGACAATCATGGGGGTTTTAGGATGCTTTTTGTTTGCCAACATAGCCGGGCTATTTTTATAAAAATACTGATTTAAAATGATACTTAGGATTGTATGAACAGGTAAACCATGATATAATAATCAGAACAAATGTTTGCGGAGGGCGAGTAATGAAGTTTATACATATTGCCGATGTCCACCTTGGGGCAGAACCGGATCGGGGTAAACCTTGGGGGCAACGGCGTAAAGATGAGATTTTTGAAACATTTTACAGTGTTTTAGATATAGCTATAGCGGAGAAGGTGGATCTCGTTTTAATCGCCGGTGACTTATTTCATCGGCAGCCTTTAAAAAGGGAGTTAAAGGAACTGAATTACAAATTTGAATCCCTTGGGGATATCAAAGTAGCTTTAATGGCGGGTAATCATGACTACTTGAAGCCGGATTCTTTTTATAAAGGGTTCCCGTGGAGTGATAATGTTTTCTTTTTCGATACACCCGAGATAGGGGTGAAGTACTTTGAAGATATTAGGACTTGTATTTATGGACTGAGTTATTATCATTTTGAAGTGACCAAGCCGGAATATGACAGGGCAGCACCTGACAGAGAGACATATAGGAACGGTCATCATATCTTATTGGCTCATGGCGGTGATGAGAAACATATTCCCCTGAATATAAAACAGCTTGAAGCTTCGGGGTTTGATTATGTAGCCTTGGGTCATATCCATAGACCGCAAATATTTCCCAGTGGCAAGATGGCCTATGCAGGAGCATTGGAACCGATAGATAAGAATGACGAGGGGGAACATGGATATATCATCGGAGAGTGCACACAGGATGGGACTTTCATTAAGTTTGTGCCATATGCTTTAAGGGAATATATAGTGTTGAATATAGAAGTGAATTCCAACAGGACCTTTGGATATGTCATTGATGCGCTAAGAGGCAGCATATTAGCGCAAGGGGAAGACAATATATACAAAGTCCGTATCACCGGAGTAAAGGATGAGGATATTCGCTACAATATGGATGAGATTTATAGGTTGGGCAACATTGCTTCTGTCGTTGATGAAACGGTATATAATTATGATTTCGAGAAGATTTATTATGCGAATAAAGAGAATATTATCGGAAAGTATATTTACCGGGTCATGCAGATGGACATCCCGGAAGATGTGAAGATGAAAGCCTTATATTATGGTGTTCATTCCTTATACTATGCGGGGAGGCAGCAGGTTTGATTATTAAAGAACTGAATTTATATCATTTTGGTAAATTTCATCATCAACAGATTCAATTACGCCCCAATACGAATATTATTTATGGTGAGAATGAGGCGGGAAAGTCGACGATTCATGCTTTTATCCAATCTATGTTGTTTGGCACAGAACGAATGCGCGGAAGAGGTGCCGGCCGGGATATGTACGCCAAATATCAGCCATGGATTGATGGAAAGAACTATGAAGGGGCGATGATTATCGAACATGAAGGTGTGACTTACAGGCTCTATAGAAGCTTTTATAAAGATGATGAAGTTTTCCAGGTGACGAATCAAGATACGGGTAAGGCAATTAATTTAGGATCTGAAGGCATTGGTAGTCTGATAGAGAATTTGACGGAATCCAGTTATAAAAACACTATAAGCATACGGCGTCCCCAGATGCATCCTGATGAGAGTTTTTCTCTATCCATGCAGAATTATATTGCGAATCTGAGTATGACGGGAAGTGATGCGATTCAGATTGAAGAGGCGCTTAAGGAGCTTAAAAAGCAACGCAAGCAATATAATCCTAATACAATCGGGCAGGATATGCGGCAGCTGGCCGAAGACATTCATCGGCTTAATGCGCGGGAAAAGGACAAGCAGCAGTATGTTTCTAATCTTCGGCAGATTGCCAAGGAAGAGGAAGCGCTGAAGCATCAGATTAGGCGGATGGGTGATAAGCAGCAGCAACAGGAAAGAGAAAGTCAGCAAGAGCACATGAGGGCAGTCAAGGTGCAGGAGAGGCTTAAAGCTTTTCTTATTGTTTTTGCATTATTGTTTTTGACAGCATCAGGAGGATACTTTTTGACAGGAGCCGGTCAGATAATATTGCTTTTTTTATCAGCTATATCAGGGTTTGCTTGGATAATAGGAAGCATTGCTTTGTGGCGCAATAGGTCGACAGGTGAATTAAGGAAATCATCAGATGGTTTGAAAGAAGAAAACTTATGGACACAAAAAGAGGCCGGAACGAGGAATAAGAATCGTCTGGAATGGGAATTAGAGCAGTTGAATGAAGAAATAGCGAGAATTGTGCCGCTTAAAGAGCAGTATCATTTATATGAGGAAGAATTAGAAAAGAGCAGTAAGGAAGTCGATGCGATAGATGTCGCTGTCAAAACCATTAAGGAGTTGGCTTCAGACATCCATGAAAGTTTTGGAAGTTCTTTGAATGCATCTGTTGCCGAGATGTTTTCGGAAATCACAGGTAAATCAAGTCAACAGATATATATTGACGAGAAGCTTAACATATCCGTGGATAATACTAAAAAGTATATAAGCTATCATCATTTAAGTGCAGGGACGATTGACCAGCTCTATATTTCATTGAGATTTATCATTGGGAATATCATCTTTGACGGCAAGGAGATGCCGATAATTCTTGACGATGTCTTTTCCCTTTATGATGATAACAGGTTAAAGAATATACTGAACTGGCTCATTAACCGGCAGCGCCCACAGATAATTATCTTTACATGCCACCAGAGAGAAGCCGATATTTTAGATGATTTGGGGGAGGATTATAATTATATTGAATTAAGTATTCGAAAGTGATAGAGGTATAATCCTCTTGCATATATGGCAATATTCGGGTATAATATGACTATTAAAAGGAGGTGTTCATATGTATATTAAAGCATCTGCATCAATCCGAAGTAACTATAATGAAGTGGCAAAAATTTGTAAAGAAAGCGGAGAGCCTGTTTATTTGACTAAAAATGGGGAAGGCGATCTTGTGGTCATGGATATTGAAGCATTTGAAAGGCGAGCCAAGGAACTTAAGGTTGCAGAAGATTTGTTCCGTATCAAAGCGGCACGGATGAATGGTGCCGGAGGATACTCTGTTGCGGAGGTTAGGGAAGCTCTGCGGGAAACTATCGAAAGCACGGATGAGGTAAAAAATGAATAGAAAAAAGTATAACATTATTATATCCGAAGATGCCTTTGTTATGCTTGATTGTCATGTAGAATTCTTATCCAGGGTCAGCAAGGAGGCAGCGAAAAGGACAATGGATCGGATATTGTCGGATATTGTATCTTTGGAGAAAATTCCAGAACGGTATCCGGTTTATGAAAACCAGTTTATTTCTGAGAGCCGTTACCGAAAGATGGTTTCTGGCAAACGATACCTTGTTATATATGAAATTTCAGAAGATACGGTATATGTAGACTATATCTTGGATTGCAGGCAAGAGGAAAATAATATTAGACTAATCAAAAGATAGGGGCTGTAATCATTTTGGGTTCTTACTGAACTTTGGATATTCCGCTGGAATCTATTTCCCCAAATGCTATATGGCTCTTGAAAAGTATGGATTCCAGCAGAGAATAGATATCCAAACATGAGTAAGAACCGGTAATTGCAACAGCCTTTTTGTAGTGTGCCCGGTGGGCACACGTTCTAACGGGTGAAAGTCCCCAATCCGCCCGGCAGTGGGAAGGGTACAGCCGAAGCCAAGGGTGTCCATCGTGAGGTGGAATCTGAAGAAAGGATTAGGCAAAACTCTGGCTTGTTACATCTGAGGCTAAAGGCAGGGATAAGGTTGCTATACAAACCAAAGTCCAATTGGTACTATGTTAAGAAAAAGTACAACTTAAAAGTGGAAATTTTCTTTATTAGTATCTGAATTAGTATTATGTCAACCTACATTCCTGCTGTTTTCTCTTTGATATCTTTCCTCATACTGATTCGGAGAGAGATATCCACAATGGCTATGAATCCGCTTTGTATTATAAAATGTTTCTATGTATTCAAATACAAGTCTGTAAGCATGCTCATAATTCCATATCTTATATCGGTTTAGCCACTCCCTCTTAATTAATGCATGAAACGATTCTATACAAGCGTTATCCCATGGATAGGCTTTCTTTGAATAACTCAATATCATCTCTTTTGTTATTTTTTTGTACTCCAATGAGACATACTGACTCCCTCTGTCCGAACTATCCTGAATTCAGGATAGTTATTAAGGGAAGTATCAAGTTTAGGTCAAAAAAATAGACACTTCGATAACATAAGTGCCTAAATTTGATATTTGCCGCATTGAACAAAGTCGTGTACGGTTAGCCGATTCTGATGGGGATTCAATCGTCTCTCTTTTCCCTATTAGTGGTAGTGTATCTACTCTTTCAGATAAGCTCTGATCTGATATTATCGCTTATCTGCCTAAAAATGGCGTACCTTAATAATACCCTCGAAAAAGGGAATATCTGGCATATTCAGTTCAAATTATTTATGCGCTGCTCCGATAGCCTGCGTTTGATGACTTTATGGGACCATAATTCCTACTCCCACATTCCGGGCATACACATATATCTGTTTCAAATAATTTCAAGAGGATTTCTGCGGTAGTCAGGTCCTCCAGTTCCGACAAATACTCCTGGCACCCAATTAGATTTCGTGTAGAACATCATTCTATATGCATCTAATATTTCCTAATCTAATCAAAATAAATAAAGGACAACCATCAATCAGTTGGCTAAATTTCAGTCAAACTATTTAA
>Ga0153994_1000098_pt1 | contig 38310 bp, 39 predicted proteins | sample TSNC078MetaG_FD_104735 | JGI IMG/M metagenome (GOLD analysis project Ga0153994, IMG submission 104735) | Attine ant fungus gardens microbial communities from North Carolina, USA - TSNC078 MetaG | ecosystem: Host-associated > Fungi > Mycelium > Unclassified | place: USA: North Carolina, Lumber...
CCGCCGCGCGTCGACTCTGGATGAGGCCGGCCGCATCTTCGACACGGCAGCGATCGTCGTCATGGTGGTCGCCGCGGTCGCCGTCGTGGTGGGACTGCTGTGGATCACCTTCCTGCCGTACGACTCGCTGACCGGAAACGCGACCGTCATCTACCCGTTCCCGTTCAACTCTCCGGAGCTCAGCGTCACCACCACCCCGTGAGTGCGGTCGTGGACGACAATGGCGCCATGACATCTCAGCGCGCATCCCTGAGCTCACCCCTCCGCGAAACGCTCAGGGCAGTCCCGTCGGTGGTCGGCGTCGCGCCGCCGTGGGAGCCGTCGTCCGCGCCGGACGACCCGCGCGACCTGTTCGTGACCTGGCTGACCGACGCCATCGAGGCCGGTCTGCCCGAGCCGCACGCCGCGACCCTGTCGACGGTCGGCGAGGATGGCCTGCCGGACGCCAGGGTGCTCGTGCTGAAAGATGTCACGGACGACGGCGGATTCTCGATCGCCACGGCCGCCGAATCGGCGAAAGGCGCCCAGCTCGCCCACAATCCGGGCTGTGCCCTGAGCTTCTACTGGGGTCCGCTCGCGCGCGCCGTGCGCATTCGTGGCGTCGCCCGGCTTGCGCCCGCCTCCGTGTCGGCCGCGGACTTCCTCGCCAGACATCCCGCTGCTCGCGCGCAGGTGCTGGCCGGACGCCAGAGCAGTGTCCTGGCCGACCGCGCCGAACGCGACAGGCTCCTCGCAGACGCGCGGGCCGCCGTCGACGCCGATCCGGGTCTCGTCGCCCCTCAGTGGACGGCGTGGACGATCGAGCCGTCCTCGATCGAATTCTGGCAGGGCTCGCCCGACCGTGACCACCAGCGACTCCAGTACCTGCGCACCGCATCCACGTGGGATCGGCGCCCCCTCTGGCCGTAGCTCGCCTCTGCTGGGGATACGAAGGCGGGGGAAGATCGCCGGGGGGAAGAACGCGGTGGGAAAGAACAAGGCCCGGATTTCCGTGGAAATCCGGGCCTTTCTGGTTGCGGGGGCAGGATTTGAACCTACGACCTCTGGGTTATGAGCCCAGCGAGCTACCGAGCTGCTCCACCCCGCGTCACAAGAATTTACTTTAGCACCGGCTGCTGTTCAGCAAAAATCGAGGCCGAATCCCGGGCGTGCCGTGCGTGCATCCCGAGTTTGGTAGAACGATCTGTCGATGCCCCGTGTTTCGGGGCGGGCCTGTTCCGGTGGCCGCCGGTAGAGTCGGTGGCAGGGAGGGCGTCCATGCCGAGTTCGCTTCAGAAGTACCGGGTCTGCGTGATCGAGGACGATCCCGACGTCGCCTTCTACATGAAGACCGTGCTGGAGAAGCGGGCGGATGCGGTGGTCGTCGCGATCACGGACCCGTCCAAAGCGCTCGCCGCCATCGCCGACTTCGAGCCGGACCTCGTGCTCACCGACATCGAGATGCCGGGGATCTCCGGGCTCGACCTGCTGAAGGTGCTGCGCAGCCAGTACCCGGGGATGCCGGTCGTCGTCATGACAGCGCACGTCTCCGTCGACTACGCCGTCTCCGCCCTGCGCGCGCAGGCGGACGAGTTCCTGACCAAGCCCGTCTCCTCCGTCGACCTCGTCTCGATCGTGACCAGGCTCGCGGAGCAGGGACGGACCAAGAAGGCGGCGCAGCGTCCGCAGGTGGTCCTCGCCATCGGCGCGCATCCAGACGATGTCGAGATCGGCGTCGGCGGCATCCTGTCCGCCCATCGGGAGGCGGGCAACACCGTCGTCATCCTCACCATGTCGCGGGGCGCCAGGGGAGGGGATGCGGACGACAGGCAGCACGAGTCGCTGGCGTCGGCGGAGCTGCTGGGCGCCAGGCTCTTCATGGAAGACCTGGAGGACACCCAGATCTCCGCGGCGGACCCGACCGTCGGCATCATCGAGCGCGTCGTCGCCGAGGTGCAGCCGGACATCGTTTACACGCACTCCGCCCACGACCGCCACCAGGACCACCGCGCCGTGCACTCAGCGACGCTCGTCGCGACGCGTTCGGTGCGCACGGTGTGCTGCTACCAGAGCCCGTCGGCGACGATTGACTACCGGCCGACCAGGTTCGTGCCGATAGATGGATTCACAGACGCGAAGCTGCGCCTGATCGACTGCTTCCGGTCGCAGACCGAGCTCCGCTCGTACCTCGAACCCGACTTCGTGCTCGCCACGGCGCGCTACTGGTCGCGGTTCGGAGGCGGCCAGAGCTGTGAGCCGCTCGAAGTGATCAAAGACACCGCAGACATCTCGGTGCCCGCATCGTCCCTGACGGCGGACGCCCGAACCAGAGGAACAGAGAAGTGACCCGAGTTCTCGTGACAGGCGCCGGCGGCCCTGCCGGCGTCGCCGTCATCCGCTCCCTGCTGGCCCGCGACGACGTGCAGGTGCTCGCCGCCGACATGGACGGCTGGGCGAGCGGCCTGTATCTCGTGGCCGCCGCCGACCGGCGCATCGTCCCTGCCGGTAAGTCCGCCGGGTTCGTCGACGAGCTGATCCGGATGTGCGCGGCAGACAGCGTGGATGTGCTGTTCTCCACGGTCGACGTCGAGCTGCCCGGCCTCGCTGCCCGGCGCGACGACCTGCTCGCGGTCGGGACGGCGCTCGCCGCCCCGAGCATCGAGACGCTGACGGTCTGCCTCGACAAGTACCTCCTCGCGGAGCGCTGCGCCGGGCGGCTCGCGGTCCCGGAGACCCGGCTGCTGAACGCGGACGGCGTCGCGCACGACTGGACGTTCCCCGTCATCATCAAGCCGCGCAGCGGAGCTGGGTCTCGTGGTGTGCGTCTGATCCAGGATCGCGACACGCTGGAGGCGCTCGGTACCGACGAGAGCATCCTGATCCAGGAGAACCTGCCAGGGGACGAGTTCTCCGTCGATGTGCTCTCGGCGCTCGACGGCAGCGTGATCGCCGCCGTACCCCGCTCGCGCGAACGGGTGGACTCTGGCGTCTCGGTCGCCGGCCGGACGGTCAAGCGCGACGAGCTCTCGCAGACCGCCGCCGACGTCGCGCGCGCCATCGGGCTCACAGGCGTCGCCAACGTCCAGCTCCGCTACAGCACCGCAGGCGTCCCCGCGCTGCTGGAGGTGAACCCGCGTTTCCCCGGCGCGATGCCGCTGACGATCGCGGCGGGCGTCGACATGCCGTCGCTCCTGCTCGACCTGGTGACCGGCGTCGACGTGCCGAGGACCGTGGACTTCGTGGAGCTGGCGAACGTCCGGTTCCTCGAAGACGTCTTCCTCGACCCGGCCGACGTTCTCGTCTCCGAGAACGCAGCCCACACCGAAGGCCCGGGCGAGGAGTGACCGCTTCCGGCCGCGAGCTGCTGCTGGGCGACTACCACGTCCACTCGACGTTCTCCGACGACGCGGTCAGCACGCTCGCGGAGAATCTGGCGGCGGCCGGCGCCGCAGGGCTGCGCGAACTGCGCCTGATCGACCATGTGCGCGCGTCGACCACCTGGGTGCCCGAGTTCGTCCGCGCCGTCGCGGCAGAACGCATCCCGGACGGCCTGATGGTGTTCACCGGGGTGGAGACCAAACTCCTGGATGCGTCCGGCGCCATCGACACGCCGCCCGACCTCATCGTCGGCGCAGGCGGGGTGGGCGCGATCGTGATCGGCGACCACCAGTTCCCCGGGACGGACGGGCCGTGGTCTCCGCGCGAGACGATGGAGCGGCTGGCGGCGGGGCTCTCCGCGGACGACGCGCTCGACCTGCTGATCACGGCGAGCATCCGCGCGATGCAGCGAACGCCGAATGCGCAGCTCGCGCACTGGTTCTCGATCCTGCCGAAGGTGGGACTGTCCGAGGACCAGCTGGGGAGGGACAGGCTCGCCGCCTGGGCGGCCGCAGCGGCGAGCACGGGCACGATCGTCGAGGTCAACGAGAAGTGGGCGTGTCCTGGGCCGGACGCGGTCGCCGCCCTGGTCACGGCGGGTGCGCCCATCGTCGCATCCACCGACAGTCACGTCGCGACGGACGTCGGCCGCTACGAACGTGTGGCGCGCATCCTGGAGGACGCCTATGGTCGTTCCCAAGCGAGCGCGGAACAATCGACGCACGCAGCGTCATCAACCAGCGCGGATTCGACCAACGCAGAGTCATTCACCGCAGGGGAGGAGGACCGATGAGCCCCATCGACATGAACAGCGAGCAGTACGACGAGATCCAGCGCGAGATCGACGCCAACAAGCGCTGGGAGTACCGCCTGCTCCCGTATGCGGGGATCGCCCTGGTCGTGCTGGCCGCGATCGTCGTCGTTCGCACGGTGTTCCTCTCATGAGCGAGGCAGGCGCGCCCCGCGTCGTCATCGCCGACGACGACGACGACATCCGCGGGCTCATGCTCATCGCCGCCACCCGTGCGGGCGTCGAGGTCGTTGCTGCCGTCGACAACGGTCCTGCAGCGCTCGAAGCTGTTCGTGCCGGCGGCATCGACCTCGTGGTCCTCGACATCTCGATGCCGGGTATGAACGGCGTCGAGGTCGCTGAGGCGGTCAGGGCCGACCCTGTCGCGAGCGCGACGCTCATCCTGATGGTGTCGGCATCCGTGCAGCTCCTCACCGACCACGGCGTCGTCGCCGAACGCTCCGACAGCTTCATCATCAAGCCGTTCAGCCCCAAAGTCCTGACCGCTCGCATCAGGGACATGCTCGGGATGGAGGCGACGGTATGACCATCGACCGCTGGCTCGGCCGGATCTCGATCGACTCTCCCAGCCCGTTCGTCAAGCAGATTCCGACCATCGTCGGCTTCCTGATCGCCATCGGCGTCATGCTGCTGCCGCTCAGCCCCGGCCCGACGAACACGCTGTTCTTCTACCTGGGCGTCGCGCTCGCCGTGGTGGCGACGGTGGTCTCGTTCGCGTTCCCGTGGCGCAGGCTGCGCGCGGAGTGGTCGATCCTCATCCCCGTGCTGTCGCTGATCGCGGTCGGCCTGTTCCGGCTCGGCACCGGCGGTTCGAATTCGCCGTACGGCGCACTCCTGCTGCTCCCGTTCGTCTGGATCGCGACGGAGGAGGGCAGGATCAACGCCGTGATCGCGGCGCTCGGCACCTTCCTCGTGCTGCTCGGGCCTCTGGTGGCCACCACCGTGCCGACGACCGTCGGCGACCTGGTGCGCGCGATCTTCTCACCGCTGATCTACATGATCGTCGCGGTCGTCATCAACGAGATCGCGCACAGGGTGCGCGTGCAACTCGCCGCCGCCAACGAGGCGGCGAAGCAGCGCAAGGAACTGCTCGAACAGGCCGTGCGCTCGCAGGACGAGCTGGTGCTGAACGAGGCCAGGCTCAAGACGGCGAACCGCCTGATCCAGAGCATCTGGAACGCCGTGACGGAGCAGTCGGTGATCGGCACCGACCTCGACGGCCTCATCGACGTCTGGAACCCCGGCGCAGAGAAGATGCTCGGCCTCACCGAGAAGCAGGCGCTCGAAGGCCACAGGCACATCATCGAGTTCCACCTCGCCTCGGAGCTGGAGGAACGGCTCCGCGACATGGATGCGCGTGTGCAGACGGTGTCGAGCGCCGAAGACTTCTCCGCCCTCGTGGATGCTGTCCGCTCCGGATACGCCGACGTGCGCGACTGGACCTACGTGCGGGCGGACGGCAAGCTGGTGCCCGTCCAGGTGGCCGCGACGCCGCGCCTCGACGAGAACGGTCACAGGGTCGGCTTCATCTTCGTCGCGACCGACATGACGCAGGCGCGCGAGTTCGCCAGGCTGAAGGACGAGTTCGTCGGCCTCATCTCGCACGAGCTGCGCACGCCGCTCAGTTCCATCCTCGGCTACCTCGAACTGATGCGCGACGACGAGGACGACCCGCTGTCGCAGGAGCAGTTGCAGTACCTGGGCGTGGCGGAGCGCAACGCCCACCGTCTGCTGCGGCTGGTCGGCGACCTGCTGTTCACCGCGCAGGTGGAGTCAGGCCGCTTCCCCCTGGAGCAGAAGGACCTGGAGCTGGGACCGCTGGTCACCGCGTCCGTCGAGTCCGCCCGGCCGGTCGCCGCGAACGCGGGGGTCGCACTCACGGCCGAGCTGCCGGAGGAGTCCGTCACGATCTTCGGCGACCCGCTGCGCATCGGCCAGTCCATCGACAACCTGGTCTCAAACGCCATCAAGTTCACGCCGTCCGGTGGAAGCGTCACCGTCGCCCTGTCCCGTGACGGCGGGGATGCGGTGATCGCCGTCACGGACACCGGTATCGGGATCCCAGCGGTCGAGCTCGGGCAGCTCTCCAACCGGTTCTTCCGCGCGTCCACGGCCACCCGCAACGCCGTGCCGGGCGTCGGGCTCGGGCTCACGATCACCAAGGCCATCGTCACCGCGCACGGCGGCAGCATCGACATCGCCAGCGAGGAGGGCGTCGGCACCACGATCAGCCTGCGCCTCCCTCTCGAAGTGGCTGCGACGGCGGCACTGGACGGCGGTCGCTGATGGACGAGGCCCAGCGCGGCAGTGCAGAAGGCATCGCCGTCGCGGTCGTGCAGTTCGCGCCGACCGACGACACTGTGCACAACAGGGACTCCGTCGCGGCGTTCGTCGCCGTCGCCGCCGGGCGCGGGGCGAAGCTGGTCGTGTTCCCCGAGTATTCGTCGTACTTCGTGCATCCCCTCGGCGACGGGTTCGTGCGGAACGCGGAACCGATGGACGGGCCGTTCGTCGGCGCGCTGGTCGCCGCCGCCCGCGAGCACGGCGTGTTCGTGGTCGCTGGGCTCGTCGAGAGAACCGACGACAAGCACCGGTTCTCGAACACCATCGTCGCGGTCGCTCCGACGGGCGATGTCGTCGCGACGTACCGCAAGCAGCACCTGTACGACGCATTCGGGGCCCAGGAGTCCGAGTGGGTGGTGCCGGGCGCCATCGACGCACCCCAGACCTTCGAGGCGCACGGCATCACGGTGGGGATGCAGACCTGCTACGACCTGCGATTCCCCGAGGTGACCAGGCGGCTGGCCGACGCGGGAGCAGAGCTCGTGCTCGTACCGGCCGAGTGGGTGCGCGGACCGCTCAAAGAGCAGCACTGGCGCACCCTGATCGCGGCGCGCGCCATCGAGAACACCCTCTACGTCGCCGCAGCGGACCACACGCCGCCGATCGGCGTCGGATCGAGCACGATCGTCGACCCGATGGGCGTCGCGCTGGCCACGATCGGCGAGACGACGGGGGTGGCCGTCGCCGAGGTCACCGCGGAGCGGGTGCGCGCCGTGCGCGAGGTCAACCCGGCGCTCGCGCTCCGGCGCTACCGGGTGGAGCCGATCGACTGACGACAGGGGCGCGGGGAGCCGGCCTCAGCGCCGCAGGCCCGCCAGCTGAGCGGTCGCCCGCTCAAGCACCTCCGTGCGCTTGCAGAACGCGAACCGCACCAGGGATGCGGTCCCCGCGGCGTACTCGTCCGTGCAGAACGCGGACAGCGGCACGGCGACCACCCCGGCGAGGTCGGGCAGCTCGCGGCAGAACGCCACAGCGTCGGTGAAGCCGAGCGGAGCGGCGTCGGCGACGACGAAGTACGTCCCGTCGGAGGCTGCCACCCCGAAGCCGGCAGCGCGCAGCCCGTCCGACAGCAGGTCCTTCTTCCGCCTGAGGGTCGACGCGATACCGGTGAAGTAGTCGTCGCCCAGTCGGAGCCCCGCTGCGATGGCGGGCTGGAACGGTGCGCCGTTCACGTAGGTGAGGAACTGTTTCACCGCGAGGATGGCCGTCACGAGCTCCGCAGGGGCGGTGAGCCAGCCGACCTTCCACCCCGTGGCGTTGAACGTCTTGCCGCCGGAGGAGATGCTCACGGTGCGCTCCCGCGCCCCCGGCAGTGTCGCGATCGGCACGTGCGGCACGCCGAAGGTCAGGTGCTCGTACACCTCGTCGGTGACGATGATGGCGTCGTGCTCGTGAGCCAGTTCGACGATCGTCTGCAGCACCTCCGTGCTCAGCACGGTGCCCGTCGGGTTGTGCGGGGAGTTCACGAGGATGATCCTGGTGCGGTCGGTGACCGCATCCCGAAGCTCGTCGAGGTCGGGCTGGAAGCCGGGGAGGCGGAGCGGGACCGTGCGGTGCCTGGCGTCCGCCAGGCCGATCAGCGCGCCGTACGCGTCGTAGTACGGCTCGAACGTCACGACCTCGTCGCCCGGCTGCAGCAGGGCCAGCAGAGTGGCGGCGATGGCCTCCGTGGCTCCCGCGGTGACCAGCACCTCCCTGTCCGGGTCAACGGTGAGTCCGTAGCAGCGCTGCTGGTGCTCCGCGATGGCGTGCCGGAGGTCGGGGATGCCGATGCCGGGCGGGTACTGGTTCTCCCCTGAGCGGATGGCGGCGACCGCGGCGTCGAGCACCTCGGCTGGGCCGTCCTCGTCAGGGAAGCCCTGCCCGAGGTTGATCGCGCCCGTCCGCACGGCCAGCGCGCTCATCTCGGCGAAGATCGTCGCAGCGATCGCTCCGTCTGCGCCGAGCAGACCTGCGCCGCTCGCCGCACGCTTCCACGCGCCTGATACCGTCATGGGCACATCCTCTCCGCGTCGTGCTGTTCCAACCTACGGGGTGTCGGTCGTCGCACGCATTCGGTACGTTGTGCAGAGTCATTGACAGGCAGTAGCTCGTCCACAGGGGCCGCAAATAGAACACCCAGGTTCGCATCCCAAGCTGTCAGTGCTTGGAAGGAGCAACACACCATGACTGACACCCCGATCACTCCGGAGCCCGCGAAGGCCCAGCACGACGCCGACACCGAGTCGGTCGCGGGTGCTGCAGCCGAGACCCCCACGAACGCTGAGGGACAGACCGCGGCAGAGGCGACTCCGGCCACCGAGGCCGCACCCGCCGCTGAGGCTGCGCCCGCCGCCGACGCTGCGCCCGCCGCCGACGCTGCTCCGGCCGCGCCGACCGCACCGGCCGCACCGGCCTGGGAAGCCCCGGCTGCCGCGCCGGCCGCTGCCCAGACGGATGCGCAGCCCACCCTCCCGCAGCCAGGAGCGCCCGTCGCACCGGCCGCCAACCAGACCCAGCCGACGCAGCCGGTGCCGCCGCAGCCGTACGGCCAGCAGCCGACAGCGCAGCAGCCGACAGCGCAGCAGCCGACAGCGCAGCAGCCGACAGCGCAGCAGCCCAACTACGGGAACGGCTCGTTCGGTCAGCCTGCATACCAGGGCGCACCGCAGCAGCCGTACGCCCCGCACGCCCAGCACGGCCCGTACGCCACCGGCCCTGGCGTCGCGACCGCCGCCAAGCCGGCCAAGAAGCGCAACACCGGCATGATCATCGCGACGCTCGCGATCGGCGCCCTCATCGGCGGCGTCGCCGGAGCGGGAGCCGGCGTCGGCATCTACGCGGCGACCAGCTCGAACAACGCGACCATCAAGACGGTCTCCGGTCCGCAGAACATCACGGTGAACGACGCCAACAACGCAACGACGGTCACCGCCGTCGCCGCGAAGGCGTCGCCGAGCGTCGTCACCATCTCGGTGACCGGCTCGAGTGAGGGAGGCACGGGCTCCGGCATCGTCCTCACCTCGGACGGCTACGTCCTCACCAACACGCACGTCGTCACCCTCGACGGCCAGGCGTCGAACGTGACCGTGAGCGTCCAGGACAACGACGGCAAGATCTACTCGGCGAAGATCGTCGGCACCGACCCGACCACCGACCTCGCCGTGATCAAGCTGGACGGCGCATCAGGGATGACCCCGATGAAGTTCGCCGACTCGAGCAAGCTGAACGTCGGCGACACCGCCGTGGCGATCGGCGCACCGCTCGGTCTCTCCGGCACGGTCACCGACGGCATCGTCAGCGCCCTCAACCGCAGCATCAGCATCGCGTCGTCCGCCGCCCCCAAGTCGGGAGACGACTCGTCCGGCGGCAGCGGGGGAGACACCAACGGCAACCCGTGGAACTTCGACTTCCCCGGTCAGGGCGGCTCCGGCTCCGGCTCGCAGCAGTCCACCACGACGGCGACGATCTCGCTCCCGGTCATCCAGACCGACGCCGCGATCAACCCCGGCAACTCCGGCGGAGCGCTGCTCAACAGCAAGGGTGAGCTGATCGGCGTCAACGTGGCCATCGCGAGCGCGAGCGGTTCGTCGTCGAGCGGCACCCAGTCGGGAAGCATCGGCGTCGGCTTCGCCATCCCGGCGAACCTCGCCGAGCGCGTTTCGCAGGAGATCATCAAGAACGGGTCTGCCACGCACGGCCTGCTCGGCGCCTCCGTCACCGACTCGTCCTCTGACGCCAAGGCGACCAACGTCGGCGCGATCATCAAGGACGTCACCTCCGGAGGGGCAGCGGCCGCCGCTGGCCTGAAGGCGGGCGACGAGGTCGTCAACTTCAACGGCCTGCCGATCACGAGCGCGACCGACCTGACCGCTCAGGTGCGCGCCCTCGCGGCCGGAGCCAAGGCGGACGTCACGTACATCCGCGACGGCCAGACCAAGACCACGACCGTCACGCTCGGTTCGCTCCCCGCGAGCTGATCGCCGACACTACCATCACGAGGCCGTCCCGCAGCAGCGGGGCGGCCTCGCGGCGTTCGGGGGCGGGCTCCCAGGCGCGCCTGGACGCGGCTGATAAGCTCGAACGACCCGAAAACGACGAATGGAACCGATGCCGGACAACACTGTGCACACCCTTCCCGGTGTCTCGTACGTGATGCCCGTTCTGAACGAAGTCACTCACGTGCGGGCTGCCGTCGACAGCCTGCTCGCCCAGGACTACGCAGGACCGTTCGAGGTGACCGTCGCGCTCGGCCCGAGCATGGACGGCACCACGGAGCTCGTCGAAGAGCTCGCGGCCGTCGACAACCGCATCCACATCGTCGAGAACGTCGTCGGATCGACGCCGGCCGGGCTCAACCTGGCCATCCGCCAGTCGCACTATCCGGTGGTCATCCGGGTGGATGCGCACTCCGTCCTGCCCACCGACTACGCCCGCATCGCGGTCGAGACGATCCTGGAGACCGGGGCGGACAACGTCGGCGGGCTGATGGATGCGCAGGGCACCACCGCGTTCGAGCGCGCCGTGGCGCGCGCGTACGGCAGCCGCATCGGTCTCGGCGGCACCAAGCTCCACGTCGGAGGCGAAGCAGGGCCGGCGGAGACGGTGTACCTCGGCGTCTTCCAGCGCGACAGGCTGATCGAGGTCGGCATGTTCGACGAGGACATCAAACGCGGTCAGGACTGGGAGCTCAACCGCCGGCTGCGCTCGACCGGCGGCACCGTGTGGTTCACCCCGCGCCTCAAGGTCACGTACCGCCCTCGCCCCAACCTCTACCGCCTGGCCAGGCAGTTCGTGTCGACCGGCGTGTGGCGCGGAGAGCTGGCTCGTCGCTTTCCCTCCGCCAACGGCGTGCGCTACTTCGCGCCCCCGCTGATGGTGCTCGGCGTGGCGGTCGGCCTGATCCTGGGGATCGCCGGCATCGTCCAGGCCATCCTCGGCGCCGCCCCCTGGCTGCTCATCGGCTTCGCCATCCCCGCCTTCTACGTGCTGATCGTCGTCGCCTCCGCCATCGTGTGGGGGCGCAAGGACGGCTTTCGTTCGTTCCTCTGGTTTCTCGTAGTCTTGCCGTGCATCCATTTCTGCTGGGGGAGCGGCTTCATCCTCGGATACCTCTCGCTCACCCGCAACATCACGGCCCACACGGGAAGGTAGCCATGTCAGCCCCAGGCACCGGCGCGCACGGAGCGCGCCCGACCTCGATCGCCGAGCTGCGCGCGGTCGCGCAGCCGCCCGAGGTGCGCGGCCGTCGCAACGCAGAGCACTGGACGGCGTCGCTGTACCTGCGCAACCTGTCGCCGTACCTCACCTGGTTCCTGCTCAAGACCTCGATCTCGGCCAACGGCGTCACCGGCCTGATGATCCTCACGGGATGGGCGACGGCCGCGAGCCTCCTCATCCCCGGCATCGGAGGCGCCGCGCTCGCGCTCATCCTCGGCCAGCTGCAGATGCTGGTCGACTGCTGCGACGGCGAGGTGGCGCGCTGGCGCAGGACATCGTCGCCGGCGGGGATCTTCCTCGACAATGTCGGGCACTACTCCACCGAGACGCTGATCGCGATCGCGCTCGGCATCCGCGCGGCGGGCTACCCGTTCGAGGCGCCCGCCGACTACCTGTGGACGAACCTCGGCACGCTGCTGGCCCTCATCATCGTGCTCAACAAGGCGCTGAACGACATGGTGCGCGTCGCCAGGGCGAACGCGGGTCTCGGCAAGCTGGCCGACACCCAGGCGGCGTACGCGCCGACCCACGGCGTCATCGCACGGCTGCGTCGCGCCGCACGATTCGTGCCGTTCCACCGGCTCTACCACTCCGTCGAGCTGACGATCATGATCTTCGTCTTCTCGATCGTCGGGCTCTTCATCGGAGATCAGCTCGCCAACCGCATCCTGCTCGCGGTCCTCGTGCCGCTGGCGCTGCTGGCGCTGATCGGGCACTTCGTGGCGATCATGTCGTCGAAGAGGGTTCGTGGCTGACCGGCAGGTCGCCGTCGTCGTGCTCACGCAGGGCACGCGACCGGCCGAACTGCGCCGCGGGATCGACTCCGTGCTGGCGCAGACCGGCATCTCGACCGACGTGGTGGTCGTCGGCAACGGGTGGGACCCCGCCACGTCCGACCCTGCCCTCCCCGGCGGCGTCCGCACGCTGCACCTGCCGGAGAACGTCGGCATCCCCGCCGGACGGAACGCGGGCGTCCCGCTGGTCTCCGGCGACATCCTGCTGTTCCTGGACGACGACGCGTGCATCCCGTCGCAGACCTTCCTCAGCGACGCCATCGGACAACTGGATGCGGACCCCGGGATCGGGATGATCCAGCCGCGCATCGTGGACCCCTCCGGAACAATGTCCCCTCGCCGCTGGATCCCGCGCATCCGGAAGGGCGACCCCGCCCACCCGAGCAACGTGTTCTCGGTGTGCGAGGCGGTCATCGTGCTCCCGCGGCGCGTCTTCGACGCCGCCGGCGGCTGGGCCGCCCCGTTCTTCTACGCCCACGAGGGAATCGACCTGGCCTGGAAGGTGTGGGATCAGGGGCTGCGCACCTGGTACGCGGGCGATCTGATCGCCAACCACCCTGCCGTCTCCCCGACGAGGCACTCGTACTACTACCGTCTCAACGCCCGTAACCGGGTGTGGCTGGCGCGGCGGAACCTGCCCGCTGTTCTCGTGCCGCTCTATGTCGGATCGTGGACGGGCATCCAGTTGCTCAGGTGGTTCAGGAAGCCGGCGGTGCTGAAGGCGTGGTTCGGCGGCTGGCGGGAAGGCTGGCGCACCGATCCGGGGGAGCGGAAGCCACTGCGCTGGCGCACAGTGTGGCGCATGACCATCGCTGGACGCCCGCCGATCGTCTGAGACGCTGTCAGTCGTCCGCCCGTTCGTCGGCGTCCTGGTCCTGCTCAGCACGTTCCGGCTCGCCCGTGGTCAGCTCGCCCTGCCGTGCTGAGCGTCGGCGCGGCACAGCCCCTTTGAGGACGGTGCCCGCTCGAAGCGCTGCGCTCCCTGCGCTCGCTCCCATGCGCCGGACGCCGTCGGTCGTCGCTGCGATGGACCGTCCGGCGATGCCCTGCTTCTTCTCGCCGGCCGTGACGGCGCGGACGACAGGGTCGGTGGCGGCGGGGAACACGGCGGGTGCACCGCCGAACGCCAGCCGTGAGTTCTGCACGACGCGCCGGCCCAGGATGTTGTTGCCCGCTCCGCCGACGACGGCGCCGATCCCGAACGGGATCGCCCTGCCGATCACGCTGGCGCCGCCGCGCACGGCGAACTGGCGGATGAACGCGCTCTTCAAGCGGTCGACCAGCGGCCCGACCATCATCGACGGAAGGCTCGAGGTGACGAGCTCTCCCCAGTACGCTGTGCGCCCTGCGCCGCCTCCGGCGACCTGACCAGCCAGCTGGCGAACCAGGTCGGAGCCCTCCCTGCCCAGCATCATGGTGAGGACGAGAGCGCGAGCGCGCGCCGGGTCGTCGACGGCGATGCCGTGCAGCTCGCTGAGCGACTGGGCGTATAGAGCCGTCGCTTCGAGGAATCCGGCCGTCTCCAGCCCGGAGAGTGCGATGGTGATGCCCGTGCCGATCGCGGGAATGACGGCGGTCACGCCGACAGCCGCGCCTCCGGTCGTCACGGCAGCGAGATAGCGGCGCTCCAGGATCGCGGCGATCTGTGCGGGGGAAGCGCCGGGGTTCCTCCGACGGATGCCGCGCAGGTGTGCGAGGACGGCGGGCCGGTGGATCGCGAGCAGTCGATCGAGCGTGGTGTTGACCATGCGGGGCGTCTCGGCCCCCGTCTGCTGCCCGCCGGTGACCGACACGAGCGGTTTCTGCTGTTTAGCCATCGATCCCGAGTGTATGCGCACATTCTGCGAGGAACACAGGGATTGATTTTCCCGGTGTTCCTCGCAGTGCGCCTCTTCTGTCGATGTTCGAAGGGGCGGGCGGAGCCGCGTGGTCAGGGGCCGAGCAGGCTGCTCCCGCGCCGCGACCGCAGGTACTCCGCGGCGGGCAGCACGCTGTACGCGGCGGGGAGGTGGTCCTCGTTCAGCTCTGCGGTGAGTTCTGCGACATCTACGCCGAGGACACTCGCGATCCGAAGAATGGTCACGAGGCTCGGGTTGGCGACGCCGCGTTCGATCTTTCCGTAGTTGGTGACGTGCATCTGCGCGAGGTCGGCGACGTTCTCCTGGCTGAGGCCGAGCTCGACGCGGACGTTGCGCACACGTGCACCGAAGATCACGGCGGCTGGGGACAATGGCTCTGGTGGCATAAACAATGAATACGACGATGCTGTGTCGGCTGCCAGAGCCGAGATGCCTCGGACAATCGCACCGTGAGCGTAAAGGATGTAAAATACATGCCTTTTTGTCGCCTCAAAAGCTGACGTTCCAGAGATACTCCGTGCCGTCCGGCCGGAACCAGCGCACGACGAGGATGGTGTCTGCTGCGATGTCCGGGCCGGTGACGGTCGCGTCGACGGCGGCACCCGGCACGACGGCGGATGGGGCGCTCACGCTCAGGCGGGAGCGACCGGAGATGCTGACGGAGACCCCGTGCAGCACCTCCCTGCTGGTGTTGACCAGGCGGTACAGGGGAGGCGCGCTGCGGTCGACCTCCCACGGCACGCGATGGGCGGTGGCTGTCTGAGTGGTGGACGATGGACTGCGTAGTTCACGGCGACGGCGGATCATGGGAACAATCTAAATTTCGCGTCCGACGCTGGGGCTCTCACATCGGGCGTCTAGGCCCTTTCTGTGGAGAACTCCTCGGATTCTTTTTTGTGGAGGGATTGATGAGCCCCGAAGAATCCGGTCTGATCAGGGAATTCGATCAGCTTCCGTAGTCGCGGTTGTAGAGGTCCAGCACCTCATCGATGGAGCTGTCGAGCACCAGCGACCCCTTGTCGAGATACAGCCCTCTGTCGCAGAAGCGGCGGAGATCCTTCTCGTTGTGCGAGACGAAGAAGAGCGTCCTCCCGCCGTCGAGCAGTTCCTCGATCCGCCGGTAGCACTTCTCGCGGAACCCGCGGTCGCCGACGGCAAGCACCTCGTCGACGAGGATGATCGGCTCCTCGAGCTGCGAAATGACGGAGAACGCAATGCGCACCTTCATCCCGCTCGACAGGTGCTTGTACGGGGTGTCGACGAAGTCGCGGATCTCGGCGAAGTCGATGATGCTGTCGAACCGCTCGTCGATCTGAGACCGCGACATGCCGTGCAGCCCGGCGGTCAGATACACGTTGTCGCGCACGGTCAGGTCGTCGACGAATCCGCCGGTGATCTCGATGAGCGGCGCGACGCCGTCGTCGACCTTCACGGCGCCCTCGTCGGGGAGCATGACGCCGGCGACGAGCTTCAGCAGCGTCGACTTGCCCTGACCGTTCCTGCCGACGACACCGATCGACTCGCCCTCGTTCACGGCGAAAGTGACGTTGCGGAGCGCCCAGAAGTCGTCGGGGCGCGTCCGCCGCTGACGGGAGCTGAACAGGTCCTTGAACGAACGCCGGCCTCCGCGGTTGCGCCGGAAGCTGACGCCCAGTCCGGAGACGTCGATGATGGGTGCCTGCATCAGATCTCCTTCAGGACGGCGCGCTCGCTGCGGCGGAACACCAGGATGCCGATCGCGAGGAGGACGAGGGACACCAGCGCGCTCGTCAGCACCAGATACCAGTCGAGCTCCTTGGCGAAGAAGGCAGCGCGATACAGGCTGAACAGCCCGGTGAGTGGATTGAACGCCGCCAGGTCTTTCAGGATGTGGATGTGCTCCAGGTCGCGCGCGCTGTAGATGATCGGGGACGCGTAGAAGAGGAAGCGCAGGAACAGCTTGATCGCGCGCTCCAAGTCGCGGAAGAACACCACGAGCGGTGCGACGATCAGGCCGACGCCCATGGTCAGGATGACCTGGATCACGATCGCGAGCGGGAACAGCAGGATGTCGATGTTCACCTTCGCGCCTCCGACGATCGCGAAGAACGCGAGGACGGGGAGGGAGAGCAGGAACTCGATGCCCTTGGATGCGACGATCCTGTTGACCCAGATCGAGCGGGGGATCATCGTGGACCTGATGAGCTTCGATTCGCGCAAGAATGCTCGCGTACTGTCCGAGACTGCGCCGTTGAACCACATCCACGGGAGCAGGGCGGCGAGCAGGAAGACGATGTACGGTTCTTCACCGACATCGCGGTGGAAGATCTGCGTGAAGACCAGCCAGTAGATGCCGCTCATCACCAGCGGGTCGAGGATCGACCACAGATAGCCGAGCGCGCTCGTCGAGTACCGGACGCGCAAGTCGCGCTTCGTCAGCAACCAGAGGGAGTGCCGATAGCGGGCGAACTTCGTTCGCTGCGCAGGGCGCACTGCAGTGAATGTACTGGTCACGGAACCCATCGTATTGATCGAAGCTGCGTGCTCGTCACGCAGCGGATTCGACTATACGAAAAAACCCTGCACTAAACGAAAAGGTTCGCCCGCTCGAGGTCTTCCTGGAAGTCGACCTCGACCGCGTACAGGTCTGAGATGTCGACGGGCTCGACGAGCAGGGCGTCCTGCTCGATCGCGAGCTCGATGCCGCGCTCGAAGTAGTCCTGGTCGCCGACGCGCTGCAGCTGACGGAGCAGGGCGGCCTTGTCGGTGCTCGACACGTAGTTGATGCCGACAGCCTCGCCGAGACCGTTCTTGACGGTCTTGGAGAGCTCCTGGATGTACCCCTCGGCGCCGGTGGTGTACTTGACCTCCTCGTCGGCGACCGACGAGGTGTTGACGGTGACGAAGGTCTGGTCGCGGTTGACCGTCGCGGCGGCGCGAACGAGGACGGCCGGGTCGAAGACGACGTCTCCGTTCATCCAGAGCACTCCGCCGTTGCCCGACGCCTGCAGGGCGCGCATGAGGCTCTTGGAGGTGTTGGTCTGGTCGTACTGCTCGTTGTAGACGAAGGACGCGTCCGGGAACGCCTCGATGATGTGCTCGAGCTTGTAGCCGACGACGATGGTGACCTTGGCGTCCTTGCCGAAGGCAGCGTGGATGTTGTCGAACTGCTGCTGCATGATGGTGCGGCCGTCGCTGAGCTCGGTGAGCGGCTTCGGAAGGCTTCGTCCGAGGCGGCTGCCCATGCCGGCTGCCAGAATCACTACCTGGGTCGTCACAATTGTCTCCTTGGGTTCCGTGCGGACTGGAGATGATGACCTGCTGGACACCACTTAACCGAAGTCTGGTAGAGGGTTCGCCCAGGGTTCAGCCGCACTTACGCGTATCGACACCCCTTCATGCCTCGACCAGCGTACCGGCGCACCCTTTCGAGGGGCAGGGGTTGACCGATGTCGTTGTTGGGTCGTTATGTTCCTCACAGGACTTTCCTAGGCTGCGGGACCCCGGCAGTTGGCGGGGTGGGGCTCACAACTCTCGGGCGGCTTGGTACGTTAGCTGGGTGAGTTCCGAGCAAGCGCGACCAGACAGCACCGAGCCGGTCAAGGCGCGCACGCCGGCGGCTCCACGACGGAAGACGACAGACACGGCACCAAGCGCTGGGGAGCGGACGGGGGACGAGATGGCCGCGAATGCGACAGAGGGGGACGGCGTGACCTCGCCCCCGAAGAAAGCGGCCACGAAGCCGCAGGCGAAGCGCACGCCGGCCGTGAAGACGGCCGCTGCCGCGGCAGGATCGAGCACGCGCAGCGCATCGCCGCGCGCCCCGCGGACGACCAAGCCGCGCACGACGAAGGCGGCCCTGCCCGTCGAGACCACCGCGACGATCGAGGTGGCTGCGCCCGCCGAGGTGGTCGCGCCCGCCGAGGTCGTAGCGCCTGCCGAGGTCGTAGCGCCCGCCGAGGTGGTCGCGCCCGCCGAGGTCGTAGCGCCTGCCGAGGCCGTAGCGCCCGCCGAGGCCGTAGCGCCCGCCGAGGCGGCTGCACCCGCCGGGGCCGATGCGCTGGCCCAGCCTGCGGCATCCACCGTCGCAGCGGCGCGTACGACCCCGTCCTCCTCCGCCAGCGTGCTCAGCGTCACCGGCCTGTACAAGCGGTTCGGCGAGACCGTTGCCGTCGACGGCGTGTCGCTGGACGTGAAAGAGGGCTCCTTCTACGGCATCGTCGGCCCGAACGGCGCGGGCAAGACCACGACGCTCTCGATGGTCACCGGCCTGTTGCGGCCGGACGCCGGGCAGGTGCTCGTGCACGGCATCGACGCCTGGTCCGATCCTGTGCGCGCCAAGCGCGCGATCGGCGTCCTCCCCGACAAGCTCCGCCTGTTCGACAGGCTGACCGGCGCCCAGCTGCTCCACTACTCCGGCACGCTCAGGGGCCTGAGCGCCAAGACCGTGCGCCTGCGCAGCGCCGACCTCGCGTCCGCGTTCGGCATCGAAGACGCCCTGGACCGCCTCGTCGCCGACTACTCCGCGGGAATGACCAAGAAGATCGCCCTCGCCGCTGCGATGATCCACTCGCCTCGGCTCCTGGTGCTCGACGAGCCGTTCGAGTCCGTCGACCCCGTGTCGGCGGCCAACGTGATCGAGATCCTGCAGCGGTACGCGGCAGCCGGCGGAACGGTCGTGCTGTCCAGCCACGGCATGGACCTCATCCAGCGGGTGTGCGACAGCGTCGCGATCATCGTGCAGGGCAAGGTCCTCGCGGCGGGCACCATCGACGAGGTGCGCGGAGAGCAGACCCTCGAAGAGCGCTTCGTCGACCTGGCAGGCGGACGCAAGGCAGCGGAGGGCATGGAGTGGTTGCACAGTTTCTCGGACTGAAGCTGCGCCTCATGGGCAACGCCTTCCGGCGGAGCCCGTGGCAGGTCGTCGGCCTGTCGGTCGGGCTGGTGTACGGCTTCCTCATCACGTTCGTCGTGGTGGGCAGCCTCATCGCCGCACGGTTCGTGCCGGACGTCGCCCAGGTGCATCACGTGCTGGTGGTCGTCGGCTCGATCGTCGTGGCCGGTTTCTTCCTGCTGCCGCTGGTCTTCGGCGTCGACGACACCCTGGACCCGCGGGCGTTCTCGCTGTTCGGCATCCCGAACCGTCAGCTCTCGACAGGACTGCTGCTCGCGGCACTGATCGGCATCCCGTCCATCGTGCTGAGCATCTGCGCTGTCGCGACCGTCGTCACCTGGTCGCGGGATGCTGGCACGACGCTCATCGCGATCGTGTCGGCCGTGCTGCTGGTGCTGACCTGCATCCTGGCCAGCCGCGTCTCGACCTCCGTGGCGTCGTTCCTACTGGCCACGCGCAGGTCGCGGGAGTTCGGTGGCGTCATCGGGATCCTCATCATCGTGCTGATCGCGCCGGTCATCATCCTGCTGATCACGATCGACTGGGGGCGTGACGGTCTCGGCGTGCTGTCCGGATTCGCCGCCTGGCTCGGCTGGACGCCGCTCGGCGCGGTGTGGTCGGTGCCAGGCGAGGCGGCGGAGGGCGCGTGGGGCATCGCGGTGCTGAAGCTGGTCGTCGCCGCCGCGACGGTCGGGCTGCTCTGGCTGGCCTGGACGTCGCTGGTCGCGAAGATGCTCGTCACGCCGCAGCGGGAGGCGCACGCCAAGGCGTACCACGGCCTCGGCTGGTTCGGCAGGCTCAAGGGCGGACCGACCGCGGCGATCGCCGCCAGGTCGATGACGTACTGGGGCCGCGATCCGCGCTACTGGATCTCCCTGGTGATGATCCCCGTCGTTCCCGTCTTCGTCATTGTGGCGCTGACGCTGGCCGGGATCCCAGGGCACTATGTGTCGCTCGTGCCCTTGCCGCTGGTGTGCCTGTTCCTCGGCTGGACGATCCACAACGACGTCGCATACGACAGCACGGCCATCTGGCTGCACATCGTCTCCGGCACGCGCGGCATCGCGGACAGGGTCGGCAGGATGTTCCCTCCGGTGCTCATCGGCATCCCCGTCGTGGTGGTCGGCTCGATCATCACGGCCGCTGTCTACGGCGACTGGGCTGTGCTCCCCGCGGTCGGCGCGCTGAGCGGGGCGATCCTCCTGATCGGACTCGGTCTGTCGAGCCTGTTCGCTGCGCTGTTCCCGTATCCGGCGACCAAGCCGGGCGACAGTGCGTTCGCCCAGCCGCAGACTTCCGGTGCATCCGCAGCGCTGGTGCAGGCCTTGAGCTTCTTCGCAATCCTCCTTCTCGCATCGCCGGTCATCGTGTTCCTGGTGCTCGGCCTGACGCTCAGCCCGTTCTGGTTGGGGATCGCCCCCGTCGCCGCCATCGTGCTCGGCTTCGGCTCCCTCTTCGGCGGCCTCTACCTCGGCGCGAAGGCGTTCGACCACCGGGGGCCTGAGCTGATGGCCTTCGCCAACCGCAACGACTGAGCAGGCCACGAGCATCCGGGAAGCATCGAACGTAGACTGGATGCATGTACGAGGACAGCATTTCGGAACCTGGTGGCCTGCCGGACGGCGGAGGAACGGCGACGCTCGACCGCGAGCTCGAAGAGCTTCTGCAGAACGAGGCCATCGAGCCGGGTGACCACGAGCGCTTCTCGCACTACGTCAAGAAGGAGCAGATCCTCGAGTCGGCCATGACGGGCAAGCCGGTCAAGGCGCTCTGCGGCAAGATGTGGACGCCTGGCCGTGACCCGCAGAAGTTCCCGGTCTGCCCGAGCTGCAAAGAGATCTACGAGAAGCTCCGCGACGAGTAGTCGAGTCTCGGAGCCTCAGACGTAGAGCGTCGGAAGCACGGGGTCGCCCCTGCTCACCCGGAGCGCCTCGTCGGGCAGCTCTGCCAGCGCCATCGCGCGGTGTTCCCGCGCCGCGACGGTTCCCGCCTGTCCGAGGTGTTCGCGGTGCACGACGCCGTCCGTGATGAGCGGCACGAGCAGGTCGCGTCCGCGATCCTCCACGGATGCGCCGCGCTCGATCACGTGGATGGCCTCCGCGACAGCGGTGCCGCTCTCGTCCAGCCGCCGCACGGGATGCTTGCGGCCGCCGACCGTCGCCTTGCCGTCCGACTTCTTGGCCACGGAGATCCACTCGCCCGTGCCGTCCAGGCTGCGGTGCGCGACCAGCTTGTAGACCATGCCGGACGCCGGATGGCCGGAGCCGGTGACCACAGAGGTGCCGACGCCGTACGAGTCGACGGGGGAGGCGGCGAGCCCGGCGATGGTGAACTCGTCGAGGTCGTTGGTGACGGTGATCTTGGTGTTCACGGCGCCGAGGGCGTCGAGCTGGGCGCGCACGCGACGCACGAGGTTCGGCAGGTCGCCTGAGTCGAGCCTGACCGCGCCGAGCTCCGGGCCGGCGACCCGCACGGCGGTGTCGATCGCCGTCTCGACGTCGAAGGTGTCGACCAGCAGCGTCGTGCCTGGACCGAGTGCATCCACCTGGGCGCGGAAGGCGTCCTCCTCGCTGTCGTGCAGGAGGGTGAAGGCGTGCGCGGCGGTCCCCATCGTCGGGACGCCCCAGTGCCGTCCCGCCTCCAGATTGGAGGTGGCGCTGAAGCCGGCGATGAACGCCGCCCGCGCCGCGGCGACCGCTGCCCGCTCGTTGGCGCGGCGCGACCCCATCTCGGCGACGGGGCGGCCACCGGCGGCCGTGACCATCCTGGCGGCCGCGCTCGCGACGGCGGAGTCGTAGTTGAACACGCTGAGGATGAGCGTCTCGAGGATGACCCCCTCGGCGAACGGCGCGTCGACGACGAGGAACGGGGAACCGGGGAAGAACACCTCGCCCTCGCGGTATCCGGCGATGGTGCCGCTGAACCGGTAGTTCGCGAGCCAGTCGATGGTCGCATCCCTGACCACGCGGTTGTCGCGCAGGTATTCGAGCTCCGCGTCGCCGAAGCGGAACTGCTCGATGAGCTCGAGCAGGCGACCCGTCCCCGCCAGGATGCCGTAGCGGCGCCCGGCCGGCAGGCGGCGGGTGAACGCCTCGAAGACGCACTCTCTGTCGTGCGTGCCCTTGAGCAGCGCGGCGTCGAGCATCGTGAGTTCGTAGCGGTCGGTCAGCAACGCGGAGGAGGCCATCACCCGCTCAGCCTAGCGAAGGCGGCGCTCTGCGCGGCGCTGACCCCCGTCGTCGCCGGTCGGCGGCGGTGGTCTCCTGCCCGTCGTTGTATGGTGGCTTCTTGTGACCGATGCACCGATTGGGATTTTCGACTCGGGTGTCGGCGGACTCACCGTCGCACGCGCGGTCCGCGATCAGCTCCCGAACGAGTCCATCCTCTATGTGGGCGACACCCTGCACTCCCCGTACGGTCCGAAGCCGATCGCCGAGGTGCGCCGGTTCTCGCTCGACGTGCTCGACTTCCTGGTGGACCAGGGCGTGAAGATGCTCGTCATCGCCTGCAACACCGCGTCCTCTGCCATGCTGCGGGATGCGCGTGAGCGCTACTCCGTGCCGGTCATCGAGGTCATCCAGCCCGCCGTGCGCCGCGCGGTCGCAGCGACCCGCAGCAACAGGGTCGGCGTGATCGGCACGGTCGGCACGATCAACTCGCGCGCATACGAGGACGCCTTCGCCGCCGCACCGTCGTTGGAACTGTTCACCAGGGCGTGCCCGCGCTTCGTGGAGTTCGTCGAGGCCGGGGTCACCAGCGGGGACGAGGTGCTGCAGGTGACGGCCGAGTATCTGCAGCCGCTGCGCGACGCCGACGTCGACACGCTCGTGCTCGGCTGCACGCACTACCCGTTCCTCAAAGGCGCCATCTCCTACGTGATGGGGGAGGGCGTCTCGCTCGTCTCCAGCGACACGGAGACGGCGAAGGACGTCTACCGCACCATCGTCGGCGGCGGACTGGAGCGCACCTCGCCGCTGCCCCCGACCATCCACTACGAGGCAACAGGCGCGGACACCGAGACGTTCCTGCGGCTCGCCCACCGCTTCATCGGCCCGCAGGTGGCATCCGTCGATCTCGTGCAGACGGGCACGATCGACCTGCCGCGCCCCTGACCATCATTCCCACCGCATCCAGCACCATCGAGGAGACACCGTGACCGACATCATCCGCGCAGACGGGCGCACCGCCGACCAGCTCAGGCCGGTCACGATCGATCGTGGCTGGAGCAAGCAGGCCGAGGGCTCAGCGCTCATCTCGTTCGGCAACACCCGCGTGCTCTGCACCGCCTCGTTCACCAACGGCGTTCCCCGCTGGATGGCTGGCAAGGGCAAGGGCTGGGTGACGGCGGAGTACTCGATGCTGCCGCGTTCGACCAACAGCCGCATGGACCGCGAGTCCGTCAAGGGCAAGATCGGCGGACGCACCCACGAGATCAGCCGCCTGATCGGCCGCAGCCTGCGCGCCGTCGTCGACATGAAGGCGCTCGGCGAGAACACGATCGTGCTCGACTGCGACGTGCTCCAGGCGGACGGCGGCACGCGCACGGCTGCCATCACCGGGGCGTACGTTGCACTCGCGGACGCCCTCGAGTGGGGCCGCGAGCACCGCTTCATCGGCCAGAAGGCCACCCCGCTGATCGACTCGGTCTCCGCGGTCTCCGTCGGCATCATCGACGGTGAGCCAATGCTCGACCTCGCTTACGTGGAGGATGTGCGCGCCGAGACCGACATGAACGTCGTCGTCACCGGGCGCGGCCTCTTCGTCGAGGTGCAGGGCACGGCGGAGGGCGCACCGTTCGACCGCAGGGAACTGGACGCGCTGCTCGACCTCGCGGTCGGAGGCGCAGAGACGCTGTCCGGCATCCAGGCCACGGCACTCGCTGCGGCGCTCGGTGGGGCGGAGGGCTGATGGTCCGCGTCGTCCTCGCCACCCACAACCAGCACAAGGCGGCCGAGTTCCAGCAGATCCTCGGGGATGCGGTCCCCGGCCTCGAGATCGTGGCGTACGACGGCCCGGAGCCGGTCGAGGACGGCGTCACCTTCGAGCAGAACGCGCTGATCAAGGCGCGGGTCGCCACCCAGCACACCGGCCTGCCTGCGCTGGCGGACGACTCCGGCATCTGCGTGGATGCGATGGGCGGCGCTCCCGGGATCTTCTCCGCGCGCTGGGCCGGCTCGCACGGCGACGCGGAGGCGAACCTTCGGCTGCTGCTCGACCAGCTCTCCGATCTGCCGGTCGGCACGCGCGGTGCGCACTTCACCGCGACGCTCGCCCTCGTCACGCCTGAGGGGGAGGAGACGGTCGTGCAGGGCATCTGGCCAGGCCGCATCGCGCGGACGGCGCGCGGCAGCCACGGTCACGGCTACGACCCGATCTTCGTTCCGGAAGGGCACGAGAGCACGGCGGCAGAGCTCGGGCCGGCCGTGAAGAACGCCGAGAGCCACCGTGCGCGCGCGTTCGCGGCGATCGCCCCGGCGCTCAACACGCTGGTCGCTCGCTCCCGCTGATCGGTTCGCACCTCCGATCGGTTGGTGCCGCTTCCGTGCCCGCTGTTCCGGCCCGAGGACGCGCTGCGTGGTGAGAATGAGAACGGCACTCATTCCTATCTAGGCCGGGCATCTGGCGGGTCGCGCATCCACTGCATACCGTTGGTGGTGATGAGTCACAACCACGGGCATTCCGCCAACCGCAACCGACTGCTGATCGCGATCGGGATCGTCGCGACCGTGCTGGTCGTCGAGGTGGTCGGCGCGTGGCTGAGCGGCTCCCTCTCCCTGCTGGCGGACGCGGGGCACATGCTCAGCGACCTGACCGGGCTGATCGTGGCGCTGCTGGCGACCATCGTCGCAGCGCGGCCGGCGAGCGACAGGCAGACCTTCGGCTATCGCAGGGCGGAGGTGTTCGGCGCGCTCATCAACGGGCTGATCCTGCTGGTCGTCGCCGTCGTCGTGACCATCGGCGCCATCGGCCGGCTCGTCTCAGGCGAGTCGGAGGTGCAGAGCGTCCCGATGCTGATCGTCGCGGCGATCGGCCTGGTCGCCAATCTCGGGGCGCTGCTGCTCCTGCGACCGGCCGCAGGGCACTCGATCAACATGCGCGGGGCATACCTGGAGGTGTTCGGCGACCTGGTGGGGTCTGTGACGGTCATCGTCGCGGCCGTCGTCATCCTCACGACGGGCTTCGTCCCTGCCGACGCGATCGCCTCGCTGCTGATCGCGGCGTTCATCGTGCCGCGCGCCTACCTGCTGCTGCGGGATGTGATGCGGGTGCTCAGCGAGGCGGCGCCCGCGGACACGGACGTGGCGGAGATCAGGGACCACATCCGGAAGACACCGGGGGTGGTGGCCGTCCACGATGTTCACGTCTGGGCGATCACCTCTGGCGCGCCGGTGTTCACGGCGCACGTCGTGGTGGAGCCGTCCGTGTTCCAGTCGGGGAAGACAGGGGAGCTGCTCGACGAGCTGTCCGGCTGCCTGGCGAAGCACTTCGACGTCGAGCACTCGACGTTCCAGCTCGAACCAGCCGAGCACGCTGCGCACGAGGACGAGTTCCACGCCTGAGCGGCCGATGACCGCCTGACCGCCTGGACAACCTGACCGCCAGCGATGGCGGTTCGGCCGTCAGACCGACGGTGTCAGGACTCCGGCGTCGGGCGGGGTTCCGCCGCGGGCGCCGGTGCTTCCTGCGCTGCCGCAGCCTCAGCGGCCGCCGCCTTCTTCTTCGCCTTGTGCAGCGACTGGAAGTAGTGGATGAGGGTGGGCACCAGGGTGATCAGCACGGCGCCGATCAGGATGATGTCGATGTAGCTGGAGACGAAGTTGGCGACCGGCGGGATGTAGCCGATGAGGAAGCCGAAGTAGGTGAGACCCGCACCCCAGATGAGCGCGCCGATGGCGTTGTACAGCGAGTACTTCTTGTAGTTCATGTGGCCGACGCCCGCGGCGACGGGGGCGAAGGTGCGCACGATCGGCACGAAGCGGGCGACGATGACGGCGAGGGCGCCGAAGCGGTCGAAGAAGGAGTTCGTGCGGCGCACGTTCTCCATGCTGAACAGACCGCTCTCCTTGCGCTCGAACACTTTCGGCCCGAGTTTGTGCCCGATCAGATAGCCGACTTCACCGCCGAGGAACGCGGCGAACGCGATCACCAGACAGACCCACCAGATGTCGATGCCGAAGACCAGCGCTGTGTGGGTGAGCAGCCCGGAGATCACCAGGAGGGTGTCGCCTGGAAGCAGGAACCCGACCAGCAGACCGGTCTCCGCGAACACGATCGCGCCGACGACGACGAGCGCCCACGGGCCGGCGGCGTCGATGATGGTGTGCGGGTCGAGCCACGGAATGAGTCCAGCGTGATGGATCAAGGTTCTCCCAGGAGAGGAAACGACGGGTGCTGCCGAGTTTACTGGCCTGAGGCTGCAGAGAACATGCGAATGTGCACGCGCTGAGCAAAGATCGTCCTATGGTCTGACTTTGCGCTTGCTGTGAGTGCGGGAGAAGGGACTTGAACCCTCACGCTCGAAAGCACAGGAACCTAAATCCTGCGTGTCTGCCAATTTCACCACTCCCGCGGTCGCGCTATGCGCGGCTACGACAATAGCTCATGCACGCGCGGGGCGACCTCTGTTCCATACAGCTCGATGGCCTTCATCAGGTGGTCGTGGCCAAGGGTTCCGTTGCTGATCTTGAGGTCGAAGCGCTCGATGCCGAGACCGTTCGCGGTGTACGCGATCTTCTTCGCGACCGTCTCGGGCGAGCCGACGAACAGCGCGCCGTCCTCGCCTGCCTCGTGCTCGAAGCGCGCGCGGGTCGCCGGCGGCCAGCCGCGCTCTCGGCCGATCCGGTTGGTCATCGCCTCGTAGTGCGGCCACAGCGTCTCCTTGGCCTCCTCGTCGGTGGCGGCGATGAAGCCGGGGGAGTGGACGCCGATCGGAAGGGACGCATCCTGGCCGAACTGCTCGAGCGCGTTGCGGTAGAGCTCGGCGAGCGGCTTGAACCGCATCGGTCCTCCTCCGATGATCGCGAGCATGAGCGGCAGGCCGTAGTGGGCGGCGCGCACGACCGACTCCGGGCTGCCTCCGACACCGATCCAGGTCTTCAGCAGGCCGTTCTCCAGGTGGGGGTACACCGACTGGCCGTCGAGGGATGCGCGGAGCGCGCCCGTCCACGACACCGGCTCCTGCTTGCGCACCTCGGTGAAGAGGTTCAGCTTCTCCTCGAACAGCTCCTCGTACTGGCCGAGGTCGTAGCCGAACAGCGGGAACGACTCGATGAAGGACCCGCGGCCGAGGATGACCTCCGCCCGGCCGCCGGAGACGCCGTCGAGCGTTGCGAAGCGCTGGAACACGCGCACGGGGTCGTCCGAGCTGAGCACCGTGACGGCGGAGCCCAGGTGGATGCGCTCGGTCTGGCCCGCGATGGCGGCCAGCACCACCTCGGGGGCGGAGACGGCGAAGTCCTTGCGGTGGTGCTCCCCGACGCCGATGAAGTCGAGGCCGACCTGGTCGGCGAGAACGCCTTCCGCGACCACGTTGCGCAGAACCTGCGCCTGGGGGAGCGGCTGTCCGTCCGCGTCGTTGGTGACGTCGCCGAACGTGTCGATTCCGAGTTCGAGCTTCGTGCTCATCGTGTCCTCATCCCGTGCTGTGTTTACATGCGTTTGCATGTACTTCTAACACTGCTGCACAGAGACTATTCCGCGGTGGCTCCCCGCGGTGGCTAGCGCGTGCAACTACTCCGCGGGGCGGACGCGAGGGCGACGCGGCACGTAGCGCGGGATGTACCGCGCGAGCATCCCGGCGCCGACGAAGCCGAGCACGCCGATGGCGCCCGCCGCGAACGCGAGGGAGGCGACGGCGGTGAGCAGCGACACCAGGAGCGGAGCCGCGGCCTGGCCTGCGTCTCCGGCGAACCGCCACGCGCCGAGGAACGGCGCGGGCTGGTCCTTCGGCGCCAGGTCCGCGCCCAGGGTCATGATGATGCCGGAGCCGATGCCGTTTGCAACGGACAGGAAGAGCGAGACGCCGATGTACCAGGCGACCCGCGCATCCAGGTCGTGGGTGAAGGCGAGTGTGAGGAAGCCGATCGAGAGTCCGAGCATCGACGGCAGGGCGCTCCACATCCGGCCGAAGCGGTCCATGATCTGGCCGCTCGCATAGAACAGGGCGAAGTCGACGGCGCCTGCGATGCCGATGATGAGCGCCGTGTTCGCCTCGCTGAGCCCGATGCTGATCGCCCAGAGCGGCATGAGCACCGTGCGCGCGGAGCGGATGGCGCCGATCAGCGCAACGCCCGATCCCATCCTGGCGAGCACGGCGCGGAACGACCAGATGGTGCGGAACAGGCCGTGCGTGCGCTCCTCCGCCTCCTCCTCGCCAGCGGTGAGCACCTCGCCGCCCTCGACCGCTGCTGCGGCGCTCTGGCCGAACATCTTCTCCGGGTCCGGAAGCACGATCAGCACGATGACGGAGCCGAGGCAGCTCACGATGAAGATCCAGAACACCGACTGCGTCGACCCGGTGACGCTGATGACCAGCGACGCGATCAATGGCCCGATGAACCAGCCGCCGCGGAAGATCCCGCCGAGCGTCGACAGCGCCCTCGCCCGGTACTTCTGTGGAACGTACGAGGTCATGAACGCGTGCCTGGCGAGCGCGAACACCGCCGTCGCGAGGCCGACCACGAAGATCCCGACCATGAGCACCCAATAGTTGGGTGCGATCAGGCACACGCCGACGCCGAGGATTGCCACGACCGCCGCGTAGATCATCGACGCGCGCTCTCCGATGCGCGACACCACCCACCCGCTGGGGATGTCGCCTGCCAGTTCGCCGAGCATCACCATCGAGGAGATGAACCCGGCGATGGCGAGGCTCGCGCCGAGGTTGCCGGCGGCGATCGGGATGATCGGGATGATCGCGCCCTCTCCGATGGAGAAGAGCAGCGTGGGGAGGAATGCGGCGAGAGCCACCGACTTGAAAGTGAATGGTCGCTCGTCGGTAGTCATTTCGTTAACACACTACAACTGGATGGGCGGGGCTCCGGCAGCCTGACCTCGCCCGGTAGTCTGGAAGGCGACATGATTGAAATCGATCTTTCCCAGCAGATCGCCGAACTGCGCTCGACGTTCGCCGACATCCGCTCCGTGGTCAATGTGGACGCTCTCACCGCCGAGATCGCCGCCCTCAGCGAGCAGGCGGGCGCTCCCGATCTCTGGGACGACACCGAGAACGCCCAGAAGGTCACCAGCGCGCTCAGCCACCGGCAGTCGGAGCTCGCCCGCATCACCACGATCGAGCGTCGCCTCGACGACCTCGAAGTGCTCGTGGAGATGGCCAACGACGGCGAAGGAGACGAAGCGACGGCGGCGGAGGCGAAGGCCGAGCTGGAGTCGCTGCAGAAGAGCCTCGGCGAGCTCGAGGTGCAGACCCTGCTGAATGGCGAGTACGACCCGCGGCCTGCCGTCGTGACGATCCGCGCCGGTGCCGGTGGCGTCGACGCCGCCGACTTCGCCGAGATGCTGCTGCGCATGTACCTCCGCTGGGCGGAGCAGCACAAGTACCCGGTCAAGGTCATGGACACCAGCTACGCGGAAGAGGCAGGGATCAAGTCGGCGACCATCGAGGTCGACGCCCCGTACGCGTTCGGAACGCTCTCCGTCGAGGCAGGCACCCACCGCCTGGTGCGGATGAGCCCGTTCAACTCCGCAGGCAAGCGCCAGACGTCGTTCGCGGCCGTCGAGGTCATCCCGCTGATCGAGGAGACCGAGTCGATCGACATCCCGGACAACGACATCCGCGTCGACGTCTTCCGCTCCTCCGGCCCCGGTGGTCAGTCGGTCAACACCACGGACTCCGCCGTGCGCATCACCCACCTCCCGACGGGAACCGTGGTGTCGATGCAGAACGAGAAGAGCCAGATCCAGAACCGCGCGGCCGCCATGCGCGTGCTGCAAAGCCGCCTGCTGCTCCTGCAGCGCGAGGCCGAGGCCGCCGCGAAGAAGGAGCTCGCCGGAAACATCACGGCGAGCTGGGGCGACCAGATGCGCAGCTACGTGCTCGCGCCGTACCAGATGGTCAAAGACCTGAGGACGGACTACGAGGTCAATAACCCCACCAACGTGTTCGACGGCGACCTGGACGGCTTCATCGCCGCCGGCATCCGCTGGCGGGCAGGCGCCAAGGCGGACGCGTGAGCGCGCAGCCGTCCGCGGTCGTCGAGGTCGCAGCAGCGGTCGACGACGAGCTGGTGGATGCGGTCGTCCGCTTGCTCCCGCAGCTCTCGTCCAGCGCGACCTTCGACAGGGCGCTCCTGGAGCGGGTCGTCGAGAGCGAGGCGGCGACGCTGTTCGTCGCGCGGCTCGACGGCGCGATCGTCGGCATGGCCACCCTCGTGACATACGCGATCCCGACCGGCGTGCGCGGACACATCGACGACGTGGTGGTCGATGAGGGCACCCGAGGCCGCGGCGTGGCCCGCAGTCTGCTCGAGGCGATGATCGCCCGCTCGGCCGAGCTCGGCATCCGCACCCTCGACCTCACCTCGCGTCCGTCGCGGGTGGCGGCGATCCGGCTGTACGAGTCCGTCGGCTTCGTGCGCCGCGACACCAACACGTTCCGATTCGCCGGATAGCGCGCTGACGGCTGGCGTTCGGGCCGCGTCCAGGCTTGCCGCGTATTGGTATGTCGCTACTGCGGATCGGCGCAGGGTTGCTTAGTCTCTAGAAGTCATGATCCGGTTCGAACACGTCTCCAAGCAGTACTCGGGCACCTCGCGCCCGGCACTCAACGCCATCAACCTCGAAGTGCTGCGCGGGGAGTTCGTCTTCCTCGTCGGTGCGTCCGGCTCGGGCAAGTCGAGCTGCCTGCGGCTCATCCTCAAAGAGGAGAAGCCCACCACGGGGAAGATCCATGTGCTCGGGCAGGACCTGGGCACCATCTCGTCGCGCAAGGTCCCGTACTTCCGCCGCAACATCGGCGTGGTGTTCCAGGACTTCCGGCTCCTGCCCAACAAGACCGTCTTCGAGAACGTGGCGTTCACGCTGCAGGTGATCGGCAAGTCGCGCGGCTTCATCCAGGAGGCCGTCCCCGACGTGCTGAAGATGGTCGGCCTCGACGGTAAGGCGCAGCGCCTTCCGCACGAGCTGTCCGGTGGTGAGCAGCAGCGCGTCGCCATCGCCCGTGCCGTGGTGAACAAGCCGCAGGTGCTACTGGCGGACGAGCCGACGGGAAACCTCGACCCTGCGACCAGCGCCGGCATCATGGCGGTGCTCGACCGCATCAACGCCGGGGGCACCACGGTGCTCATGGCCACCCACGAAGCGGCGATCGTCGACCAGATGAAGCGCCGCGTGATCGAGCTCGTCAACGGGCAGATCATCCGCGACGAGCGCCACGGAGGGTACGGCGTCACCGCCGCCGTCCCGACACTGCAGGCAGCGCCGGCCCCGGTGGATGCGCAGCAGGCTCCTGCCCCGGCGCAGCAGCCGGTCTACGCGCAGCAGCAACAGCCCGCATACGCGCCGCAGCAGGCGGCGTACGAGCAGCAGCAGCCGATGACCAGGCCGCAGGTCCCCACCTCCGATCCCGCCGGACCGGTGAGCGTGCCTGTGCCCGTCCAGGCCGCGCCGCAGCAGACGCGACCCGCCCCTGGTGAGTCGCAGCAGCCGGCGCCGGTGCAGCAGACCGGTCCAGCGCATCCGGAGTCTGTGCAGCAGCAGCCTGCTCCACCGGCCGCAGCGCCCGCCGCCCCTGCACCCGCCGCCTCTGCCCCCGCCTCCTCGGCACCCGCCACCTCGGCAGCGCCGGCACCCGACCCTGTACAGCAGCCGTCGCATTACCCGGCGCCCGTGCAGTTCGCGACAGCCGCGCAACCGGTGACGCAGGCGCCCCCGCCTCCGCCGCCCGCGAGCGAGGACCTGCCCGACCATCTCAACTTCACCGCGAACCTCGACCTCCGGGGTCTGCGAGACGACAGCGACCGCGACGGAGAGCAGAACGTGGGGCCGACCAAATGAGATTCGGCCTGATCTGGTCCGAGGCAGCAAACGGGCTGCGCCGCAACGTGTCGATGGTGGTTTCCGTCATCCTCGTCACTTTCATCTCGCTGACGTTCGTCGGCACCGCCGTGCTGCTGCAGATGCAGATCAACCAGATGAAGACGTACTGGTACGACCGCGCGCAGGTTGCCGTATACATGTGCACGGAGACCGACAACTGCGTCGGAGGCGCGGCGAACGACCAGACCATCGCCGCGGTGAAGAAGCAGCTGGAGTCGCCGGAGCTCTCGCCGTACATCCAGAAGTTCTACTTCCAGGATCAGAAGCAGGGCTACGAGCAGTTCAAGCAGCAGTTCAAGGGCAACTCGATCGCCGACTTCGTCACGCCGGAGATGATCCCGCAGACGTTCTGGGTCAACCTCAAAGACCCGAGCAACTCCGCGGTGCTGACCGAGACGCTGTCCGGTGCTGCCGGCGTGCAGAGCGTCGTCGACCAGCGCAGCTACCTCGACCAGATCTTCTCGATCCTCCGCGCGGCGAGTTTCACCGCCATCGGGATCGCGGCCCTGATGCTCGTCGCGGCGGCGCTGTTGATCGCGACGACCATCCGATTGTCGGCGTTCTCGCGAAGACGGGAGCTCGGCATCATGCGGCTGGTGGGCGCATCCAACCGGTTCATCCAGACCCCGTTCATCCTGGAGGGCGTGTTCGCGGCACTGATCGGCTCGATCATGGCGGCGGGGGCGGTGTACGCGATCGTGCACTTCTTCGTGCGCGGCTACCTCTCGGATCGCATCCAGTCGATCAACTTCGTCGGAGACACGGATGCGCTCGTCGTCGCGCCCCTGCTGCTGCTGATCGGCGTCGTCCTGGCGGCCGCTTCGGCCAACTTCGCGATCAGTCGCTATCTGAAGGTCTAGTTCGCTATACACTGGATGGCTGCCCTGCGTTCGCGGGGCCGCATCCGATCGAACGCGTCAGGAGTGAGCTGTGCCCAGGGAACGTGGCCAGAAGGTGGTGGCCACCAATCGCAAAGCCCGCCACGACTACACCATCGAAGACACCTACGAGGCCGGATTGGTCTTGACGGGAACCGAGGTGAAGTCGTTGAGGGCTGGTCGCGCATCCCTCGTCGACGGCTACGCGTTCGTCGACGGCGGGGAGGCGTGGCTCGACGCTGTGCACATCCCTGAGTACGCGGACGGCACCTGGAACAACCACGCCCCGCGGCGCAAGCGCAAGCTGCTGTTGCACAAGGCGCAGATCCTCAAGATCCACAACAAGGTCAAAGAGGGCGGGTACACGATCGTCCCGCTGCAGATCTACTTCAGCGACGGACGCGCGAAGGTCGAGATCGCCGTCGCGAAGGGCAAGCGCGAGTACGACAAGCGCCAGGCGCTGCGCGAGCGGCAGGACAAGCGCGAGGCGGACAGGGCGATGTCGAGCAGGAAGCACCTCGGGGAGTAGCGGCACTGCCGCTGTCGTGCCGGTGGCGCGTGGCAGGATGAACGCATGAGTTCGATCGAGCAGCGCATCCCGGTCAATGGCACGTACAACTTCCGCGATGTCGGCGGATACCGGGCGGACGGCGGCACCATCCGCTCCGGCAAGCTCTTCCGGTCGGACGGCCTGCACTCGCTGGGCGAGCCCGGCAAGAACGAACTGCGCGAACTCGGGGTGCGGGTCATCATCGACCTGCGCGACGACTTCGAGAAGCGTGCGCTGCCGGACGATCTGGACGGTCTCGACGTCGAAGTGCTGGCCCTTCCGGTGTTCGAGGGCTCCGGCGCATCCCAGTCGACGATCGGCGCCACCCTCGCCGACCTGTACGCCAAGATCGTGCTGCAGCACAGGGATGTGGTGATCACCGCCCTGCGTGAGATCGCCGACACGGGCGATGAGGGCGTCGTCGTGCACTGCACGGCAGGCAAGGATCGCACGGGCATCGTGATCGCCCTCGCGCTGCTCGCCGTCGGCGTCGACCGTCAGACGGTGGTCGACGACTACGCGCGCACGCAGGCGAACCTGGCCGGGCCGTGGCTCGAGGGGATGCTGAAGCTGGTGCAGAGCCACGGCGTCGAGGTGACGCCCGATCTGCGCGTGATCATGGGCGGCAGCCCGCCGGAGGCGCTGGAGTCAGCGCTCGACCTGATCGACCGTGAGCGTGGCGGCGTGCACGCGTACCTGCGGGACGGCGGCTTCGACGACCTGGAGCTCGCCAAGCTGCGGTCTGTGCTGGTCGACGCGGGCTGACACGGCGAAGGCGCACGGCGGGCTCCGCCGGCAGTCGGCTCAGGATGCGGCGAAGCGCGCGTGCACCTGCACGGCGATGGTGATGTCCTCCGGCTTCAGCGCTAGCGTTCCTCCCGCGTGGTCGTTCGACGCCGCTCTGGCGAACATCGGTTGCTGCGTCTGCGGCGATGAGGTGTGGTCGCCGAGCATCCCGGGGTCGCTGAGCGCGAGCGGCTTGACGGAGCCGAGCCCGAGGCTGGTGGCGTAGACGGTCGCCTTCGCGACGGCGTTCTCGACCGCCCTGCGACGCGCCTCCTGCACAAGTGTCTGCTTGCGCGCCTCTGTCAGCGCCCAGGTCACGCCCGATACCGTGACGCCGTCGAGCAGAGAGACCACGCCGACCCAGTCCGACAGCGCGCCGAGGTCGCTGAACTTCGCCTCGATGCCCACCTGCGCGTGGTAGACGATCGGCAACTGCTTGCCGTCCTGATTCCACGGTCGTTCGCCCCACACGCGCAGCTGGTCGGACGCCCACCAGGTGACCGGCCCTGACTGCGGGTTGTGGATGTCGCGCAGCTCGCTGGTGAGGGAGACGTGACGCTGCGTGGTGCGGGCGAGGACTTCATCCCTGCTCTTGCCGTCGTAGGCGACGGTGAGGCGGACGGTGCCGCGCTCTGCAGGCTGGTGAAGTTCGTATTCGCCCTGGACGGTGATGATCGTGTCGGCCATCCTCCGATCGTGGCATAGAACGAGGGCTTCGGATGTTGTAGGATAGGAAGCTCGCCGCAAGCGGTGAGAACAGTATCTGGACAACTCAACAGCGCGTGACAGCGACCCAGCCTCACCGGCTGCGCACGGGGATGATCGGTTTCGACATTGTCTGCGAGAGTGTGAGAAGCGGGTCGAGGATGCATGCTTATCTCGTAAACGATGCATGCAAACAATAAGTGCCAATTCAAAGAGCACTGTCTCTGCCAAGGCAGACTTCGCCCTCGCGGCGTAAGTTCTTCTAAAGCAACTTATGAGACCGTCAAGCCGGGAATAGCTCTCTACCCGGATTCTGGCGTCATTGAGAGAGCTTGCTTCCACGTTGAGTATCAGGGCGCGGAGGGACTCACACTGATGCTGGGCTCGTCGGTTTAGGTGCCAGTGGCGAATTCCGGAGCCGAGTAGAACGACATCACTGGCTACACCCGTAGAAGGCATATGACCACAGCAGTGGACGGGGGTTCAATTCCCCCCATCTCCACCATCGGTCGCTGTCACGCGTTGTTCGAGAAGAAAAGGCCGCCAGGAATGGGCGGCCTTTTCTCGTTCCTGTGACCACAATGGTGGAACGATGAGCTCTTACTTCGAACGCCTCGACGCCACCCGTTTCCGCCCGCTGCACGACGCAGGGGGAGCGTGGAACGACGCGGAGATCCATTTCAGCCCGCTCGGCGGCCTCGTCGCGCACGCGATGGACCTGCACCGCGCGGCGCGGGGCGACGATCCGTCGATGTCGCTCGCGCGGCTCAGCTTCGACATTCTCGGGTTCCTCGCCGCCGAGGTGTGCGAGGTCGAGGTGGAGACGGTGCGCCCAGGCCGCACGATCGAGCTGGTGCAGGCGACCGTCGTCATCGCGGGCAGGCCGGTCGTGCTCGCCCGCGGCTGGTACACGATCGACAGCGACACCAGGGCGATCGCCGGAGGGGAGACGGCCACGCTCGCCGTCCCGGATGAGCGTCACCGGTTCTCGATCGCGGACACCTGGCCGGGCGGCTACGTCGCTTCGCTCGAGATGCGGGCGCTCGAAGCACCCCGCCCAGGGCGCGCGACGGCGTGGCTGCGCACGGAGCTCGACATCGTCGGCGGCGAGCAAGCCAGCCACCACGCGTCCTTCATCGCCCTGGTCGACACAGCCAACGGGGTCGCCGTGCGGCAGTCGCCGAACGAGTGGATGTTCCCCAACCTCGACCTCACCATCCACCTGCACACCCAACCCACCGGCCGCTGGGTCGGGCTCGATACGACCGTGACCTTCGGGCCGACCGGCCAGGGCCTCACCAGCACGGAGCTCCACGACGAACGCGGGCCGGTAGGGCGGGCGGAGCAGACGCTGACGGTGCGGCCGATCCGCTGACACCGGCGGCGACGCCGCTGAGCACTGACGCCGCTGCGCACTGACGCCGCTGCGCACCGGCGCGCCCTCCCGTTAAGCACCCAGCCACCTCCCGGCCAGTCGCCCGCCATATCCTCCTGGGGTGGTGCAGCAGCAGCAGGTTCCCGGCCCCGTCGCGCGATCGCAGGATCTCGCCGTCGACCTGCGGCGGCGCATCCACGCGGGGGAGTTCCCGGCGGGGATGCGGTTGCCGAGCGAGGCGGCGCTGGCGGAGGAGTACCGGGTGACCCGCAGCCTGGTGCGCGGGGCGATGGCGAAGCTGGCCAGGCTGTCGCTCGTGCAGTCGCGGCCGAGGGACGGGTGGGTCGTTCACGCGCGGCATCACGCGCAGGAGTTCGACCGGATGCTGTCGTTCGCGCAGTGGGCGGAGGCGGGTGGTCGCGCCGCAGGGGGAATGATCTCGTCCAGGGAGCGCCGGGCGGCGGGCGTGGCGGAGGCGCAGGGGCTCGGGGTGCGGCCGGGGGAGCGCATCCTGAGCTTCACGCGGGTGCGAACGCTGGACGGGCTGGTGGTCATGGTCGAGCGGTCGGCGTGGGCGCCGTGGGTCGCGGACGTGGTCGATGGGATGCCGGACGACGTGGCATCGACCACGGCGGCGCTCGCCGCGGAGGGGATCACGGTGACCTCCGGCCGTCACAGGATCGAGGCGGTCGCAGCGTCGACCCAGGATGCAGCCCTTCTCGGCGTGCGCAGGTCCAGTCCGCTGCTGCAGGTGACCAGGTCGACGGCGACGAGAGACGGCAGGGTGGTCGAGCTCGGGGTCGACCGCTACCGGGCGGGGACGATCGCGTTCGACGTGAACGCGGGGGAGAGCACCAGGGCACTCACGCGCCCAGTGTGAACACTCGGCGCGCCGATTCCGCTGGAGAACCGCATCGCGCGTGATTGGTCGTCCTGCGTTCACCGCGGGTTTCCTTCGGTTTGGTCGGCTGTCCGCGGCTGTGAACGAACCAACACGAGGAGACCAATGTCCAGCGAGCCGGAAGACTTCATCCCGGACCCATACCAGCGCGCGGAGACCGTTCCGCCGGAGATCCTGCGCTCCGGGCTGTCCAGGCGCGGGATGCTCAAAGCGCTCGGCCTGCTCGGAGGGGCCGCCGTGCTCGGCGGGACGACGGGGGCGGCCTTCGCCGGTCAGGCGGCGTCGGGGAGCCAGCGCGAGACGGCAGCACGGTATGTGCTCCCCGAGGGGTTCGCCGGTGACATCAGCGACCTGAAGCACGTCGTGGTGCTCATCCAGGAGAACCGCGCGTTCGACCACTACTACGGGGCGCTTCCCGGGGTGCGCGGCTTCAGCGACAAGCAGGCTCTGCGGTTCCAGAACGGCACGGACGTGTTCTCGCAGCCGAACGGCTCGTCGTTCGTCAAGCCGAGCAGGGTGACCACCGTCGCCGGCACCACGACGGGACTCGACCACTCGTATTCCGGTGGCCTCGGCGCCTGGTCCAGCGGCAGGTACAACAACTGGATCGGCGCGAAGGGACCGGCGACGATGCAGTACGTCACCGGCGAGGAGATTCCGTGGCAGTGGTCGCTCGCCAGCGCGTACACGATCTGCGACGCCTGGCATTGCTCCGTCATGGGCCCGACCACCCCGAACCGGCTCTACCACTGGACGGGCACCTCCAACGGGGTCACGGACAACGGCGCGGAGTCGAACGGCACGCGCGCCTGGCAGACCTACC
>Ga0153994_1000099_pt1 | contig 37524 bp, 39 predicted proteins | sample TSNC078MetaG_FD_104735 | JGI IMG/M metagenome (GOLD analysis project Ga0153994, IMG submission 104735) | Attine ant fungus gardens microbial communities from North Carolina, USA - TSNC078 MetaG | ecosystem: Host-associated > Fungi > Mycelium > Unclassified | place: USA: North Carolina, Lumber...
CGGTCTCCGCAGGACCGGGGGTTTAGGTGGTGGCTCCGACCGGCATCGATCCGGTGACCTTTCGATTTTCAGTCGAACGCTCTACCAACTGAGCTACAGAGCCTCTCGAGGTGACAATCGCCGCCTCTAGACGGAAGCCCTTCCGATGTGGAAGGGCTTCTCGTCGTGGCGACCCTGACGGGACTTGAACCCGCGACCTCCGCCGTGACAGGGCGGCACGCTAACCAACTGCGCTACAGGGCCTCAAAGTGAAGCTATTCAATTATATAGGACGCCGTTACCTTCAACGGACAGTGACCCCAACGGGATTCGAACCCGTGCTGCCGCCGTGAAAGGGCGGTGTCCTAGGCCGCTAAACGATGGGGCCGGAATGTCTCGGATCGCTTTCACTTTCCGATGACCACCGACGAACAAGCATACGGAAACCCCGTGGCAAAAGCGAATCCGGCGTGCATCCCGGGCGGGTCCGACGATTCGGGATGCGCGAGCCCGGCTTCGCACCCGCGAAAGCGACACAAATGCTCAACTCTCGACCGGCCAGCGAATGGTCACGATTTGCTCTCGATCGCGGGTTAGATTCGCTGTCGACGGCCGCCCGGGCTGTCCGTGCAGTCGCGCGCCGCCCCCGTCGTCACCGCAGTTTCACTGCCTCTCTGGCCCACCGACCCTGGGCTCCGAGCGGCCATGTTGCTAAAGTTGCACACGTTGACAACGGGACCCGTGTGACTCATGTGACTCAAGCGAGCACGAGCGAACGGGTTCGAGGAAACGATGAAGCGCACTGAACCGGTCTCCCCCACCTCCCGACGAGCCCCCGCCGCCGGGCGTGGAGGCGTGCTCAGGCGCAGGATGCGTGGACTCATCGCCGCGCTCGGGGTCGCCACCGTCTTCGCGGTCGGAGCGGTCGCCGCTCCCGCGTACGCGGATCAGTATCCGAGCTGGCAGGACGTGCAGAACGCCAAGGCGAACGCCGGCGCCGCCGCGGCTCAGGTCGACAAGATCAACGGGCTCATCAGCCAACTCAAGGGCGAGGTCGCTGCGACCCAGGCCGAGGCCGTCAAGCGTGGCGAGGAGCTGCAGGCGGCAGAGGCCGCGTTCGACGATGCCAACATCAAGGCCGACCAGATCCAGAAGCAGGCGGATGAGAGCCAGAAGAAGGCGGACGACGCCAGCGTGCAGGCGGGCAAGCTCGCTGCGCAGCTCTACCGCACGGGCGGGCGCAACCTCACGGCCAACCTCTTCCTGAGCGGCAACGGCGCATCCAGCACCAGCCCGGACAAGCTGCTCTCCGACCTCGGCAGCATGTCCAAGCTGGTCGAGCAGTCCAACCAGGTGTACACGGACGCCAAGACGGCGCAGAACACTGCCAAGGCGCTCGCAGCGCAGGCCGTGGTCGCGAAGGCCGAGCGCGAGAAGCTGCGGATCGCGGCAGAGGCGGCGCTCAAGGCAGCGGCCGAAGCGGCGAAGGCGGCGCAGGACAAGCTCGCAGAGCAGCAGAAGCAGATCGTCGTTATGCAGGCCCAGCTCGCTGCACTGCGCGACACGGTCACCAAGACGGTCAGCGGCTACGAGGCCGGTGTCGCCGCGGCGGCTGCGGCGGCAGCAGCCCAGGGCTCCGGCGGACTGCCAGGCGGCTACGTCGGCCCGCAGGGCTGGGCTGTCCCCGCGGCGGGCCCGATCACCGACGGCTTCGGCTCGCGTCCGTCGCCGGGCGGCGTCGGCAGCACATACCACCAGGGCATCGACATCGGGGCGGGGTGCAACTCGCCGATCTACGCCGCATACCCGGGCGTCGTGGAGTACGCGGGCCCCAACGGCTCGTACGGGAACTTCGTCCTGATCAACCACGGAAGCGGTGTGCAGACCGGTTATGCGCACATCCGCAACGGAGGGATCCTCGTCGGCATCGGCCAGTCGGTCAGTGCCGGCCAGCCGATCGCGCGCGTCGGAACGACCGGCGCATCCACCGGATGCCACCTGCACTACGAGGTACGCATCAACGGTGTGAAGATCGACGGGATCCCGTTCATGAGGGAAAGGCAGGCACCACTTGGCTAGCCAGAACGAAAGGCCACGGGTTCGCCCCGGCGTCATGATCGGCGCGGGCGTGATGGGTGTGGTGACAGCATCCATCGGCGTCATCACGCCCCCGGCGTTCGCCGACGACTACCCGTCGTGGAACGACGTGCAGCAGGCGAAGGCGAACGTCCAGAACCAGCAGGCGATGATCGACAACATCACCCAGCTGATCTCCGGCCTGCAGTCCACCGTGGATGCGGCCCGCGTCGCCTCCGAGAAGGCGGCGGAAGCGTACTTCCAGGCGAAGGACGCGCTGGACAGCGCCACCAAGAAGGAAGCCGACCTGCAGAAGCAGGCGTCGGCGGCAGCGGAGAAGGCCAAGACGTCGCAGATGCGCGCTGGCCTCCTCGCCTCGCACCTGGCGAAGTCGGGAGGAGGCGGAGACCTCTCCGTCGACCTGATGCTGAAGGGCGGCGGCTCCGGCTCCGCGGCCGACAAGCTGCTGTACCAGCTCGGCACGATGAGCAAGCTCACCGCCCAGTCGAAGGACGTCTACGACCAGGCGACGAAAGACAAGAACAACGCCGAGTCGCTGACAGCGCAGGCGAAGGTCGCCAAGACAGAGCGCCAGTCGCTCGCGAGCAAGGCGGACGACGCCTTGAAGGCGGCTCAGGATGCGCAGAGCCAGGCGCAGGCCGCCCTCGCCACCCAGCAGAGCAAGTCCACCGAGCTGGTCGCCCAGCTCGCGACGCTGAAGAACACATCGACCCAGACCGAGGCGGCATACCTCCAGGGCGAGCAGGTCCGCGCGGCGCAGGCGGCAGCGGCTGCCGCTGCTGCCGCGGCCGAGGCCGAGCGTCGCCGCCAGGAGGAGGCCGCGCAGAACGCCGGCGGCAGCGGCAGCTCCGGTGGTGGCGGAGGCACGGCGCCGAGCGGTGGCGGAGGCGGTGGCGGCCCTGTCGCCCCGCCGAACGGCAACGTGGTCGACACCGCGATCGCGTACGCGCGCGCCCAGCTCGGCAAGCCGTACATCTTCGGCGGAGAGGGCCCCGTCGGCTACGACTGCTCCGGTCTGACCATGAAGGCCTACGGCTACGCCGGCGTCTACATCGGCAGCCACTCGGTCAACAACCAGTACTACACGGCGGCCAACCGCGGCCAGCTCGTCTCGTACAACCAGAAGCAGGCTGGCGACCTCATCTTCTGGGGCGACGCTCCAGGCGACTTCTACCACGTCGGCATCTACATCGGCGGCGGCATGATGATCGCGGCACCCACCGAGGGCGACGTGGTCAAAGTCCAGTCCGTCTGGGGTTCCCCGTGGTACCAGGTGGCCCGCCCCAGCGCCTGACCTGTTCTTAAACAATCGAGTCCGGACTTGTTCACGCGAATCGCCGAAGCGAAGCGTGAACAAGTCCGGACTCGACTGCGTGGGGGCTAGTGGCCCTCTTCGGCGAGCTTCTTGAAGCCGGCCTCGATGATCTCGTTGGCCTCTGCGGCGTCGCCCCAAGCCTCGACCTTGACCCACTTGCCGGGCTCCAGGTCCTTGTAGTGCTCGAAGAAGTGCTGGATCTCCTTGCGGGTGGCCTCCGGGATGTCGTTCACGTCCTGGATGTGCGCCCAGCGCGGGTCCTTGTGCGGCACCGCGATCACCTTGGCGTCGCTGCCGGCCTCGTCGCTCATGTTGAGCACGCCGACGGGACGCACCTTCACGCCGACTCCGGGGAACACCGGGTACTCGAGCAGCACCAGCACGTCGACGGGGTCGCCGTCGAGGCCGAGCGTGTTCTCGAAGAACCCGTAGTCGGTCGGGTAGACGAAGCCCGTGAACAGCACGCGGTCGAGGTACACCCGCCCGGTCTTGTGGTCCACCTCGTACTTGTTGCGGCTCCCCTTGGGGATCTCGATGACGGCATCGTATTCGGCCATAGTGTTCTCTCCTTGTGTCGAAAAGTCTGCAATAACGTTACTGGATGCACCTCAACGGTTCTCCAGACGCCGAACGCCGCCCCCGTCTCACCCCTCCGATCGCGGATGCGCGCCGTGCCGTGCGCACCGCCATCGCTGCGGCGGCCGCTCTGGAGGCCCCGGATGCGCACGACGACCACGGGCCGGCTCGACCGCATCCACTGGCACAGGATGCGCTGCTGCTCGTCGGCCTGAGCGGCGGAGCGGACTCGCTGGCGCTCGCAGCAGCGACCGCGTTCGAGGCTCCGCGCGCCGGCTTCCGCGCCGGAGCGGTGATCGTCGACCACGGGCTGCAGGATGGCTCGGCCGCCGTCGCCGCCCGCGCCGCCGAGCAGGCGACGGCGCTCGGCCTCGATCCGGTCATCGTCGAGAGGGTGACAGTGGATGCGCGGAGTTCCGGCCCGGAGGCCGCGGCCCGGCAGGCCCGCCACGCCGCCTTCGATCGCGTCCGCGCAGCGACGGGAGCCCAGCGCATCCTGCTGGCGCACACCATGGACGACCAGGCGGAGACGGTCCTGCTCGGGCTGGCGCGGGGCTCTGGCCCGACCAGTCTGCAGGGCATGGCGGAGGACACCGGCACTCTGCTGCGCCCGTTCCTCGGGCTGCGCAGGGCGACGACGCGCGCCTTCTGCGCCGACAGCGGCATCACGCCGTGGGACGACCCGCACAACGACGATCCCGCATTCGCGCGGGTACGCGTGCGCACGGCCGTGCTGCCGGTGCTGGAGCGCGAGCTCGGCCCCGGCATCGCGGAGGCGCTGGCCCGCACCGCGGAGCAGCTGCGCGAGGACGACGAGGCGCTCGACGGCCTCGCCCTCGACTGGGCGCTGGAACTCGTCACTCAGACAGACGACGGCGCCGTCGCTCTCGACGTCCGCGGACTCGCCGCCGACCCTGCCGCGCTGCGCCAGAGGATCATCCGCCTGGTCGTCTCCGCCGAGTTCGGGGTGTCGCTCAGCCGCGCGCACACGCTGGCCGTCGCCGAGCTGATCACCGACTGGCACGGCCAGGGTCCGCTCAGCCTGCCAGGCGTTAGAGTTGTCAGGCAGAACGGGCTGCTCATGTTTTCCCCCAACTCTTAAGGACAGCACCTCCCTCATGGAACTCACGGACGTTCACGACGACCTGACCGAGATTCTCATCACCGAGGAGCAGATCCGCTCCCGCATCGCGGAGCTCTGCCGCGAGATCGAGCGCGACTACGCAGGCAAGGACGTCCTCCTGATCGGCGTGCTGAAGGGCGCGGTCATGGTCATGGCCGACCTGGCCCGCGAGCTGAAGATCCCGGTCACGATGGACTGGATGGCCGTGAGCTCCTACGGAAGCGGCACGGCGTCGAGCGGCGTCGTGCGCATCCTGAAAGACCTGGACACCGACCTGGACGGCAAGACCGTGCTGATCGTCGAGGACATCATCGACTCCGGCCTCACGCTGTCCTGGCTGCTGGCCAACCTGCGCTCGCGCGGCCCTGAGTCCATCGAGATCTGCACCCTGCTGCGCAAGCCGGAGGCCGCGCGGGTCGAGATCGACGTGAAGTACGTCGGTTTCGAGATCCCGAACCAGTTCGTCGTCGGCTACGGCCTCGACTACGCGGAGAAGTACCGCAATCTGCGAGGCGTCGGCATTCTCGCTCCCTCCGTCTACAGCTGATCCAGAACCTCGGATCACGGGCGTGATGAACGCCCGGCGCGCCCAGAGCGAACACGCAGGCGGCGCACAGTCCCGTGGCGGTACTCTGGCTGCACCATGAACGTCAAGAAGATCTTCCGCGGGCCGATTCTCTACATCGTGCTAGCCATCGTCGCAGTGTGGATCGGCTCGAGCCTGATCACCATGTCGGGATTCAAGGCCGTGTCGACGCAGAAGGGCCTCGAGCTCCTGCAAGACGACAAGGTCTCGAGCGCGAAGATCGTGGACGGTGAGAACCGCGTCGACCTGACGCTCACCACCGCCGACAAGACGCTCGGCAACCAGGTGCAGTTCTACTACGTCACCCCGCGCGGCCCGGATGTGGTCAAGGCGGTCGACGACGCCAACCTGCCCAAGGGATACGACGACGAGGTTCCGCAGCCCAACTGGCTGCTCTCCGCTCTCGGCTTCCTCATCCCCGTCCTGCTGATCGGCGTGTTCTTCTGGATCATGCTGTCCGGGATGCAGGGCGGCGGAAACAAGGTCATGCAGTTCGGCAAGTCGCGGGCCAAGCTGGTCACGAAGGAGAGCCCCAAGGTCACCTTCGACGACGTCGCAGGCTCCGACGAGGCCATCGAGGAGCTCGAGGAGATCAAGGACTTCCTCAAGGAGCCGGCCAAGTTCCAGGCGGTCGGCGCCCGCATCCCGAAGGGCGTGCTGCTGTACGGCCCTCCAGGAACGGGCAAGACGCTGCTGGCCCGCGCTGTCGCGGGTGAGGCGGGTGTCCCGTTCTACTCGATCTCCGGTTCCGACTTCGTCGAGATGTTCGTCGGCGTCGGCGCGAGCCGCGTCCGCGACCTGTTCCAGCAGGCCAAGGAGAACGCGCCAGCCATCATCTTCGTGGACGAGATCGACGCTGTCGGCCGTCACCGTGGCGCCGGCCTCGGCGGTGGGCACGACGAGCGCGAGCAGACCCTCAACCAGCTCCTGGTGGAGATGGACGGCTTCGACCCGAAGACCAACGTCATCCTGATCGCCGCGACGAACCGTCCGGACATCCTGGACCCCGCGCTGCTGCGCCCCGGCCGCTTCGACCGCCAGATCGGCGTGGATGCGCCCGACATGGTGGGACGCAAGAAGATCCTCGAGGTGCACGGCCGAGGAAAGCCGCTCGCCGCATCCGTCGACCTCGAAGTGCTGGCACGCAAGACGCCAGGCTTCACCGGCGCCGACCTGGCCAACGTCCTCAACGAGGCCGCGCTGCTCACCGCCCGCTCCAATGCGCAGCTCATCGACAACCGCGCACTGGATGAGGCCGTCGACCGCGTCATCGCCGGCCCGCAGAAGCGCACCCGCGTGATGAAGGACCAGGAGAAGCTGATCACGGCGTACCACGAGGGCGGCCACGCTCTCGCCGCCGCCGCGATGCGTCACACCGACCCCGTGACCAAGATCACGATCCTCCCGCGCGGCCGGGCCCTCGGTTACACGATGGTCATGCCGCTGGAGGACAAGTACTCCGTCACGCGCAACGAACTGCTCGACCAGCTCGCATACGCCATGGGCGGCCGCGTCGCGGAGGAGATCGTCTTCCACGACCCGACCACCGGTGCGTCCAACGACATCGAGAAGGCCACCTCGATCGCCCGCAAGATGGTCACCGAGTACGGCATGAGCGCCGACATCGGCTCGGTCAAGCTCGGCCAGGCCAACGGCGAGATGTTCCTCGGCCGCGACATGGGTCATCAGCGCGACTACTCGGAGCGCATCGCGGAGCAGGTCGACGCCGAGGTCCGCGCTCTCATCGAGAAGGCGCACGACGAGGCGTGGGAGGTCATCAACGAGAACCGCGCCGTGCTCGACCGTCTGGCCGCCGCGCTGCTCGAGCAGGAGACGCTAGACCACAACCAGATCGCCGAGATCTTCGAAGACGTCGTGAAGCTGCCGGAGCGTCCGCAGTGGCTGTCCAGCGACAAGCGGCCCATCTCCGACCTGCCTCCCATCGACTACCCGAAGGCCAAGGCGCCGATCGACTCGGGCGCCGTCGACGGAGGAGTCGACTCCGAGCCGCCGTCGAAGCCGAAGCGCGCACCCGTTCGCAAGCCGCGTCCGGCCACCGCATAGAGCCGGGGCGCGCATGACCGGTTTCGATCGTCCGCGCATCGAGGCAGCCGTCGCCGAAATCCTCGCCGCCATCGGCGAGGATTCCGCGCGTCCAGGGCTGGCCGCGACGCCGTCGCGTGTCGCGGACGCGTACGCCGAGTTCTTCGCAGGGCTCGGCAAGGATGCGGCGGCAGAGCTGGGCGAGGCCGTCCCGCTGGAGACCGAGAAGGCGGAGACCATCCTGGTGCGCGACATCGCGTTCCGGTCGGTCTGCGAGCACCACCTGCTGCCGTTCCTCGGCGTCGCGCACGTCGCGTACCTGCCGGGGGAGAAGGTGGTGGGGCTCGGTCGCATCCCGAGGGTGGTCGAGACCCTGGCGGCTCGTCCGCAGCTCCAGGAGCGGCTTACCGAGCAGATCGCGGACACGATCGAGTCCGGCACGCAGGCGCGCGGCGTCTTCGTCGTCCTCGATGCTGCACACACCTGCGTGACGACCCGCGGCCCACGGCAGACGGAGAGCACCACCGTCACGATGGCCGCGCGCGGCGCGTTCACCGAGCCGGCCTCCCGCACCGAGCTGGTCTCCCTGATCGGGCGTGGCATCGCGTGACGCTCATCATGGGTGTCCTCAACGTGACGCCGGACTCGTTCAGCGACGGCGGCCTTTGGCTGGAGCCGGACGCCGCCATCGAGCACGCCCTCGACCTCGTGGAGCAGGGCGCCGACATCATCGACGTCGGCGGCGAGTCCACCAGGCCGGGTGCGCTCCGCGTCGACCCTGTGGAGGAGCAAGCCAGGGTCGTGCCCGTCGTGCGCGAGCTGGCACGGCGCGGCATCACGGTGAGCGTCGACACGATGAACGCAGGCACGGCCAGGGAGACGGCGGCCGTCGGCGCTGCGATCATCAACGACGTCTCCGGCGGCCTCGCAGACCCCGGCATGCCGCAGGCGCTGCTCGACACCGGCCTGCAGTACGTGGTGATGCACTGGCGCGGCCAGAGCGACGCGATGGACTCGCTCGCCCGCTACACCGACACGGTCGGCGAGGTGCGCGCCGAGCTCTCCGCCCGCGTCACCTCCCTGCTCGAGGTCGGCATCGACCCGAGCAGGCTTATCCTCGACCCTGGACTCGGCTTCTCCAAGACGGGAGAGCACAACTGGCAGGTGCTCGCCGGGCTGCCCGAACTGGAGACGCTCGGCTACCCGATCCTGATCGGCGCGTCCCGCAAACGCTTCCTCGGCGCCCTGCTCGACGACGACGCACCGGCGACCGACCGGGATGCGCCCACCGCCGTGATCAGCGCCCTTGCGGCGCGCGAAGGTGCGTGGGCCGTGCGGGTGCACGATGTCGCATCCACCAGGATCGCCCTCGATGTCGTGCGGGCGTGGCAAGCTGGAAGCGATGACTAGGCCAGCTGCGACCCGACCGTCCGACGCGATCGTCCTCACCGGCCTCCGCGTGCGCGCCAATCACGGCGTATACGACTTCGAACGGGAGAACGGACAGGACTTCGTGGTCGACGTGACCGCGTGGCTCGACCTGGCCGCGCCCGCCGCCTCCGACGACGTGGCGCACACGGTCCACTACGGCGAACTCGCCGAGGAGATCACCGACGCGGTGCGCCGCGATCCCGTCGACCTGATCGAGACCGTGGCCGAGCGGGTCGCTGGCGTGGTGCTCGCGCATCCACCGGTCGACGCCGTCGAGGTAACCGTGCACAAGCCGGACGCCCCGATCAGCGTGCCGTTCGGCGACGTCGCCGTGCGCATCCTGCGGGAGCGGTCGTGACGCCGGGAGGGGTGACGCCCAAGCCGCAGCGCCTGCGCGTCGGCCACCCGGCCGTGCTCGCGTTCGGCGGCAACATCGGCGACCGAGAGGCGACCATCCACGCGGCGCTCACCGCGCTCGAAGCCACGCCGGGCATCCACCTGGATGCGGTGTCCCCGCTCTACGAGACGCCCGCCCTGAAGCTCGACGGCATCGACCACGACGCGCCCGCGTACCTCAACGCGGTCGCCGTCATCGACACGATCCTCGACCCGCTCGCGCTGCTCGAGGCGGTGAACGCGGTCGAAGACGCCCTCGGCCGGGTGCGCGAAGAACGCTGGGGCGACCGCACCATCGACATCGACATCGTCGACTACGACGGCATCGTCTCCGACGACGAGCGCGTCACCCTTCCGCATCCCCGCGCGGCAGAGCGGGCGTTCGTGCTCGTCCCGTGGCTCGACATCGCACCGGATGCGCAGCTCACCGGCCACGGACGCGTCGCCGACCTCGCCGCCCGCGCCACCGATCCCGTGCGCCGCTACGAGGGGAACGCATCGTGAAGCGCACGAGTCCCGTCTCGCTGATCGTGCTCGGCGTCGTCGCGGCGGTAGCGGGCTTCCTGATCGAACTGGCGCTGTCCGGCGCCGGGCTCGCGGTGTTCATCCCTCCGCTGACCCTGCCGATCACCCTCGTGGCCGTGTCGATCATCGTCGTCGCGTTCGCCGTGCCGATCCGGCGGGCCGTTCGCGGCCGCAGCTCGCGCGCCATCGACCCGTTCCAGGCGATGCGCATCGTGGTGCTGGCGAAGGCGTGCAGCCTGTCCGGAGCGCTGCTCACCGGCCTCGGCGCCGGATTCCTCGCCTACCTCCTGAGCCGCGCCGTGATCCCGACGGGGAGCGCGGTCTGGCTGACGGTCGCATCGACGATCGGCGCCGTCGTGCTGCTGATCGCCGGGCTCGTCGCCGAGTTCCTCTGCACCATCCCACCCGACGACAAGAACGGCGATCCGGAGAATGTCCATGTCGAATCGTCTTGATCTGAGCGTCGGGGAGTGGCAGCGCGTCTCCCCGAAGTACGTGGTCGTGGTCATCGTCGGCGCGATCGTCAGCGGCGTCGTGCTGGCGGCGGCGGCGACGTTCCTGTGGCTGGTCGCGCAGTGGAGCTGGGGCTGGGTGCTGCTGGCGGTCGTGGTGATCGGCACGATCGTCGGCCTGATCATCGCGCCCCGCCGCGCCCGCTCGATCGGCTACCGGATGCGCGACGACGACCTGCTGTTCCGTCGCGGCATCATGTACCAGCGCTTCGTGTCCGTGCCGTACGGCCGGATGCAGCTCATCGACATCAACCGGGGACCCGTCGGCCGCATCCTGGGCCTGGCGGACCTCAAGTTCGTGACGGCTGCTGCGTCGACCAGTGTGGTCATCCCCGGCCTCCCAGAGCCGGTCGCTGCCGAACTGCGGGACCGCCTCGTCGAGCTGGCTGAGAGCAGGCGGGCGGGGCTGTGAGCGCGCCGCTCAGCGCAGCGGAGCGCGCCGCCGAACGGTACACGGACGGCGAATGGCATCGCCTGCATCCCGCGACCCCTCTGCTGCGCGGTGGCATCGTCTTCGTCGCCATCCTCGGCTTCGTGCTGTCGAACCTGCGCGAACGGATCGTCGGCTTCTTCGTCGGAACGCCTGACTTCGGCGGCGACCCGATCGACCAGATCTACGATCACGGCTGGGAGGGCTGGGCGCTCCTGGCCATCGCGGTGGTGCTGCTGCTCTGCCTCGGAGCGTTCTACCTGTCCTGGCGGATGCACAGCTTCCGGATCACGGACGACGCCGTCGAGGTGCGCAGCGGCATCCTGTTCCGCACCCAGCGGAAGGCCCGGCTGGACCGCATCCAGGGCATCAACGTGGTGCGCCCGGTGCTGGCCAGGATCTTCGGGGCGGCCAAGCTCGACATCAGCGTGGCAGGGCACGACGCGAACGTGCAGCTGGCGTACCTGGGGTCGTCGCTGGCGGATGGGCTGCGCGGCGATGTGCTGCGGATGGCGTCTGGGGTGCGCGCGAGCGAGGCGGGCACCGGCTCTGCGGCCGGTGGCGCGGTGGCGGATGGCACGGTTGCAGCCGGCCCGGTGACAGCCGGCCCGGCGGCGGACGGTGCCGTGGCGCCTGGTGCGCCGGACGGGCGTGTCGGCGCCGTCTCCGACCTGGTGACCCGTCGGGTCAACGAGTTCATCGCCCCCGAGCTCGACCCGAACGCCGCTCCTCCGGAGTCGGTCGTGAAGATCCCGCCGCTCCGGCTGCTGGGGTCGTTGGTGCTCAGCGGCTTCACCATCTTCCTGCTGGTGGTCATCGCGCTGCTGGTGATCGGCGCATCCACGGGCCGGGTGTGGCTGCTGCTCATCGTGCTGCCCGGTCTGCTCGGGTCGGCGAGCTTCTACATCAACCGCTTCACCAAGTCGCTTCGCTATTCGATCGCAGGCACACCGGACGGGGTGCGGGTGGGCTTCGGTCTGCTGACCCTGAGCAACGAGACGCTCCCACCGGGGCGCATCCACGCGGTCGAGGTGTTGCAGCCGCTGCTCTGGCGTCCGTTCGGCTGGTGGCAGATCCGCATCGACACCGCTGGGCACTCCAAGGAGAAGGGCGCAGCAGGCCAGCCGAACACGACGATGCTGCCGGTCGGCGACGCGGTGGACGTCTCCCGGGTGCTCGGCCTCGTGCTCCCGAACTTCGCGACGGACGAGCACCGCGACCTGATCGCAGCAGGCATGACGTCGAAGGGCAGGGATGCGTTCACCGGCAGCCCGCGGCGCGCCGCGTGGGTGCGGCCGTTCTCGTGGCAGCGCAACGGCTACCGGATCGTCGACGGCGTGATCCTGCTGCGCCGCGGCATCGTGTGGCGCAGCCTGGCGATGGTCCCGCTCGCCCGTCTGCAGAGCGTCGAGATCGAGCAGGGCCCGATCGACAGGCTGCTCGGTCTTGCAGGTGCCCGCCTCCACACGGTGTCCGGTCCTGTGCGCCCGCGCCTGGCAGCGCTCGACGCGCCGCAGAGCGTGACCCTCTTCGACGACGTGGCCTCCGGCGCGATCGCCTCCGCGCAGTCCGACCGCAGCCACCGCTGGGCGGAGCTCCCGTTCGAGCAGGCCGCGCCGCTCGCTGCGCCGCCGACGGCCCCGGCCTCCGCCACGCCGCAGACGGCCGCTCCCGACACGTCCGCCCACCGCGAGGAGAACCACTGATGCAGCGCTCAGGACGACTCGGCCTCGGCATCATCGGGGCCGGGAGGGTCGGCCCGGTGATCGGCGCGGCGCTGGCCGGGGCCGGGCACGCCATCGTCGGCGTCTCCGCCGTCTCGGAGGCGAGCAGGGAGCGGGCCGGTGCGATGCTGCCGAACGCGCCCATCCTCGATGTGCCGACGCTGGTCGAGCGCAGCGAGCTCGTGGTCATCGCCGTTCCGGACGCCGAGCTGCCCGCCCTGGTCGCTGGGCTCGCCGCCACGGGGAGCTGGCAGCCGGGCCAGATCGTGATGCACACCGCGCCGGGGTTCGGCGTGTCCGTGCTGCAGCCTGCGGCCGCAGCAGGGGCGATCCCGATCGCGGTGCACCCGGCCGTCGAGTTCACGGGTACCAGCCTCGATCTCGCCAGGCTCGCCGAGAGCTACTTCGCGGTGACGGCGCCGGCACCCGTGTTGCCGATCGCCCAGGCGCTGGTGGTGGAGATGGGCGGCGAACCGGTCGTCATCGCCGAGCAGGACCGGGAGGCGTACGCGGAGGCCGTGGCGACGGCGACGGCGTTCTCCCGCGCGATCGTGGAGCAGTCCACCGGAATCCTGCGCGACATCGGCGTGGAGAACCCCGGCCCGTTCCTCAGCTCCCTGCTGCGGTCGGCGGTCGACAACGCGATCACCACGGCGTCCGCGCCGACGGCGATCGACCTGTCCGAGGTGTTCGACGAGCCGCAGAGCGACGACCGCGGCTGGTTCCTCCGCGGCGAGTAGCCTGGATGACTGGCCGTTCTTCTCCGCGCCGCCAGGCGCACCGGCCGTTAGGGGAGCAGATGCCTGACGTCGTTACCACCATCCCGGAACTCCGCGCACGGATCGCCGCAGCGCGCAGGGACGCAGCGCTGGAGGGGAGCGCGGACGCACCGTCCGGCCGGGTCGTGCTCGTGCCGACGATGGGCGCGCTCCACGACGGGCACCTCCAGCTCGTCTCGCACGCCAGGGACCTGGGTGGCATCGTGGTGGTGTCGATCTTCGTGAACCCGTTGCAGTTCGGCCCTGGCGAGGACCTCGACCGCTACCCGCGCACGCTCGAGGCGGACGTGGCCAGGCTGACCGGGCTCGCCGACGTGGTCTTCGCTCCCACCCCGACCGAGATGTACCCGAACGGCCCGTCGGAGACCAGGGTCAGTGCAGGCGCTGTCGGATCGCTCTACGAGGGCGCCTCACGGCCCGGCCATTTCGATGGGATGCTCACCGTCGTGGCCAAGCTGTTCAACATCGTCGCCCCCGACGTCGCGGTGTTCGGCCAGAAGGACGCGCAGCAGGTGCACCTGGTCGGCCGCATGGTCGACGAACTGAACATCCCCACCTCGATCGCCGTGGTCGACACGGTGCGCGAGCAGGACGGTCTCGCCCTCTCCAGCCGGAACGCCTACCTCGACCCGGCGGGCCGCGCCGCGGCCGTCGTCCTCTCCCAGGCGCTCGCGGCCGCCGCCGAGGCTGCGACCGCCACGACGGGAGACGTGGATGCGGTGCTCGCCGCCGCCCACGAGCGAATCGACAGCGAACCAGCCGTTAAGCTTGACTATCTCGTGGTCGTCGACCCGGACTCGTTCCTCGCCGTCGCCGAAGACCACCACGGTCCAGCCGTGGTGCTTGTGGCAGCCCGCGTCGGAACGACCAGGCTCATCGACAACGAGCGCATCAGCATCCACTGACCGGCCTCCACCGATCAGCGCCTCTGGCAGCGCCGACCGACCGCAGCCGCCCAGCACGACCAGCACAGCACCACCCCAGCACCACCCCAGCACTGCACCTCCCCAAGCCGCATCCCGCTCGAACGAAAGACACTCATGACCGACGCGCAGACCACCGAGCCTGAACTCTCCGCTGACGAGATCAGCGAGCAGAAGGCCGTCCGTCTCGCCAAGCGCGAGCGGCTGATCGCCGAGGCGAAAACCGCTGCAGGCGGCGCGTACCCGGTGTCCGTGCCGATCACCACCACCATCCCCGCCGTGCGCGAGAAGTGGGGCCACCTCCAGGCCGACGAGGTCTCCGGCGAGAAGGTCGGCGTCGCCGGTCGCGTCGTGCACCTCAGGAACACCGGCAAGCTCTGCTTCGCCGTGCTGCAGTCCGGCGACGGAACGCGCATCCAGGTCATGGTGTCTCTCGCGGCCGTCGGCGAGGAGTCGCTGGCCGAGTGGAAGGAACTCGTCGACCTCGGCGACCACCTCTTCGTCTCCGGCGAAGTGATCTCGAGCCGCCGCGGCGAGCTGTCGATCATGGTCGAGAGCTGGACCATCGCCGCCAAGGCGCTGCTTCCCCTGCCGAACCTGCACAACGAGCTCAACGAGGAGACGCGCGTCCGAAGCCGCTACCTCGACCTCATCGCTCGCGAGCAGGCGCGCAGGAACGTGATCGATCGTGCCAAGACGGTCGCCAGCCTGCGCAAGACGTTCGCGGAGCGCGACTTCATCGAGGTGGAGACCCCGATGCTGCAGGTGATGCACGGCGGCGCGTCCGCCCGCCCGTTCGTCACCCACTCGAACGCGTTCGACACCGACCTCTACCTGCGCATCGCGCCGGAGCTCTACCTCAAGCGCGCTGTCGTCGGCGGCATCGACCATGTGTTCGAGATCAACCGCAACTTCCGCAACGAGGGCGCGGACTCCACGCACTCGCCCGAGTTCGCGATGCTGGAAGCGTACGAGGCGTACGGAGACTACAACTCCATCGCCGACCTCACTCAGACCCTCATCCAGAACGCCGCGCAGGCGATCTCCGGTTCGCACGTCGTGACCTGGGCCGATGGCACCGAGTACGACCTCGGCGGGGAGTGGGATCGAATTCGCATGTACGACAGCCTGTCGGAGGCGGTCGGCGAAGAGATCACCCCGGCGACATCTGTGGAGAGACTGCGCGAGATCGCGGCTGTGGAGGGGATCGAGATCGAGCATCCCCTGCCCGGCAAGTACGTCGAAGAGCTGTGGGAGCACTTCGTCAAGGACACGCTGGTGCGGCCGACGTTCGTGATGGACTTCCCCGTGGACACCAGCCCGCTCGTGCGCGCACACCGGTCGCGCGACGGCGTCGTGGAGAAGTGGGACCTGTACACGCGCGGCTTCGAGCTCGCCACCGGATACTCCGAGCTGGTCGACCCTGTGGTGCAGCGCGAGCGCTTCGTCGAGCAGGCCAAGCTGGCGGCGCAGGGCGATGTCGAGGCGATGCGCCTGGACGAGGAGTTCCTGCGCGCGCTCGAGTTCGGCATGCCGCCGTCCGGTGGCATGGGCATGGGCATCGACCGCCTCCTGATGGCGCTCACCGGCCTCGGCATCCGCGAGACGATCCTCTTCCCGCTCGTCAAGTAGCGCGGCGCAGCAGCGCCACGCGGCCCACCGCTCGTGCGAAAGCCGCGGTCGCCGCGCCCGGCACCGCACGTTTCGCACGAGGCGTGCGGCGCAACAACGGCGCTACGGCCGCTGGCGCAGGTGGGCCTGGGTCAGCGCGTCGAGTTCGGCGTCCGACAGGTCGTCGTAGCGGGTGGCCTCGCGGCGGTCGAGGCGCATCCACCGGACGAACAGGATGATGAGCACGGGCACGTCCGCGATTTCTGCGATGAACCACAGGAAGTCGCCGGACAAATGTTGGTCGTGGAGCGCGTTCGGGAACCAGAACGGCAGATGGCCGAGCACGGCGGGCGCGTGATCCAGGATGCCGTCGTTCAGCCGCAGGAGCAGGCCGGGGACCGCATCCAGCAGCATCTCCACGAACGCCAGCAGGAACTCCACGGTCACGAAGAAGCTGGTGCGGATGATCGAGTGCGCCGCGATCGGGAGCACCATGAGCATCCCGGCCAGTGGGGTGACGATGGTGATCGTCCACTCCGACCACGGGTTGTCGCGCAGCACGGCCGCGACCGGTGTGAGGAACACCAGGAACACCGCGCAGGCGAACAGCGGAGCGAACATCGCGTTGCCGAACAGCCGGATCGCGCGAGACCGCAACGTCGCCTCCAGCCTGCTCGCCCTGCGTCCCTCCAGCGCCAGCCTGGCCAGCGCGACCGGTCTGCCCAGGCTGATCAAGGCAGGCACGGCGAACAGCAGCAGCGCGATCCGCGTGGTGAACGCCCACCGCAGCTCTGAGCTGTACGCGCCGAGGAAACCGAACGACACCCACGCGTACGAGCCGAGGCCGAGAGCGAAGAACCAGACCGTCGGCGCTGTCGGCCAGCGGTGGCCTCTGCGACGCAGCGCCAGGATGCCCGCGAGATAGAGGCCGGCAGCGGCCACGAGCGCGACAGCGGCGACCGGGTCGAACTGCCAGGTGGTGAGGAAGACGGTGAAGGGTGGCGTGATGGATTCCGTTCTCAGGTCCAGGAGCTACCATTATCAGGTTATGAATGACGTCGTAGCTGGGATTGTCTGGTCGCTCGCACCGACCGTCCTCGTCGGTCTGCTCTTCTGGCTGATCATGCGCCTCATCATCCGTGCCGACCGCACGGAGCGGAAGGTGTACTCGCGGATGGAATCCGAGGAGCGCGCCCGCCGCGGCCTCGCGCCCAAGGCGTAGCAGCCCGCATCCAGCTCGCCGGCATCCGGCGCGCGCGGCGCACGTCGCCGCGCATTCCGGCCGCGTCGCAGGTACCCTCCGGCCCGCCGCTTCGATACGGTATGCGATAGGGCGCGCACGTCAGCGCGTCCACACACAAGCGGTGAAGGGGATGCGCGCCGATGGACGCAGGGTTCCTCACCACCGCCATTGTGGTGCTGCTGCTGCTGATCGACTTCGTCATCCGCGTCATCGCGATCATCGTCGTTCCGCGCAACCGCAAGCCATCGTCGGCCACCGCGTGGCTGCTCGCGATCTTCTTCATCCCGTACATCGGCGTGCTCTTCTTCCTGCTGATCGGGTCGTACAAACTGCCGAAGCGCCGCCGCGACAAGCAGGCCGAGATCAACCGCTTCATCATCGAGTCCACGGACGGCATGGAGCGGGTGAGCCGCGATCACCCATGGCCGCCGTGGCTGGAGTCGGTGGTGGCGCTCAACCGCAATCTCGGCGCGATGCCGCTGGTCGGCGGCAACACGGCGAGCCTCAACGGCGACTACCAGGCGTCACTGGATGCGATGACAGCGGAGATCGCGAAGGCGCGCAAGTACGTGCACGTCGAGTTCTACATCCTGAGCTGCGACCAGACGACCAAGCCGTTCTTCGACGCACTCGAGGATGCGGTGAAGCGCGGCGTCTCCGTGCGCGTGCTGCTCGACCACGTCGCGTCGTTCCGCACCAGGGACTACAAGCAGACCACCAAGCGGCTCACCGCGATGGGCGCATCCTGGCACCTGATGCTCCCTGTGCAGCCGTTCAAGGGCAAGTACCAGCGGCCCGACCTCCGCAACCACCGCAAGCTGCTCATCGTCGACGGCAAGGTCGGCTTCATGGGTTCTCAGAATGTGATCGACCGCAGCTACAACAAGAAGTCGAACATCAAGCGCGGCCTGAAGTGGAAAGAGCTGATCGTCCGGCTGGAGGGGCCGATCGTCGCCGGTCTCAACGCCATCTTCATCACCGACTGGTATTCGGAGACGGACGAGCTGCTGCGCCGCGAGACGGAGCCGATCACGGACGACCTCACCACGAGCGCGCTCGACGCCCAGGTGGTGCCGTCCGGCCCGGGGTTCCCCGGCGAGAACAACCTGCGCCTGTTCCTGGCGCTGCTGTACTACGCGCAGGAGCGCATCGTCATCACCTCGCCGTACTTCGTGCCGGACGAGTCGATGCTGATGGCCATCACCACCGCGACGCAGCGCGGCATCGCCGTCGACCTGTTCGTGTCCGAGATCGGCGACCAGGCGCTCGTCTACCACGCCCAGCGCTCGTACTACGAGGCGCTGCTGCGGGCCGGGGTGCGCATCTGGATGTACAAGAAGCCGTACATCCTGCACGCCAAGCACTTCACGATCGACGACGACGTGGCGGTGATCGGGTCGAGCAACATGGACATGCGCTCCTTCCAGCTCAACATGGAGGTGTCGCTGATGGTTCGCGGCCGCTCGTTCGTGGACGAGATGCGCGCGGTGGAGGACGGCTACCGCAAGGACAGCCGCGAGCTCACGCTCGACGAGTGGATGAAGCAGCCGCTGCGCTCGACGGTGCTCGACAACCTCGCGCGGCTGACTTCGGCGCTGCAGTAGCAGGCGCTCGGCGCCTGCGCGCCGCTAGCCGCGGGGCTTGAGCCGCACGGTCGGCAGTTCCGGCGCGGGCAGGGGGCGCCCGTCGTAGCCGGCGACGACGCCGAACCTGCCGCGCTCGTCCTCGTCGTCGATCACGTCGCGCATCCACTCGGAGCGGTACTGCACCACGTCCTCGTGGCTGCGGCCGATGAAGTTCCACCACATCACGATCTGCTCGCCGAGCGGCTCGCCGCCCAGCAGCACGAGCCGTGCGCCTCCGTCCCCCGCGGTGATCGTCACCGTGTCGCAGCCAGGGGGGAGGTACGCCAGGTGGGCGCGAGGCACGTCGGCGCCCGCGACCGTCACGTCGCCTGCATCCACCAGGACTCCATGCTCGAACGACGGGTCGAGAGGCACGGCGACCTCGCCTGCCCCGCGCAGCAGCAGCTCGGCGCCGACCAGCGGGCTGAACACGGTCGCGTCCGTTCCGCTGCCGGCGAGCCGCCCGACGAACGTGCGCACCTCGGCATCACCGAGCCTGCCGGAGACGGGGACGTGGTGCTCGAAGAACGGCTCCGTCGCGCGCGACGCGTCCGGGAGCGCCACCCAGAGCTGCACGCCGTGCAGCCGCGTGGTCTCCGGCGTCGAGACCTCCGAGTGGCTGATCCCGCGGCCCGCCGTCATCAGGTTGAGCTCGCCAGGCCGCACCATCGCGTGACTGCCGACGCTGTCCCTGTGCTCGATCTCGCCCTCGAACAGCCAGCTCACCGTCTGCAGCCCGGTGTGCGGATGCGGCGGGACGCGCATCCCGCCCGTCGCAGACACGTCGTCCGGGCCGTAGTGGTCGATGAAGCACCAGCCGCCGATCAGCGAGCGGCGGCGCTGGGGGAGGGTGCGGCGCACGTTCATGGCGCGCGGGCCGCCGAGCGGTACCTCCCTCGGCTCCAGGATCTCGACAGGGGCGTCGAGCACCACGGGGTCGTCGCCGACCAGCACCTCGGCCGGGTCGCGTTCCAGGTTGCTCACACGTGCATCCTAGAACGCGCTCAGGGAGGAACGACCCCGGACTTCCTAGAATGAATGCGTGCATCGAACTCACGCGGCGACCCGCGCATCCGTGGCTGCTGTCGGCCTCCTCCTGGCCGGTCTCGCGCTGACCGGATGCACGTCGGCGTCCTCCAAGCCGGTGGACGACTACGCCGGGGAGCCGAAGGGCGTCGATGCGCCGGCGAGCAGCGCGGGCGGGGCGGCCTGGGCCGTGTGGATGAAGAGCGGCGACCAGTTCGCGATGGTGCTCTACGGCAGCTCGAGCTGCCCCCCGAAGGTCGCGTCGGTCTCCGTCACCGCGAGCAACCAGCTCAAGGCGACCCTGGCGCCTGCCCCAGGCGGCATCTGCACCCGCGACTACGTGCCGCACACCACGATCTTCGACACGCCGTCCGGAGTGACGACGAGCTCCGACGTGAGCATCACCCTGCCGGATACGACGCTCACGTTGCCCGGTCTGCGCGGCTGAGGCCGCGCATCCGGAACAGTCGGCGGAATCGCCGTCACGCCCACGGCGAACAGGGGCTATGCGGGGCCCTCCCGGTGGTTACTCTCTTTGTATCGACGCCAACCCTGCAACGGCGTCTGAGGAGTAGACATGTTCGAGAGATTTACCGACAGAGCCCGCCGCGTCGTCGTCTTGGCCCAAGAAGAGGCCAAGATGCTCAACCACAACTACATCGGGACGGAGCACATCCTGCTCGGCCTGATCCACGAGGGTGAGGGTGTCGCCGCCAAGGCGCTCGAGTCGCTCGGCATCTCTCTTGATGCCGTTCGCGAGCAGGTCCAGGACATCATCGGCCAGGGCCAGCAGCAGCCGACAGGGCACATCCCGTTCACGCCCCGTGCCAAGAAGGTGCTCGAGCTGTCCCTGCGCGAGGCGCTGCAGCTCGGCCACAACTACATCGGCACCGAGCACATCCTGCTCGGCCTCATCCGCGAGGGCGAGGGTGTCGCAGCCCAGGTGCTGGTGAAGCTCGGCGCCGACCTCAACCGCGTGCGCCAGCAGGTCATCCAGCTGCTCAGCGGCTACCAGGGCAAGGAGCAGGTCCAGGTCGGGGGCAACGATCAGGCGACCGCGCAGGCCGGAAGCCAGATCCTCGATCAGTTCGGCCGCAACCTCACCCAGGCGGCGCGCGACAACAAGCTCGACCCGGTGATCGGACGCGAGAAGGAGATCGAGCGCGTCATGCAGATCCTGTCGCGCCGTTCGAAGAACAACCCCGTGCTGATCGGTGAGCCTGGCGTCGGAAAGACGGCCGTCGTCGAGGGCCTCGCCCAGGCGATCGTCCGTGGCGACGTTCCGGAGACGCTGAAGGACAAGCAGCTGTACACGCTCGACCTCGGCTCGCTCATCGCAGGCTCCCGCTACCGCGGTGACTTCGAGGAGCGCCTCAAGAAGGTCACCAAGGAGATCCGCACCCGCGGCGACATCATCACGTTCATCGACGAGATCCACACCCTGGTGGGTGCGGGAGCAGCAGAGGGCGCCATCGACGCCGCGTCGATCCTGAAGCCGCTGCTCGCCCGCGGCGAGCTGCAGACCATCGGCGCCACCACGCTCGACGAGTACCGCAAGCACTTCGAGAAGGATGCGGCCCTCGAGCGCCGCTTCCAGCCCATCCAGGTGAACGAGCCGTCGCTGCCGCACACGATCAACATCCTCAAGGGGCTGCGCGACCGCTACGAGGCGCACCACAAGGTGTCGATCACGGACGGCGCGATCGTCTCCGCTGCGAACCTCGCGGACCGGTACATCCAGGACCGCTTCCTGCCCGACAAGGCCATCGACCTGATCGACGAGGCCGGCGCCCGCCTGCGCCTGTCGATCCTGTCCGCCCCGCCGGAGCTGCGCGAGTTCGACGACAAGATCGCCGCGGTCCGCTCCCAGAAGGAAGCAGCGATCGAGGACCAGGACTTCGAGAAGGCCGCCTCCCTGCGCGACGAGGAGAAGAACCTCCTCGGCGAGCGTCTGCGGCTCGAGAAGCAGTGGCGCTCCGGCGACGTGAAGACCACGGCCGAGGTGGATGAGGGACTCATCGCCGAGGTCCTGGCTCAGGCCACGGGCATCCCGGTGTTCAAGCTCACCGAGGAGGAGTCGGCTCGACTCGTCTTCATGGAGAAGGCGCTGCACCAGCGGGTCATCGGTCAGGAGGAGGCCATCGCGGCGCTCTCCAAGACCATCCGCCGCACCCGCGCAGGCCTCAAGGACCCGAAGCGTCCGTCCGGCTCGTTCATCTTCGCCGGCCCCACCGGCGTCGGAAAGACCGAGCTGGCCAAGGCGCTCGCCGAGTTCCTGTTCGACGACGAGTCGGCGATGATCTCCCTCGACATGTCGGAGTACGGCGAGAAGCACACGGTCTCCAGGCTGTTCGGTGCTCCTCCCGGATTCGTCGGCTTCGAAGAGGGCGGCCAGCTCACCGAGAAGGTCCGCCGCAAGCCGTTCAGCGTCGTGCTGTTCGACGAGATCGAGAAGGCGCACCCGGACATCTTCAACTCGCTGCTCCAGATTCTGGAGGAGGGACGTCTGACGGATGGCCAGGGCCGCGTCGTCGACTTCAAGAACACGGTCATCATCATGACGACCAACCTCGGCACGAAGGACATCTCCGGCGGCCCCGTCGGCTTCCAGATCGAGGGCGACCCGACCACCGGCTACGACCGGATGCGCGGCAAGGTCTACGAGGAGCTGAAGAAGAACTTCAAGCCGGAGTTCCTGAACCGCGTGGACGAGATCATCGTGTTCCCGCAGCTGTCCAAGCCGGAACTGCTGCAGATCGTCGACCTGTTCATCAAGCGTCTCTCCGACAGGCTGCTCGACCGCGACATGACGATCACGCTGGAGCAGGCCGCCAAGGAGCGCCTGATCGAGGTCGGCTTCGACCCCACCCTCGGAGCCCGTCCGCTGCGCCGCGCCGTGCAGCACGAGATCGAGGACAGGCTCAGCGAGCGCATCCTCCACGGCGAGCTCAACGCGGGCGACCACGTGCACGTCGACTTCAAGGACGGCGAGTTCGTGTTCACCACGGAGTCCCGCAAGGAGCCGATCGGGGCGGGCGTCAACGCCGCGGCCGCGATCGGCACCGGCCCGGCGACGCCGGACCTGGCAGCGTCGTCCGACTGACGCCGTCGTCCGCCCCTGAGGGGGACTGAGTATCCCGGGAGCGGGGCCGCCACTGTGGCGGCCCCGCTTTCGTGTGTGCGGGGGCGTTGCCGCCGGGTGCTGTGCGGGGAGCCGGGGGATGCGCATCCACCTGGTCGATGGTCGCTAGGCTTGGGCGGGTGAGTGGTTCAGACAGCGCCGGGTTCGTCATCCGCCGGGCGCGCACCAGTGACGTGGTGCGCATCCAGGAGCTCGTGGAGCCGCTGGTACAGCGACGAATCCTGCTCGGCAAGGACGCGGTGGTGTTCTACGAGTCGCTGCAGGAGTTCCGCGTCGCCGAGACGCCGGACGGCGAGCTGATCGGCTGCGGGGCGCTGCACGTGATGTGGCGGGACCTGGCCGAGGTGCGCACGCTGGCGGTGTCCGACGCGTGGCTGGGCAAAGGCATCGGCCGCGCGCTGCTCGGCCGGCTGGAGGACGACGCCCGCGAGCTGGGGCTGAGCCGGTTGTTCTGCCTGACGTTCGAGGTCGCCTTCTTCGAGCGCAACGGTTTCGAGGACATGGGCACGGAGACGGTGGACCCCGAGGTGTATGCGGAACTGGTCCGCTCGCACGACGAAGGTGTCGCCGAGTTCCTCGATCTGGCGCGGGTGAAGCCCAACACCTTGGGAAATACTCGTATGTTGAAGCAGCTCTAGCGCGTTGCCGCGGCATTCGCCGCAGCCGCCGCTATCCTGCAGGCATGTCGACGTTCAAGCACCCTGTCGGCCCCCAGCCGAGCAACGTCTATTGGCGACGCCGGCTCCTCCTCGCCCTCGGCGTCATAGCCGTGATCGTGGTCATCGTGCTGATCGTCGTGCGGCCGGGATCGTCGGAGGGCGCGCCCGCCCCGGCGGCCACCACGTCGAAGCCCGCCACGTCAGGCAACGGCGCCACGAGCATCCCGACGGAGAGCACGACGGCCAGCGGCCAGGCCTGCAAGCCGGCGAACGTGAAGGTGGCGGCGAACACCGACGCTGACACGTACGCAGCAGGTCAGCTTCCGAAGCTGACGGTCTCGATCACGAATACCGGGACGGTCGCCTGCAAGATCGACGCAGGCACGGCCCAGCAGGTGTTCACGATCACGAGCGGCTCGGAGACGTACTGGAAGTCCACGGACTGCCAGTCGGACAAGGTGGACGCGGAAGTCCTGCTGCAACCGGGCAAGACGGTGTCGTCGCAGACGCCCATCGAGTGGGACCGCACCCGCTCCGACCCCTCCACCTGCCAGCAGACGCGCGACCAGGTGCCGGCCGGGGGAGCGTCGTACCACCTGACCACCTCCGTGTCCGGCATCGAGTCGGCCGAGTCGAAGCAGTTCATCCTGAACTGAGCGGCCGGCGGTGCCCGGTCGGTCGGTCGCTCGCTCGCTCGCTCGGTCGCTCGGTCGCTCGCTCGCGAGGATGCCAGTAACTGTGGGGCATCCCGGGTGTTTCGCGACACTTGCTGGTATCTCGTGTTGTGTGGGGACCGGGGCTGTGGATGCCGCTGTGCATGGGGTGCGGTGGCGGGTGGTGATGGTGGGTGGTGGGTGGCTTGCGGCACCACGACGGCTAGCGAGGCAACGCTGCCGTTGACGGGTGGTGACGCTCGGCGCGGCGTGGCGGCGGAGCCGGCTGCCGGCGCCAAGCCAGCCCTCGTTGAAGCGGCGGTGTGCCCGCCTTGCTCGCGAGATGCCAGTAACTGTGGGGCATCCCGGGTGTTTCGCGACACTTGCTGGTATCTCGTGTTCTTGGGGAACCAGGGCTGTGGATGGTGCTGTGCGTGAGGTCGGGCGGCGTGTTGGGTCGGGCGGCGCCCTGGGTCGGTCGCTGTGCCGCGTCGGGGCGTCGCGCGGCTTCGGGGACGCTGTGCCGCCTCGGGGCGACGCGGCGCACTGGTCAGAAGGCGGCGTCAAGCTCCCGCTCGCGGTCGGAGACCGCTGCCGTGAAGGCGACCCGGAGGGCTTCGCGGATGCTCTCGCTTCGTGCATCCACGCGGGTGACGAAGCCGAGGCGGGTGGCTTCCGCCGCGCGCTGCTTGCCGCTGGCGACCGGGCGGATCTCGCCCGCCAGGCTGATCTCTCCGAACGCCGCGAGCGTGTGCGGGATGGCCTTCTCGTTGGCGGCGGACGCGATGGCCAGGGCGATGGCGAGGTCGGCTCCCGGTTCGGTGAGGCGCACTCCGCCGACCGTGGAGACGTAGACGTCTTTGTCGCCGAGCCGGATGCCGGCGCGGCGTTCGAGCACGGCGAGCAGCATCGCGACCCTGGACGAGTCGACGCCGTTCGTGACCCTGCGCGGGTTGGGGGCCGTCGAGGCGACCACGAGTGCCTGCACCTCGACCGGGAGCGGGCGGCGCCCCTCCATCGCGACCGTGACGCAGGTGCCGGACACGGGCGTGGTCGTGCGGCTGAGGAACAGCCCGCTCGGGTCGGCGACCTCCACGATGCCGTCGCCGGACATCTCGAAGCAGCCCACCTCGTCCGTGGGGCCGAAGCGGTTCTTGAGCGCGCGGACGAAGCGGAGCGCGGTCTGGCGGTCGCCCTCGAACTGGCAGACCACATCCACCAGGTGTTCGAGGAGGCGTGGACCGGCGATCGAGCCGTCTTTGGTGACGTGGCCGACGAGCAGCACCGGCAGGTTGCGGTCTTTGGCGACGCGGATGAGGGTGCTCGCCACCTCGCGCACCTGGCTCGGGCCGCCGGCCAGGCCCTCTCCGTTGCTGCTGGACACGGTCTGCACCGAGTCGACGATGACCAGCTGCGGGTCGACCGCGTCGATCTGGCCGACGATGGTGGCGAGGTCGGTCTCCGAGGCGAGGAAGAGGTGGTCGTGCATGGCGCCGGTGCGTTCCGCGCGCATCCTGACCTGGCTGACCGACTCCTCCGCGCTCACGTAGAGCACTCTGGACTTGGCGCGCGCGGCTCGCGATGCCACCTCCAGCAGCAGGGTGGACTTGCCGACACCCGGCTCACCGCTCAGCAGGATGGCCGCGCCAGGCACGATGCCGCCGCCCAGCACGCGGTCGAACTCCGCGATGCCGCTCGGCCAGTGGCTGACGGAGGCGGTCTCGATGTCGGTGATGGACCTGGCCGCACGGTCGGCGCCGATCGACACCGGCTTGAGCGCCCGGAGGATGCCCGTCGGCGAGGCAGCCTCCGTCACCGTTCCCCACTCCTGGCACTCGCCGCAACGCCCGGCCCACTTGGCCGTCGTCCAGCCGCACTCCGTGCAGCGGTAGTTGAGCTGTGCCTTCGCCACGCGACCTCCTCGATCCGGGATTCACACTACGGGGGACCACCGTCATCCGCGGGAGGATCGCGCGGACTGTGCACAACTCCTGGCTCGTGTCGGTTGTGAGGGGTTCAATGGGCGACATGGCGAATCTGACCTTCACACTCGCGTCCGGCCGCAAGCTCGGCGTGACCGGCTTCGGCGACTCAGCAGCGGAGAGGGTCGTGGTGTTCTGTCACGCGGCCCCCGGCTCATCGGTGTTCGACCCCGACCCAGACGCATCCAGCAACAGGAACGTGCACATCCTGGCGTTCGACCGCCCGGGATACGGTTCGAGCGACCCGCTCCCGGCTGGCACCTGGCCGAGCATCACGCAGGCCGCAGACGACATCGCGGAGTACCTGCGGTCGATGAACCGCGACGAGGCGAGCGCAGGGATCAACCGCCCGGACTCGATCGGCATCGCAGGCTGGTCGGCGGGAGGACGCATCGCACTCGCTTTCGCCGCGCGCCACCCCGAGCTCGCCGACCGCGTCGCGATCATCGGCACGCCCGCGCCGAACGAGGCCGTCCCGTGGATCGACCCGCAGCTGCAGGCGATGTCCGACCACCTGGCGACCCTGGCTCCGGATGCGGCGCTCGCCCAGCTCAGCGAGATGCTGCAACCGCAGGCCGACGCCGTCAACAGCGCAGACGAGGTGGGGGACGTGCCGCTCGACCTCCTCGGCGCTTCTGCGGTCGACGACGCGGTGCTCGCACTTCCTGGCGCGCACGACAGGCTCGGCCGGATGCTGAAAGACGCGTTCCGGCAGGGGGCAGTGGGGGTGGCCGCGGACATCCTCAGCTACACGGCGCGGCCGTGGGGATTCGACGTGGCCGACGTCGCGGCGAAGACGCTCATCGTCAACGGGCAGGCGGATGCGCTCTCTGGCAACGCCCACGCGAGCTGGTACCAGAAGGCGATGCCGGATGCGCGGGTCGAGATGATGCCTGGTGTCGGTCACCTCGCGGTGATCCCCGCGTGGGACAGGGTGCTGTCGCACCTGGCGCCGGGCACGAAGCGGCGCTGACGCGCGCCGGCCCGCGCGGCCGCGCGCCGCGGCTCGTGCGAAATGTGCGGTGGATGCGTCCCGGACCGCACATTCCGCACGACTCGTGCATCCGGAGGGCGCGAGGGCTCGTGCAAAACGTGGGGTGCGCGGGTGTCGGACCGCACGTTCGGCACGAGACGTGCGGGAGGCGACGCGCGCATCCGAAGTCAGGCGCCCGGCGTCAGCCGTCGGGCGTCAGGCGTCGGGCGTCAGGCGTCGGGCGTCAGGCGTGGAGCAGCACGAGGACGTGGTAGACGACGTATGCGGGCCACACGATGGCCTGCAGCAGGCCGAGGATGACGCCCCAGAACGAGCCGTCGGACGCGGAGACGAAGTAGATCGCGGCCCCGACGTACGCGACGAGGAACACGAATCCCCACGGGCCTGCGCGCTCGATCACCCTGGTGCGCCCTCTGTCGCTCATCAGCTCGCCTTCGCATCCGGGTGCTGCTGCGCCGCGCCGTCCGTGGTGACGGCGACAGGGCGGCGAGGGAACCTCCGCACCACGTGCGCGGTGACCGCGGGGAGGAACGCGGACGCCCACACCCGGTAGCCGCGGTCGTTGGGGTGGAACAGGTCCTCGGCGAACTGCGTGACGATGCCGCGAACGCCCTGCCGCTTCATCGTGTCGTGCAACGGGACGACGGTGAGCCCGCGTTCGGCGGCGACCCGGCGGAGGATGGCGTTGCCGACGGCGACCTTCTTCTCGTTCCACGGGAGGTAGAAGCAGGGCAGATCGGCGACGATGGCGTCGTCGGGGAGTGCCGAGAAGACCGTGCGGATGCCCTCCTCGAAGCGGGCCGGATCGAAGTCGGCGATGTCGTTGGCGCCGATCGCGACCGTGACGATGTCCGGCTGCAGATCGGCGAACCGCGGCAGCTGGTCGGCGACCGCGAGCGCGACGGTGGCGCCGGAGACGCTCAGGTTGACCATCCGGACCGACCGCCCTGTCGCTGCGGTGATGTGGTCGGCGATCACACCGACATAGCTGTTGCGCGGTGCGGAGGCGCCGATGCCCTGCGCTGCACTGTCGCCGATCGCGACGTACAGCAGCTCGCCCTCGGTCTTGGCCGCATCGCGCCACCATTTGGAGTGCACGGGCAATGTCTCGTTCAGCCGGATGCGGTTCGCCTCGAGCGCACTCTGCGCCTTGCGGACCCGCGCCCACGCGAGAAGACCGACCGCGACCGTGGAGATCCCGGCACCGACAGCGACACGACTCTTCGTCCCCATTCCCAGCACAATACTCGCGCGCATCCTGGGCGAGCTGGTTACTGCCCGCTGATGGGCTGGGGGCTCCCTGTCGATTGGCGGTCGGCGGGGGGTTTCGCGTACGATAGTCCGCGGTACCGTGTCCGAGCGGCCGAAGGTGCAACTCTCGAAAAGTTGTGTGGGTGAAAGCCCACCGTGGGTTCAAATCCCACCGGTACCGCCATGTGAAACCCCCGTGATCCCTGTTCTTTACAGGGGATGCGGGGGTTTTCGCTTTTCCGATATCGAGCGTTCGACTACCGTTCGATGCCTTTGGCGAGAAGGGCCTCCGTGTGCTCGACCACTTCACGGGGTCCGTCATGCTGGCGGAGGGCCTCGCCGATGCGTTGGGCGGCCGTCCGGTAGGCGGGGCTGCCGGAGACCCTCCGCCATGCGCGCAGGATCGCGCGAGGAGATGGCGTTCCCGTGCGCAGATTCACTCCGGCGCCTGCCCAGGCGACGCGGGCTGCGACTTCCGGCTTGTCCAGGTCTCCGCCCGCGATCACCAGAGGCACGTCGTGGTGCAGCGCAGCCAGCACGCCGCCCCACCCGCCGTTGGTGACCATCACGTCGATGCGGGGCAGCAGCCGGTCGTACGGAAGCAGGTCTGCGACGCGGGCGTTCGGAGGCGCAGGAAATGGCAACTCGCTGTTCCCGCGCACTCCCGTCGCGACGGCGAGCTGCACCCGTTGACGTCCGAGGGCTGCGAACGTCGGCCGGATGACGTCGGCAGGATCCACATTCTGGGTGCCTTGGGTCACATGCACCACCGGACGCGGGTCCGCGAGCGATTCCGGCCACCACGCGGGCTCCTGGACGCCGCTGCCGGCATGGTCCGTGAGTTCGCCGACCCAGACGATCCGCCCCGGCCACTGAGGGCGGGGGTACTCCAGTTGCTCGACGCCGCTGGCGCACACCAGATCGCGTGAGTACAGCGCCTCCTGGAAGGTGAGTGCGGTCGGCGGAAGGCCGGCGAGGGCGCGTTGCTCGTGGAACGCGCGCTGAATCGGGCGGGATACGGCCACGGTCGCAGCCCAGAGTGCACGGTCCCGCAGGCGGCCGAGAATCGACGCCGCCGGTTGCAGGCCCAGGCCGGGCGGCGGGGCACCAGGGGATGGCGTCGCGAGGGGGACGAGCGCGACCGTGACCCGCTGAGTGCCGGTCCGTTCGGCGGCAAGATGCGCGCCGAGGGAAAGACCGTCGGCGACGAGGACATCCCAGGGCCGCGCGTCGAAGGCGGCAGTCAGGTCGGCGCACTGCGCTGACCCCGTTCGGACGAACAGGTCCTCGACGTTCACCATCATCTGGCGGGGGCCTTTCCGGCCGCGCAGCCGCGGGAAGGTCGCGGGCAGATCGTTCTCATCGAAGTCAGGCGCCCTCTCCCACAGCACGGGTTCCGCCCCGTCCGCGCGGAACGCGTCGGCGTGTGCTGACCCCGTGTACACGCGCACCCGGTGCCCTGCCGCAGTGAACGCCCGCGCAACCGCCCGCATGGGCGCGACGTGGCCAGCGAACGGCATGACCGCCAGCATCACCTCTGCCATGTCAGACATTGTGAGGTAATCCGGCCGGACGGCGCTAGAGCGGTGTCCGCCCGCGCTGATCGGTCCGAACGCGGGAAGGGGTCAGCGAACGACACCGCACGGCGAGCGGACGTCTCCGTTGACATCGCCGCCCTCGGGCTCAATAATTAGGCATGTGCCTAAGTATTACGACGAGCTCGACGCCGTGCTCCGCGCCATCGCGGACCCCACGCGCCGGGCCATCGTGGAACGGTTGGTGACGTCGCCGGCCGTCGTCTCGGAACTGGCCGAGCCGTTTCCGATGGCGCTGCCGTCGTTCATGCAGCACCTGGGCGTTCTGGAGAGCGCTGGGCTGGTCACGTCGGTGAAGCACGGACGGGTGCGGACCGTGAGCCTGCGACCTGGCGCACTCGACATCGTGCACGTGTGGCTCGGCGAGCAACGAACACCAGCAGAGCACCAGGCCGACCGGCTCGGCATCCATTTGGCCCGCACCACCTCGAAGGAGATCTGAAATGACCCGCGTTCGCGTCGACCTGTTCGTCTCGCTGGATGGCTACACCACAGCAGACCCGACCCCCGATGCTCCGATGGGCCCCGATTGGGGCCGCCTGACGGCGGCGTACTCGGCGACCCGCACGTTCCGTGAGAAGGTCTTCGGCGACACGTCCGGGGCGGGGACGAGCGGCGTCGACGATCGATACGCCTCCGCGTTCTTCGAGGGCATCGGAGCCGAGATCATGGGCGCGGGGATGTTCGGCCTGCACACGTTCCCCGACGACCAGGACTGGAAGGGATGGTGGGGGGACCGGCCTCCGTTCGGCACTCCCGTCTACGTGCTCACCCACACGGCGCCCCGCCCGGCGATCCCGATGGAGGGAGGAACGACCTTCCACTTCCGTGACGCCGCGATCGAGGATGTCCTCGCGGAGGCGACCGCCGCATCCGGTGGGCAGGATGTGCGGGTGGGCGGAGGAATCGGCACGGCGCGCGAGTTCCTGCGCGCGGGGCTGGTCGACGACCTGCACCTGATGGTCGCACCGATCGTCCTCGGCAGGGGGACGCGGTTCTGGGATGGTCTGCCAGAGCTCGACCGCACCCACACTGTGACGACGGAAGTGGCGGAGAGCGGCACCATCCACGTCCGCTTCACGCGATAGGAGAAGAGCATGACGATCGAACGGCGCCTCGCCAGAGCCGAATTCACCCTGACCCGCGACTACCCAGCATCCGTCGAGCGGGTCTGGGACGCCTTCGCCGACGAATCCCAGAAGCTCAGCTGGTGGGGCGGAGGCGACAGCATGGAGCCCCGCGAGTGGGCGTACGACTTCCGTGTCGGTGGTCGCGACATCGCAGAGGGCCAGTTCCACGACGGGCCGTTGTCGCGGTACGAGGCGACGTACACGGACATCGTCGAGCACGTGCGCATCGTCACGACGTACGACATGTGGCTCGACGGAGTCCACATGTCGACGTCCGTCGCGTCACTGGAGTTCGAGCCGATCACGGACGGTACGCGCTTCACCCACGCCGAGCACGGGGTGTTCTTCGACCAGTTCTGGGCGGATGGAGTGGGCCGCGAGACCGGTACGCGGGGTCTGCTGGATGCGCTGGGTCGCTACCTCTCGTGACGCATCCTGACCGGTCCGGCCGTGCGAGCGGCCGGAGCCCGGGGGAAGGGGTGCGCTCGATGGCCGTTGGTGGGAGTCTGTCCGTATGGCGACGACGACGCGGGTGCTCAGCGTGACAGTGACGGTTCCAGACCAAGACCAGGCTCTGGCGTTCTACCGAGACGTGCTCGGCTGCGAGGTGCGCTACGACGGCGAGCCGTGGCCTGGCGCACGGATGATCGAGGTGGTGCCACCCGGCTCCTCGGTAGGCATCGTGCTCCTTCCGGCCGACAGCGAGATCCCCGTTGCGCTGCGCCTCGGGACTGCCGACGCTGCGGCGGCGTTCGAGCGTGTCAAGAAGGAGGGCGTGACCCTTCACAACGACGCGCCGATCACCCTGGGCGGCGGCGCTCCGATGTTCTTCTTCGACGACCCGTTCGGCAACGGGCTCGTCTTCATCCAGGACGCAGGGGGCGACCAGGGGGAGGCGCGCGCGTAGGTGCCGACCGCTCACGCGGGGCAGTATTCGCCGGGGAAGCCCGATTGCGGGCCGACCTGGATGCTCTGCACGGTGCTGTCCATGATGTCGAAGGCGATCCAGGTGCCGTTGCCGTCTGTGATCCCGTAGTAGGTGCTGACGCTGCCGTCGCCGTACGCACCGGTCGCCTGGAGGTCGGGGTACGCTGCCTGCAGCTCCGCGAGGGTGGAACCGATTCCGATGCCGGTGGCCGTCCTCGGTGAGTGCTGCGAAACGGCCGCCGCGTCCGGGCCGAAGCGCGCGATGGTCACCGCGCCGACCGTGTGCAGAGCGTCTGGCCTGCCTGCCACGATCACGTATGGCGCGCCCGGCTGTTCCAGGTTCAACTGACCCTCGGTGCAGAGCGGGTCCGTCGCGTCGGTGAACGCCGTGAGGGCTGCCTTCTGCTCCTCGAACGTCGATCCGAGGGTGATCGGCCCGATCCCGGTGAAGTCGATCGTCCACGTCGACGGGGCGGCGGGGTCGGTCGTGTCGACGGGGGTGGGGGCGACCGGCGTCCGTGTCGGCGTGGAGGTGGCCGGCGGATTCGGCGTCTCGCTCGGCGTCACGGGCGGAGCCGTGGTGGCGGGCGGGGCGCCGAACGGGATCGCACCCGAGAGCGCGAGCGCTGCTCCACCCGTCGAGACGAGGACGGCCGCGACGACGAGCGAGACGACGACAGCGATCCGGCGATTCGGTCGGCGCTTCGTGTCGTTCCGCGCCTCGTCGACGAGCATCGCCGTGATGGCGTCGAGGCGGTCGCGGTCGAACGGGTCCAGGTCGTCACCGCTGTTCGGGGTCTTGGCGTTGCCGTAGTCGTTCATCGTGCACCTCCCGCGGTGGCGGTCGAGTCCGCGAAGTCGATGGTCGACTCCGCCAGCTTCTTCTTCGCCCGTGAGAGCCGGGACTTCACCGTTCCCAGAGGGACGCCCAGCGCGCTGGCCGCGTCCGCCAAGGTCATCTCCTGGATGAGGCAGAGCGAAACGACGTCCTGCTCCTTCGCGGACAGGCGGGCGAACGCTTCCCGGACGGCGGCGCGTCGTGGCGCGCGGTCGATGCGGTCGTTTACCGCCGGCGCGAAATCGTCCTGGTGGCGAGCGGCAGGAAGGCTCTCCATCGCGCGACGGTGGCGGCGATGCGCTCTGGTGACGTTCTTGGCGACATAGTTCGTCGTTACCAGCAGCCAGGCGAGCACCGAGCCGTTCACGACGCGCACCGAGTCGCGCTTTCGCCACGCCTCCAGAAAGACCAGAGCGGCGATGTCCTCCGCGTCGTGGAACGACTGCACCGACCGCATCGCCTGCCACAGCACGCGACTGCGGTGTAGCTCGAAGAGCGCACCGAACGCGGCCGGGTCGCCGGAGCGGACCGCAGCCCACTCGTCTGGCTCAGCCTCGCCGAAAACCGAAGACGTCATACCCCATAGTGTCCGGACCCGCGCGAAAGGTTCCACGCGGTCCGGACGCGGCGGGTCAGGGGTTCACACCCTCCGCCAGTCGTCGCTGGTGAGGTGCGAGCCTGCCTGCGGCCCCATCTGCAGCATCCCGCCGTCGACCGTCCAGGAAGCGCCGGTGACGTACGAGGCGTGCGCGGAGGCGAGGAACGCGATCACCGCGGCCACCTCGCGCGCGTCGCCTGGGCGGCCGAGCGGGATGCCGGGACGGTGCACGTCATGCGGGTCCTCGTCCGTCGCGTCGTTCATCGGGGTGGAGATCTCGCCGGGTGCCACCGAATTGCAGGTGATGCCGTACTCGCCGAGTTCGAGGGCGAGCGTCTTGATCAGACCGCCGAGGCCGTGCTTGGCCGCGTCGTACGCTGCGGAGCCGACGCGCGGCTGGTGCTCGTGCACGCTCGTGACGGCGATGATCCGCCCGCCTCTGCCCGCAGCGACCATGCGACGGGCCACCCGCTGGATGCACACGAACGGGCCGTCCAGGTCGGCCGCCACGGTCGTGCGCCAGGTGTCCCAGTCCGTGTCGAAGAAGGCAGGTCCCCCGTTGACGCCCGCGTTGTTCACGAAGACGTCGCAGCCTCCGAGTTCGTCGGCCAGGCGGTCGATCACGTCGCCGCACGCCGGCGCGTCCGTGGTGTCGAGCCTGGTGACGACTGCGCGGCGGTCGCGCTGCCTGACCAGCTTGGCGGTCTCCTCCGCGCCGTCCTCGTCCGAGTGCCAGGTGATCCCGACGTCGAGGCCCGCTTCGGCGAGGGCGACGGCCGTCGCTCGTCCGATGCCGGAGTCTGAGCCCGTGACGATCGCGGTGCTCGGGCGGAAATCGTGGTCTGTCATGCCGCGGAGTCTCCGCCGGAATTCCCCCGACGGCAAGGGGGCGTGAACGGCAGGGGCGCCATCCGTCCGTGACACCGTCGAGCTGTCAGTGCGCTTCTAGTCGTCCCACGGATCCAGGTAGCTGAGCGGTCCGTGCTCGTCGTGCCGGAAGGGCAGCGCGCGGATCACGCCGATGAGCGCCGCCTGAGCGTTGAGCTCCACGAGTGTCGGCTGGTCGGTGAGCTCCGTGGCTGCGAACGGCACCGTGCGCGCCGATATCTCGGTCGTCGCACCGAGAAGGATGGCCGCTCGTTCGATGTTCCCCTCGGCGGTGACGACCGGGATCTCGACGGCGGCCGTGCGACGGTTCCTGCACAGCAGAAGCGCGTTCTGCATCACCGCATCGGCGATTTCGCTGCCGGTCAGGAACGTGCCGGTCCTGGTGGTGATCAGTTTCATGGCTCCCCGATTGGTGATGCACCGGGGTCCGGGGTGACCTGAGCATCATACGTCTCGTCGGCGGCGAGCCACGATCGCGCGTCGGCCGCGCCATCGCGGCGCCGGCGTCACGACGCGATCAGGACGAAGAACAGGAACGCCAGGAACCGTCCGCTCGTGCGGTTCTCGAACTCGGCGGGAAACCGCTCGTACGCGGCAGCGGAGGGCGCAGGTTCGCTGATCGTCTCGATGCGGAAACCGGCGGAGGCGAACGCGTCGACCATCGCGTGCAGCGGCCGATCCCAGAACGTGAGCTGCGCGCTCCCGCCACCCATCGTCCACTCCTCCGTGCGCGCCCGTGTGCCGAAATACTCGGAGGCACCGCCAGAGAGACGATCGCTGAGGAAGACGGCAGCCGGATGCTCCTCCGAGACCAGGAGACGGCCGCCCGGCCGGAGCACCCGGTGGAACTCCGCCAGCGTCGGCCCCCAGTCCTCGAGGTAGTGCAGCGCCTGCGAGACGACGACATCGTCGAACGCGTCGTCTGCGAACGGAAGCGGATGCGCCAGGTCTGCCACCAGCAGATCGGCGTCAGCGCCGAGCCGTCGCCGTGCCTGCTCCAGCATCCCCGCACTCGAGTCGAACCCGGTGACGACGGCGCCCCTGTCGCGAAGGTCGGAGAGGATCGGCCCAGAGCCGCACCCGGCGTCGAGGATCCTTCTGCCCGCGACATCGCCTGCCAGCTCGATCAGGGCCGGCCGGTTGTAGTACTCGTTCAGAAGACTGGTCTCGTTGAGCTCCGCGTATCCTTCGGCGATCGAGTCGTACGCGGTTGCGCCACTGGGCTGGGTCATGGGGCTCATGGTGCCACATCCGGTCTGGCGTTCGCTCGCCGTCGGTCACGACACGGCGCTGCGTGGTGCTGCGCCGGGGGAGCCAGGGACGCGCTAGCCGCCGTCCAGCCCCACCTGCAGCGTGAACCGCGTGGACACCTCGGCGTCTGCAGCCACGATCAGCGGGCCGAGCGCATCCCCTGCCGGCCAGTACTCGCGGGTCGCCGGTTCGATGGCGAAGCCCGAGACGGCGCCCCACCACGGGTAGTGCTCCGTGCCGTGCTCCTGCCAGATGTGCGCGAACGGGAAGAGGTCGCTGTCCCAGTCGAGGATGGCGAACGCGCCCGTCTCCGGGTTGCGGACCACGGCCGAGCCGGTGGAGCCTGACGGCTCCGTGCGGAAGCCTGCTCCGGTCGAGCCGTCGTCCGGGAACACGAGGTCGAGGCGGCGGCCGTCGAGGTCGACGGTGGTCGCTGAGGAGACGAAGACCTCGCCGAGCACCGGATGCTCCGTCCAGGTGATGCCCACCGGCGAACGGGAGACGTTGGTCACTGTCTGCTGCACCGTCAGCGTGCCGCCGTCGAGCGCGAACGTGCGCGTCACCGAGAGCGGGACCGTGCGCAGCAGGACGCCGAGCGTGCACGAGCTCTCGTCGACGGCCTCGACGCGCCAGCGCCGCCAGGCGGCCTCGCCGTGGAACGGGTGCGAGACGCCGCCGACCGCTCTGTCCTCACCGGCGTGCGGGAGGAGCGTGTGCCAGCCGCCAGGGTATCGCCGGTGCCAGGTCTCCGACGTGGACGGCGATGGATGATCGTCCGACCAGTCCTCGTCCGCCCACGGCGTGCGCAGCAGATACTCGGTCTCCGTCGCCGCGTCCGTCAGGGAGCGCACTGCCGCGCCGGCGACGCCGATCTCGGCGCGCGTGATGGAGGAGCGGATGGTGAGGCGGCCGTCGGCGACAGGAAGCGCACGCGGCGCGGCCTGACGGGTCCGGAAGGTCTCGCCGGTCACCACGGCCGCGGCCCGGTCATCGAGCGCACGGACGGGGCGAACGAGCCGTGGAAGATCGACGACGCCGCACCGATCGCCCCTGCCACCTCTTCGAGCACCGAGAGCTCGACGGCGACGTGGCGGGCGCTTCGCGCGGTCGGGATGCTGTTGACCGCCGCATCCAGCGTCGTCAGCACGATCTCGCGGAGCTCTGGCTCGAACGCCGGGCCGCCGACCACCATCATCGGCAGGTCGAGGAGGTCGATCAGGCCGACGGCGCCGCGGGCGATGACGTCCGCCACCCTGTGTGCGGCGGCCACCGCCTCCGGAACGCCGCGGCCCACCTCGCGGCACATCTCCGCGTATGTCCTGGCAGGCCCGGAGTATCCGAGTTCCAGGGCGATCTCGGGAAGCGCTGTCGTCGGGTTGCACTCGCGCACCAGCGTCGGCCGGCCGAGGTCGTCGAGCTGGCCGATCTGGATGGCGGCGAGCTGGCCGAACTCGCCGGCGTTCGAACTGGTGCCGCGATAGACGTCGCCGTTCAGCACGAGGCCGGAGCCGATGCCGGTGCCGAAGTAGAGGTACACGAAGTCGCCTGCCCGGCTGTTCTGGCCGATCCAGCGCTCGCCGATGGCCGCGGCCTCCCCGTCCTTCTGGACGATCACGCCGCAGTGCAGCCGCTCGGCCAGCATCCGGCGCAGCGGCACGTTGCGCCAGGCACG